>Ga0310811_10007803_pt1 | contig 13719 bp, 10 predicted proteins | sample YCmetagenome_FD_207642 | JGI IMG/M metagenome (GOLD analysis project Ga0310811, IMG submission 207642) | Soil microbial communities from experimental microcosm in Duke University, North Carolina, United States - YC | ecosystem: Engineered > Artificial ecosystem > Soil microcosm > Unclassified ... | reverse complement strand
CGAGTTCAACCGATTGTTTTTCCACTATTATTTCCGCTCGGTGCACGAAGACATCGCGGGAAGGACGAACGATCCAATGGGTGTCGCGGCGACCGCGGCCGCGGAAAAGGCCAGCCTATTCCTTGACGAGACCCCGGGATGGACCGCGAAATATGGCCCGAGCAGCCTCAAGACCAAGCGCGTGAAAATGTTTACCGCAATGGCCGGCGCGGCGACCCTTTGACCGCGCGTGCAACGCGGCCCCCGGGTGTCTTTCTCAGGCCTTGTGCTTCATCTTATGCGCCTTGCTGGACGGCGGCGGTCCGTCGATCTTGGTGAGCGATTTGATCGGGCAACGCTGACCCTCAACGACGATGTTCGAGAAATTGTCGAAAGTGTCGGTTGGCCCCGCGTCGAACCCGACGCGAATGGCCGTGTTCAAACCCTGGCAGGGGCCCATCGTCTTGGCCACGTACCAGCGGCCGCCTTGGGACTGGACATAGAGCGTGTGGTCGTCGGTCGACCGCCAGTCCTGAATTCCACCATGATTGACGAAGGGGATGGATGCATAGCCGCCCGAATTTGGCTTCGCATCGGCCGGAGCGGTGGCGACCAGGGAGAGGATAGCCAGAGCGATAAGCTTCATTTCGCAACTCCTCGTGCAGCGCTGGTGCCGGATGCAGGATTTGAACCCGCGACCTTCGGTTTACAAAACCGCTGCTCTACCAACTGAGCTAATCCGGCCCACCCGCGCCTCTGCTTTATAGCACGCCGAACGTCCAGCCTTCCGCCTCGGCGATTTTGTGCGTCAGCCCCTGCGGGTCAAAGGCGCGCGGTTCGGTCGTCGCCAAGGCGCGCATTCCGGCAGCGGTCACCAGCGCATCGGTCTGATGATCGTTGGGCTCGAACCGGAGCCGGGCGGGCGGGCTTCCTAAGCCTCTCAGGGCCCGGTTGAGTTCGGCCCGGCTTCTTAGCTTGGCGCCGCTCATTCCGGCGCGGCGCAGATAGATACGGGTGTAGATTTCAACCACCGCACTGCCGCGTTCCGGCAGCGGGTCCATTGGCCAGATCGCGACCTTACCCTCGATCCGGTGGAGCAGCCGCATCCCTGAGAAACTCGCTTTGGCGACCTGCGCAGCGCCGATCGCGTCATAGGCACTTGCAGTTTTGCGGCCGCCCTGAGCGTTCAGCCGCGCATCGCACTGGCGGAAGTGCATGAAGCCCGCCTTCACGCCGTCGGCGATCCCGAAATAGAAATGCCGGCGGTGCGCGGTCTCGAGGAAGCTCGCGGCGCCAAGGTCGTCGTCGTCGTCGTCGCTGTGGTCGTCGACATAAGCCCAGAATTCCCGCGCCGTCTTCGGCACGCCGGCTTCGCCCGGAAGATATTCGCCGCGTTCGATTAGCGGCGGTGCAAAGCTGAAATCGAAGCCGAACAGGGTCGCTTCGTGCGCAGCCCGGCGGAGCAGCCAGGCCAGGACTTCTTCGCGCGACCATGCATGGCCGGGACGAACCAGGCGAGGCGCGGCATCGCCGCGCGCTTCGGCGATGGCGATGCCTTTGTGACGATTGCCTTTCGCGCCCGACCAGTCGATCGCAACATAGCTTTCGAAGCGGCTCACTTGCGCTTGCGCGGGCGAGTCATCGGAAGAGCCGCGGCCCAGTCGCGTGAGCGGCGGATGACGTCGCCGACGCGTTCTTCATCCTGGCAGTCATAGCGGATGAGGACGGCGGGCCAGCCTTCGTAATGCGGCGTCTGCCAATAGGTCTCTGGTTCGGTCGCCTTGAGCAATTCCACGGTGTCGAGATCGATCCCGACCGCAAAGGACGTATCCGCTTCATGCCCTGGGTAGAGAAAGGCGCGGCCGTTGGAGGCGACCTTGACCGCCGGCTTGCCGTAGCTGGTCGACAGCTCGGTGTCGGGAAGCGTCAGCGCGTAGGCGACCGCTTCGTCCCAGGTCATCGCAATCAAACCAGGGGCGGAAGATCTTCGGGATCGTTGGTCGTTGGAACCTGGCGAATTCGACGCGGCCGCGGCGGTGCTGCGGTAGGCGCAGTCGGCCCAGTGATTCCGTCCGCCCAATGATCGGCGATCCGGCCTGCGGCCTCCCGCCCACCAAGCCCGAAAGCGAGTGCTGTCGCCACAGCGGCCGACCCGAGGATCAGCCCGAAGGCCATCATTACAATCTCGTCCGCCAGACCCATGAAGGTGAGGCCGATTGCGGTGAACAATGCAATGATCGCGTAGCGGACGATGGTCTGGGCGAAGCCGCCTTCGCCCGTCCCACTGCCCACCAGCCTGGCAATGATGTTCGACAGGAAGATGCCGGCAACAATGATCAAAGTGCCGAAAATGACCTTGCTGCCGAGAGCGGTGACCTGAGCAAGGAAGATCGCGAGATCGTCGCCACCCACTTGCCGCAGCGCTTCGATCGATGCGCCAAGGATGACGGCGATCATCGCGATGTTCGCGACGATCCGTGAGGCACTCGCGCCCGCCGGGAGAACTCCAGTCGAGCGGATCGCATCGTCGAAACCGGTTGGCGGCAGGATCGCCTCGATGATTGTCTTCAGGAACTTCGCGGCAATGAAGGCGATGCCGATCCACAGCGCCGCTGCAAGCACTGGCGGGATCGCGGCGAGGATTTGGTTGAGCATCGCCGTAGCCGGCGCGGCGATCGAGCTGATCTCGAGCGCCTGGAGCGCCGCGATCGCAATCGGAATGATGATCAATGCGTAGACGAGAATGCCGGCCGCGCGCGCGATGCTTGCACGGGTCGCGCCAGGTGCGGCGCCCGGCGGAACGGAGTCGGGCGACGCGCGCACCGTTCCTTCGGTTGAGCCGATGCCGACTCGGGCAAGCAGCCCGTCGACATTCGCGGCGATCAGCACGGTTTCCACGAGGCGCCGAGCAATCCGAGCGACGACGAGTCCGACGAAGAAGATCAGGCCCGCCGCAATCAAATGCGGAAGGAAGGCGAAGATCTCGGTCACCAGCTGATTGATCGGGGCGAGGATCTGCCCGACCCCGAGGAAGCGCAGGGCGGCCATGATGCCGACCAGCCAGATGATCAACTTGGCGATCGTGCCCAATTGGTGGCCGACGGTTTCGTGCGGGCCGCCGGTGGTGTGCTTGCGAAGCGCCGGAGTGCGGTCGATCGCTTTCTGAAGCACCCATTTGACGGCGCGCGCGACCGCCCAGGTCACGACCAGGATCAGAATCGCGATGAGGACCTTGGGTCCCCAGTAAATCGCCTGCGCCTGCCAATAGGCACTCTGATTCACTTGATACATGCTCCGCTCGCTCCCTCTCTTAGTCCCTGTTTAACCCGGCTCGCCGCGGCTTTGTTGCAAGGCTTCGCGCCGCTCTTTCCAATAATCGAGACGCTCGCGCACCTTCGCCTCGAAGCCGCGGTCGGATGGTTCGTAAAAGCTTTGTGCCTCCATTTCCTCGGGCCAGTAATCCGAGCCCGAAAAGGCGTCCTCCGAATTATGGTCGTAGGCATAATCCTTGCCGTAGCCGATGTCCTTCATCAGCCGCGTCGGCGCGTTGAGAATGTGCGCTGGCGGCATCAGCGAACCCGTCTCCTTCGCGCTCCGCCACGCCGCTTTCTGGGCGACGTAAGTCGCGTTCGATTTGGGCGCGGTCGCGAGATAGAGGCAGGCTTGGACGATCCCGATCTCGCCCTCGGGAGATCCGAGAAAGTCGTACATTTCCTTGGCCGCCAAGCACTGGAGCAAGGCATTGGGATCGGCGAGGCCGACGTCCTCGACCGCGGCGCGCGTCAGCCGGCGGAGAACGTAGAGCGGCTCCTCTCCGGCAACGAGCATTCGCGCGAGATAATAGAGTGCAGCCTGCGGATCAGAGCCGCGCAGCGCCTTATGCAGCGCCGAGATGAGGTTGTAATGGCCCTCGCGGTCCTTGTCGTAGACCGGCACCCGGCGGTGCAACAGGTCGCTGAGCTCGGCCGGACCGAGCGGTTCGTTGATCTCGACGGAGAATAAAGTCTCGACCTGGTTGAGGATGAAGCGGCCATCCCCGTCGGCGCTGGCGATCAAGGCCTCACGCGCTTCCTTGGTCACTGGCAGCGCCCGGCCCTCGAGCGCTTCGGCGCGACGGACCAGCTCTTCGAGCGCATCGTGGTCGAGCCGGCGCAGGATCAGCACCTGGCAGCGCGACAGCAGCGCGGCGTTCAACTCGAAGCTCGGGTTTTCGGTGGTCGCTCCGACCAGCGTCACGGTGCCGTCCTCGACGTAAGGCAGGAAGCCGTCCTGCTGCGAGCGGTTGAAGCGGTGCACCTCGTCCACGAACAGCAGGGTCTGCTGGCCGGCCTTGGCCATTTGGCGGGCTTCGGCGAAGATTTTCTTGAGGTCGGCTACCCCGGAAAAGACCGCCGAGATCGCGACGAAACGGAGCCCGACGGCATCGGCGAGGAGCCGAGCGATGCTGGTCTTGCCGGTCCCCGGCGGCCCCCACAGTATCATCGACGCGAGGCGCCCGGCGGCGACCATTCGTCCGATCGCTCCATCCGGGCCGGTTAGATGCTCCTGGCCGACGATTTCATCGAGCGAGGTCGGGCGCAGCCGGTCCGCAAGCGGGGCATTGGCGGCCGGCGCCGCTTCGGCCGGGCGGGTCGGAATCTTCTCGTCGGCGAACAGGTCGGGCATCGTCGAATGACCATAAGCCGTGCAGACGAAATTGCACGTGCGCCCTTGTCTGCGATGCAGCTAAGATATATCTGAGACACATCGAAAAGGAGGACTTATGACTCATCGTCACAATCATGGCTGCGGGCCGCGCGGAAAATTTGAAATTGACCTGCCCGAGGCGCTGATGGCCATGCGCGGAGGCCGCGGCTGGCAGGGCAATTGGGGGCCGTTCCATTTTGACTTCGGCGATGAAGGCTGGAGCGGCGGGCGCCGCGGACGGCGCAGCAAGCGGATGTTCGAATCCGGCGAGCTCCGGCTGGTGCTGCTGAAGCTGATCGCCGACGAGCCACGCCACGGTTACGACCTCATCCGCGCGATCGAGGAGCTGACCGGCGGCGAATATGCGCCGAGCCCCGGCGTGGTCTATCCGACCCTCACCCTGCTGCAGGACATGGGCCTGATCGAGGAGGCGGCGGGGAAGGGACCGCGCAAGCCGTTCCAGGCGACCGCCGAAGGCAAGAAGCAGCTGAAGGAGCAGGCCGAAGAAGTCGAGGCCTTGTTCGAGCGGCTGCGCGATCTCGCCCCGCGCGAAAGCAGCAACGCCGGACCGGCGATCGGCCGGGCGGTCAGGAACCTGATGACCGCGATGAGCCACCGGATCGGCCGCGACGGGCTCAACGAAGAGTTGCTGCTTGAGATTGCCGCGATCCTTGACGAGGCGGCGCAGCGGATCGAGCGGGTGAAATAGGGGAAAAGGCTAGCGCCCCGTCATCCGGGCGAGGCGCTTCCGCTTGATGATTGCGTGCTTGTAGGCGCGGATCACGGCCGAGTTGATGCTGTCCCAGTCCATCGTCTCGGCGACCGCGAGGCCCGCCTGGCCATGCCGGTGGCGAAGGTCAGGATCTCGCGCATAGGCTTCGAGCGCATCGGCAAATTCGCCAATATCCTCAGCATCGACCAAGGTGCCGGTGATGCGATTGCGGACGAGGTTGGTCGCGCCGGTTGCTTCGGCGGCAATGACTGGAAGTCCGCACGCCATTGCCTCCAGGGTCACGTTTCCGAACGCTTCGGTGATCGACGGATTTAAGAGGACGTCGGCACTCGCGAGCGCTCGGGCGAGGTCTGCGCCGGTTTGTTGGCCGACGAAGATCGCATCGGGCAGCTGCTGTTCGAACCAGGGCTGCGCCGGGCCTTCGCCGATCACCAGGACGCGATGTTTTATGCCGCGGTCGATGAACGCGAGGATCGCGTCGGAGAAGACATCGAGGCCCTTCTCCATGACGATCCGCCCAAGGAAGGCCACCACCATCTCGTCATCGGCAATCCCGAGCGATCGGCGCCATGCCATGTCACGCCGCTCGGGATTGAACTGCTCACGGTCGATCCCGCGCGACCAGATTGCGATGTCGCGGTTCATCCGCTGCGCGCGAAGGATGGCTGCCGTAGATTCAGCCGGCGCCAGCACCACTTCGCAGCGGTGATAGAAGCGCCGCAAGGCAGCGCGCACCTCGGGCTCCAGCCACTGCAGATGATAATATGCGAGATAGGTTTCGAAGCGGGTGTGGACCGAGGCAACCGCGGCGATCTTGTGACGCCGTGCCCAGCTCACGGCGCGATGGGCGACGATATCCGGGCTCGAGACGTGAACCACGTTCGGGTTGAATTCCTGAAGGTCCTTCCGAACGCGCGCCGGAACCGCGATCGGAAGGCGATATTCCGACCGGCCGGGGATCGGGATCGCCGGAATGCTGACCAGATCTCCCGTCGCGGGGAATGCCGGGTTCTCCACCGTCGGAGAATAGACCCGAACATGGACTCCCTGGCGCAGCAGATAACCGACGAGCCGGTTGAGCGCCTGGTTGGCTCCGTCGCGGACATAATTGTAATTGCCCGAAAAGAGGGCGACGCGGAGGTCACTGGATTGCACGGCTCGGGGCTGTAGGGGTTTCTTGGTGAGCGTCAAATTTGGCGTCTGCTCGGCGGGGCGATCGGCGAGGATCTCCACGGGCTCGATTACGAGAGCCGGCTCGAACGGCTTGGGGATCGCCGCATCGGGCTGTGGGACGTGATTGCGTCGGCCAATCGGCCGGGCAGTCTCGACCAGGCTATCCGTCTCGCCGAGCACAACCAGATCGAGCATTTGCTGCACGATTTTGTCGACTTGCGAGCGATCGCCTTCAATGGATCGACCGCGGCTTTGGCGGGCCGCAAGCTGATTGGGGGGGAGCCGCCCAACATCGCGCTGATCGACCTGCCTTCGTCGAGCGCGGCCAACACCCGGCCCCTTGCCGAAAAAGCGGCGGCCTGGGCCCGGATCGGCGAATTCACTTGATCGCGTCATCATGACTTGCACGGTTCGCCAAGGACGCCATGATGAGACCTGACATGATGCCGCTCGACGAGACCGAAGAAACCGAGGACGAAGACAAAAGGCTGTCGATGGTCGACGAGGCTTTGGTCGCGGGGACCATCGCCAACACCAACGGGTTGCTGGTGATCCTCGCCAAGCTGGTCGCCAAGGGCGTGTTCGACCGCTCCGACCTTCAGTCTTTCTCCGATAGCTATTCCAAGCCGCTCGACCATGTCGGGATGCGGGAGAACGAGCTAGTCAGCCAGATGCAGGACCAGATGGAGTCCACGCTCGCCGAGCTGATGCGCTATTTAAGCGAGCGCGAACGAGACGATTGAAGCTCGATTGACTAGCCGCGCCCGAGCCCACATATGGCCCGCTCGCGCGCAGCCGTGGCCCCTTCGTCTAGCGGTCTAGGACGTCGCCCTCTCACGGCGAAAACACGGGTTCGAGTCCCGTAGGGGTCACCAATTTTTCTGAGCGCCCGCATCCGAATCCGTATCGTAAGCCTGGTCGTCATTGTGCGCGACGTTATCGTCATTGTCGCCGCGAAGCATCGCGCGATAGTTCGCGACCATCGCGTGGCACGACTTCAATCCTTCATTTAGCTTAGAGCTTTCGCTCTCGAAGTCCGCGTCCCGCGGACCATTTTGGGCAGACATTTGGGATTCCTGGATTCGTTCGCCTACGTCCGCCAAAAACCAATTGGCATTGCAGAAGTTGCGCGGTTCGTCGCGTTGTCGCGCCGGTTCAGTGCGTCGCCACCGCGCCGGAGATGCGGGCAACACGCGTTTCGAGCATGCTTGCAGTGAACGGCTTGAGCAGGATTTCGACGCCCTCTGGCCGATCGCTGATCGCATCCGCTTCGGCATAGCCGGTGATGATCAACGCCGGAACGTTGGGGCACATCTGGCGCGCCTCGCGCAGGAACTCGGTGCCCGACAAATGGGGCATGGCATAATCGCTGATCATCAAGTCCCAATCGCAATCGCCGTCTTGCAAGGCTTTCAATGCCTCCTTGCCATTCGCCGCCTGTACGACCGAGTGACCGAGATCCTCGAGCATCGCTGCAGTAGTGCTCCGGACCTCGGGGTGATCGTCAACCAGCAGGATCCGCAAGGGGCGGGTTGATTGCTCATGCGGCTCCTCAGTTTCGGCATTCTCAGTTTTGCCGCTCGACGGGGCACGGGGCAGCCAAAGTTCCGCCGTCGTTCCCTCGCCAAGCTCGCTTTCGATCTGGAATGCGCCATTGGACTGCTTGGCAAAGCCGTAGACCATGCTGAGGCCAAGGCCGCTGCCCTTGCCGATATCCTTGGTGGTGAAGAACGGCTCGGTGACCTTCTCAAGGTCGGCGCGCGAGATCCCGGTGCCGGTATCCTTGACGCACAGCACGACATAATCGCCGGCCGCGACGCCGGCATTATTGTCGACCTCGACCTCGCGGTTCTCGGCGCCGATGGTGACGGTACCACCGGCCGGCATCGCGTCGCGCGCGTTGATGATCAAATTGACCAGTGCCAGCTCCAACTGCGCCTGGTCGGCAAAGGCGTCCCAAATGCGGTCGCGCGTCTGCCATTCGATACTGACCAGTCCGCCAAGGGTGTGCGTCAAAAGGTCGGTCACCGCCTCTTCGAGCGAAGCGATCTCGATCGGATGCGGCTCCAGCTTCTGGCGGCGGGCAAAGGCGAGGAGCCGGCGCACCAGCTCACTGCCCTGCTCGGCGGCGCGCTTGGTCATTCCGAGAATGCGCTTTTGCTCATCCTCCAGAGTCGCCCGCTTTTCGAGCAGCCCGAGGCCACCGATCACCGCCGCCAGCAGATTATTGAAGTCGTGGGCAATGCCGCCGGTCAGCTTGCCGATCGCATCCATTTTCTGCGCCTGGATCAGCTGGCTTTCGAGCGAGCGCTGGTCGGAAACGTCGGTCAGCGTGCCGGCGAATTCGACCGGCTTGCCGTCGCCGTCCTTGAGAAGCACCGCCTGGTCGAGGAAGTGGCGATAGGTCCCGTCACCGCACTGCCAGCGATATTCGATCGCCGAGCGGCCGGTCTTTCGGCGCGCCTCGAGCGCGGCAATCACGCGGTTGCGGTCGTCGGGGTGAAGGCGTTCGAACCAGATGTTCGGCTGGCCGAGAATTTCGTCATGCTTGAACCCGGTGATCGCTTCGAGATCGCCGCTGACGTAGGTCGGTGCGCGAGGTCCTTCGCAGGGCTCGAGATAAAGCACCATCGGCAGCGACTGGATGATCGCCGCTTCGCGCTGCTCCGCCCGGCGCAGCTCCTGCTCGGCGCGGAGGCGCTCGGCATTCGCCCTCAGGTTTGCGTCCAGAAGCGCCTGCTCCTGACGCGCCTTGCGCTCGATCTCCTTGGTCTTCGCGAACAGGTCGACAAACACCGTGACCTTGGATCGCAGGACGATGGGGTCGACCGGTTTGAAGACATAGTCGACCGCTCCCATCTCATACCCGCGAAGCAGGTGCTCGGTCTCCTTGTTGACCGCCGACAGGAAAACGATCGGGATGCCCTTGCTCTGCTCGCGGCTGCGGATGATCTGGGCGGTCTCGTAGCCGTCGAGCCCCGGCATGTAGACGTCGAGCAGGATGACCGCGAATTCGCCCTTGAGGAGCTCCCGCAGCGCCTCTTCGCCTGAACGTGCAAGGACGACTTCGCCGAGATCTTCCAGAACGGTCGCGACCGCCAGCAGGTTGCGCTCGTCGTCGTCGACCAGCAGCACCCGCGGCCGCGATGGTTCCGGTACGGCCAACGCCGCATCGGGCTCCGGCTTTCGCTTCACCGGAATCTCTCCGACGGGACGGTTCACGGCTACTCTGCCGCCTCCAGCGGCCGGGCAGCGGCAACGGCGGCTTCACGCGAGCGCGCCACCCACACGCGGAGCAGCGCCAGCAACAACTCGATATCGACCGGCTTGGCGATATAATCGGACGCTCCGGCGTCGAGGCACTTCTGCCGGTCGCCCTTCATCGCTTTTGCGGTCACCGCGATCAGGGGCACGTCGGCCACCGCCGCCGTCTGCCGGATCTGCCGCATCGTTTCATAGCCATCCATCTCCGGCATCATGATGTCGATCAACGCAACGTCGACGTCGGGGGTCTGCTCGAGGATCAGGATCCCGTCCTTGCCGCGTTCGGCATGAAGCACTTCGACATCGTGGCTTTCGAGAACGCTTGTGAGCGAGAAGATGTTGCGGATGTCGTCGTCGACGATCAGGACCTTCGCTCCCGCAAGCTCCGGCACCAAGCGCGCAACCGGCGGTTCGGCCGATTTCGGCTTGCGCCGGCGCGGCTTGTGCGATTTCGCCTGCTGGAGGAGCGAGGTGAAGACGCGGACAAGTTCGGAATGCTCGGCGGGCTTTTCGGTGACTCCGAACGCGCCCATCCCGATCACCGACTGGCTGCGGTCGACGCCGGAAATCACGTGGATCGGAATGTGGCTGGTGTCAGGGTCGTGCTTCAACAGGTCGAGCAGGACGAAGCCGTCGATGTCGGCGAGCCCGAGATCGAGCGTGATCGCGCTCGGCTGAAGCCGACGAGTCATCGCCAGAGTGCCCGCTCCGGCGGTGGAGACCACGCCTTTCATGCCCGCCTCGTGCGCGGCATCCAGCAGGATCGACGCGAACGTCGGATCGTCCTCGACGATCAGCACGAACGGGTCCTTGCCGAGCTCGTCGCGGTCGTCGCTGACATCGAAGCCGGTCGGCAGCGCCGACGGCACGATCGCTCCGCTGTTCTCGTAACGAGCCGCGGTCCCGCCGGGCAGCGCCGGGGCTTCGGAGACCGCTTCGAGCGGCACAAACAGCGTGAAGGTCGAGCCTTCGCCCGGCGTCGAGCGGACCTGGAGCTCGCCACCGAGAAGGCGCGCGATCTCTCGGCTAATCGAAAGGCCAAGGCCGGTGCCGCCATATTTGCGGCTGGTCGTCCCGTCGGCCTGCTGGAACGCCTCGAAGATCAGCTTCTGCTTGTCCTCGGGGATGCCGATGCCGGTATCGGTCACCGCGATCTCGATTGCGCGATCGGCATTGCCCAGCACCGGATGGTCGCGGCTCCAGCCCTTGGTCGCGCACCGCACGCCCAGGGTGACGCTGCCTTTCGAGGTGAACTTGAATGCGTTGGACAGGAGGTTGAGCACAATCTGCTGGAGTCGCTTCTCGTCGGTGCGAATCGTATGCGGCACCTTGCTGTCCAGTTTGACGTTGAACTCGAGTCCCTTGTCCGCGGCGAGCTGGCGGAAGGTGCGCTCCATGTGCTGCTTCAAGTTGTTCATCGGCATTTCGCCGACGTCGATCGTCACCGTTCCGGATTCGATCTTCGACACGTCGAGAATGTCGTTGATCAGGGTGAGAAGGTCGGACCCGGCCGAATTGATCGTCCGAGCAAATTCGATCTGCTTTTCACTCAAATTGCCCTGCGCATTGTCGGCCAGAAGCTTGGACAGGATCAGCAGCGAGTTGAGCGGAGTCCTCAGCTCGTGGCTCATGTTGGCGAGGAACTCGGACTTGTACTTTGAAGTCAGCGCAAGCTGCTCGGCCTTCTCCTCGACCGCTCGGCGAGCCATGTCGATTTCGAGGTTCTTCGCCTCGACCTGCTTCTTTTCGTTTTCGAGCAGCTGAGCTTTCTCCTGAAGCTCCTCGTTGGTGGCGTGGAGCTCTTGCTGCTTGCGGGTCAACTCGGTCTGCCGCGCCTGAAGCTCCTGGGTGAGGAGCTGCGACTGCTTGAGCAGGCCCTCGGTGCGCATCGTCGCGGCGATGGTGTTCAACACGATCCCAAGCGATTCCATCAGCTGGTCGAGGAAGGTCTGGTGGGTTTCGTTGAACTCGCTGAACGAGGCGAGCTCGATGACGGCCTTCACCTCGTCCTCGAACAGGGCCGGCAGGATGTTGACGTTGGCCGGCTTCGAATGGCCAAGCCCCGAGCCGATGCGGATGAAGTCGGGCGGAACGTCCTTGAGGACGATCGGCCGCCGGTCGGCGGCGGCCTGGCCGATCAGGCCCTCGCGAAGCCCGAACTCCTGGCGCAGCTGGTCGGCGCTCTCGGCGCCGTAGCTCGCCACCAGCTCGAGCTTGGTTTCCTCCTCTTCGCGCTTGGTGACGTAAAACACGCCGTATTGCGCATTCACCAGCGGTGCGAGCTCGGACATGATCAGGTTGGAGACGGTCGCGAGATCGCGCTCGCCCTGGAGCATGCGCGAGAAGCGGGCGAGATTGGTCTTGAGCCAATCCTGCTCGGCGTTCTTGAGCGTCTGCTCCTTCAGGTTCGAAATCATCTCGTTGATTGTGTCCTTGAGCGCGGCCATTTCGCCCGACGCCTCGACGGCGATCGAACGGGTCAAGTCGCCCTTGGTCACGGCGGTCGCCACTTCGGCGATAGAGCGAACCTGATTGGTGAGGTTTGCTGCAAGCTGGTTAACGTTATCGGTGAGATCGCGCCACAGGCCGGCAGCTCCGGGAACGCGCGCCTGGCCTCCCAGCTTGCCTTCGATCCCGACCTCGCGCGCCATGTTGGTAACTTGGTCGCCGAAGGTGGAAAGCGTATCGATCATGAAGTTGATGGTATCGGCGAGCGCGGCGATTTCGCCCTTCGCGTCCACCGTCAGCTTGCGCTTCAAATTACCTTGCGCGACCGCGGTCACGACCTCGGCGATGCCGCGCACCTGGTTGGTGAGGTTGGTCGCCATCAGGTTGACGTTGTCGGTCAGGTCCTTCCACGTTCCGCCTACGCCCGGGACCGCCGCCTGGCCGCCCAATTTGCCGTCGGTACCCACCTCGCGGGCCACGCGGGTCACTTCGCCGGCGAAGGCGTTCAGCTGATCGACCATCGTGTTGATGGTGTTCTTCAGCGCCAGGATCTCGCCTTTGACGTCGACGGTAATCTTCTTCGACAAGTCGCCCTTGGCAACCGCGGTCGTCACGTCGGCAATGTTGCGCACCTGGCCGGTGAGGTTCGCGGCCATCAAATTGACGTTGTCGGTCAAATCCTTCCACGTACCGGCGACTCCGCGCACCTGCGCCTGGCCGCCGAGCTTGCCTTCGGTGCCCACCTCGCGCGCCACGCGGGTCACTTCCGACGCGAAGGAATTGAGCTGATCGACCATCGTGTTGATGGTGTTCTTGAGCTCGAGGATCTCGCCCTTCACGTCGACCGTGATCTTCTTCGACAAGTCGCCGAGCGCCACCGCGGTCGTCACTTCGGCGATGTTGCGCACCTGGCCGGTGAGGTTCGCGGCCATGGCGTTCACGTTGTCGGTCAAGTCCTTCCAGGTTCCGCCAACGCCCGGCACGGCCGCCTGGCCGCCGAGCTTCCCTTCCGTGCCGACCTCGCGAGCGACGCGAGTCACTTCGGACGCAAAGCCGTTCAACTGATCGACCATGACGTTGATGGTATTCTTGAGCTCGAGGATCTCGCCCTTCACGTCGACCGTGATCTTTTTCGACAAGTCGCCGCGGGCGACGGCGGTTGTCACTTCGGCGATGTTGCGGACCTGGCCGGTGAGGTTGCCGGCCATCAGGTTCACGCTGTCGGTCAGATCGGCCCAGGTTCCGGCGACGCCTTCGACCTGAGCCTGACCGCCGAGCTTGCCTTCCGTGCCGACTTCGCGGGCAACGCGGGTCACTTCCGAGGCGAAGCCGTTCAGCTGGTCCACCATCGTGTTGATGGTGTCCTTCAATTCGAGGATCTCGCCCTTCACGTCGACGGTGATCTTCTTCGACAAGTCGCCTTTGGCGACCGCAGT
>Ga0310811_10007802_pt1 | contig 13720 bp, 12 predicted proteins | sample YCmetagenome_FD_207642 | JGI IMG/M metagenome (GOLD analysis project Ga0310811, IMG submission 207642) | Soil microbial communities from experimental microcosm in Duke University, North Carolina, United States - YC | ecosystem: Engineered > Artificial ecosystem > Soil microcosm > Unclassified ... | reverse complement strand
TGGCCGACAGTCCGCCCAGGGACCAACCCACCCCAAGTAGACCATTGCCACTCTGGCTGTTGTAGTTGAGGGAGAGCTTGGGTTCGATACCGGCGATGCCGGGTGGCACCTGGATGGGAATCGTATAAGTGGCCGCCCCGCTCTGATTGACGGCGAACTGACCTTCGAGATTCATGGGGCCCGCTGCTGCTTGACCCATCACCCCGACGCACATACCCACCACCATGGCCAACCCTGACCACTTCCCCTTGATGCGCATTGCTTCTCCCTTGACGACTTCCTCTGCGTATCAGGCTTGCTTCCTCAAGCCTGAGGCACGGATTGATTACCTAGTGCTGTGATGAGACTGTTGTGCGATGGACTAATTATTAGCAGTCTTTAAACCGTTGATAACATCCAATGGCCGATAAATGAAGCGCCAGTCGTGATAGCTCGCCTTACCCTCAAAAGAATTTAGTGCTAACGGAAAATTTGCTCGTTTCATTGCTGCTTCATTCGAGAGACTGTAGACGCCCATGATGCCCCCCTCTGGCGCCTGAACTACGCCCCAGTCTCGCTGCGCCGTCATCGGGTCTACATAGATTTGTCGCAGATAACGTTGCACGACCAGAAAACGAGTGTCCTTGAGTAGTTCATCCAGCGATTTCGGATAGCGTTTCGCTGCACCTGGCGATCGCTCGTAATACAGCCCAATCGCATGCTGAAACTCCTGGCCAATATTGAGTAGTTCAACCTCTTTTTGACGCTGCCGTTCTAACGACCAAAGCATACCTAGCCCAGCCAGAGCAATACTGCTGATGGCGACAAAGAAGAGAACTGTGAGATAGCCGAAGCCCTGTTGGTGGCGCATCTCACCACTCTTGGAACGCAGTGCCATCACTTCCCGTGCCTGTAGCACCGCTGTGGATGTCGGCGATTTTTTCTTGCCCTTGACCTAGCGGCGGCGTAAATACCCAAGTCGTCGTGCTATCGGTAATAGGATCGAGTGGGATCTTGCGTAGATATTTACGCGCCATGAGCGTATTCAGCGAATCAGGATACGCCCCTGTATCGGCATGAAATTTGTCGATGGCATCTCTCGTGGTCGAGAGGTTTTCTTTTAAGACAGCTTCTTTGGCACGGTCGACACTACCGCTATAACGTGGAGCAACGATAGTTAGTAGTGTGGCAAGAATCGCCAGCACAACTAAGAGTTCAACCAGCGTAAAACCACATACTCTTATCTTCACCACGATCGGTACTCCGAGCCATCAAGCGATGTACCCGGCGCTGTCGAGTACACATCAAACACGTCTCTTCCTTCTTTGGGGTCATCGTAGCTGGAGGCGTAGCTGCGCAATATCCAGGTCTTGGTCGCTGCCACGGAGCGATCCGGATAAAAAGGATCACGTGGAATACGACGCATAAAGTAGATTAGTGCCCCCTTTGCGTCCTTGGCGTCAGGAATCCCCTTTACCAATTCATCAAGCGTACGCGGATAGCCTGATTCATCAATCTTTTTGGTAATCCGGCCTTCATCACTCGCTTGCTTGTATGCATCGATCCCATGCCTGATTTGCCACAAAGCTTCACGCAACTCTGTTTCCTTGCTGCGTTGGCTCGACAATTCCGACAGTGGAATAATCGCGGTCGCCAAGATGCTCACAATGACCACGGTGATCAATAGCTCCACCAAAGTGAAGCCACTCATACGTCGCATCCTGAGAGGGCTTAGTCGTAAATTCATTGCGGTGTTGCAATGCCCCACGCTGGCGGTATAGCTAATGCGGGTTGCACATCACTCTGCGCAATTGCGCTCGCCTGCAACACCTTAATGGCTGAAGGGCCTACATCTGTCAGTGCTCGGGCATTGACATAAATAACCGCACCCTCGCCATTCGCACCACTTACATCGGAGCGTGCGACGCTTACGAAAGCTTTGCCATTCGCGGTATCGATGTTCTTTGAAAAACTGGTCTTACCGTTGTTTTGTGCAAAGAATGGGCCTTCAACAATATCCGTGATCTGCATGACCTTCGGGTCATAACCCAACTGTAAGGGTAAGCTGCGAATCGTGCCGTCGGCTTTGGCCATCAAGGCCACTTTAAACGTGTCCCCTGCTTTGACTGTGGCCGGTCCTTGCCATGAGAGTTGTACATTTCTGGCAGGTACCTCGGCCTGTGCGGCATTTGTCAATGCACTGCTGGTTTGACCATCCGCGGCCGTCGGGTCAGTGTTATCCGTGGGCGCACTCGGTGAAGATGGCTTATTCGGTTCACGCGACTGGAATGACATTGGCTTACTACGTAAATTCGTTTCAGTGCCAGACCAGAATTCGCTTTGTGAAATGTCCGGGCGCTTCAACCCACGCAGAATGTGCGGCGTAATCGACAATACGATTTCGGTCTTGTCGTTTTGATCTTGCTTGCTACCAAACAAGCGGCCCAGGATGGGAATGTCACCAATCCCGGGAATTCGGTTCGCACTTCCATGTTCTTGTGCATTGATCAGACCGGCGAGAATCTGCGTCTCTCCATCACGTAGCAACAATGAAGTATTGGCGTTGCGGGTACCGACCTGATAGACGATCGAACCTGATGGTGTCGTGACCTGATTGGTGACTGAACTAACCTCCAGTCCAAGGGTAATCATCACGTCATTGGTTGTCCTGACCTCCGGCTGGACATCGACCTTGAGACCGACATCCAGATACTGAACATTGTCAGAGACTAAACCGGTAGCCGTTGTGGTGGTCGTTACCACGGGTAATTTGTCACCGATCATGATCTTCGCTTTGTCTTTATTGCGAACGCGAATACGTGGATTGGCTAAAATATTTACGTCGGTAAGTTGCCGGTTGAGATTAAGTTGTGTTGCTCCGACCGTTACACCAATCCGCCCGCTGTCGATGCCCTTTAGGTCTGCCAAGGTCAGACTGCTGCCGCTTGCTAACGGGGTGAGGCCGATCTGCGCCGGCCATTGAATTCCTAGATTGTCGAGTTTCGAGCGTTGAACTTCGAGTACTTCAAGTTCAAGCATTACCTCGGGTTCAGGGATGTCATACATCGCGATAACACGCTCTGCCAAGCGTATAGCTTCGGGCGTATCTCGCATGACGATAAGATTCAGCTTTTCATCGATGATCATGTCACGCCCCTTGAATAGCTGCTTCAAGTTGGCCTGCATGGTCTTGGCATCGGTATTCTTGAGATAGAAACCACGAATCACCAAATCTTGATAATCCTTTAACTTCTCCGGTGTGTTGGGATACATCAATACCGTATTGCCACTCAAGATTTTGCGTTGCAATTGGCTGGTTTGCGCGATCAGATCCAGTGCATCGTCGATGGATGCATTGTGCAGATAAACGGTTGTTCGCAAATCTGGACGAACATCCTTATCGAAGATGAAATTGATCCCTGTTGTTCGCGACAACGACTCAAACACCATCTTCACATTCGCATCCCGAAACTCCAAATTAATGGGGCGGGAGTAGGTACTTTGCAGTGAAGGCGATAGAAGCCCTCCATTTCCTTTTGCGTCACTGATATCTTGCTTCAGTTTCAGTGCGCCTCGATGATCGGGGTCTTCGGCCAGGATCGTACGTACAATCTCCGAGGCACGCTGCGCGTCGCCTCCTTGGAATGCACTCTCAGCTTCCTTCAAATCACTGGCATGGCGTTTATCGTTGCCCACCTTTTCCATGCCAAGCTGAGCACGTGAGTCTGTCGAATCAATATCCAGAACACGTTGAAACCCGGTCGCGGCACTTTCCAAATCACCGTTTTGTCGCGCACGCTCAGCGGCGCGTAGCATGGGGGCGATAGCCTTTTCGCGCTGTCTGAAATATTCCTGACGGTAATCCGCACTATCCGGGCTGGCTTCCATTGCCTTAGATAGTTCTGCCAAGCCTTCTTCCGGGCGCCCCTCCTGAATTAATGAGATCCCGTCGCGCCGATGCATTTCTGCGCCGCAACCACAAAGTAGAAAAAGCGCCAGCAACCATAAGGCATAGCGTTTGGCGCACAAAACCGTATTCATTGATTTGAGCCGATCGGCAATGTTTGAGTAATGGACATAGGGAGATAGCTGAGCACTAAGGCCCCCTGCTCTATTTTGTCCAGGCGATAAACGTCTGCGAACTTCTCGCCTGGTTGAATGGCAAACGCATCTTCGCCGCGTACCAGATACACCGTGACCTTGCCTTGATCCTCATACATTCCCATGTACTTGAAAGGCAATGGTGGTGCATGGGGTTTTTCGGGCGGCGGCGGTGGTGGGGGCGGCGGCGCCACATACCAACTCTTGGTTCTGAATGGATCACTCTGTGACAAAGCCAACTCGGCTCGATTTACACGTTCAGCCAGAGGGACGTCAGTGGGCTGTGTCTCTGACGACTTTTGCGGCAAAACGTCCGGTGTCGCTGTCTCATGCTGAATGGGCTCGGCAATGACCGCGCCTGTGTCATTTGTTTCGGCCTTGGGCATGAAAGCAATCAATGCTGCTGTTATTACAGCAAGCCCTAATATCAGATGACGTGACGAAGGTTTTTTCATGAAGCGTCCTTGACGTACACATCAAACCTGACCTGCGCTTCAACACCAATATCCGTCGAATTGTTGCGTGAGAACGTAATAGCGGTCAGTGCCGCGTTTTTATTCTCGGCCAGCACCTTGGCAATGAAATTGCGTACTTGTGCATACGTCCCCCGCACAGGCAGATCAATCTCATAACGTTGCAAGACACCACCGTCAGCGGTAGACAAGCTGTAATCGCCTTGATTTAAGGCAATATTGTTTTCCGCGGCGGCGGCATAGACTTTGTCCAATGTATCGGACAGTGAATCCGACCCCGGAAATAATTTATAGAACTCGACCAACTGGGCAGCCGGATCGGCTTGACGGGCAATTTTTTGTTGTTGAGCGGCAGCAATTCGAAATGCTTCAGATTGCTTTTGAATAACACGTGACTCGACCCATAATGGTCTGAGCCAAAGCCCTGCGATCAGCAGGCTTACGGTAAAACATGCGATACCGAGTACGGCGTACCAACCGAGACGACCCAGAATTTGGCGCCCGCTCCAAAGCAGGCGTTCGAGATCAGCGTTTGCCCAACGACGCATCAATCCCCCCATCCCCGTTATTTTTATTTGTTGGCTTTGTGTTCGCTTGCGCTTCTTCCGGCGCGGTTTGTGTCACGGAACCTTGATCCTGTAAGGCTGCAGAAGGCGGTGCATCCAGCCAATGCGATGTCACGACAAAGCGAATGGGATGCTGAGGATCTTGTTGATTGACAACATGGCTGATGACATAAGCATCCCCCAAAACCTTGGAATCCCGCAACTGGCGCACGAAAGCCAACATGCTGCTTGTATCTTTTGCTTCTGCAGTCAAACGTATCGAGCGAGCTGCTGAATCGGGTTCTGCACCGAGCAGAATTGCATTGTCACTATAAGCGCTCTCCAATACCGAAAACAAGCTGGCCCATGGTGTATTGAGTTGCTGTACAACAGCAGCGGCCGTCTCAAACTCCGTCGAGAGCGTGCTTTTTGTATCGCTGTCGACGCTACTTTGACGAGAAGGCTTGTTTTGCTTTTGCAGCGCCAGATAATCATCCCAACGCTGATGCTCGGCATAAACTTGCCAACCTAGCAATATAGTGATCACTGCTGTGCATAAACCAAGGCCCAGACAAACCACGCTCAACCAGCGCTCACGCCAAACAACGGGCGTATGAAAAGAGATCGAGATAGAGTTCATCTTCCTCGCACCGCCCAAGCCATTTCCATTGCTGCAGATTGGTCGAGATTTGTCATCACAACCTCTACATGCCCCAATCGGTCACTCGGCAGTTGCCCAAAGCCATCGATAACAGTATGCGTATCCGTTGGCAGGCGTTGCAGAAGAATTTCGCGTTTCAGCGTCTGTTGCAACGACTCAAAGGGCGCAGCCTCAGTCGCTAGATCCAATAAACGAATCGCCACTGGTTGACGCGTGCCATTGATTTTCTGCGTTGCGACTAAGCACAGTCGCTCGGCCTCCCAAACCGCATGCAGTAGCGTCTCTGCCGCATGTCCAAAGGCATGCCGATTCCAGCTGATTACTGCGGCTGGTGTAATCCCTGCACAGATCAATTTGTGGTGCCGACATAGACGCTCAACCTCAGTCACTAACTGGCTTGGGATCGCGAATGCAATCGCTGCCGTCGCATAGTCCTGATTACGGTCTATGCGGATATCCCATCCATCCATGTCACCGTAGTGTTCACGAAAATGCTGTTGTGCCAGTATCAACGATTCTTGTGCAGTGAGTCTGGCGCCAGCCCAAGGCAAAAGCACCGTACGCACATAGCGATTGGAAACAGCGATACGCACCATGGCACCGGCTTTTGCCCACTGCTTCAACGCCTCGGACAATCCGGTAAGCGCATTGTCCAAGCCACGATCTTCGAAGTAAAACTCCTGCCGATCAATTTCACGTGGCCGCCAGCGTCCAACATAGGCAATGCCTGCCACTGCAGTCGGGCACAGCGCAATGGACAGCTGTTTACTCAGAAAAAGTGACACGCATCACCTCCTCTAAGGTTGTCTGTCCGCGGGCTGCAGCTGCCAATGCTGAATCACGCAAGAAAGTCGTGCCGTAAGCGCGAGCCTTGTCCTTGATGCTGCGAATCGGCGCGCGTGCGATGATCATTTCGCGTAACTCATCATTCATGCGCAGTAACTCCGAAATCGCCTTGCGCCCTTTATATCCGGTCCCACGACAGTTACCGCAACCGCGTCCACGTCGCCATTGGTAGCTAGCCACTTGCACTGGATCAAGTCCTGCTTCCTCTAATTCTTCGGCTGTAGGTACGTGCGTTTCGGCACACTCATTGCACACCACACGCACTAGCCGTTGAGCAAGCACACCATTGAGTGCGGATACAAAACTATAAGTATCCACACCCATATGCAAAAAACGTCCCAACACGTCGAACACATTATTGGCATGGACACTGGTGAAGACCAAGTGGCCCGTCAGCGCAGATTGAATTGCAATCTGCGCCGTATCCGAGTCGCGGATTTCGCCGACGAGAATTTTGTCGGGATCATGGCGCAGGATGGAGCGCAAGCCACGTGAGAAGGTGAGTCCCTTCTTTTCATTGACCGGGATTTGCAGAATGCCGGGTAATTGGTATTCGATCGGATCTTCGATCGTCACCAACTTGTCTTGCCCGTTATTAATTTCAGTGAGTGCCGCATACAACGTTGTTGTTTTACCGCTCCCCGTTGGCCCTGTCACGAGAAGCATGCCATAGGGCTCACGCGCCAGTCGCCGAATCGCCACCAGCATATCGGCATCAAAGCCAAGAAAATCGAGACGCAGCCCTAAGACTTGGTCGGCTAAGGAGCGCTTATCCAAAATGCGGATCACCACATCTTCACCGAACAGGCTGGGCATGATCGAAACACGAAAATCGATCTCACGTCCTTTGACAACGAGCTTAAAGCGCCCATCTTGTGGAATGCGCCGCTCGGCGATATCCAGTTCGGCCATCACCTTGACGCGAGATACGACTTGTTCTGCCATTTCTAAACCAGGAATTTGTGCAACCTGGGTCAATACACCATCGATACGGTATTTAACGTGCAGGCCATTAGCGGCCGTTTCCATATGGATATCGCTCGCACCTGCTTTCATTGCATCGAACAAGGTTGAATTCACCAAGCGCACCACAGGGCTGCTGTCCTGGGCGATCAACGCAAGTGAGAAATCATCGCGCTCGATGTCGGCTTCGATTTCTGCTTGCCCAACATGTGCTAACGCTCCTTCCATGGCACGGAGCGTGTCTTCATGGATGGCAAAGTAGGCTTTGAGATCAGCTGGATGTGCCAAATGCCAATGGATTGGCCGCCGTTCAACCGATTGCAAACGCGTTGTCAGCCAACTCTGCAAAGCAAAATCAAAAGGGTCGGTCAAAGCGACATACCAACCTGATTGCTCTACTTTTGCTTGATAGACCAGGCAGCAACGACGAACTGACTCTGGATAGTCGAGCGCAGTAAAATCCGGTACCAATTCGTGTAGTGCATCCATCGGCAAAGCTGGCCAGCCTAGGGTTGTCGATAAACGTATTAAGGCAAGTCCTGGCGAAGCGGCCAAGCGTGATTGCAGCAAGTCCCAAAAATCCTGCTTGGGCATGTGTTGCCGTATTTCGCTTAACAGTGCCGTGGGGATAGCTTCAACGATCAGGGCTTCTGCAGAGATTGATATCTCTTCGTCGAGTGACGTGCTGCTACTCATTGAACCGCACTCGCTAACTCAAAGATAGGCAGATACATCAGAATCACAATGCCGCCAATCATGGAACCGATCACCAACATCAAAATAGGTTCGAATAATCGTGAGAACCACTCGACGGCACGTGCCACTTCATCATCATAGAAAGTGGCGATCCGCTCCATTGCCATGCCAAGCTCACCGCTGCGCTCACCAACGACAAGTAGGCGTACACCAATGTCGGTTGCCAAGCCATATTCGCTGAAGCATTCGGAGACAGCCCTTCCTTCTCCAATGGCTTGAGTCGCTTGTGCCAAACCTTCGCGTAAAGCAGGCTGCCGTAATAAATCATCCGCCATACGCAATGCTGTCAGCAGTGGGATGCCTCCCTTCAGCAGCATTGATACTGTTCGCGTAAATCTTGCTAACTGATAGGTCTTCAAATACTCCCCCACCGCGCTGATACGCCACAGTCGCTGTTCGATTGCTGCACGTGTCGATGGTCGGCGCATAAACCAAACCACTAAACCTACCGTCAAGAAAAAGCCCAACGCAATCAATAACAGATGACCACTTACGGCCTGCCCCCAGGACATGAGCAGGCGCGAGAGAAATGGCAGTTGATCCTGCTTCATGTCTTCGTACACCTTGCTGAAACGAGGCACGATGTAACCGAGCAAGAAAAGGACGACCAAACTACCAATCGCAATCAGCACAACTGGATAAACAGATGCCGCTACGACCTTGTCACGCAATACATTAACTTTCCGCTCGTAATCGAGATAACGTCGCAACGCTTCGGGCAAATCGCCAGTACGCTCCGACGCACGCACGGTCGCGATAAACAGTGGCGGGAAGCGTGCCGCCATGCCATCCAACGCCTTGGAAAACGTTACGCCCTCACCCATGCGCTTGACCAAGATGGTCAATACTTCGCGTACCTCGGGTTGTTTGGCTTTACGGCATAGCAAATCAATCGCTTCGACCAAGCCAAGGCCAGCCTCTAGCAGCGCTAGTAACTGCTGGCAAAACAGAGGGGCAGCGAATTTCTCGCGCCTTCCCCAAGGTAAAGCCGACAAGGTTACCGAAGTGCTTACCGAAAGTACGGTATAGCCTTGCGATTCAGCCTGGCGGCGCGCCGAAATATCATCGACCGCATCTAAAGTGAGTGCAGTGACACCCTCTTGTTGGCGATAGGCTTTTAGGTTGAAACGCATGCAAATAACAGCTTATTGCCAGTTGCCAATATCGGCATCCTCGCCACTACCACCAGGCTTACCGTCGCGACCGAGCGAGATGATGTCGAAATCACCGTGATCGCCCGGCTGTTTGTAGATATACGCCTGTCCCCAAGGATCGGGGGGCAACGCTTTTTTGAGATAGGGGCCATTCCATTTTGCTACACCGGCAGGGGCTTTGTTTAAAGCATCCAACCCTTGCTCAGTCGTCGGATAGCGGCCTACATCAAAACGATAGGTTTCGAGAGCTTTTTCTAGTGCATCGATTTGCGCCTTGGCGACTTTGACTTCGGATTTACCGATTTGGGCAAAGTAGCGTGGAGCAACATACCCAGCCAACAAACCAATGATGACCATCACAACGAGAAGCTCAAGGAGAGTAAAGCCTTGATTCTTGTTCACATCATTTCCCCCTGATAAATTTTAATAACAGTAAAACGCTAACACCTATTGTTCTTGTTGTTCGATTCTACGTTTCATAGTCTGCCCTGTTTCTAAAGTCTGCGCGCCCGCAGGGCCAGCAACTCCCACATATGTAATGGCTGCAGCTGGAGTCATCGCGCCAATATTGGTTGCTACATTCCACATTCCATTGTGATCAAGCCACGAACCCCATACATCATGAAGACGGGAAATCCCCTCCATCCCCGGTACGTTGCTCGAAATCCAACGTAATAATGGAGAGGCTTCACTGCCCCATTTCTCTAGAAATGGCATGTTTTCGATATTGTCGCCATATTTCGCCATCATCTCAGGAGTTATTTTTAGGCCCATATCACTTAAACCTGAGCTTAAAGGAGTGACATCAATTCCATCTTTTACAGTCCATTGCCCATTGCTCATTCTTAAGCTTGGCTCTTCTCCAGACATCGATAATGTATAGAGAGACTTAGCAGCACTTCCCGCCGCTGACATAAAGAAGCCTTTACTAAAACTCCCCCCTTGTAGCTCAGAAGTCGCTCCCCCTATTGCCCCTTGTGCGGCCGCTTTAAATAAAATATTTCCATACGCATTGGGTAGCGAGTTAGCTCCAGTTCCTGAGAATGATGTATCTACATAAGAGAAGGCATAAGCGCTTGCAGAACTAATCGCGAATGATTTGTACGCAGCGCTCATGGAACCTGTGGACTCATACGCATAATAAGCCCCCCAAGCCTGTCCACCGCAACCTCCACAGAATGCCATTGTGAAATAAGTAGCTGCAATTTGCCCTGCTGAATAAAGAAGCGGCGTTTTCATCACGAGGTTGTCCACATACCCTTGCCCTGGGCTGTTGTGAACAAAGTTAAATCCATTCTGTATTGTTGGCTTAAACGCAAACGTCAAAGCGGAGTGTATAAATCCACCCAAGCTGAAGTAGCCGCTGGGATCTGTATAGAGCAACGGATTGTTCTGTACATAGGTGTAGCGGTTATAGGTTTGAAGGTTATTGGGATCCTGAATGTTTGGATCTGGCGACGTAAAGCGTCCGATGAGCGGATCGTAGATACGCCCATTCATATGAATGAGGCCAAGCTCATCCAGATGTTCATGATTGGTAAAGCCCCGTTCGGTGTTGACCGGGAAGATGGTGTTGTTCGGGTCCGTCAACCCGCTCGGGAAGCGACGCTTACCAAAGGGCTCATAGGCCAAGCGCTCGATGGCATTACCGGTGCTGTCGGTAATGGTGGTCGTGCTGCCGAGATTGTCTCGATGCAGATAGAGGACGTTGGTACTAACACCACTGCCGTTGGTGATCTGCTTGATCATGGCCACCACGGTTCCGCCCGCGGTAATGAAGTTGCGCTCTTCTGTGCTGCTATCGGCGTGATAGTCCTTCTCGTACAGCAGCGCGCCTTCATTGCCTGGGTTCAGGTAGATCGTGGTTCCTGAAGCAGATGTCGAGGTTTGGCGGGCACGCTGATGCTCTGGACCGTAGGTAAAGCCAGAGCTGTAGATTGCAGCACCAATGGCCTGCGGCATGTTGAAGCTGGTCTGAACCTCGATACGACCTTTAGTGGCGATCGGGTTATTACTGCTGTCGTACTCGGTTTCGCTATTCAGGTTGCCATTGGCGTCATATGCGTAGAGACGATATTCGCCGGTCGGCAGATCGAGACGGCTGATTGCATGTGGGCGGATACTGCTCCCGCCACTGGCGGGATACGTATAGTTGCCGACGTCGGAGCGGCTGGTGATATTGCCAATGGCGTTATAGCCATAGTTCGTCGTCACGATGCCAGCGCCGTTGGAGTTCACCGTCGCACTGGTGAGGCGGCTCAAGCTGTCGTAGGTGAATGTCTCTGCGAGATTCTGATTGGCATCATTGCGGCTCGCAATATTGCCGAGCACATCGTACGTGTACGTGAGATTCTGTACGCCATTGCCTGCTCCCGCCAGAATGCCCGTTAGTCGACCGTTCTGAGGATTGTAGGTTTGCTGGGTGATGACCCCATTGCCATAGGTTTGCTGTAGCAGATGCCCTTCGGCATCGAGGCTGTTCGCTTGCCAGTAAAGAGCATTGCTGGTGGTGTCATGCACCTCTTTCAGGTAGCCCAAGGGCGTGTAGACATAGCGAACACCGACCCCTCCCGGGTAGGTTTGCGTTTGCACATGACCATTGGCATCGTAAGTGACGCTGGTGGTGTAGTTCGTGTCAATGGTCGTGACAGTTTGGCTGGGCCGACCCAGGCTGTCATAGCTGTGCACACGGTTATAACCGTTGTCGGCTTCAGCTTGGCAGAGCTTGCCAATGCCTTTAGCACAGGCGCCACCACCCTTGTAGCTATCGTAGTACCACTTGCTGACGAGATCCGCTTCGGTACGCTGAACCATGCGACCGAGTTGGTCATAGCTGATGGTCGTCAGTTGCCCCTTGGCATCCGTCTGTTTGACGAGCTGGCCTAGTGCATCGTAGACGTATGTCCAACTCCCCATGTCGGGGTCGGTCATGCCCGTCTTACGCCCCTTCAGGTCATAGCTGAGGAGTGTCTTATTGCCGAGCGGATCCAGAGTTTGGGTGAGATTACCGAAGGCGTCGTATTGATAAGCAATGGCCTGGCCGTTGGCATCGGTCACACTGGCAATTTTGCCCTGACTGTTCTTGACGGTCGTTCGGGTCTGGCCTTTGGGATTGGTCACCATGACACTCAGGCCATTGTAGGCTGTGCTGGTGACTGCGCCATCGGCATCGGTCTGACTGATCGTACGACCCAGACTATCGTAGGTCACTGTGACCCAGTAGACCGTCTGACCGGCGTAGTACGGGCGGCTGGTCATGTATGGACGACCCAGACTGTCGTACTGCGTATCTTTGTAGATTGCCGTCGCAGTACCGTTACCATCGTAGCCTTGAGTTTCGCTGCGAATCGCACGGTTCAAGCTGTCGTAATACGTCTTGGTGATCGGCCCGTTCTGTGTGCCGTCAGCGGCTTGTGGCGTTGTTTGGACAAGCCAAGTACCCGCTGCACCACCGATGGTCGGGCAAGTAGCCGTGCCACCGTTCACACCAGCACAGTACTGATAGCTCCATTGCGTCTTGGTGCCATCAGCACGTGTTTCTAGTACTTTGCGACCGAAACCATCGTATTGCCAAGTACTCGTCAGACCGTTGGGGCCTGTTAGGCTGAGAGGTGTTCCCCACTTCGGATCAAAGACCTTCGTTTCAGACTGACCTAGCGCATTGGTACTTGCAACTGGAAATTGACCAATTGCATCGTAGGTACTGCTGTAGGTACGGGGTGCAATTACCGCATCCCCTGTGGGCGATGCAGCTTCGGAACTGGAGCCGTTACAGTTTCGGGTCGTTACGGCAGTCTTATTGCCGTAATTGTCGTAGGTATAGGTCGTTACAAGACACAGATTACTGTTGTCTGGTTCGATGATTTCTTTGGTGAGCAAGCCTGTGACAGGGTCATATTCAAAGGCACTGGTACGCGTCGCACTCGTGGCATAAACACTGGTGGCGATAAATAAGCCGATCAAGACAGTCGCCAATTGACGCACGGTCCCTTGCTTGCTTGCGTTTCCCTTGAACATCCCTATTTCTCCCTTTTGTACTGCTGATTCAGTTCGTCCAGCCTGCTTCCTCAAACTGGACGAACGGATTGATTGCGCTGCGCTAGTTGTGACTAAGGTGTGGTGCTTTGTACTTGTGAACGCGTGAGTCGTCCGAGATACCAATGGGTGGTGTCGTTCAGATATTGATTGGTCGTGGTCTTGCTGTAGCCATCACCGGTACCGACCGTGACTTGCGTGGCATTG
>Ga0310811_10007801_pt1 | contig 13721 bp, 11 predicted proteins | sample YCmetagenome_FD_207642 | JGI IMG/M metagenome (GOLD analysis project Ga0310811, IMG submission 207642) | Soil microbial communities from experimental microcosm in Duke University, North Carolina, United States - YC | ecosystem: Engineered > Artificial ecosystem > Soil microcosm > Unclassified ... | reverse complement strand
CCAGCGGGCCGACCACCGCCGGGGCAAGGTCACGCGCCGCCTCGCCGGCGACGACCCGGCGGTCAACGAGGAGTGGAACTGCGACAAGGGCCGCTTCGCCTTCCAGTACGTCACCGCCACCGACCGCCTCACCACCCCGCTGGTGCGCGACCGCAAGACCGGTGAGCTGCGCACGGCCAGCTGGCCGGAGGCGCTGACAGTGGCGGCCGAGGGGCTCGCCGCGGCGAAGGACAACGGCGGCGTCGGCGTGCTGGCCGGCGGCCGGCTGACCGTCGAGGACGCCTACGCCTACGCGAAGTTCGCCCGGGTCGCGCTCGGCACCAACGACATCGACTTCCGCGCCCGGCCGCTGTCGGCGGAGGAGACCGAGTTCCTCGGCTCCCACGTCGTCGGGCGGGCCGAGGTCACCTACGCGGACATCGAAACGGCCCCCGCGGTCGTCTTCGTCGGGCTGGAGCCCGAGGAGGAGTGCCCGATCATCTTCCTGCGGGCCCGCAAGGCGTACCTGAAGCGGGCGCTGCCCAGCTTCGCGGTGGCGCCGTTCGTGAGCCGCGCGTTCGAGAAGCTCGGCACGACGGTCCTGCTCACCGCCCCCGGCGGCGAGGCGGAGGTGCTCGGCTCCTCCGAGCAGCTGCGCGAGGCCCTGTCGGGCGAGGGAGCGATCCTGTTCGTCGGCGAGCGGCTGGCGAGCGTGCCCGGCGGCCTGTCCGCCGCGGCCCGCCTGGCCGAGGCCACCGGCGCCCGGCTGGCCTGGGTGCCGCGCCGGGCCGGCGACCGCGGCGCGGTCGAGGCCGGCGTCCTGCCCACCCTGCTGCCCGGCGGCCGCCAGGTCTTCGACCCGGCCGCGCGCAGCGAGGTCGCGGTCGCGTGGGACCTCGACGCGGGCGTGCTGCCCAGCGCCTCGGGCCGCGACACCGACGGCATCGTCGCCGCGGCCCGCGAGGGCCGGCTCGGCGCGCTGGTCGTCGGCGGCGTCGACCCGTCCGACCTGGCCGACCCGATCGCCGCCGAGGAGGCGCTGGACAACGTCGGCTTCCTGGTCAGCCTGGAGCTGCGGATGACCGCGGTGGCCAAGCGGGCCGACGTGGTCTTCCCGATCGCACCGGCGGTGGAGAAGTCCGGCTCCTACCTCAACTGGGAGGGCCGGGTCCGCCCGTTCGGCACGGTGCTGAAGACGCAGGCGATGAGCGACGGCCGCGTGCTGGACACGCTGGCCCGCGAGCTCGGCGTGCAGCTCGGCGTCGGTGACGTCGCCGGCGCCCGCGCCCAGCTGGCGGCGCTGGCCCAGTTGCAGCTGCCGGGCACCGTCTCGGCCGGCGCGGGCAACCCGAGCATCGTGCGCGGCACCGCGCCGGACGTGGAGCCGGGCGCGCCCGCCAAGCCGGGCAGCGGCCAGGCGATCCTCGCCTCCTGGCACCACCTGATCGACAGCGGCTCGTTGCAGGACGGGGACGGCCACCTGGCCGGCACCGCCCGCCCGGCCGTGGTCCGGATCTCCAAGAGCACCGCGGCCGACCTGGGCGTGGTCGACGGGGACGCGGTGACGGTCGGCACCGAGCGGGGTGGGATCACCCTGCCGGCGCTCGTCACCGACATGGTCGACGGGGTTGTGTGGATCCCGACGAACTCACCGGGCTCGAGCCTGCGTCGCACGCTCGGCGTCACCGAGGGCGCGCTGGTCGAGATCTCCACTGGGGGTAGCGCAAAATGACGCCTCTCGCCTACGGCAACCTGGACCAGTTCGGCAAGGACCCCTGGTGGCTGGTGCTCGCGAAGGTCATCGTGATCTTCGCGTTCCTGGTCGTCATGACGCTCTTTGCCATCTGGTACGAGCGCCGGGTCGTGGCCCGGATGCAGGTCCGCCCCGGCCCGAACCGCAACGGCCCCTTCGGCCTGCTGCAGTCGCTGGCCGACGGCCTGAAGCTCGCCTTCAAGGAAGACATCATGCCGCGCCTGGCGGACAAGGTGGTCTTCTTCTTCGCGCCGGTCGTCTCCACGGTCACCGCGTTCACCGCGTTCTCGGTGATCCCGTTCGGCCCTTCGGTGTCGGTCTTCGGCACGCACACCCCGCTGCAGCTCACCGACATTCCCGTGGCGGTACTGCTGGTGCTCGCCTGCTCCTCGATGGGCATCTACGGCGTGGTGCTGGGCGGCTGGGCCTCCGGGTCGACGTACCCGCTGCTCGGCGGCCTGCGCTCGAGCGCCCAGATGATCTCCTACGAGGTCGCGATGGGCCTGTCGATCGTCTCGGTGTTCCTGGTGTCGGGCACGATGTCGACCTCGCAGATCGTCGAGGCGCAGGCCGGCAACGGCACCGCGAACGTCTTCGGCATGCAGTGGCACCTGCCCGCGTGGTACGCCATCCTGCTGATCCCGAGCTTCCTGATCTACTTCACCTCGGCGGTCGGCGAGACCAACCGCGCGCCCTTCGACCTGCCCGAGGCCGAGTCCGAGCTCGTCGGTGGCTTCCACACCGAGTACTCGTCGCTGAAGTTCGCGCTGTTCTTCCTCGCCGAGTACGTCAACATGGTCACCGTCTCGGGCCTGTGCACCACGCTGTTCCTCGGCGGCTGGCGCGCACCGTGGCCGATCTCGCTGTGGGACGGCGCAAACCACGGGTGGTGGCCGGTGCTGTGGTTCACCATCAAGGTGCTGCTGCTGCTGTTCGTCTTCGTCTGGCTCCGCGGCACGCTGCCCCGGCTGCGCTACGACCAGTTCATGCGCTTCGGCTGGAAGGTGCTCATCCCGGCCAACCTGGTCTGGATCCTCGCCCTGTCCGGCATCCGGCTGCTGCAGACCCACGAGGAGCTGAGCACGGGCGCACGTACCGGGGTGATCGTGGGCATCGCCGCGCTGGTCGTGCTGGTGCTGGTCCTCGTCTGGCTGCAGCGGGGGCGCCGCGCGCCGCTGGCCGAGCAGTCGCCGGTGGACCCGGGCGGCCGCGTGGGCGGCGACAAGGGCTTCCCGCTGCCGCCGTTGAACCTCGAGGTGCCGCCCAGCCCGCGGGCCAAGCGCGTGATCGTCGAGCGGGAAACCGTCCCGACCGGCAAGGAGAACTGACGTGTCTATTGGTGGAACCCTCAAGGGGTTCGGGGTCACCTTCTCGCACATGTTCAAGAAGGTGGTCACCGAGGAGTACCCGGAGCAGCGCAAGCCGCCCGCTCCGCGGTACCACGGCCGGCACATTCTCAACCGCTGGCCGGACGGGCTCGAGAAGTGCATCGGCTGCGAGCTGTGCGCGTGGGCCTGCCCGGCGGACGCGATCTACGTCGAGGGCGCGGACAACACCGAGGACGAGCGCTTCTCGCCCGGTGAGCGCTACGCCCAGACGTACCAGATCAACTACGCCCGCTGCATCTTCTGCGGGCTGTGCATCGAGGCCTGCCCGACCCGCTCGCTGACCATGAGCAACGAGTATGAGCTGGCCCGCGACAACCGCCGCGACCTGATCTTCACGAAGGAGCAGCTGCTCGCGCCGCTGCTGCCGGGGATGGAGCGCCCGCCGCACGACATGCGCCTGGGCGACACCGAGAAGGACTACTACGTCGGCGCGCTGGAGAACCCGGGCACCTCGGCCGGTGCCGAGCGGTACAAGGGGGTCAAGTCGTGACCAGCACCCTGGCGCTGCAGACGCTGGCCGCGGCCGGCGACGTGAAGGGCGGCGAGGCCGTCACCTTCTGGATCCTCGGCCCGCTCGCCGTGCTCGGCGCCATCGGCATGGTCTGGGCCCGAAACGCGGTGCACTCCGCCCTGTCGCTGATCATCACCATGCTCGCCCTGGGCGTCTTCTACGTCCTGCAGGCCGGGCCGTTCATCGGCATGGTGCAGATCATCGTGTACACCGGCGCGATCATGATGCTGTTCCTGTTCGTGCTGATGCTCGTCGGTCGCGACTCCTCCGACTCGCTGATCGAGACCCTGCGCGGACAGCGGATGGCGGCCAGCGTGCTCGGCCTGGGCCTGGCGCTGCTGCTGGGCATCGGGCTGTACCGGGCGCTGGGCGGCATCGAGCCGAAGGGCCTGGCCGAGGCCAACTCGGCCGGCAACGTGATCGGCCTGTCCCGGCTGCTGTTCACCAAGTACGTCTGGGTCTTCGAGGTCACCTCGGCGCTGCTGATCACCGCCGCCGTCGGCGCGATGATCCTGGCGCACGCCGAGAAGCGCAAGGAAGACAAGATCAGCCAGCCGGAGCGCATGCTGGCGCGGTTCCGCCCGGGCAACTACCCGGCGCCGAAGCCGGGCCCGGGCGTCTTCGCCGGCTCCGACTCGGTGGCGACGCCGGCCCGCCTGCCCGACGGGACGCCCTCCGACCGCAGCATCTCCAAGATCCTGCCGACCCGGGAGTTGACGTCCGCGGACGTCGCACCGAAGGGGACCGAGAAGTGACTCCGACGTACTACATCGTCCTCGCGGCGATCCTGTTCACGATCGGCGCGATGGGCGTGCTCATCCGCCGGAACGCGATCGTGCTGTTCATGTGCATCGAGTTGATGCTGAACTCGGCCAACCTCGCGCTGGTCACGTTCAGCCGGATCAACGGCACGCTCGACGGGCAGATCATGGCGTTCTTCGTCATGGTCGTGGCGGCGGCCGAGGTCGTCGTCGGCCTGGCGATCATCATGTCGATCTTCCGGACTCGGCGCTCGGCCAGCGTCGACGACGCGAACCTGCTGAAGTACTAAGGGAGCCGGTGGTGGAAACTATCGCCTACTCGGCGGCGACGGGATGGCTGGGAACGTTCTGGCTGCTCCCGGTCATTCCGCTGGCCAGCGCGGCGGTGCTGCTGCTGCTCGGCAAGCGGGCCGACCGCTGGGGTCACTGGCTCGGCGTGCTCAGCGTCGCCGCGTCGTTCGTGCTCGCGCTGACGTACTTCTTCGCGCTGCGAGGCATGGAGAACCGCGACGGCGTCGAGATCAAGCTCTGGGACTACATCGGCGTCGGGAGCTTCCACGTCGACCTGGGCCTGCTCTTCGACCCGCTGTCGGCGATCTTCGTGCTGCTCATCACCGGTGTCGGGTCGCTGATCCACCTCTACGCGGTGGGCTACATGGACCACGACCCGGGCCGGCGGCGCTTCTTCGGGTACTTCAACCTCTTCATCGCGGCGATGCTGTTGCTGGTCCTCGGCAACAACTACGTGATGCTGTACTTCGGCTGGGAGGGCGTCGGTCTCGCCTCCTACCTGCTGATCTCCTTCTGGTACCTGCGCCCGAGCGCAGCGACCGCCGGGAAGAAGGCGTTCCTGATGAACCGCGTCGGTGACGCGGGCTTCGCGATCGCGATCTTCCTGATGTTCGCCTACGTCGGCACCGTGAACTACGCCGACGTCTTCAACAACGTCAAAGGCCTCAGCAGCGGCGTGGTGCTCGCCATGGCCCTGCTGCTGCTGCTCGGCGCGGCCGGCAAGTCCGGCCAGTTCCCGCTGCAGGCCTGGCTCCCCGACGCGATGGAGGGCCCGACCCCGGTCTCCGCCCTCATCCACGCGGCCACGATGGTGACCGCGGGCGTGTACCTCATCGCCCGCTCGCACCCGATCTTCGACGCCTCGCCGGACGCGCAGACCGTGGTGGTCGCCGTCGGCGCGCTGACGCTGCTGATCGGCTGCATCATCGGCTGCGCCAAGGACGACATCAAGCGGGTCCTCGCCTGGTCGACGGTGAGCCAGATCGGGTACATGTTCCTGGGCGTCGGGCTCGGCGGCGCGGCCTATGCGCTCGCCCTGATCCACCTGCTCGCGCACGGCTTCTTCAAGGCCGGCATGTTCCTCGGCGCCGGCTCGGTCATGCACGGCATGAACGACCAGACCGACATCCGCCGCTTCGGCGGGCTGTGGAAGTACATGAAGATCACCTGGGTCACGTTCGGCCTGGGCTGGCTCGCGATCATCGGCATCCCGCCGCTGTCCGGCTTCTTCTCGAAGGAGCCGATCATCACCGCCGCGTTCGAGCGCGAGGGCTGGACCGGCTGGCTCTTCGGCGGTGCGGCCCTGCTGGGCGCTGGCCTGACTGCCTTCTACATGACCCGGCTGTTCGTGCTGACCTTCCACGGCCCCGAGCGCTGGACCGAAGACATCAAGCACCCGCATGAGTCGCCAAAGGTCATGACGATCCCGCTGATCATCCTGGCGGTCGGCTCGGTCGCTGCCGGCGGCCTGCTGGCTACCTCGGTGCCTGACTGGCTGACCCCGGTCTACGGCTCGGAACACCCAGAGCCGGCGCGCCATTTGAACGAGGCCTTGATGACGATCGTCGGCGTGGTCGTCGTGCTGATCGGTGCTGGGCTGTCCTGGGCTTTGTTCCGCAGGGGCACCGCCCTGGTGGAGGAGCCCGCCGGTCCGGTGGTCACGGCCGCCCGCAACAACCTCTACACGGACGCCTTCAACGAGGTCGTCTTCGAGGCACCGGGCCGTTACCTGACCCGCGCCCTGGTCTACCTCGACAACCGCGGCATCGACGGGCTGGTCAACGGCCTGGCGGCGGGCGTCGGCGGCGGATCGAGCCGCATGCGCCGGGCCCAGACCGGGTTCGTGCGCTCCTACGCCCTGTCAATCCTCGGAGGTGCGGTGCTCGTGGTGGCCGCCACGCTCGCGGTGAGGTTCGGATGAGCCACTTCCCCTACCTGACCGTCCTCACGGCCGCGCCGCTCGTCGGCGCGGCAGGGGTCGCGCTGCTGCCGAAGGACAAGCCCGAGCTGGCCAAGCGCGTCGCGCTGGGCTGGTCGGTCCTGGTCCTCGCGCTCGGCGTGGGCCTGTGGACCCAGTTCAAGCCCAACGGCGACCGCTTCCAGCTGCGCGACTCCTGGACCTGGATCCCGCAGTGGGGCGCCAAGTTCACCTTCGCCGTCGACGGCATCGCCCTCGTCATGATCGCGCTGATCGCCCTGCTCGTGCCGCTGGTCATCCTGGCCTCCTGGCACGACGCGGAGCACAGCAAGCGGTCCGTCTCGGCATACTTCGCGCTGCTGCTCGCGCTCGAGTGCACGATGATCGGCGTCTTCGCCGCGCAGGACGTGTTCCTGTTCTACGTGTTCTTCGAGGTCATGCTCGTGCCGATGTACTTCCTGATCGGCTCCTACGGCGGGCAGCACAAGCAGTACGCGGCGGTGAAGTTCTTCCTCTACTCGCTGCTCGGCGGCCTGTTCATGCTCGCCGCGCTGATCGGGCTGTGGGTGCTCGGCGGCCAGACGTTCGACTGGCAGACCCTGGTCAACGCCGACTTCTCGGTCAACACCGAGCGGTGGCTGTTCCTCGGGTTCTTCGTCGCGTTCGCGATCAAGGCGCCGTTCTTCCCGTTCCACACCTGGCTGCCCGACGCCGGTGGCGCGGCCCCGGCCGGTGCCGCGGCGCTGCTCGTCGGCGTTCTGGACAAGGTCGGCACCTTCGGCATCCTGCGGTACTGCATCCCGCTCTTCCCGAACGCCACGAAGGACTTCGCCTGGCTCGGGCTCACGCTCGCGCTCGTCGGGATCATCTACGGCGCGCTGGTGGCGATCGGGCAGAACGACCTCAAGCGGCTGGTGTCGTACACCTCGATCGCGCACTTCGGCTTCATCGGCATCGGCGTGTTCGCCTTCACCACGCAGGCCGGCACGGGCGCGGTCCTCTACATGGTCAACCACGGCCTCGCGACCGGCCTGCTGTTCCTGGTCGTCGGCATGCTGGTGGCCCGCCGGGGCAGCGCCCTGGTGACCGACTTCGGCGGCGCGGGCAAGCTCATGCCGGTGCTCGCCGGCGTGTTCTTCATCGCCGGCCTCGCCTCGCTGGCGCTGCCGGGCACCTCGCCCTTCGTCTCCGAGTTCCTGGTCCTCATCGGCACGTTCACGGTGAACAAGACGGTCGCGATCGTCGCCACCGCCGGCATCATCCTCGCCGCCGGATACGTGCTCTGGATGATCCAGCGCACCACGCAGGGCACCCCGAACCCGAAGCTGGCCGAGATCAAGGCCATGGGCCGCGACCTGTCGGTGCGGGAGGCCGTGGTGGTCGCCCCGCTCATCGCGCTGATCCTGCTGCTCGGCTTCTACCCCAAGCCGTTGACCGACGTGATCAACCCGGCGGTGAAGGCGACCATGCAGGACGTCGGCAAGACCGACCCGAAGCCCATCGTGGGTACCGTGGAGGCCGGCAAGTGAACGACAGACTCCAACTGCCGCATCTGGACTACGCGGCGCTCGCCCCGATGCTGATCCTCTTCGGCATCGCCTGCGTCGGGGTGCTCGTCGAGGGCTTCGTGCCCAAGCGGGTGCGGCACAGCGTCCAGCTCACGCTGGCGCTCGCCGGCCTCGTCGCCGCGCTGATCATGGTGATCCGGCAGGGTGACAACCCGGTGATCACCGCCTCGACCGCCGTGGCGATCGACAAGCCGGGCCTGTTCCTGTCCGGCGCGATCATCGTGCTCGGCATCGTGTCGGTGCTGCTCATCGGCGAGCGCCAGCTCGAGCCGGGCGGCGCGTTCGTGGCGCAGGCCGCGGTCACGGCCAACACCGACCGGGACCGCGAGCAGGCGGCCCGCGCCGGCGGTGCGACCGAGGTCTTCCCGCTGGCGATGTTCGCCCTGGCCGGGATGCTGCTGTTCATCACCGCCAACGACCTGCTGACGATGTTCGTCGCGCTCGAGGTCTTCTCGCTGCCGCTGTACCTGCTGTGCGCCCTGGCTCGCCGCCGGCGGCTGCTGTCGCAGGAGGCCGCGATGAAGTACTTCCTGCTCGGCTCGTTCGCCTCGGCGTTCTTCCTCTTCGGCATCGCGCTGGTCTACGGCTACGCCGGCCAGGTCGACTTCCACTCGATCTCCGCCGCGATCCGCGCCGGCGGCAAGGACGACATCCTGCTGTACGTCGGCCTGGCGATGCTCGCGATCGGCCTGCTGTTCAAGGCGGCGGCGGTGCCGTTCCACGTGTGGACGCCCGACGTGTACCAGGGCGCGCCGACGCCGATCACCGCGCTCATGGCGGCGTGCACCAAGGTCGCCGCGTTCGGCGGGCTGCTGCGCCTGGCCTATGTGGGCTTCGAGGGCACCAAGACGACGATCCAGCCGGTGCTCGGCACCATCGCCGTGCTCACCATGATCATCGGCGCGATCCTGGCGGTCACCCAGACCGACATCAAGCGCCTGCTGGCCTACTCGTCGATCGCGAACGCGGGCTACCTGCTCATCGGCGTGATCTCGCTGAACGAGAAGGGCCTGTCGAGCTCGATGTTCTACCTGGTGGCGTACGGCTTCACCGTGCTGGCCGCGTTCGGCGTGGTCACGCTGGTGCGCGACGCCGACGGCGAGGCCACCCACCTGTCGCGCTGGGCCGGACTGGGGCGGCGCTCACCGCTGTACGCCTCCCTGTTCACCTTCATCCTGCTTGCCTTCGCCGGCATCCCGCTGACCAGCGGCTTCACCGCCAAGGTGGGCGTGTTCGCGGCCGCGATCGACGGCGACCAGACCTGGCTGGTGATCGCCGGTGTGGTGAGTTCCGCCATCCTCGCCTTCCCTTACCTGCGGGTCGTCGTCATGATGTGGCTGTCCGAGCCGGGCGAGACCACGCCGGCCGTGTCCATCCCGGGCGCCATGACGGCGGCCGCGCTGGTCATCGGCACGGTCGCGACGCTGGTTCTGGGCGTCGCGCCGGGCGCGCTGCTCGACCTGACACAGAAGGCCGGAAGTTTCCTCGGATAGCGTTACGACCAGCGTTTTGGCAGTACTGACAGTGACGTCCCCCCGTGGATCTCCACGCGGGGACGTCCCTGTATCAGCAACCGGAAGTTCGTATGGCATCGTTGGAGCTGTGGTGAGTACGGGAACCGTGCAGTCGAGTGCCTCGGTCGGGCTGACCCTTGCCGACCCGGAGCTGGAGAGCAGCGTGTCCGCGATCCTCCGGGACGTCGAGGCGGTGCTGATCGACTCCGTGCACAGCGCCAACCCGCTGGTCACCGAGGCGGCCCGGCACCTGGTCGACGCGGGCGGCAAGCGCATCCGCCCGATGCTGGTGGGCCTGGCCGCGCAGTTCGGCGACCCGACCGGCCGTGAGGTCGTCATCGCCGGGGCCGTGGTGGAGCTGACCCACCTGGCGACGCTGTATCACGACGACGTCATGGACGAGGCCCCGGTGCGCCGTGGCGCGCCCAGCGCCAACTCCCGCTGGGGCAACGCGCTGGCCATCCTGGTCGGCGACTACCTCTTCTCCCGGGCCGCCGACCTGGCCGCCGAGCTTGGCGTGGACGCGGTCAAGATCCAGGCGAGCACCTTCTCCCGGCTCGTGCACGGCCAGATCGACGAGACCGCGGGCCCGCTCGACGGCGAGGACGCGATCCAGCACTACCTGCGCGTGTTGCAGCACAAGACCGGCTCGCTGATCTCCACCAGCGCGCGCTTCGGCGCGATGTTCGGCGGCTGCACCCCGGAGCAGGTCGAGGCGCTGGCGACGTTCGCCGAGACCTTCGGCATCGCCTTCCAGCTCTCCGACGACCTCATCGACATCGCCAGTGACGAGCTCCAGTCCGGCAAGACGCCCGGCACGGACCTGCGCGAGGGCGTGCCCACGCTGCCGGTCCTCTACGCGCTGGCCTCCGCCGATGACGACGCCGCGGCCGTGCGCCTGCGCGAGATCCTCTCCGCCGGCCCGGTCACCGACGACGCCCTGCACGCCGAGGCGCTCGGCCTGCTGCGCGAGTCGGCGGCCCTCAAGCAGGCCCGCGAGACGGTCCGCGGCTACGCCGACGCGGCCCGGTCCTCGCTGTCCGCGCTGCCCGAGGTGCCTGCCCGCCTGGCGCTCGACGCGCTGTGCGACTTCATCGCCGATCGGACGAACTGACCGCTTTAGCCCCGGAACCGACGCTGGTCAATGTGCATTGTTGACCGGCGTCGGTCCGTTTTTTCGTCATTTGGCGCTTCATGTGCCGATTTTTGCCTGCGGAGTGCACGTTGCTCAACGCCAGGTGGCGGGGTACCCGGGCCGACGACAAGTCGCGACGACACGATGACGGCCCGGAGCGGGCTTTGCACAGTTTGGCGACAACTACTCACTGGCGGCGTCATTACTTACACAGACTTGCTGGCTTGCCTGTGGCCATTACTCACCTCACTGGGCGTGTCGCACCCACTACTTCACGATCAGGGTGTCCACTATGGTGCATTCATCGCTATGTGCTGACGCCCGGAATCCCCCCACCTCGCGCCACAAATGGTCAGATTGTTCCCTCGACCCTCTCCGATTTCATATGGTGTGACTCCAGTTACTGCTGCGGCTGGGGAGGGCGGCGGTGCGGGATCCACAAGCCGAACCCTCGGATCTCATCCGGAGTGTGTCGAGGGCCCTACGAGTGTTGGAGGCGGTCGGTCAGTCGCCGCGAGGCCTGACCGTGAAGCAGATCGCCAGGCGCTGCGACTTCACCGTCGCTACTACGTACCACCTTGTGCGCACGCTCGCCTACGAGGGCTACGTGATCCGCCGGGAGAACGGCACCTACGTGGTCGGCCTCGAGATCGCCGATCGCTACCGGGAGCTGGTGCTTGCCTTCCGCGGCCCGAGCGCCGTCATCGACCGGCTGCGGCGCGCCGCGGCCGAAACCGGGTACAGCCACTACCTGGGCCGCTTCGTCGGCGGCCGGGTGGCGATAACCGCGATGGCCGAGGGGCCGCGCACGCCGCCGATGGACGACATGGTGCCCGGCTACGACGAGGCCGCGCACGCCACGGCGCTGGGCAAGGCGCTGCTGGCCACGATGAGCCCGGACCAGCGGTGGCGGTTCCTCAAGGAGTACGGGATGCGCGCCTACACCTCGGCGACGCTCACGTCCCCGGAGGCCCTGGACTCCGACCTGGCCGCCGGCGAGCGCCGCGGCATGCAGATCGAGATCGGCCAGTTCCGGCAGGGCCTGGCGTGCGCCGCCGTGATGGTCGTGAACGACCGCGACCCGGACCGGCGCGTCGTGCTGTCCTGCGCGCTGCCGCCGGCCGAGCTCATGTCCTCGGCCAAGGTCGTCCGGACCCGTCTGCTCGCCACCGCACACCACCTGGCGACCGTGCTCGCGGAGTAACGTCCCCTGCCCCGACATCGCCCTTTTGTCATGATTGCACCGACCCCTTTGCCACTTGCCGCCACTTGGCGACCGTGCCCGCGGAGTAGGAACATCGATGTGGGACGTGTCGCATCGGCGACATGTGCCCTCCGGCTGAACCTCTGTGCGTATTAGTGCGTAGAAGCTGGTGGAAGGGATCGGAAACATAGCGAGGCGTGAGTAGAGACGATGCTGACCTGCTGAAGGCGCTCCATGCGGAGCACGGAGACGCGCTGTTCGCACACGCCCTGCGACTGACCGGCGGCGACCGCCAAAGGGCCGAGGACCTGGTGCAGGAGACCCTGCTCCGGGCCTGGCAACACCCGGAGGCGCTCGACCCGGCCCGTGGCTCGGTCCGTGCCTGGCTCTTCACCACCGCCCGGAACCTCGCCATCGACGCGTGGCGGCGACGCTCCGCGCGGGTGGGCGAGGTCTTCACCGACCAGATGCCGGAGACACCGGCGGTGGTCGACGAGACCGAGCGCGCGGTGGAGTCCTGGGTCATCGCCGAGGCGCTGACCCGCCTCTCCCGACCGCACCGCGAGGTTCTGGTGGAGTGCTTCTACCAGGGCCGCTCGGTCGCCGAGGCGGCGGAGCGCTTGGGCGTGCCGTCCGGCACGGTCAAGTCGCGGACCTATTACGCACTGCGTTCGCTGAAAGTCGTCCTAGAGGAGTTGGGGGTGACGCAATGAGGTGTGAACACCTCCATGACTCGGCTGTCTACGTGCTTGGGGCGTTGTCGCCGCCCGAGCGCGAGGCATACGAGCGGCATCTCGCCGATTGTGCGGAGTGCCGTGCGGAGGTGGCGGAGTTCTCCGACCTGCCGGGCCTGCTCGGCAGACTGGACCCGGAGATCGCCGCGCAGATTGCCCTGGCGTCCGACCCGCCCGAAGCATCGCGGCCCCGCTGGGCCGGCCCGACCGCGGTACCCGCGGACCTCGACGACCTGGTCTCCGACGACCCGGTCGCCGGTGCCCCGTTCGGCCGCGACCCTGCCGCCCTGAACGGCCGGGACGCTCCCGACCGCGTCGGCCGGGACGCTCGCGACCCCACTGGCCGCGACCTTGCCGCCCTGAACGGCCGTGACCTGGCCGCGGGGGATCGGAGTGCTGCCGGCCGCTGGGCCGGCCCGACCATCGCGGGGGCGGCCGGCTCGGAGCACGTCAACGGTTCGCCGGTCGACCCGTTGCTGCCGCGCGTGCTCGACCGGGCGCGCAACGCCCGCCGCGTCGAGCGCCGCCGTCGCGCCTGGCGCACGGCCGGCACGGCGCTCGTGGCCGCGTTCCTGGGCGTGATCGCGGTCATCGGCGTGCGCTCCATCGGCATCGGCCAGCCCGACTTCGAGGCCATGCGCGAGGTCGCCGCGACGGTCCCGGTGCAGGCGTCGCTCGCCGTGACGTCCGCGTCGGACGGCACGGTCGTGAAGATGCGCTGCGCGTACAAGGACGGCGAGGGCGACGAGTACGCGAAGTGGACCTACAAGCTGGTCGTCATCCCCAAGTCGGGCGAGCCCGAGGAGATCGACACCTGGACGGCCCGCTCCGGCGACGAGCTGCAGCTGACGGCGCACAGCGCCATCCCGCGCTCGAACATCGACCGCATCGAGATCCGCAAGGGCGACGGCACGACGCTGCTGACGCTTTCGACATAACCCCGCACATCGGTCGCCTCTACTCAC
>Ga0310811_10007800_pt1 | contig 13721 bp, 11 predicted proteins | sample YCmetagenome_FD_207642 | JGI IMG/M metagenome (GOLD analysis project Ga0310811, IMG submission 207642) | Soil microbial communities from experimental microcosm in Duke University, North Carolina, United States - YC | ecosystem: Engineered > Artificial ecosystem > Soil microcosm > Unclassified ... | reverse complement strand
CCGAGGGCCTCACGGGCCAGCTCAGCCGCAAATAAGGCTTCTTTCGCCGTCCTCACCCCGGAGGTATTCGGCAGCAGATGGATATGCGGGTGCCGCAGATGCTGCAGCAGGTTGCCCGAAGGAGGACGGCTGTCCGGCGTTGCAGAAGGATGTTGCCGGTCCGGGATTCCCGAAGGATGTTGCCGGCCTGGCAGCTCCACCCGTTTCAGCGCGACGGTGACCAGCTCCGAGGCGCTGGATAATATCGCTTCTTCCATAATAGCCGCGGATCCGAATTTTCCGGTACCCGTGAACAGCCGGGAATGAAATGTCCTATCAGCAATGGTCAGCATAGTGAATTTTTTATTTTTTGTATTTCTTCTTTCAGGCCTCGCACCGTAGCCCCCCGGTCATCCGCATGCACCAGCAAGCCCGAGAAGGCGATGCCATGTACCCCGGCCTGTAAAAGGGGGGCCAGATCTTCTTTGATCAGGCCGCCGATGGCGATGATGGGAAGATCGATCTGCTCCCGGTGTAATTCCCTCAGGATGGTTTGATAGCCCTCCAGCCCCAGGATGGGGCTCAGGTTCTTTTTAGTGGTGGTAAAACGGAGAGGTCCCAGTCCCACGTAGTCGGCGCCGGATTGGTAATGTTCGCGGATGTCATCGACTGTATTTGCCGTGGCTCCTATGATGTAGCGGTTGCCCAGCAATTTTCTCGCCTCTGCCAGCGGCATGTCGAATTTTCCCAGGTGAACGCCATTCGCCTTTATTTCTGCGGCGACGGCGACCCGGTCATTGATGATCAACGCACAGTCCGCGCTGTCGCAGATCTTTTTGGCTGCCCGGGCCGTATGGAGAAATTCCTCCTCTCCCGCCAGCTTCATCCGTAGCTGGATCCACCGGATCCCGGCCTGGCAGGCGGCTTCCACTTGCTGCAGATGATCCAGGGGGCCCTCGTCCATCGTGAGGAAATACAGGCTCCCATAGGGAAGCCATGTCCCGGGTCTTATACGATCTGATCTTTCAGGGGCTGATGCCATCCTAATAAAGTTTTATTACTGGTTAAAAATTGATAGGTATATTGTTTGGCCCTCTCCGCAGCCAGGGGCAGCGTGGCGTCTAAAGCAAGATTAGCCGCCAGGGAGGAAGCCAGCACACATCCCGAGCCATGTTTGGGATATACCGGTCCGTCCCCGTCAACCGGATCCAGCACCTGCACCTCTCCGTTACTCCATAGATAATCCCTTCCCGGGTGATGGGGATGATGGCCTCCCTTGAGGTAGAGGTTACAGGATGCCGATAGTGAGCGGCAACAGTCCTGGATGTCCTGTCCGGGATACAGCCATCCGATCTCCTCCCAGTTGGGCGTAAGAAGATAAGTCCGGCGGGCCACGGATTCAAATCCCTCCCGGTCCGTCCCTTCCCAGAAATCCATGCCGCTGCTGGCCCGGATCACAGGGTCCAGCACTATCTTAATAGCCGGGTTGAGCTGCCGGAGATGGTCCATGACAGCGCTGATCATCGCGATGGAACGACCAATGCCGATCTTTACCCACTCAAAGGGGGCCGACTGAAAGCAAAGGTCGATCTGCTCGAAGATCTCTTTCTCTGTATACCATTGTACTTTGGTAATGAGCCGCTCGTTCTGAAAGGTAAGGCCGGTACATACCGCATATCCATATACGCCATGGGCTTCCAGCGTTTTGATATCTGCCAGGACGCCTGCCCCTCCACTCTGATCATATCCGGCAATCACCAGCACCTTCGGTCGTTGGCCTTCCTCTGCCGGCCGGTTCATGGCCGGTGATCCTGGTTGGTTCGTTGATGATCGCATCATAGCGGGTTATTTTTTTCGTTTCCTTTCATTATAGTTTCCTTTAATTGCAGGTACCGTTGCACTGCCCTGTCAGGGTCCTCCCATATCCATCCCAATACAGCGGCCCCCTCCCATCCCTCCCGGACCAATTCACCGATCGTATCTTTATCGACCCCGCCCAGTCCGAGCACTTTACAGGGAAAAGGACCCGGCGGCCGCTGTAAGAGACCCGGGGTGGCCCTGTAACCCCGTTTGGAAATACTATTGAATACCGGGCTCATAAACACATAGGTTAGCCCCGCGTCTTTGACCTCTTTTATTTCTTCCCAGGAATGCAGGGAGGCGGAGAGGGCGAGAGAATTCCCGGCTCCCGGTAACCCCGGCCGGCCAGAACCTCGTTTAACGGCTTCCAAACCTCCCGGCGGACAGTGCATCTGCGGGATCCCGTACCGGACCGCCAGCGGCTGCAGGTCCCCGCTACCATGCAGGACCAGCCGGGAATACCAGCGGGAGTCTATTTGTTTCAACAGCGCCTCCAGCTCATCTTCCGTTGCTCCGGGTTTGCGCAGGTGGAGTCTTTCCAGCCCTGCCGCCAGCAACACTTCCAGGCAGGCTGCTTCGCCCGGAAAAAAAAGGGGCCTCGTGATGACCGCCAGTAGAAAAGGGCTCATCACAAATAAATTTCTGAACCGGCTTCCTTGAAGGCGGAGGCTTTCTCTTTCATACCTTCTTCCAGGGCCGCCTCCTCTTCCACACCCTTCTCTTCCGCAAAACGGCGTACCTCCTGTGTGATCTTCATCGAGCAGAAGTGCGGTCCGCACATGGAACAGAAATGGGCGATCTTCGCCCCCTCTGCCGGCAAGGTCTCGTCATGATAGGACCGGGCCGTGTCAGGGTCCAGGGAAAGATTGAACTGGTCCTGCCACCTGAATTCGAACCGGGCCTTGCTGAGGGCGTTATCCCGGTACTGCGCGCCGGGATGGCCTTTTGCCAGATCGGCCGCATGGGCCGCAATCTTATAGGCGATGACCCCGTCTTTTACATCTTTTTTATTGGGAAGGCCCAGGTGCTCCTTGGGGGTGACGTAACACAACATAGCCGTGCCGTACCAGCCGATCATAGCCGCTCCGATGGCGGAGGTGATGTGATCATAACCCGGAGCAATATCCGTAGTCAGCGGGCCCAGGGTATAGAAGGGGGCTTCCTGGCACTCTTTCAACTGTTTGTCCATATTCTCTTTGATCAGGTGCATGGGGATATGCCCGGGACCTTCGATAATGGTCTGGCAATCGTGCCGCCAGGCGGTCTTTGTCAGTTCGCCCAGGGTCTCCAGCTCCGCAAACTGGGCCGCATCATTCGCATCCGCTATAGAGCCGGGACGCAATCCGTCTCCCAGGGAGAAAGAGACATCATATGCTTTCATGATATCGCAGATATCCTCGAAGTGTGTATAGAGGAAACTCTCCCGGTGATGGGCCAGACACCATTTGGCCATGATGGAGCCACCGCGGGATACGATACCCGTCATTCGGGAAGCTGTCAGACGGATATACCGCAGGAGAACGCCCGCATGGATGGTAAAATAATCCACGCCCTGTTCGGCCTGCTCGATCAGCGTGTCCCGGAAAATTTCCCACGTGAGTTCCTCCGCCTTGCCCCCCACTTTTTCCAGCGCCTGGTAAATAGGCACGGTGCCAACCGGAACAGGCGTATTGCGGAGGATCCATTCCCGGGTCTCATGGATATTCTTTCCTGTCGAGAGGTCCATGATGGTGTCTGCACCCCAGCGGCAGGCCCAGACTGCCTTTTCCACTTCTTCTTCTATGCTGGAGCTGATAGCGGAGTTGCCGATATTGGCGTTGATCTTGACCAGGAAATTACGGCCGATGATCATCGGTTCGGATTCCGGGTGATTGATATTGGAGGGGATCACTGCCCGGCCTGCGGCTACCTCTTCCCGGACAAATTCAGGAGTGATAAACCGGGACGGGGTCCGGGCGCCAAAGCTATTTCCTCCATGCTGGTGGAGCAATCCCATCCCCCCTTTCTGCTCCTGAATACGCTGGTTCTCCCGGATGGCGATGTATTCCATTTCCGGAGTGATGATGCCTTTGCGGGCATAGTGCAACTGGGTGACATTACCTCCCCCTTTGGCTCTACGGGGAGCCTGTATATGCTGGAACCGGAGAGTGGCGAGGGCCTCATCTTCCAGTCGCTGCCGGCCATAGCCTGAGCTGACGGAAGACAACTGTTCCGTATCGCCCCGGTCGAGGACCCAATTTTCCCGGATGCGGGGCAGGCCCTTCCGTACGTCAATGTCCACTGAAGGATCTGTATATGGGCCGCTGGTATCGTATACGGTCACCGGTGGATTCGGAGTCTCCGTATCATTGAACCGATCGGTAGTATCTTCCAGGCTGATCTCGCGCATGGCGACCCGGATATCAAACAGCTCTCCTTTCACGAATACTTTGCGCGAGGAGGGAAAAGGCTCCCGGCTGATCACATGCTGCCCGGGAATAACATCTTTCTTCATATGTATGATTTTGTTTTTTTTAACTATCCCCCCTGCGTGGCGCGGATCACAAAAATTTTATCCTTCGCCTTCAGGGCATACGACTCCCATTCTCCTTTGGGGATGACATTATCATTCACGGCAATGGCTATCCCATCCTGTTGATGGATCTCTAATAAAGGGAGTACACCGGCCAATATGCCGGGTTCGGGAAGCTGAAAGTTTTCCTGATTAATGGACACCTCTATCATAACTTGTTCAATTAAAGGACTCGCGAGGTGCTGCGTAAGGCAGATGTAAAAAGAGAGAGATTTCGTCTTTTCCCTTCGCCGGTACTAACCGGATCAGGTTCTGAGGGTATTATCTCAGCCTGTATGAACAGGCACCCCTAAAGTCCGCGTTAAAGGTAAAGAATAAAATTTGAAAGGAACAAATCGAAGTTGGGCAAGGGCCATGGCGGCAGTGGTGCCGGCGGGCGCTGCGGGCGGGTGTTGCGGGCGGGCAGTGGTTGCCGGCGGGCGTTGCGGGGCGTTGCCTGCTACCGGCTGAGCCGTATCAGTGCGGCGCCATGAGCAGCAACCTTTTGTGTATATTGTTTTTTAAATACGCCTTTGTCCTGTTGCTGCCACAGGTCACGCACGGTCAATTTACCTTTCCATCCCAGTTGTGCGAAATCGATCGGTATGTCCTCTTCTGTCTCGCCGATATTGAAGAGCCCTACGTACCAGCCGCGGGCGGAGCTGCCTGTCCCGAAGCCAGAGACCGTAGACGACCGGGTCCTGCGGGCGGCCGACCCGCCGCCAGCTGCCGCCTCATCGTCACCGATGTCCGATACCCACACCATACGGCCATCTTTCTTATACAATTGCCGGGGATGCTGCCCATGTTGATTCACCGCCAGCACCTCTCCATTGGTGAACAATCTTTTCTCCACCTCCCGGTTATCCGGGAGATTGCCCCCCAGCATCAGCGGCGAACGATAGATACACCAGAAGCTCATATGCGTGGTCAACTCCTCGTCTGTAAAGCGACTATAACGTTCAGGGCCCACCGGGCCCCTCTTGGATATCTTCCCGATCTGGATCATATCACAGTCGGGCCAGTGCCCGGGACCGCCTATGCCTTCCCAGCTTTTCGCATAATCGAACATCTTCAGCAGCTCTTTCCAGCTATCCCAGAAATCATCGGCCATACGCCACATATTCGCATATTGCCTGACGTGTGCGGAGTCTTTAAGAGGGGTCTCGCCCGGAGAAATACTTAGCACAATCGGCCTCCCACAATGGGCAATCGCTTTTTTATACCCTTCGATCTCGGCGCTGCTATAGGGGCGGGCAATATCATCCACTTTTATAAAGTCCACGCCCCAGCCTGCATAGAGGTCCAGCAGGGAGTTGAGGTATTCCTGTGCGCCGGGCTTATTCATATCCAGTCCATACATGTGGTTCATCCAGGGGCAGGTGCTGTTCGTATCCGCAATCTGGTCTGCTGTGATACCTTGTGTTCCCCATACAGTGCTCCGGGCCCAAACCGCCTGACGGGGAATGCCCCGCATGACATGGATGCCGAATTGCAATCCCAGCGAATGAACCTGATCTGCCAGGGGACGGAAGCCTTTACCCCCGAAAGCAGAAGGGAACTTACCCGTATTCGGCAGCAGTCTTCCCCATTCATCCATCGCCAGCCAGGGGATATACGCACCGTCCTGCAATCTCTTTTGAAAAGGATTGCCGATGAGGCTGCCGGGAGGATTGTCATAAGCCCATAAGAAGTCCACTACGATAAGGGCCCATCCGTATTTCTTAAGGTTTTGGGCCATATAATCCGCGTTGGCCATTACTTCGTCCTCGTGTACGGCCGAGCCATAACAGTTATAGCTGTTCCATCCCATTGGAGGGGTGGCCGCCTGCGCGGAAAGACCAAGTGTCGCCAAAATAAAAGCTGGTGCTAACAGTAAGCAACGGATGTTCATACGAATCGTTGTTTTTAGTCATGCCGCCGGTCAGGCGGCCCGCGCCTATTTCAATTCCAATACAACTACCGACTGGGCCGGCAATTCCACCACCAGGTCATTGCCTTCCTTCTTTGCCCCGGAGAAAGACGAGGGTTTGACTTTTGCCGGCTGATCGAATGAATTGATATCCGTAAATTTCGCGGAGGTCAACACCTGGCCCTGTATCGTTTTAAAAGTCATTCCGGACAGGGTGGTCCTGACCGTTATCTTTTTGGAAGGATCGATGTTCACCAGGGAGATATGTACGGCCCCGGAAGAGTCCCGGGATGCGGAGGCATTAACCGCCGGGATCTTATCCCCGCCAAATGTATAATCCGGGCTGCTGAATTGCAGGGACAGCGAACGGGCATCCTGGTGCACTTTGTACAGATCGAATATATAATAGGTGGGGGTGAGCAGCATCTTATCCTTATCCGTCAGGATCAGGGATTGCAGCACATTCACGGTCTGGGCCAGGTTCGCCATTTTCACCCGGTCCGCATGGTTATTGAATATATTCAGGGTTGTGGCGGCGATGAGGGCATCCCGCAGACTGTTCTGCTGGTACAGGAAAGACGGATTCGTGCCGGGCTCTGCATCTGTCCAGATACCCCACTCATCCACGACAAGGGCCACTTTCTTTTTGGGATCATATTTATCCATGATGGCGCCGTGCCGGTTAATGAGCTCTTCTATCCGGAGACATGAGGTCATACCCTTGAAATAGTCCGCTTCGCCAAACTGCGTGGCGGACCCTTTATGGTTCCAGTCTCCTACCAGTGTGTAGTAATGCATGGAAATACCCCAGGTGTTATGCAGTGAGATATTTTTCATGACCACATCTGTCCAGTTGTAATCATCGCTGTTGGCGCCACTGGCTATCAATTTTAAAGGAGGCGCCCCGGGATAATGTTTACAGAATTCCGCATACCTTCTGTATTGGCCGGCATAGAATTCCGGCGTCATACTTCCACCGCAGCCCCAGCTCTCATTGCCCACTCCCCAGAAAGAGACATTCCAGGGCTGCTCGTGACCATTCTGCCGGCGCAGGTCCGCCAGAGAGCTTTTCCCGTTAAAGTTGAGATATTCCAGCCAGTTAGCCATTTCTTCCGGGGTACCTGTTCCCACATTGCCGGCTATATAAGGCTGGCATCCCAACAGGCTGCACAGCTCCAGGAATTCGTGCGTACCGAAGCTGTTATCTTCCGTGACCATGCCCCACGTAGTATTCACGGTCCTTTTACGTTGCTCCCGGGGGCCGATAGCATCCCTCCAGTGATATTGATCGGCATAACATCCTCCCGGCCAGCGTAATATGGGTACTTTTATCTTTTTCAGGGCCTCTACGATGTCCATTCTTATCTTGTCTCCCGTCCAGAATCCATCATAGATACACCGCCCGAGGTCTTCGGAGAAATGACCGTATATATTGCGGCTGATCACGGGGCCGGAAGTATCCCGTACTGAAATATTCATAGGGGTCTGAGCTCCGGCGAACAAAGAGGCTGTCAATAGGAAGGATGACAAAATGGTTTTTTTGCACGTGCCACCCATAAGCAGTTTCATAAGCATTTAATCGTATTTTCTATTATTAAATGTCATGAAGATAATTATTATTTTATTATTTTGATCATTTTCTTTGTCTCACTCCATCCGCCTATTTGCACCCGTATAATATAAGTGCCGGCAGGGACATCGGCCAACGGGAGATTGACGAGGATAGAAGACTGATCCTTATTGAATTTATATAAATGCCTTACAGTGCCGGCAACATCCATCACATGGACCAGCATATCTCCCTTGTGCTGATTCGTAAGCTGTAGCCGGCAGTCATTACCGGCAGGATTGGGATAAAGGATAAAGGCGTCGGATACAGGCGACGTAACAGCGGACGTATCGAAAGACAGCTGTCCGCTGACGCCGGCAGATTCATCGGTATTATTCTTACCATCGGAGCTCCGGCTGAACTTCATCCAGTTGATATTCCACTCAGGGCTGGCGGCTGAATATAGCCGAAGGGTCTGATAACCTGCCGGCAGGGTGATGATGGCGCTGACATATTTCCAGGACTGGAATCCCCCCGTAGCAGCCGGCGACACCGTAGCCAGTACCGTGCCATCGGCCGCCTTCAATTGAAAGCGGGCTCCCTTATAAGGCGTTGCGATCCGGAAGTCTACTTGATATTTCCCGGCAGCAGCCACTTTCACCGCATAATCCATCCAGTCTCCGCCGTCGATCCATCCCACATTCCGGCCTACTCCGCCATCGGAAGTACCCTGCACACCGATGCCGCTGAAATCACTATAGCTTTCCCCCTGAATAATACCCGGAACAGGCTGGCCATTGCCACCACTGGTGAACTGCATCCAGTTAATATTCCAGCGGGGGCCGGCGGCGGAATACAATCGAAGGGTCTGATTACCTGCCGGCAGGGTGATGACGGCGCTGACGGTTTTCCATATCTGGAAGCCGCCTGTGGGACCCGGCGATACCGTAGCCAGCACAGTCCCATCGGAAGCCCTCAACTGGAAGCGGGCGGTGGAATACGTTGTTGCGATCCGGAAGCTGACCGTATAAATTCCGGCAGCAGCCACCTTTACCGGATAATCCATCCAATTTCCCTGATCGATCCATCCGACATTGCGGCCGCCACCGGCATCATAGGTGTTCTGCGTTTGGATACCGCCGCTCATACCGCTGTAATTCTCCGCTTCGATCTTACCGGGAATGGCACCAGCAGCGGCAACGGGAAGGCCGGCGGCTGGAATGGCCGGGGCTTTTGAATATTGGAGGGCCCATTCATAGATATTAAGGCCGTTCTGTTTAAACTTAGGGTCGTAGAACTGGCTCCAGCAACAATGCCCGCCTTTATAGCTGGTTTGCAGCCCGCAACCGGGCTTTAACCTGTCGATATATTCGATCAGTTCCAGGGTATTTCCCCCATGGGTATCCGTAGGGGATCCGAAGCCCCAGGTGTAAACATCATCATTTACAAGATTAGTAGCCGTTGGAAGGCGTAGATAGGCGTTCATGACGGCGCTCATAGGGATAATGGCGGCGATCTTATGGGTAGCATTCGGTGAGGTCCCATCAAATAACAGTTTGGAAGTATATTCGACGACCCCCTCTCCGCCTGCCGAAAGCCCCGTAAGATATACCCTGGATGTATCTATGCGGTAGGTCTTATACAGACTGGTGAGGATATAATCCAATTGTGGGGCGGTAGTCGACCATCTGGTATTATTCTGCGGCGATACCACGATGAATTTATACGATTTCCCATCCGCGGGGTTTTTAAAACTGTTAGGGAATTTCTTCTGCGCGATAAAATAAGCAGGACCGCCGGCCGTAGCGCTGTTATAAATGGCCGCCGGATTGTTGCCACCCTCTCCTACCCCATGGAGGAATACCATCAGGGGATACCTTGTCGATGTCTTGGCATAGTCATCCGGCAAATGCAGGATGGCTGATTCCGTACTTCCGTATTTATCCAATGGCACCTTAATAATGGTTTGGTCACCCTGACCATAGCCGGCAAGAGGGAGCAATAAAACAAGTAATAAATGTTTCATGTTAGTGGGGTTGAATGCTAAAATGCCTCCGCAAGGAGGGGATGAACAGATGGCTGCATAGCAAGGCCATGCCCCGACAGGAATAGAGAGGGGTTAAATGTAGCTTAATAGGAAATATGGACCTGTGCAACAGGCCAACGTTCAGGACACTTTGTAAAAGGATGTTTATTATCAGCCAGTGGTATCAGAGGAAGGATTTAACAAGTGGCACAAATATCATGCTAGAACATCCGTCGCAATGACCTTTTTTACCGAACTTGTCCGTTTCCCCGGATCAGCCATTTTTCCGTCACCAGTTTTTCCAGGGCAAAAGGTCCCCGGGCATGTAATTTCTGAGTGGAGATGCCGATCTCAGCGCCCAGTCCCAGTTCTTCCCCATCGGTGAAGCGGGTGCTGGCATTGGTATAAACGGCTGCGGCATCTACCTCTGCCAGAAACCGTTGGCACTGACGGGGGTTACGGGACACTATCGCTTCGGAATGCCGGGTAGAGTATTGTTGTATATGGGCCAGGGCTTCATCCATATTTTTCACCACTTTGACGGCGCATTTCAGGCTGAGGAATTCCCGGGCAAAATCCCCGGCTTCCGCAGCCTGCAAAAAAGGATAGCCTTTCAACAGTCGCCGGGCGGCGGGGTCTGCGAAGATCTCCACTGCATATTTTGAAAAAGGGACCTGCAGCCGCCGCAGAAGGGCGGGGGCCACGGCGGCATCCACCAGTAAAGTATCCATGGAATTGCAAACGGAAGGCCGGCTGACCTTCGCATTGACGACGATGGCCACCGCCTTGTCCAGGTCAGCCTCTTTTTCCACGTACACATGACAGACGCCTGCCCCTGTCTCTATCACCGGTACCCGGCTGTTCTCCCGCACATACCGGATCAGGGAGTCAGATCCCCGTGGAATGAGCACATCCACCCAGCGGGTGGCCGTAAACAATTCCTGCACCGCCTCCCGCTGCGAAGGCAATAAAGTAACACAGTCAGGAGGAAGGCCAGCCTTCTTCAAAGCCCCTCTTATCAGCCCGATAGCGGCTTTATTCGTATGCTCTGCATCCTGGCTTCCCTTAAGCAGACAGGCATTCCGGCTGCGCAGGCATAAGGCGGCTATATCAAAAGTGACATTAGGCCTGGATTCATAAATGGCGCCCACGACGCCCAGGGGAACCGCTATTTTTTCAATGAGCAATCCATTTTTTAATTTCCGCTTCTCCAATACCTTACCCGAAGGATCGGGGAGACGCCCTACCTTCCGTATGCTGCGGGCAATAGAACCTATCCTTTCTTCATTCAGCATCAGCCGGTCATTACGGGGATTGTCCGGATCCTGCCGCGCCAGGTCCTTTGCATTGGCCCCGAGCAGGACCCTTTTCTGCGTTTCCAGGGAGTCGGCCAGCACTTTCAGGGCGGATTTTATCTGCCGGTCGCTGGCGGCGCGCAAGCCTGTGGCCGCTTTATGTGTTCTCCGTATAAGGGGTTCTATCGATTGCATGGATTTTGTTTACATTTCTCCGTTCCTCAGGGCCCGGGTTAAAAAATTACAATATCGTCCGCATGGGCGGCCACGACATTTTTCCGGGAAAGGCTGGCCGTCACTTCGGCAGCGCCCAGTTTGACCTTCGCCACCCCCATGATATTTTCTTCCTCATCTATCAGCTGCACCACTTCCCCGGCGAGAAATTTCCCCTGCACCTTATGAATGCCGACACTCAGCAGGCTTCTGCGTTGGGTCAGGGCCTTGGCGGCCCCTTTGTCTACAAAAATGCTACCGAAAGTAATGGAGCCGCTGGCCAGCCATTTTTGTCTTGCCTTCAGGTTGGAGGCCTGGGGCCGGAAGTTGGTCCCCGCGGCGCCGGCCAGCGCGGATGCAAAAGGAGTTTTACCGCTCAGACCGCAGATGATCACCTTTATTCCCAGGGAATTAGCCAGTCGGGTAAAGGTCAGTTTGGACAACATGCCGCCGAGTCCAAGGCTGCTCTTCTCTGTCCTGACATATCCCAGAATCCGGCTGTCAATTTTTTCCACGAAGGGTATGATCTTTTTTTCGGGGTCCATAAATCCACCCACCGAGGTGCAGATGATCAGGGTTTCGGCATCAAAGCCGATAGCCGTCAACGTAGCCAGCTCATCATTGTCGGAAAACTTCAGCTCTACATTGCTGACCAGGTCATTCTCATTCATGACAGGCAGGATGCCGTTCTTCCAGAACTCGGTGAATGTCTCTTTTAGCTGGAGAAAGCTGGTTCGGCTGGAAAAATGGTGCCGCTCGCAAAGGGCCTGCGCCACGGGAATACCATAGGCGGAAAAATGGCGCTGATAATGGCGGATCAGGATAGGATTGCCCACGGCGGCCGCGGCCTTTCGTTCGGGCAGGCTTCCCTTATATTGCCCGAAAAATGATTTCCCGCTGCCTACCGCTCCGCTGGACACCAGGACGACCCGGTAATGTTCCGTCAGGGCCGCTATGCCCTCCGCTACCTTTTTAATGATAGCCTGCACGATCACCCCTTTGTCGTCGGTAATAACAGCTGTACCCAATTTAATAACCAACACCGGCTTTTGCATTCCGCAAAAATATCAGATTATTCTGATATAGGTTTTAACATTCATTATGCAATAGGGATCGTATTTTGATGACCGTTAAACATTGACCACCTGAACCCCTTAACCCTTCTATGCGAATTCTACCGGCATTCGTGCTATTGCTGTCTACCTTGTGCGCCAACGGACAATCCCATTGGGAAAACTGGCATATTGGAGGCGGGTTGGCGTTCGGCACCATCAACTTTTCACAGAACGGGACCGGAGGCATCGTGGTACCTGTCGACTACGATTTCCTGAATACCGGCAAATCCAGTTTCTCCCTGGGTACCAGACCTAAAATAGGGACGGAAGACGAAAACGGCATTTCCTTTCCGGCATACCTGCTATTAGCCATCGGGGGCGGATCCAATTCCGGCAATGATGACTTTCACATGGCTTTTTTCACAGACCTGCCTTTATTGCTGCATTACAATTTCGGGGCGGGAACTGCGGGGGGAAACAGCGATAAATTTGGTTTTTATGCGGGCGGAGGTATGAGCTATACGACCACAGGCTATACGTTACACGGTCCTTCCCAGGAAAGCACCAATTTCTTTGGATGGGTGGTGGATGGGGGTGTCCGGTTTGCGAAAGGGACAGACCTGGAGTTCTCTATAACCCGGCCGTTGAACAACCCCATCGGGCCGATCAATAACCCCCTGTTTTATCAGATAACGCTGATGGGTTTCCGGGTTCCGCGATAAGCTTTCGGGTCCCTGGCCACTGCTGATTCAGGCCCCGGTCGCCGTTTACTTCTGCGAGACCATCACCCCATTCATCACGAAGGTGGTGCCTCCGCCGGCCACGATATTATAGACCCGCTGCAAGCCTCCTGCCGCTTCCGTCTTATACCAGACCGTATAATTCCGATAGGCGCCCGTTGGTTCGTCGCGGCACAGCAGTCCGTCCCCTTCTTTCAGCTCGCCGGCCTTTTTGTTCCCCTCCCGGGTCACCATCGGATGATTGGGAGTAGCTTCCAGCCATTTGGAGCGGAGCTGCACGTCCCTGTCACCGGTCCCATGGGCTTCCACCGCCAGCAGCAGGATCCGGGTGATGGCGTAGTTCTTTGCCTCGTGTACCGTCAGCTCCTTCACCTGCACTCTTTTGGTCATCCGGGTAGCAGGATCTACCGTGACGATCTCATCACCGGCTTTCACCCCGCTGAGATCCCGGGTAGAGCCATCCGCCATCGTCACCTGCATCGTGCCGGGAAAACAAATATCATTCCCATAGGTGCCGGACTCTCTTTCCTTATTCGCGTCC
>Ga0310811_10007799_pt1 | contig 13721 bp, 17 predicted proteins | sample YCmetagenome_FD_207642 | JGI IMG/M metagenome (GOLD analysis project Ga0310811, IMG submission 207642) | Soil microbial communities from experimental microcosm in Duke University, North Carolina, United States - YC | ecosystem: Engineered > Artificial ecosystem > Soil microcosm > Unclassified ... | reverse complement strand
GCCTGGGCGCCGGTTTGGGCAAACCCGCAGGTCACACCCACAAGGATGCCGAACGCGATGACGGCGTTGCCGCCAAAATTCGCTCTTTTCACCGAAAACCCGCCCCGGCCGTTATTCTTCTGGGCGGCATATTATCGGCCAACCGGGCCTGGGCAAGCGGCGGCGGGCTTTGTGCCATGCGATATGTGGTTACGGCACCGGCTGGGGCACGCGTTTGGTCCCGTCCAGTTCCTGTTCCATGAATTTCACCTCGGCTGAGACGACGCGCGCGGGGTGCGGATAATCGGGATGCGACGCTTGCAGTTTGGGGGCCACGTCCGCCACCAAGGCTTCGCCCTTCAGCCCGCGCTTGCGTCCAGCCGCCGTCAGCGACGCAAGGTCCGTCAGGTAGCCGCGGAATAGGACGACATCCTTCACCGTCTCCAGATCGCCATGCCCCGGCACGTAAGTCATGGACGCCGCATCCGCAAGCTGTTCGAAACCCCGGACCGTTGCGATCCACTTGCTCGTGTTGCCGTCCACGGTATTCGGCGGCATGTGCCAGAGCAGGTCGCCGCAGAACAGCACCTTGGCGTCGGGCACGCCAACCACCAGGTCGCCGCCGGTATGGCCTTCCGCCGGGCGGATATCGACACGGCGGGCGCCGAGCCAGACGGTGATCGGGCTTTCGGTGACAAGGTCCGGCAACGGCAATTGCGTCATCTGCTGCGTAATCTGCGCCTTGAGCGCCGGGTCGGGCACATTTCCGAACATGCGCAGATTCTCCGGACGCATCCAGGCGCGGACATTGCGGTGCGTGATGATGATCGCGCCGGCATCCTTGAACACCTGATCACCCCCGACATGATCGGCGTGATAGTGCGTGTTCACCACATAGCGGATCGGCTTTGGCGTGATCTTGCGGATTTCCGCCAGCATGGCCTTGGCGGTGTCGGCCTCGAAGAAGCTGTCGACCACCAGGACGCCATCATCGCCGATGATGAAGCCGGCGTTCGAACCGGAGAGCGCCGCATAGACCCCGGGGCCGATTTCCTTCAACGTGAAGGCCGATTTCGGCGGCGTCTGGGCGGCGAGCGGTCCCGCGATGGCGAAAATCAATCCCAGCAGCAGCAAGGACAGACGTGCGTGTTTCATGACGGCCCTCGGTTTACATGCCTCTGAATTTATGCGCGTAGCTGCTCGCCACCGGCAAGGTTTCGGCCCGGTCGGCGATGGAAATGACATGCCCGCCATCTTCATCGCGGCGCATATTCCGGACCGCGGTGACGCGAACGATGACACTGCGATGGATCTGCCAGAAGATATCGGGATCGAGTTCCGGAAGAATGTCCTTGAGCGACCGGCGGATGTGCGCCTCGCCCTTGCGGGTAACGACTCTGGTGTATTTGTCCTGGGCCTGGAAGAAGACCACCTCTTCGATGGGCACAAGCCTGACCGAACCGCCGGCGCCGGCCGTGATCCAGCGCAGGCGGCGGGGCGAAGTTTCCACCAGCCGTTTTTCCAGGGCGGACAGAACGGTCGAAATATCCTTCGGGCTATCCAGGTGCAGACGAATGCGATCAACCGTCTTGCGCAGCCTGTCCGGTCTGACGGGCTTGAGAAGATAGTCGATCGCGCCATCCTCGAAGGCCTGCACGGCGAATTGATCAAAGGCCGTGACGAAAACGATGTTGGTCTGGCCTGTCGCCGCCCTTGCGACGTCGATCCCGCCCACCTCCGGCATCTGGATATCCAGGAACGCCACATTCGGCGTCAGGCGCCGCATCGCCTCCAGGGCCTCGGCGCCGGTCTCGCATTGGGCCACGATCCTGAGTTCGGGCCAGAGCTCCCCCAGCATCCGGACCAGCTCCTTGCGCTGGGGGCCTTCATCCTCTGCCACGATGGCGGTCGGATCGCTCATGCGGCGGGAACCGCGATGGTCGAGCAGACGCCGCCGCTCTCTGCAGTTGTGACATTGAGGGAAGCGTTGTCGCCAAAATAGTTGCGGAGCTGGGCTTGAACGTTCGCCAGGCCCAGGCCCGACCCGGTCTCGGCGCGCAAGCCAAGGCCGTCATCTTCCACCGTCACCCTCAGAGCCCCATCGTCCAGGGTGGCGCGAATAGAGATGATCGCAGGACCGGGCTTCGGCTCGATGCCATGTTTGATGGCGTTCTCCACCAGCGGCAACAGAAGGAGTGGCGGAAAGGGCGCCCCCGCGGCCTTCCCTGGCACATCGATCTGAAAATCCAATCGCTCTCCCATGCGGATCTTCATCAGTTCGAGATAGTTTTTGCAGATTTCGATCTGGGCGCCGAGCGTCGGCATCTCCATGGCGGTCCCGTTTCTGAGCCGCGGCAGGGTAGACCGCAAGTAATCGCTGAGCGCGTCGATGGTGGCGACGGCGCGCTCGGGCTCCGTAAGGATGACGGACCGGACAGACGCCAGGGTGTTGAACAGGAAGTGCGGCTCGATTTGCGCCTGAAGAACGGCAAGCTGCATGTCCGCTTCCGTCTTCTCAGTCCGCAATGTCAGCATCTCGCGTTGGCGCCTGGCCTCAAGCGCCCGCGTCTGCTCGGAAAGATAAGCCGGCAGATCATAGCCGCCAATGACCAGAAAAAGCGCGATCCAGTTGGGCGCGTCGCCGAGCGCGCTTCCCACTATCTCATGCAGGCTGCGCACACCTGCCGGCGCGGGCATCCGCCCGTGAGCGAACGGCTTCATCAGCAATTGGTGATAATGCTCAAGGTATCGGAATGCGAAATAGGCGATCAGCAATCCCGCGAATATCGCCACCACGACCAGCACCCGCTCCACGGCGAGCGGCAAATGTTGTTGCCGCACTAGGCAGGCCGCCAGCCGGCCGGCGCTCACCGTTATGATGCTGACTATCGTTGCGACGAGGCCCAGCGCCGGCAAGTCGTACCAGGCATTCATGCTGGCCGCATGCCAGACACCGAAGCCGATGCCGAACAGGATCGCGCAGGGCCACCAGAACAGGGCCCTTTGGCGACACCACGCCCAGGTAAACGTGCCCGGTTTGGCAATAACGGTCATGGCCCCGCAACCTGAAAAGCCGTCACGAGGTCAGTATAGCCGTCATCATCACCCGTTTCACGCCCGGTTGGCTGGTGTCAGCCGCATTGAGTTGGACAAACCACCGACGATTTCTCCGGTCGGTGAATCTCCAGGTTCGTTGCGGCGCGGATTCGGGTGCCGGGTCCGCAGCTGTCCGCAAGCTGCCGGTGATGCGTTCACTCAGTTTTTGTACAATCAGAGCGCTGGTGAACTTGCTCTCCAGCCGCCAGATGACTTCCCAAGTGGAGCGGTCCCCGACCGAGCTTTCCACCCTGGACGATCCATCGGGAAGATCAAGCCGCAGGCGGCCGCCAAAGGTGCCGCTGATGGGATAGTCGGCGAGCGCGGCGCGCGCGAATGTGGTGTCTTCGTTCCAGTCATATTCCAGGTTCCGGGCCACCAGCTCTGCGTCAATCTTGCCTTCCATGCGCGATACGACATGCATGGCGCCATCGATCCCGGAAGACAGGCCCGCGGTGGTGATGATCCTGCCGTTATCCACGAAGCGTTTGTTGTCCACCACCCGGACGTTCCTGAAGTCGGAAACCAGATCGTCGATGGCGTCGTGATAGGTCGTGGCGGAAAGCCCGTCCAGCAAACCGGTCTGGGCCAGGATCAGCGCGCCATTGCAGACCGACATGGTGATTTTGCTTTCGGCATGACGGGCCCTGATCCAGTCCAGCGTGGCCGCATCGTGCCTGGCCCTATTTATGTTGCCGCCGGGAATGAGCAGGATGTCGGCGGCGGGCGAAGCGCCGAACGCGTAAGTGGGCGTGATCTGAAGCTTCATCGCGGTCAGGAGCGGGGACGTCTTGGCGCCGACCGTGAACACGTCATAGCCGGCCTGGCCGAAGACTTCATAGGGACCGCAGAAATCGATGATCTGCACGCCCTCGAACACCAGGATGGCGACTTTCAGGCGTGACCTGGCTGCTGCGCGGGCTTGATAGTCGCGCACCGAAATCAGCGTCATTCCGCAGGAGGGGCATGTGCCGGGGGCGGCAAACAGCTTTCCATCAGAAGCGCATCCGCAGTCGGGACAGACATAGCCGGCTTGCGGCCCCTGCGCGGATGCACTCTTGCTGGTCGCCAGCGCCAGAAGCGAGCCGGTGATAAAGCTGCGCCGGTGCGCCGGCCAGACCTGGTTCATGATGGTTGCCTCCCAAAACTGCGGAAGACGATACCAACCGGGCCACCCCAATCGCGGCCTGTGCGACGAAGGCCGGGAATCGTGCGATGGAGCCAGCGGGTCAGTGGGTGGGATTGGCGGACAGGGTGGGGTTCGGAAGCGGTCGCGAAGCGACACACAGGTCCTGTGGACCTGTGTGAGCGACGAACGCCCGGAGTGCAGCGACGGGCCGGGAATCCCACTAAAGGTTTTTGGGGGAAAGGCTGGCGGACAGGGTGGGATTCGAACCCACGGTAGGCTTGCACCTACGCCGCATTTCGAGTGCGGTGCCTTCAACCACTCGACCACCTGTCCGCCGGCGGTGATAAGGGAGGCAAGCCGCGATGGCAAGGCATTTTCGGCCAAGGATTTTAATGGCTTATGGCGCGCCGGCCAACCACTTGATGCTGATGGCCGCGTCCAGCTGCGGTGCGATCAGGCCGGCAACCTGCCGCATCGTCGCCTCGAACCCGAAAGGAGGATTGATCACCAACAGGCCGGCACGGCTCAGCTTGCCTTCAGGCGCCTGGATCGTGGTCTCAACTTCCAGCACTTTCTCCATGCCGCCGGCCAGCACTTCGCCCACAAAACCGGCTGCCTGCGCCTGCGACTTCACCGGGTACCAGACCAGATAAATGCCGGTGGCGAATTTGCGCCAGGCCTCGCGCACGGTCTCAGCCAGCCGCGAAAACTCGTCCGCCGACTCGAAGGGCGGATCCATCAGGACCAGGCCGCGGCGTGACGGCGGCGGCAACAGCTTGACGGTGCGGCGATAGCCGTCGCCCTCCTCCGCCTGCGCATTGCGGAATGGCGCCAATGTTTCCTTCAGCGCCGCGAACTCGTGCGGATGCTTTTCGATGGCCGTCAGCCGGTCCTGCGGGCGCAAGAGTTTCGCCGCGATCAGGGGTGACCCCGGATAGAACGAGCTGTTCTCCCGCGCCAGCGCGAGATAGGTCGCCAACGCCTCCGGCACGCTGCCTGAAAAATCATCACGCAGCCGGCCGATGCCCGCTTCCGCCTCTCTTGTTTTTCCTGCTTCGCTTCCACTGAGATCATAGCGGCCGCGTCCGGCGTGGCTGTCCACCACGGCAAAGCCGGTGTCCTTCTTCCTGAGATGCAGAAGAATCACGACCAGCGCGATGTGCTTGACCACATCGGCGAAGTTCCCTGCGTGATAACCGTGCCTGTAATTCATGCGTCAAACTGTCCGCGATCACGCTTCATGGCCGTCGCAAGAAAAAGTGAATGGAACTTTCGCAACTTACAACAATTTTGTCCGCGCAAGGATGGAACGCTTTTCGAAGTCCGCGTCTTTCCGATTTCGGGTGGGCGTTAGGAGCTGTATGAGAAGGTTTGTAATCCCTGTATTGATTGTTGCGCTGTCTGCATCCCCGGTGCTTGCCGCCAATTCGGCACCATTGGACCCTGGAAAACCGGCTGGCGTGCGCCAGGCCGAGCTTCTGGACGGCGGCAACGGCATGTTCGTCGTAGCCGGCGCGGCGCTAGTCGGCATCACCATTGCGCTGGCGACCGCCGGAAACGGGCCCACGACGCCCAATACCAATCCGGCGACATCGACCAGCGGTACTTCGCCTTAGGGCGTCATCTGTTCCAGCGGCGGGACGCGGTGCGCGGTAGTCAAGGACCGGGCACCGCGGCCGCTGTTGTGCGCTCCACTCTTTCACGTGGCTCGCAGATCGCTGCCGCGCGACGGGTGCTCTTTATTCGCAAAAGACGCGGACTTTCGTGTTTTCATTGTCCACGTCCACCGTCAGCTCGCGCAGCTGCTCGATCAGCTCTTCCAGGTTCTGCGGCGTCACATTGTTGATGTCGAAGGCGATGCCTTCCTTGCGCAGGGCATTGTTGACTTCTTCCCGCGCCGAGGCCGGGATCACGCCGGTCAGCCGCACGCCGGCGCGCAAGAGCTGCATGGGCACGCGCACATTGACCTTGGTGGGGCCGTCGAGCGGATCCTTGGTGTCCACCAGCACCCGCAGATATTTGACCTTGTCGGCTTCGCTCATGGCGGTGGCGCCCGCGCCATTGCTGCTCCGCTCCAGGGCCGCGATCAGGCGCTCGGCCTCCTCCGCGGTGATCTTGCCATTGGCCAGCATCTCCAGGACCTGGCGGCGATTGTCATTCATGGGAAAGCCCTTTCAATGCAGATTGACGAAGAAGCGGGTGTTGGCGTTTTCCACTTCGACCTTGGTGCCGTGGAACGCGGCCAACAGGCTTAGGCCGGCACGGAGGGAAGCCCAGAAGCGCACGCCAAAAATCACCGCGGCAATGAACAGGAAGGGCAGCGCCAGCACGGCCAGCGGCAGAAGCAGCAGCCAGAACAGGAACAGCGGCACCCACAGGCGGATGCCACGGCGCCAGCCCGCGGGCTTCACATGCACGGTGGCCGTCATCGGGGGTAGGATTTCGCCTTTCATGTGACCTCCAGTTGCCGAATGGCTTCGGCGGCGGTGATCTCGCCGCGCTCCAGCCGGCCGAGAATTTCGTTGCGCCCCGGCTCCAAGGGCGCGGGATTGGTGTCGACGAATTCCAGTTGCCCCGCGATGCGGTTCAGCCGCCCCTTTACGGTGGGGTAGCTGATCCCGAACACCTGCTCCATTTCCTTGATCGAGCCATGGCTCTTGAGAAAGGCGGCGACGAAGATCTGGTCTTCCAGGGTCAGCCGCGCCAGCTGCGGCAGCGCAAAGGCGCCTTCGATGGCGATATCGCCCATTCGCACCCGCTCGACCACCAGGGGCGCGCCTTGCGTCAGCTTGGTAAGTTCCTGCCAGTCTTTCGGTTCGGCCATGAGGCGCCTTTCGATGACGCCAACAGAGATACTTGAGAAAATCAATTTTTCAAGTGAGAAAAATTGATTTTCTTGATTTTGCACTCAAGCGCATGATTACAAAGATGTTTGGCCCCTCATGGCGGCCGGGCACGGTAGACTTAGGTCGCAGGAGGATCGCCATGCGCCGCATTCTTCTCACCGCGATATTCAGTGTTGGATTCACCCAGGCAGCACTGGCCCAGCTGCACACGACTTTGGATGCATCCCTGCCAAGTCTGCAGGGCCCGGACGATCCCGAAGCCACCTATTGCCGTCCACCGCAACAGCTTCCCGACTCCCGGTTGATGGGCCCCCAGGTGTGCATGACCAACCGCAAATGGGCTCAACTCCATTCCCAAGGGTTGGAAATCAGCGCCGACGGAAAAAACACGATCACCTGTCGTATCGCCAGTACCGTGGCGGCAACCCAGTCCAACGTGGATTGCTACAAGGGCCGGCTTCCCTGAATCCATTCGTGCCAAACCGAGACAGTGCCGACCATGCCGCCATTAGCCGGCCGCTAAGGGTGGCGGGTGCAAACTTCCCGCATGGCTGAGGCATCCACCTTCGCGGAAAAAGCTGAGGAAGCCGAGAAACTGGCGGCTCTGTCCGAGCAGCCCTGGGTGCGTGTGAGCCTCAAGAAACTTGCCAGGACCTACCGGGCCATGGCCGCCCAGGAGGCCGCACGGTCCGAAGCTCCGGCAGGGCTGCCTGCCGTTCACGGCGCCCCGGTCAACTGAAACCCCAATTCAAAGGGAGATTTTCTCCAGCGGCAGGTCTTTGGTCCTGGGCCCGAAAATCCCGATCACCGCCGCCACCACGCCCATGCAGCCGGCGATGAAGATGAAGACCCCGGGCGCGCCGAAGCTCTTGAGAATGGCGGCGATGGCAAACGCGCTGAACATGGTGGAAAGCCGCGAGAAAGAATAGACGAAGCCCACCGCCCGCGCGCGCACCCGGGTGGGGAACAGCTCCGGCTGATAGCCGTGATAAGCGAAGGACAGGATGTTGTTGGCCAGGGTCAGCGCCACGCCGCAGGCGATCACACCGGCCATGCCATGCGCCTGGGTGAAGGCAAGCCCGGCCGCCGCGATCGCCAGCGCCGCGCCGGCCACGATCCATTTGCGCTCGATGCGATCGGTGAACAACAGACCGATGGCCGGGCCGAACGGCGCGGCGATCGCGATGATGAAGGTATAGGCCAGGCTTCGGGTGACCTCGATGCCGCTGGAGATCAGCAAGGTCGGCACCCAGCTGGCAAAGCCGTAATAGCCCGCTGCCTGAAACAGATTGAAGACGATCAGCATGAGGGTGCGGCCCAGATAGGGCGGGCGCCATATCTCCGCAAAAGACCCGCGCTTCTGTTCGCCGGCCTGTGCGCGCGGTTCGGCCAGTTCGGCCCCTTCCAGCCTGGCCTCTATTTCCCAGGTTTCCACGATGGCGTCGGCTTCCGCGCTGCGGCCATGCGCCGCCAGCCAGCGCGGGCTTTCCGGCAGGCGGCGGCGCACGAACCAGACCAGCAGTGCGCCCGCCGATCCCGCCATCACCACAAAGCGCCAGCCATCCAGGCCGAAGATCACGCGCGGCACCAAGAGCCAGCCCAGGAACGCCACCAGTGGAATGGCGGCGAACTGGATGATGTTGGCATAGGCGAAGGCCCGTCCCCGCCAGGCGGGCGGCGCCAGCTCGGCGATATAAGTGTCGATGGTGACCAGTTCGATCCCGATGCCGATGCCGCAGATGAAGCGCCAGAGATTGAGGCTGAAGGCATCCTGCTGGAACGCCATCACCAGGGACGCGGCGGCATACCAGGCCAGCGAGCCCATGAAGATCACCCGCCGCCCCAGCCGGTCGGCGATGAAGCCGAACAAGGCGGTGCCCACGAACAGCCCGAAGAAGAAGGCGGCGACAAAGCCGGCGATGCCGGTGGTGCCGAACAGGCCCGGCGTGGTGGTGGTGAGAATGCCGGACTTGACCAGGCCCGGCGCGACATAGGCCGCCAGGAACAGGTCGTAGAATTCAAAGAAGCCGCCCAGCGACAAAAGCGTGATCCGCCGCCAGAAACCGGACGTCGGCGGCAATCGCTCAAGCCGGCCCGCGATCAGGCCGGCGTCAGAAGACAAGCCTCGTGTCGTGGTTTCAAAGTTCGCCATCTTATGGATATCAGGCTCTGGGCGAACTTTGAAACCAAACGACACCAGGAATCAATAACTTGCTAGTGTCCTTCGATTCCGAAATTCGCCAAGAGCGCGATATCGGAATGACGCGAATTTCGGAATCGGGACACTAGCGGCCTTCATATTCGCGGTGCACGTCGTGGGTAACCACGCCGATATCGGGCGGCGGCATTTCCAGCCAGTCCTTGCGCTTGAGGGTCGCCAGCGTGTCTTCATGCCCGTTGTTCCAGTGCTCCTGCATGGAATCGGCGCTGAACTCGTAGTCGCGGGCATTCCCCTCATAGGATTTCTGCTGATAGATCAGCTGCAGGATGGTGGCCTGGGGCAGGCTGGCCAGCTTCTCGCGCATGGCGCGCTGTTCCGGCGACAAGTCGGCGTCCGGTACCTTGACCAGCGCCTCATAGGCGCGCCGCTTCCAGCGCTGCAGCCGCGCGAAACTGTCGGTCACCTGGCGGGTGCGCGAGGAATACTGGATGTCCTTCTGCCGCCCCAGCACGTCCGACATGGTGCGGGGCAGATCGCCCCGGGCGCTGAACAGGTCAATCTGGAAGACCAGCGAATTGATGTCGTCGTCCTGCGCCAGCAAGTGTTGCAGCGGCGTGTTGGAAACGATGCCGCCATCCCAGAAATAGTCGGTGCCGATCTTGACCATGGGAAAGGCCGGCGGCAGCGCGCCGCTGGCCAACACATGCTCGATGCGGATCTCTTCCTGGCGGTTGTCGAAGAAGATGAAATTGCCGGTCATGATATTGACCGCGCCGACCGAGAAATGAACGTCACCGTCGTTCAGCCGCCTGAAGTCCACCAGCTCTTCCAGGGTCTGCTTCATCTGCGTGTTGTCGTAGAAGCTGGTGGCGTCCTTGGCGCCGGGCGCCATGAACCAGGGATTGATCTTGTGGGGATTGAACAGGCCCGGCTGGCCGAACAGCGCGGTGGTCAGCGCCGATACGGTGTTGCGGGTCTGGCGATAGATGTCGCCATCCGGCGTAAAGGGCCAGATGGTGCGATCGGTGACGCGATCCCAGAATTCGCTCAAGGCCGCCAGCCGCCGCTCGGGCGCGTTGCCGGCGATCAGCGCGGCGTTCACCGCGCCGATCGAGACGCCGGAAACCCATTCCGGCTCCAACCCCGCTTCGTGCAAACACTGATAGACGCCGGCCTGATAGGCGCCCAGCGCCCCGCCGCCCTGAAGCACCAGGGCGATGCGGCCACAATTGTCGGGACGGTGGACCGGCGTACAAGGGTGGCCGGAGGGATGTATCGGTCTTGTGTCCATTTAAAACGAATCATAGCGCATTTCGCGTTGATTCGCGTGGGCCCTGCGGCCTTATCGCCCCTTCGGCGCGTGCATCCCGCCTGCCATGCTGGCCCCGCCAATCCGGAGAATATGCCATGCCCGCCAGCCTCAAAGGCAAAGTCGCCCTCGTCACCGGCTCGACCTCGGGCATCGGCCTTGCCATCGCGCGGGCCTTTGCCGCGGAAGGCGCCGATGTCTGCATCAACGGCTTCGGCGATGCCGCCGCCATCGAGAAGGAGCGCAGCGGGCTGGAAAGGGACTTCGGGGTGAAGGCGATCTATTCCGGCGCCGACATGAGCAAGGGTCCCGCGACCGAGGCGATGGTGACCGACACCATCAAGCAGCTGGGTTCGGTGGACATTCTGGTCAACAATGCCGGCATCCAGTTCGTCTCGCCGGTGGAGGAATTTCCGCCGGAAAAATGGGACCAGATCATCGCCATCAACCTGTCATCGGCCTTTCACGCCACCCGCGCCGCCGTGCCCGGCATGAAGGCCAGGAAGTGGGGGCGCATCATCAACACCGCCTCGGCTCATGCCTTGGTGGCGTCGCCCTTCAAGTCGGCTTATGTCGCGGCCAAGCACGGTATCGCCGGCTTCACCAAAACCATCGCGCTGGAAACCGCGCAGTTCGGCATCACCTCCAACGCCATCTGTCCCGGCTATGTCTGGACGCCGCTGGTGGAAAAGCAGATTCCCGACACTATGGCGGCGCGCGGCCTGACGCGCGAACAGGTGATCAACGATGTGCTGCTGGCGGCGCAGCCCACCAAGCAGTTCGTCACCGTCGATGAAATAGCGGCCCTGGCCTTGTATCTGGCCGGCGACATGGCGCGTTCGGTTACCGGCAGCATCATATCCATAGATGGGGGATGGACCGCCGCTTGAGGCCGCGCCCGTCGCTTGCGCTCCGGGCATTCGTCGCTCTCGCAGGTCCACAGGACCTGCTCGTTCGCTTCGCGAACCGCTCCTCATGGACGGCAGCTTAGCGCCCTCGCCGACATAGTTTGCGACAAGCCGCTTAATTCGGCCCCAAATGGTTCATGCGCAATTCATGCGGAACGACCTAACTCTGCGTCATTAACGCGAGGACAGGAGACTTTCATGAAACGCATACTTCTCACAGCCGCCGCCCTGACGCTCTTGGCGGCGCCGCTCGGCGGCGCTTTCGCACAGGGTTATGACCGGCACGACGATCGTCGTGGCAACAGCACCATGATGGATCGCCACGATGATCATCGCGACAACATGATGATGGACCACCGCGATCACCATGACTGGCACAGGGGCGGCCGCATCGAGCGCGGTGACTGGGACCGCGGCGAACGTGTCCGCGACTATCGCCGCTATCACTTGTCGCGCCCGCCGCGCGGCTATGAGTGGCGCCGGGTGGATAACAACTATGTGCTGGCGGCGGTGGCCGGCGGCCTGATCGCTTCGGTGATCCTGGCCAATCACTAAAGGCTTCCCTCCCCCGATAGCAATGCGGCTATCGGGGGAGGTGGCCGTAGCAACGCGCAGACGCCTTTGCGACGCAAAGGCGTCAAGCAAAGTTGCGAAGGCCGGAGGGGGAAATCAAAAGAGAGCGTCGCCTTTTTCTATGGCTGCAGGATTTTGCCCAAGGTCACCAGACCCGGATAGGGATGGCTGCCGTACGGCGGAATGGGCGCAAAGCCGAAACTTTTATAAAGCGCGATGGCGGGGGTCATCTCCGCCAGGGTATCGAGCTTGATCTCGCGATAGCCGCGGGTTTCCGCCAGCTTCAGGATATCGGTGACCAGCGCCTTGGCGATCCCGGTCCCCCGCGCCTGCGGCCGCACGAACAGCCGCTTGATCTCGGCGACATCCGGCGGCGCCAGCGCCTTCAACCCGACGCAGCCCAGCACATGATCGCCCCGCTTGGCCAGCAGCAGCTCGCCGGCCGGCGGCGCGTAAGGGCCGGGCAGCGATTTCAGCTCCGCGCCAAAGCCCTGCGGCGCCAGATCCACCGGCAGCGCCTTGGCATAGGCACGGAAAAGCGCCGCCGCGGACGTCAGCTCTACGCCTGCGCGCGCCGGCGAGACGGTGAAGCTGCTATCGGAGCTGGTCGGCCACAGCATCAATGCCCGCTTGCGAGCAGCGCTCGTCATTGTCTCCGCCCACCGCGCCGGAGGACGCCACCGCGCCGATCACCTCGCCGTGATATTTGATCGGCACGCCGCCGCCCACGCCGACCACGCCGCGGATATTGGTCATGGGCGAGCCCAGGGTGGAATTGCGCGCCGTGGCGAAGGTGGCCGACGAAGCGAAACGCGAGGCCAGGGTCAGGGCGGTGAAGGCCTTGTCCTGCGCCAGGGTGACGGTGTGGGGGCCGGTTTTATCGTCGCGCAGGAACGCCTTCATGGTGCCGCCGGAATCGATCACCACCATGGTGGTGTGAAAGCCCATCTTGCGGCAAGCCTCGATGCCGCCGCGCGCGATCTTCTCGGCCATGTCGAGCGAGAGTTCATGGGTCGTCACCACACCTTTCTCGCCCACCACCGGCGGATAGCTCGCCGGCGCCGGCAGCGGTTGTGCCCGGGCGCCGCCCGTCAAAACAGACGCGGCAAGCAGCGAGCCAGCAAGGGTGAAAACCTGGATGCGCATGAAACCTCCCCGGATTTTTGCCGAAGGCTAGGTCATATGCGGGGCAAGTCAACCGGCACGGGCGCGGCAGGCGGACATGGCAGATCCGCGGTTGACCCGGCCACGCGGCAATCCTACGCAACCGGCATGACCGCCTTCCTGTCCGGCCTGCTGCTGTGCCTGAGCCTGATCGTCGCCATTGGCGCGCAGAATGCCTTCGTCCTGCGCCAGGGACTGCGGCGGGAGCATGTCTTCGCGGTTTGTGTGGTCTGCGCCCTGTCCGATGCCGTGCTGATCTCTGCCGGCGTGGCGGGCTTTGGTGCACTGGTGACGGCGGCGCCCTGGCTCACACCTGCGATGCGCTATGGTGGGGCGCTGTTCCTGGCCGGCTATGGGTTGCGCAGCCTTATCGCAGCCTGGCGCGGCGGTGCGGGTCTTGATCCCGCCGCCGACGAGCGCAAAAGCCTGGGCGCCACCATCCTGACGTGCCTCGCCTTCACCTGGCTCAATCCCCACGTCTATCTGGATACGGTCGTGCTGCTGGGCTCGGTTTCCACCGGCTATGCCGGACAGCGCGTCGCCTTCGCCGCCGGCG
>Ga0310811_10007797_pt1 | contig 13723 bp, 11 predicted proteins | sample YCmetagenome_FD_207642 | JGI IMG/M metagenome (GOLD analysis project Ga0310811, IMG submission 207642) | Soil microbial communities from experimental microcosm in Duke University, North Carolina, United States - YC | ecosystem: Engineered > Artificial ecosystem > Soil microcosm > Unclassified ... | reverse complement strand
GAGCCCGGCCTGGACGCGCTGGTCGCCTCCAACGTCAAGGCCAAACGGCTGGATTTCACCACCGACCTGACCGCGCCGGTCAGGGAGGCCGATGCGGTGTTCATCGCGGTCGGCACCCCGTCGCGGCGCGGCGACGGCCATGCCGATCTGAGCTACGTGCACGCCGCGGCGCGGGAAATCGCGGCCGCGTTGTCCGGCTTTACCGTCGTGGTCACCAAATCGACGGTGCCGGTCGGCACCGGCGACGAGGTCGAGCGGTTGATGCGCGAGGTCAATCCGGCGGCCGATGTGGTGGTGGCGTCCAATCCGGAGTTTTTGCGCGAGGGGGCGGCGATCCGCGATTTCAAATTCCCGGACCGTATCGTGATCGGCACCTCGGACGAACGCGCGCGCAAGGTGCTCGGCGACGTCTACCGGCCGCTGTCGCTCAACCAGGCGCCGCTGATGTTCACGGCGCGGCGCACGGCGGAGCTGATCAAATACGCGGCGAATGCGTTTCTCGCCACCAAGATCACCTTCATCAACGAGATCGCGGACCTCGCGGAAAAAGTCGGCGCCGACGTGCAGGAGGTGGCGCGCGGCATCGGGCTCGACAACCGCATCGGCTCAAAATTCCTGCATGCCGGACCTGGCTTCGGCGGCTCATGTTTCCCGAAGGACACCCGCGCGCTGGTCAAGATCGCGCAGGACCATGACGTGCAGCTGCGCATCGTTGAAGCCGTGCTCGGCGTCAACGACATCCGCAAGCGGGCGATGGCGCGCAAGGTATCGAACGCCGCCGGCGGCAGCCTGCGCGGCAAGACCGTGGCGGTGCTTGGCCTGACCTTCAAGCCGGATACCGACGACATGCGGGAAGCGCCGTCGATTCCGCTGGTGACCGGGCTGCTCGACATGGGCGCGAAAGTGCGCGCGCACGATCCGGTCGGCATCGAACAGGCGCGGCGCGAATTGCCTGACATCGACTATTTCGACGACCCCTACGATTGTCTGCGTGGCGCCGATGCCATGGTGGTCGTGACCGAATGGGTGCAATACCGCACGCTCGATCTGGAGCGCGTCAAGGCTGCGATGGCACAACCGGTCGTGGTCGACCTGCGCAATATCTATCGCCGCGAGGACATGGCCGCCCACGGTTTTGTCTACGACAGCGTAGGGCGGGCGTCCGAGCCGGGGGTTTGAGGCGTCTTTCTTCCCTTCTCCCCTTGTGGGAGAAGGTGGCGTGGACATAGTCCACGCCGGATGAGGGGTGTCTATCCGTGGAAACAGACCCCTCACCCGTCGCCTCACTCCGTGAGGCGCCACCCTCTCCCACAAGGGGAGAGGGGAAGAACCGAACGCGAGCCCTGATTGCCCCGCAGCTTCGACACGCCCCTCCCGATCGATGTCGTGCTCGACGAACTGGCGCGCACGCTGGCGAACAGCAATGCCGCGGTGCTGGTGGCGCCGCCCGGCGCCGGCAAGACCACGCGGGTGCCGCTGGCGCTCCTGGATGAGCCCTGGCTCAAGGGCAGGAAGATCATCATGCTGGAGCCGCGGCGGATCGCGGCGCGCGCCAGCGCGGAGCGGATGGCGCGCACGCTTGGCGAACGCGCCGGCGAAACCGTCGGCTATCGCGTCCGCTTCGGCTCCAAAATCTCGCGCGCGACGCGGATCGAGGTCGTCACCGAGGGAATCTTTTCACGGCAGATCCTCGACGATCCCGAACTGAACGGCGTTGCCGCCGTGCTGTTCGACGAATTCCACGAGCGCTCGCTCGATGCCGATCTCGGGCTCGCGCTGGCGCGCGACGCGCAGACCGGACTGCGCGAGGATTTACGCATCCTGGTGATGTCGGCGACGCTTGATGGCACGCGGGTGGCGAAACTGCTGGGGGATGCACCGGTCGTCGCCAGCGAAGGCCGCGCCTTTCCGGTGGCGACGCGCTATCTCGGCCGCAAAGCAGATGCGCCGCTGGAGCGGCAGATGGCGGATGCGATCGCGGCTGCCCTGCGCGCCGATCCCGGCTCGGTGCTGGCGTTCCTGCCGGGCGCGGCTGAAATCCGCCGCACGCAAACCTTCTTGGGTGAACGCGTTCATGACGCCAGCGTCGAGATCGTGCCGTTATACGGTGCGCTCGATGCCGCGGTACAGGATCGCGCGATCCAGCCGGCGCCCAAGGGCAGCCGCAAGGTGGTGCTCGCAACCTCGATTGCCGAGACGTCGTTGACCATCGAGGGCGTCCGCATTGTCGTCGATTCCGGGATGGCGCGGGTGCCGCGCTATGAACCGGATATCGGCCTGACGCGGCTGGAGACGGTGCGCGCCTCGCGCGCGGCGGTCGATCAGCGCCGCGGCCGTGCCGGTCGCACCGAGCCCGGCGTGTGCTACCGGCTGTGGGACGAGCCGCAGACCGCGTCGCTAGCCGCCTATACCCAGCCCGAAATCCTCTCGGCCGATTTGTCCTCGCTGGTGCTCGACCTCGCGCAATGGGGCGTGCGCGATCCCGCGACATTGGCGTTCCTCGATCCACCGCCCGCGCCCGCGCTGAAGGAGGCCAACAGCCTGCTCGGCGAACTCGGCGCGCTCGATGGTGACGGAAGGATCACCGCGGAAGGAAAGAGCCTGCGCGCACTGGCGCTGCCGCCGCGGCTGGCGCGCATGATCGTGGATTCGCATCGCGCAGGCGCCGGCGAGGAGGCCGCCGATATTGCCGCGATCCTGACCGAACGCGGCCTCGGCGGCGACAGCGTCGATCTCGACGTAAGGCTCGACCAATTTCGTCGCGACCGCTCGCCTCGAGCATCCAGCGCACGGAGTCTCGCGCACCGCTGGGCCGCACAGGTGGCGGCCGAAGCACCATCTCCCGCGGCTTCGCCGCCGGAAGCCGAGTTGAGCACCGGCGTCATGCTGGCCTTTGCTTTCCCCGACCGCGTCGCGCGCAATCGCGGCAATGGCAGCTTCGTGCTCGCCAATGGCCGCGGTGCCGCCGTGGAACAGACCTCGTCGCTGGCGCGGGCGCCCTATATCGCGGTCGCAGAACTGACCGGCACGGCCGCGCAAGGGCGCATTCTGCTGGCGGCGCCGATCACGCAGGAAGAGATCGAACTGCGCTTCGCCGACCAGATCGAGAATGCCGAGGAGGTTTCGTTCGATCGCGGCGCGATGGGTTTGCGGGCGCGGCGCAGGAAGAGTCTGCACGCGATCACGCTGTCGGAAGCGCCGATGGCGCTATCACCGTCGGCGGAAACGGCAAAAATATTCGCCGCCGGCTTGATCGCGGCCGGGTTCGACAAATTGCCGTGGTCGAAATCCCTGAAGCAATGGCGCGATCGCATCATGTTCCTGCGCAAGGCGGAGGGTGACAGCTGGCCCGACCTGTCCGACGAGGCGCTTGCCGCCGCAAGCGAGAGCTGGCTGGCGCCGGCGCTGTACGACAAGATTTCGCTGAAGGAGTTTTCAGCCGGCGATCTTTCGGACGCCGTCATGACGCTGCTGCCGTGGGATTTACGCGCGCGGTTGGAGCAGGAAGCACCGACCCATTTCGAGGCACCGACCGGCACCATGTTGGCGATCGATTACGAGGCCGAACAAGGCCCGACCATCGCCGTGCGGCTGCAGGAATTGTTCGGGCTCAACAGCCATCCGTCGATTGCGAAAGGCGCGGTGCCGCTGGTGCTCGAACTGTTGTCGCCGGCGCAGCGGCCGGTGCAGGTGACGCGCGATCTGCCCGGCTTCTGGCGTGGCAGCTATGCCGCCGTGCGGTCAGACCTGCGCGGCCGCTACCCCCGGCACCCCTGGCCGGAGGATCCGGCCAACGCCGCCCCGACGCGGCGGGTCAAACCGCGCGGAACCTGAACACCGCCGCTGTGCACGCCCGCGTTAACACTTCGCTCATCCTTTTCGCCAAAATGGCCGCCTCGGCCGGCGTTGTTAGTCGCGGATTGGCGGGCGTCGTGGTGAAATCCGATTGTTTTGTATCGGGTGTGGCGTCATGCGTAATCTGATGATCTTTTGCGCTGTTCTGGTCGCCATCGGCAGCTACATGGCGCAGATGGCCGACAAGTGGACCCCGGTACCCGCAGCCGCCAAGGCGGCTCCGACAAAGACCGAGACCGAGACGGTCGCGCTGGGCGGCATTCGCAGCCTCAGCATTCCCAGAGACGCCCGTGGCCATTTCCAGACCAACGGCCGGATCGATGGCCAACGCGTCGACTTCATGGTCGACACCGGCGCCTCGGTGGTGGCGTTGAACGAGAAGTCCGCGGCGCGGTTCGGCCTGCGCCCGTCGCCCGGCGACTACAAGGCCACGGTCAACACCGCCAATGGCACCATCAAGGCCGCGCCCACGCGAATTGCCATGATCGAACTCGGCGGGCTGATCGTGCGCGACGTCGACGCCATGGTGCTGCCGGACGAAGCCCTGTCGGAAAACCTGCTCGGGCTGTCGTTCCTGTCGAAGCTCAAGCGCTTCGAATACGCCAACGGCAAGATGGTGCTGGAGCAGTAGGCAATTCCGCCGCCGAATCCGCCGCAATTAATCGCCAAAACCCGGTAATCCCGCCTTCCGCTGCGCTTGCGCTTTCGCTAAGCCTGCGGCGTTGTCCTGCTGCATTCCCAAGAGGCCATCTTCCGATGTTTCCGAAGCCGAAATCCGTGCTGGTTCCGAATACCTATGCGTTTGAATCCGAGCCGATGGTGAAGGCGACGGGTTTTCGCGAATATGACGCGCGCTGGCTGTTCGGCAAGGAAATCAACCTGATGGGCATTCAGGCGCTGGGCATGGGATTGGGGGCGCTGATCGCGGAGCGCGGCGTCAAACAGGAGATCGTCACCGGGCATGATTTCCGCGGCTATTCGGCCTCGATCAAATATGCGCTGATCTCGGGCCTGATGGCGTCGGGCTGCAAGGTGCACGATATCGGGCTTGCGGTGACGCCGATGGCCTATTTCGCGCAGTTCGACCTCGATGTGCCCTGCGTCGCCATGGTCACCGCCTCGCATAACGACAATGGCTGGACCGGCGTCAAGATGGGCGCCAATCGCCCGCTGACCTTCGGCCCCGACGAGATGACGCGGCTGAAGGAGATCGTGCTCAACGCCGAATTCAGGAACAAGGCCGGCGGCGCCTATCAGTTCCACGAGAATTTTCCGGCGCGCTACATCGCCGATCTCACGCGCCGCCCGAAGCTGAAGCGCAAGCTGAAGGTCGTGGTCGCCTGCGGCAACGGCACCGCGGGCGCGTTCGCGCCGCAGGTGATGGAAGCGATCGGCTGCGAGGTGGTGCCGCTCGATACCGAGCTCGACTACACCTTTCCAAAGTACAATCCGAACCCCGAAGACATGGCGATGCTGCACGCGATCCGCGACGCGGTGCTCGCGCACAAGGCCGATGTCGGCTTGGGCTTCGATGGCGACGGCGATCGCTGCGGCGTGGTCGACAATTCGGGCGAGGAGATTTTCGCCGACAAGGTCGGCGTGATGCTGGCGCGCGACATGTCGGCGATCAACAAGGATGCGCTATTCGTGGTCGACGTGAAGTCGACCGGGATTTTCGTCACCGACCCGGTGCTGCAAAGGCTGGGCGCGAAGACGGTGTACTGGAAGACCGGCCATTCCTACATGAAGCGCCGCACCAACGAACTCGGTGCGCTGGCCGGTTTCGAGAAGTCCGGGCATTTCTTTTTCAACAAGCCGTTCGGTCGCGGCTATGACGACGGCCTGGTCTCGGCGATCGCGATCTGCGAGATGCTCGACCGCGCCACCGGCAAGTCGATGGCGGATCTGAAAGACGCGCTGCCGAAAACCTGGTCGTCGCCGACGATGTCGCCGCATTGCGCCGACGAAACCAAGTACGGCGTCGTCGATGCCGTGGTGAAACATTTTGAGGCGATGCAGGCGAAGGGCGAGAAGGTTGCTGGGCAAATGATCCGCGATCTCGTCACCGTCAACGGCGTCCGCGTCACCGTCGAGGACGGCAGCTGGGGCCTGGTGCGGGCGTCCTCCAACAAGCCGGAACTGGTTGTCGTGGTCGAGAGCCCGGTTGCCGAGCAGCGCATGCACGACATGTTCGAGGCGATGAATGTGGTGCTGCGCACCCATCCCGAAGTCGGCGAATACAATCAGAAGATTTGAGATGATCTCGTGTCCCGGGCGCGGCGCAATACGAGCGAAGCGAATAGTGCGACGCAGAACCGGGACCCATCGTGCGGAGCTCGCAGTGCCCTTGGTCCCGGCTCTGCGGCGCAGCGTTGCACGCTGCACCGCGTCCGGGACACGAATAGGACCCTACACCGCCGGCACCGGCAGCGCGGTGACCGACTTGATCTTCTCCATCGCAAAGCGCGAGGTGACGTTCTTCAGCGGCACTGCGCTGATCAGTTTCTTGTAGAACACGTCATAGCTTGCCATGTCGGCGACCACGACGCGCAGCATGTAGTCGACGTCGCCCGCCATCCGGTAAAACTCCATCACCTCGGGCATGGCGCTGACGGCGCTGGCGAAAGTCTTCAGCCAGGCCTCGGAGTGATCGGCGCTTTCGACCGAGACGAACACCGAAATGCCGAGCCCGATCTTGTTCTGATCGACGAGGGCTACCCGCCGCAGGATCACCCCGTCGGCCTCCAGCCGCTGGATGCGCTTCCAGCACGGCGTCGAGGATAGCCCGACCCGGTCGCCGATCTCGGCGACCGATAGCGAGGCGTCCTCCTGCAATACGGTCAGGATCTTGCGGTCGATGGCGTCGAGGCGGCGGTTGGCTTCATGAAGCTGGACAGCGAGGTCGGTCATGAGAAGAATGTTCCATATGAGGTGCTTTCATTCCTCATATATAGAAAATTCTTCTATAGCAAGCCCATCTATTGGCCGGCCGGTCCTGCGTCGGCACCCTGGCTCTGGCTTAAAAGCTCTTCGACTTCAATGCGTTGCGGGGCAGCGAAGGCGCCGCCGAAACGGGTGCATTTCAGGGCCGCGGCGGCGGAGGCGAACCGGAGCGCCTCCCGCAGTTCCTGTTTTTCGGTGAGGGCGAGCGCGAAGGCCCCATGAAACACGTCGCCTGCGCCGAGCGAATCAACCGCATCCACCGGGAACGCGGGGGTCTCCTGGATCGCCTGATTCTCGTCGAGCCAGATCGTGCCCCTTGGGCCGCGGGTGACTGCCAGGAATGCGTTGGTGAGTTTGGCGACCCTCTTCAAGGCCTCGACGTCGTCGGCGACGCCGGCGGTCTCCTGCAGCGGTTCGTTCGAGAACACCAGATGCGAGGAGGCGTCGAGCAGGCCGCCCTGCATCGGCATCGCGCGATCGACGTCGACGATCACGGGGATGCCCCGCCGCAATGCCTCGGCGCACAGGTCTGCGCAGAATTCCGCGCAGCGGCTTTCGGTCAGGATCGCAGCGCAGTCGTCCAGCAGGGTGTCGGTGTCGGGCAGTTTTACTTTCCACAGCTCCGGATCGCGAAAGGTCACGATGGTGCGCTCGCCGTGCGGCTCGACCATGACGCCGGAGACCGGCGTCATCAGTCCGTGCATGCGCACCAGATGGTTGGTGTCGATGCCCTCGTGCGCAAGCTTGTCGAAAATAAACTGGCTCGAGGTTTCGCGGACATCGCCCATCGGTCCGCATAGCGAGGCGCGGCCGCCAAGCCTGACGATTCCGATCGCCGCGTTGAGTGCGTTACCTCCGCAGATCTCGTCGAGGCTGGTGGCGTTTACCTTGGAGCCGGGCCCCGGCACGCTGTCGACGCGAAAAGTCAGGTCGCGCACGGGTATGCCGATGCACAGGATGCGCGGCGCGATTTTCGGCGCTCGATCGTGAAAATTCATGCCTGACGCCGTCATGCCGGTTCCGCCTGATGCCGGAACCCAAACAAACCAGGATTTCCGGGGTTAATGGTTTGCTCCATGCGACGGTTCCCGCTATGCGCCAGCCTCGTTTCCCCCATGCAGCCAGCGTCCCAGCAAATGATGAGCGATGGCAAAGGGATGCGGCCCGGCAAGGCCATCCGGGTGCTGCCGCTTGATCATCAGGGTCGCCTCGGCGCGGTCGAACCAGCGCGCGTCCTCAAGCTCGGCGCGGTCGACAATGATGTCCTCATTGGTGGCGCGGGCGGTGCATCCGATCATCAGCGATGACGGATAGGGCCAGGGTTGCGTCATGTAGTAATTCACGTCGGTGCAGCGGATTCCGGATTCCTCGAAAATCTCGCGCCGGACCGCATCCTCGATGGTTTCCGCGGCTTCGACGAACCCGGCGAGGCAGGAATACATCCCCGGCAGAAACTGCTTCTGCCGGCCGAGCAGGCATTTGTCGCCCGAGGTCACCAGCATGATCACGACCGGATCGGTGCGCGGAAAATGCTCGGCCTTGCAGCTCGGGCAGTCGCGCTTCCAGCCGCCTTCCCTCATCGCCGTGCGGGTTCCGCAATTGGCGCAAAAGCCGTGGCGCTGATGCCAGGTCACCATCGATTTCGCCATCGCGATCGCCGAGAGCTGGTCCGGCGGCACCACGCCCTGCATCGCCATGCCGCGAAGCTCGCTGACGGCGACATCGTCGCGGGTCAACAGTTTTTCGACGGCTTGTGCCGCAATGCCCATGCCGAACACCGGCGCGCCGTCGCGCAAGCCCAGAAAGATGGTGCCGGGATTGGCGCCGAGCTTCACCGCTTCGTCGACGCCGAGCAGCACGCGCGGGCCGCCGGCCTCCTGCCGCACCACGAGCGAGTCGCGGTAGATCACATAGGCGCGGGCGTCGCGATGCCCCTCCAGCGCCAACAGTTTCTCGTCATTGCTGCGCAAGTGCGCGGCACGATCGAGCACATGGGTGACGAAGGCGGGCTTGCCGAGCGGAAACGAATCGAAAGCTGTCATGTATTCAACCTAGCCAAATCTTGCGGCGGAGCGCGCTGATGAAATTCTGAACTTCCTCGGCGTCATGCGCCAGTGGCGGCATCACGCCCCAGACCGGCCGCGGCCAGGCGGCATCGCTGGTGCGGCGGGCGATGACGTGAACATGGAGTTGCGGCACCAGATTGCCCAATGCCGCGATATTGAGCTTGTCGCATTTGGTGATTTCCTTCAACGCGCGGCCGACGCGCGCGACCTCCGTCATCAACTGCGCCTGCGCCACCTCGTCGAGGTCGATGATTTCCACCGCCCCCTCGCGGCGCGGCACCAGCAGCAGCCACGGGTAATGCGCATCCTTGATGACCAGCACCCGGCACAGCGGCAGGTCGCCGATATCGATGGTGTCCTTCTTGAGCTGTGAATGCAGCGACCAGTCGGAGGCGTCAGAGGGCATGAGGGTTCCCGAATACCCGATGCGAGCCGGGTTTATAAGTGCCTTCTCCGGGCACCGGTCTGGCTTCATATCAAGCTGTCATCATCCGCGAAAGCGGATGATCCAGTACTTCGCGCCCTCTCGTCCCACCGACGGGCTGGAGTTTACTGGATACCCCCGCTTTGGCGGGGTATGACAGCCGAAGCCCCGCTTGCTTTCCGGCTCTTTTGGCCCCAAATAAGGGCCGGGAGATTGGCGGTGGACGAGCCACTCGCCAACCGGGTCAGGTCCGGAAGGAAGCAGCCCTAACGAGGTCCGGATCGGGTCGCTCGTCAGTCTCCTACCTGTTTTTCGAGTGAATCGCGCAGAATGCGGCGAGGTCCGCGTTTGGCGCTGGATTCCACTCCGTTCCGCAAGCCGGCCTTGAGAGACAATCAATTGCGGATCGACCGATGAGTGATGCTGGCGCTCCCCAAGAAAAGCCTGAAGCCAAAGCAGGCGACGCCGATCAGGGCGGCCAGGCCGGCTTCGATCTCGGCGGCTTGCCCGAAGCCGGGAAACCGTACCGGGTGCTGGCGCGCAAATACCGCCCCTCCAGTTTCGATGATTTGATCGGCCAGGAGGCCATGGTCCGCACCGTTTCGAACGCGTTCGAAACCGGACGAATTCCGCAGGCCTGGATCCTGACCGGGGTGCGCGGGGTCGGCAAGACCACGACGGCGCGGATTCTCGCCCGCGCGCTGAATTACGAACTGGCCGACGGCTCGGTGAAGGGGCCGTCGATCCAGATGCCGACACTCGGCGTGCACTGCCAGGCGATCATGGAAAGCCGGCACATGGACGTGCTGGAAATGGACGCCGCGTCCCATACCGGCGTCGACGACGTGCGCCAGATCAATGACAGCGTGCGCTATGCCCCGGCCAGCGCACGCTACAAGGTCTACATCATCGACGAAGTCCACATGCTGTCGACCGCGGCCTTCAACGCCTTCCTGAAGACGCTGGAGGAACCGCCGGAGCACGCCAAGTTCGTATTCGCCACCACCGAGATCCGCAAAGTCCCGGTCACGGTGCTGTCGCGCTGCCAGCGTTTTGATCTCCGCCGGGTCGAGGCCGACGTGCTGATGGGGCATCTGTCCAACATCGCGGGCAAGGAAGGCGTCGAGGTCGAGCCGGAAGCGCTCGGAATCATCGCGCGCGCCGCCGAGGGCTCGGTGCGCGATTCATTGTCACTGTTCGACCAGGCGATCGCGCATGCGGCGGGCACCGTGCGCGCCGACGCGGTGCGGCGGATGCTGGGCCTCGCCGACCGCACCCGCGTCATCGATCTCTTCGATTCGCTGGCGCGCGGTGACATCGCCAGCGCCTTCAGGGAATTTCGCGAGCAATACGATGTCGGCGCCGATCCGGTCGTGGTGCTCAGCGATCTGGCCGAATTCGTCAATTTCATCACCCGCGTGAAAGTGGTGCCGGCGACATCGGACAATGTAGCCTATGGCGAGACCGAACGCGTCCGCGCGCGCGACTTTGCCGCCAAACTGTCGATGCGGGTGCTGTCGCGGATGTGGCAGATGCTGCTCAAGGGCATCACCGAGGTGCAGACCGCGACGCGGCCGGCGGCCGCGGCCGAAATGGTGCTGGTGCGCATCACCTATGTCGCCGACATGCCGACGCCGGATGAAGCGATCAAGATGCTCGAGCAGAACGGCGGCGGTTCGCCGGTGATCTCGGGCAGTGCGGCGCCGTCACGCGCTGCGCCGGCCTCGACCGCATCGTCGATGTCATCTTCTTCGATGTCATCGGCGCCGATGCGCGCGCCCACCGTATCGAGGAGCGGCGCTGAAGCGTCCGCGCGCCCGCAGATGGCCGCGCCCGCTGCCGATGCGCAATCGGCACCGGTGCTGCGGATATCAAGCTTTCCGCAGCTCGTGGCACTCGCCGGCGAGAAGCGCGATCTCCTGACCAAGGCGGCGCTGGAGGCCGATATGCGGCTGGTGCGCATCGAGGACGGGCGGCTGGAAGTCGCCCTCGAGCGCCACGCGGTGCGGGGGCTGGTCAACGATCTCTCGCGCAAGCTGGAGCAATGGACCGGGCGGCGCTGGACCGTGATCGTGTCCAACGAGACTGGGCAGCCGACGCTGCGTTCGCAGAACGAGCAGGCCAAAAATGAGCATGCGCGAACCGCGGAGGCCGATCCGCGTGTGCAGGAAGTGCTGGCGCGGTTTCCCGGCGCCAAGGTCGTCGAGGTGCGCAAGCTCGCCGCCGAGCCGCCGGAATCCGATGCTATCGGCGAAGACCCGACCGAGAGTTCCGACAGCGACGACGATTGATTTCCGGAAGGACGCACCAATGGCTGATTTTCTCGGCATGATGAAACAGGCGGCGCAACTGCAATCGAAGATGCAGGCGATGCAGGAAGAACTCGGCAATGTCGAAGTCGAGGGCATTTCCGGCGGCGGCCTGGTGGCGGTGCGCATGACCGCGAAGATGGAAGTGAAGGGCGTCAAGATCGATCCGTCGCTGATGAAGGCGGACGAACGCGAAATCCTCGAAGACCTGCTGGTATCCGCGCATAACGATGCGCGGCGCAAGGCGGAGGCCGCGATGGCCGAAAAGATGCAGGCGCTGACCGGCGGGCTCGGTCTGCCGCCGGGTTTGGGACTTACCTGAATGCCTGGTCTCACCTGACATGGCTTCTGCGGTTGCCGGCCCCGAAATCGAACGTCTGATCCAGCTCCTGGCGCGGCTGCCGGGGCTTGGGCCGCGTTCGGCGCGGCGTGCGGCGCTGCATCTGATCAAGAAGCGCGAAGCGCTGATGACACCACTCGCCGACGCGCTGCAGGTCGCGATCGAGAAAATCCAGGTCTGCAGGACCTGCGGCAATATCGATACGCAAAATCCCTGCACGGTCTGCACCGACCCGCGGCGCGATCCTTCAACCATCGTCGTGGTCGCCGACGTCGCCGATCTCTGGGCGCTGGAACGGGCGAATGCGACCAACGGCCGCTATCACGTGCTGGGCGCCACGCTGTCGCCGCTCGACGGCGTCGGGCCGCAGGACCTCACCATCGACGCGCTGGTGGCGCGGGCGCATGAGGCGCAGGTGAGCGAGATTATTCTGGCGCTGAATGCAACCGTCGATGGCCAGACCACCGCGCATTACATCACCGACTTGTTGCAGGAGGCCAACGTCAAGGTAACGCGCCTCGCCCACGGAGTTCCCGTCGGCGGCGAGCTTGATTATCTCGATGAAGGTACGCTATCGGCTGCCATGCGGCAGCGAACACTGTTCTAACCACACAACGGAACTGATCGACATGACGAAATCACGATTCGGCAAACGGCTGGGCTTTGCGGCCATCATGGCGGTGGCGTTTGCCGCGCCTTCCGCCGGCGCTCAGCAGGTGCGAGAGGCCGAGCCTGCGCCGCCGAAGGCCGGCAGGCTGATCAAGGCCGGCGACGTGCTGTCGGGGGAACTCAACGCCATGAAGATTCGTGGCGGCAAGAGGGGCGCTAAAGGCGCCGCCACCTATCAGCTCACCAGTGAGCCGCGGCGCCTGCCGCCGCCGAACGGGCTCTGCAATTTGGAGACTGGCCCCGAAACCTTCCAGCTCATCACCTCGAGCGACGCGCAGGCCGCCCAGTTGAAGGGTTTCATCGGCAAGGAAATCTCCGTCAAGGTCGATGAAGTCGCCTGCGCGCAGGATGCCGGGCAAATGAGCGAAGCGGTGATCACCAAATGGAGCGTGGTGACGAAGCATTAGGAGTGGCTGCTGCCACAAACACCGCTGTCATCGCCCGGCTTGACCGGGCGATCCAGTACGCCGTCACGTCAGTAGCAGATCGTAGGATGGGTAGAGCGCAGCGAAACCCATCATCTTTCTTGGCGTGATTGATGGGTTTCGCTGCGCTCTACCCATCCTACGAGACTGCGGCTAAACCCTCACCGGTCCCAGTGCTGCAAAATGCCCGCGCCGCTGCAGCCAGGCCAGCAGGATTAGGCTCGGCACCGCGACCACGACGCAGATCACGAAAAACAGCGGCCATCCCACAGCCTTCGCCACATAGCCGGCGCCGGACGACAGATAAGTCCGCCCGACCGCAGCCAGCGCCGTCAGCAGCGCGTATTGGGTCGCGGTGTGCAGCGGGTTGCGGCACAGCGCCGACAAATAGGCGACGAAGATCACCGTTCCGATGGCGCTGGTGAAATTCTCCGCCGTGATCGCGAACGCCAGCGCCCATTGGTTGACGCCGGCCAGCGCCAGCCAGGAGAATGACAAATTGGCGACCGCCTGCAGCACGCCGCCGATCCACAGGCTGGCCGCGAGCGAGTAACGCCGCGCCACAAACCCGCCGGCGAAGCCGCCGATCAGGGTGGCGGCGAGGCCGACGCCCTTGACGATGGCGGCGTAGTCGTTGCGCGAAAAGCCGAGATCGATCACGAACGGCGCGGTCATGGTGCCGGAAAACGCGT
>Ga0310811_10007795_pt1 | contig 13723 bp, 15 predicted proteins | sample YCmetagenome_FD_207642 | JGI IMG/M metagenome (GOLD analysis project Ga0310811, IMG submission 207642) | Soil microbial communities from experimental microcosm in Duke University, North Carolina, United States - YC | ecosystem: Engineered > Artificial ecosystem > Soil microcosm > Unclassified ... | reverse complement strand
TCTTCGTGCCGGGCGGCGCCCAGCCGGGCGCGATCGGCAAGGCCTTCGCCGAGCGCGGCTTGGACCCGAAGAAGATCAAGATCCTGTCGACCGGCGAAGCGGTCGATGAGACGGCGGTCAAGAGCCTGGGCGATCTCGCCATCGGCCGGCTGAGCGCCTGGCACTACGACTACAACCACAAGTCCAAGATGAACGAGGACTTCGTGAAGGCGTTCAATGCCGAGTTCAAGCGCAACCCGGACTTCTTCGCCGTCGGCGGTTATGACGGCATGCACCTCATCTACGAGGCGCTGAAGAAGACCGGCGGCAAGGCCGATGGCGACAGCCTGATCGCTGCCGCCAAGGGCATGAAGTGGGAAAGCCCGCGCGGCCCGATCGCGATCGATCCGGAGACGCGCGACATCGTGCAGACCGTCTACATCCGCCGGGTGGAGAAGGTCGGCAACGCCATCGTCAATGTCGACATCGACAAGATCGAGAACGTGAAAGACCCGACGCACAAGTAGTCGGCCGCTCGACGGTTCGAAGTCCGGATGGGGCGGCCGGCACGGTCGCCCCATCCCTGCATTCGGGTTCTTTCACATGACATCTGCGCGGCGGACTGACAGAGCCAAATGGCTGCGTCCGCATGAGAGCTGAGCAAGGATAATCGGGCACACCATGCTCCCTCCCGTCTTCGGAGTCCTGTTCGACGGCATTGCCTATGGGATGCTGCTGTTCGTGCTGTCGGTCGGGCTGTCGGTCACGCTGGGCTTGATGAATTTCGTCAATCTCGCGCACTGCGCCTTCGCCATGCTCGGCGGCTACGTCACGGTGACGCTGGTCAACCAGTTCCACTGGCCGTTCCTGGCGACGTTGCCGGTGGCTTTCGTTGCGGCGGCGGCAGCAAGCGTGGTGCTCGAGCGCATCCTCTATCGCCGTCTCTATCGCGCCAGCGACCTCGACCAGGTGCTGCTGACGATCGGCATCGCCTTCATCTCCGTCGCCGTGGCGGCTTATTTCTTCGGCACATTGCAGCAGCCAATCCAGACGCCGGAATTCCTGCGCGGCGCGGTCAACATGCTCGGCATCGGGCTCGGCAAGTACCGGCTGTTCCTGGTCGGCGTCGCGCTCGTCGTGACGGTGCTGCTCATCGCCGGCCTTGATTACACGCGCTTCGGCGCGCAGGTGCGCGCCGCGGTCGACAACCAGCGCATGGCGCGCGGGCTCGGCATCGACGTCGACCGCACCTTCGCCATCACCTTCGCGCTCGGCAGCGGGCTGGCCGGCCTCGGCGGTTCGCTCGCCATCGATATCGTCGGGCTCGATCCGTCCTTCGCCTTCACCTATCTGGTCTATGTGCTGATCATCGTGTCCGTCGGCGGCCTCGGCTCGATTGCCGGTTCGTTTGCCGCCGCCTGCCTGATCGGCATCAGCGACATCGCCGGCAAATATTACGTGCCGGAGCTCGGCGCCTTCCTGATCTACTTGGTGATGGTCATCGTGCTGATGTGGCGGCCCGCCGGGCTGTTCGGGAGGCGCTAGCGCATGGACAACATCATGCGTCAGGATGCTTCGAGTGCCGCTACCGCGCGCGTTACGCCGCAGCAATATCTGCAATCGCTCAGCCGGTGGCGCATCATCGAGATCGTCTTCTGGCTGGCGACGCTCGCACCCTATTTCCTCTTTCCCAATTATCTGTCGTTGGCGAGCCAGATCGCCATCGCTGCGCTGTTCGCGCTCTCGCTCGATCTCATCCTCGGCTATGCCGGCGTGGTCTCGCTGGGGCATGCCGCGTTTTTCGGGCTGGGCGCCTATAGCGCAGGGATATTCGCGAAGTTCGTCTGGGGCGAGCCGTTCACCGGCCTGCTCGTCGGCGCCACGGTCGCTGCCATTGTCGGCTATGGCTCGAGCTTCATCATCTCGCGCTTCCGGCATCTCACATTGATCATGATCACGCTGGGCCTCGGCCTGCTGCTGGCGGAAGCGGCCAACAGCGCGCATTGGCTGACCGGCGGCTCCGATGGCTTCCAGGGCATCGAGATGTGGCCGGTGCTCGGCCTTTTCAGCTTCGATCTCTACGGCAAGACCGCCTATGCTTATGCGCTCGGCGTGCTGTTCGTGCTGTTCCTCGGCGCGCGGCGGCTGGTGAACTCCCCCTTCGGCCTGGCATTGCGCGGCATCCGCGAGAACTGGGTGCGCATGCCGGCGATCGGCGCGCAGAGCCGCGCGCATATCCGCACCGCCTACACGATCTCGGCCTTCATGGCCGGCGTTGCCGGCGCCGTGCTGGCGCAGACGACGCAAACGGTCTCGCTCGAATCGATCAGCTTCCAGCGCTCGGCCGACGTGCTGGTGATGCTGGTGCTGGGCGGCGCCGGACGGCTCTATGGCGGGCTCGTCGGCTCGGTGATCTTCATGATCGCGCGCGACCAGTTCTCCGGCATCGCGCCGCAGTACTGGTATTTCTGGATCGGCGTACTCTTGGTGATGGTCGTCACGTTCCTTCCGAACGGCATTCTCGGCGGCCTGTCGAAGATCGTCGCGCGCTGGAGGAGCAAATGACCGCCCTCGCTACACGCGGTCTGTCGAAGACCTTCGGCTCGCTGGTGGTCGCGCGCGATATCGAGCTCACGTTGCCGGTCGGCGCGCGCTATGCGCTGATCGGCCCGAACGGCGCCGGCAAGACCACGCTCATCAACCTGATCACCGGCATGCTCGCGCCCAATGCCGGGCAGATCACCTTGGGCAACGACGACATCACCGGGCTGGAGCCGCAGGAGCGGGTGCGGCGCGGGCTCGCGCGCACGTTCCAGATCAACACGCTGTTCGCCGGGCTCAATCCGCTGGAAGCGGTGACGCTCGTCGTGATGGAGCGGCGCGGCATCGCCAGAAGGTTCTGGCAGAATATCGCCGACAACAAAGAGGCGATCGAGGAAGCCTACAGCATTCTCGAAAAGCTCAAGCTCGGCGACTGCGCCTATCAGACGACGCGCGAACTGCCTTACGGGCGGCAGCGCCTATTGGAGATCGCGCTGGCGCTGGCGACCAAACCGAAGGTGCTGCTGCTCGACGAGCCGGCGGCCGGCGTGCCGCAGGAGGAATCGGGCGAGATCTTCGAGGTCGTCGGCGGGCTGTCCAACGACCTGACGCTGCTGTTCATCGAGCACGACATGCACGTGGTGTTCCGTTTCGCCACGCACATCATCGTGCTGGTCGGCGGCGCCATCTTCACGCAAGGCTCGCCGGCGCAGATCGCCGCCGATCCGGGCGTGCGCGAAGTCTATCTGGGCAAGCGACACCATGGCTGAACCGTTGCTGACGCTCGAGAAGGTGACCGCAGGCTACGGCGACGCCGTGGTGCTGCACGACGTGTCGCTGGAATTGCCGCGGAACGGCAGCCTGGCGCTGCTCGGCCGCAACGGCGTCGGCAAGACCACGCTCTTGATGACCATCATGGGCTACACGCAGATGCGCGGCGGCCGCGTCATCTGGCAGGGCCAAGACGTGTCGCGCATGCCGCCGCATATCCGCGCGCGGCGCGGCATCGGCTGGGTGGCGCAGGAGCGCGAGATCTTCCCCTCGCTGACGGTAGAAGAAAACCTCACCGTCGCATCGAAGCCGGGGCCGTGGGACCTCGCCGCGGTCTACAAGATGTTTCCACGGCTCAACGAGCGGCGCGGCAACATGGGCAATCAGCTCTCCGGCGGCGAGCAGCAGATGCTGGCGACGGCACGCGCGCTGATGACCAATCCGTCGCTGCTGCTGCTCGACGAGCCGTGCGAGGGCCTCGCGCCGGTGATCGTCGATGAGCTCGTGGCGGCGATGAAGCTGCTGCTGGCGGACGAGCGCATCGCCATCATCCTGGTCGAGCAGCACACCGAGATCGCGCTGGAGATGACCCGCGATGCGATCGTGCTGGAGCGCGGCGCGGTCGCGCACCGCGCGGCGTCGGCGGAGTTGCAGACCGACGTCGCCACGCTCGATCGCCTGGTCGGGTTGCGTGTCGCCGCGACGGCGTAAGACCGCAAGGCGCGCGGCACCGGAACGGCGCGCGGATCTTGGGTACACGAAAGCTGCCAGCACGCCCAAGATCGGCCTCCTATGCTGCCATCCGAAAGCACGGCATTCCGGGACTTCATCTCCAACCAGGGGGAATCGATGAAGTACATGATCAGCTGGTTCGAACGGTCACAAGGTTCGCCTACGGCTTACGAGAATGCGCAGGACCGGATCCTCGAAGTCTTCCGCCAATGGAAAGCGCCCGACAACTTCAAGATCGAGGTCTTCGTAATCCGCGTCGGCGATTGGGGCGGACACATCCTGGTGGACTGCGACGACCCATTGACGGTCCACAAGTTTTGCTCGACCTTCCCCTCCTTCAAATTCCGCGCGCATCCGGTGGTTCCGATCGAGGACGCTGTCCGCGTCGAGCTCGAAGCCATGGCATGGCGCGCCGGATTGAAAGGCAAGTCGCATGAGGTGCACTCGGGCTGAGTGCCGCGTCTTGCCTGATGGTCCCGGTGCATTGCGCGGGGAATTGCCGGCCCCGCGCATCGCTGTACATCGTTGGCGACACCTGCAAAACTGAACCCCGCCAAGACCATATCCGGGAAATCTCCTCATGAACGTGCCCAAGCCGAATGTCGGCATGCTGCCGACCGACCGCCTCGATTACTCGCCGATCATCGCGCGCAAGCCACTCAAGCTGCCGAACAAGGCACGCATGGTGGTATGGACCGTTACCAACGTCGAAGACTGGGACCCGACGCAGACCATGCCGCGCACGGTGCTGACGCCGCCGGCCGGCGGCTCGCCGATGCCGGATATTCCGAACTGGTGCTGGCACGAATACGGCAACCGCGTCGGTTTCTGGCGGCTGTTGCAAGTGTACGACGAGTTCAAGATTCCTGGCGTGATGAACATCAACGGCGTTGCCGTCGAAGCCTATCCCGAACTGGTGAAGGCCTGCGTCGATCGCAAATGGGAGTTCGTCGGCCACGGCTACACCCAGCGCAACATGCAGAAGGTGGAGAATGAGCGCTCGGACATCCGCAAGAGCGCCGAGGTGATCGAGAAGGCCACCGGCAAGCGGCCGCGCGGCTGGCTCGGGCCGGGCCTCACCGAGACCTGGGAGACGCCGGACGTGCTGGCCGAGGAAGGCTACGACTACGTCGCCGACTGGGTGCTCGACGACCAGCCGGTGTGGATGAAGACGCGCGGCAAGCCGATCCTCAACATCCCCTACACGCAGGAATGCAACGACGTCGCGATGATGCTGATCCAGCATCACAAGGCGAACGAGTTCTACGAGCGCGCCATGGATCAGTTCGAGCAGATCTACAAGGACGCCAAGGCGCTCGACTCGGCGCGGGTGATGGCGATCTCGGTGCACCCCTACATCATGGGCGCGCCGCACCGGGCCAAATATTTCCGCATGATCTTCGAGAAGATCCGCAAGAAGAAGGACGTGCTGTTTTGGACCGGCGCGCAGATCGCCGACTGGTTCGTGAAGACCGGGCCGAAGCCGGCGTAAACCGACGCGGGGAATGTTTCCCTACGAGGACGCCACATACACTTCCGTCATGCCCGGCCTTGTGCCGGGCATCCACGTCTTCTATCAAAATCCAAAGACGTGGATGGCATCGGAAGTCGGGCTTGCCCGACTTCCGCACTGTTAAAGTGCCGCAAATCGAGTAAACCCGATTTGCGGGTGACAAGCCCGGCCATGACGATTGAGAGGCTCCCCGGTTCACATGAGCGCCACCACCTTCCTCGACAAGAAGACCATCGCCGAACTGACGGCGAAGATGTACCTCGACACCGGCGCGGTCCGCTTCATGACCGACAAGCCGTTCATCTTCACGTCCGGCTGGGCGAGCCCGGTCTACAACGATTCGCGCTGGCTGATCTCGTTTCCCGACGCGCGCAGCATGCTGATGGATTTCTCGGTAGCCTCGATCGACCGCGACATCGGCCGCGACAAACTCGACGCGGTGGCCGGCGGGGAGACCGCCGGCATCCCCTTCGCCGCCTGGACCGCTGACCGCCTGCGGCTGCCGATGCAGTACATCCGCAAGAAGCCGAAGGGCTTCGGGCGCGGCTCGCAGATCGAAGGGCAGCTCCTCCCCGGCCAGCGCGTGCTGCTGGTGGAAGACCTCGCCACCGACGGCCGCAGCAAGGTGAACTTCGTCAAGGCGATCCGCGACGCCGAGGGCATCTGCGAGCACTGCTCGGTGTTGTTCTTCTACGACATCTACAAGGAAGGCCGCAAAATCCTCGCCGACGTCGGCGTCACGCTGCACTACCTCACCACGTGGTGGGACGTGCTGGCGGTGGCGAAAGCAAGCGGCAACTACGACCCGAAGCTGCTCGGCGAGATCGAGACGTTCATGCACGACCCGGCCGGTTGGTCGAAGGCGCATGGCGGCGTGGCGGAAGCGGGGGAGTGAGGATTTGTTCGTCATGGCCGGGCTTGTCCCGGCCATTCACGTGTTGCTTATTGCTTGACAGACGTGGATGCCCGGCACAAGGCCGGGCATGACGGAGAACGGGGCGGCTTCCGGATGCGAACTGCTTAGCCCGCCAGCTTCCGCTTCAGCCGCACCACGGCCAGATCCAACGCCGAGAGAAACCGCGAGATGTCCTGCCGCGAGAGCGGCTTGGGGCCGCGCGTCTCGGCGCCTGCCGAGCGCAGGTCGGTCAGGAGATCGCGCGTCGCCACGGCCATGCCGATGGAATCATCGTCGAACAGCTTACCGGTCGGGCTGAGCACCGTCGCGCCCTTGCGCACCGAGCGCGCGGCGAGCGGCACGTCGGCGGTGATGACGATGTCGCTGCCGCCGGCACGCTCCGCGATCCAGTCGTCGGCGACGTCGGGGCCTTCCGGCACGACGACGCGCTCGATCATGTCGCTGCGCGGCACCTGCATGAAGGCGTTGGCGACAATGAAGACCTTGAGGCCGTAGCGCTCGGCCACCCGGTAGACCTCCGGCTTCACCGGACAGGCATCGGCATCGACGAAGATGCGGATACCGGTCGCCGCTTCGGGCCCTTCCATGTGTCCAGTTCCCGTGGTCCACTGTCGCAAAAATAGGGAGGGATCAATGGCCAAGACCCGCAAGAAAGTCCAGGCGCGCCGCAAGCGGTCCCCCGCCAAGGGCCGCGTGCGGCATGCGGTGAAGGCGAAAACGCGGGCCAAAGCGCGGCGGCCGCAGCGCTTCACGGTCAGCCACCCGCGCGAGGAGGACTTCGACCAGGGCTTGCGCACCTACGCGAAATATCGCGATCTCGGCATCGCGCCGGCGACCGGCGGCATGGTGCAGGCGCATGTGATCCGCTTCATCCCGCCGTTCCGGCCGGAAGATGTGTCGACGCCGCATTATCACGACGTCGACTTCCAAATGGTCTACGTGCTGAAGGGCTGGTACAAGACCGAATTCGAAGGCGAAGGTGTGCACACTTTCCATGCCGGCGCGTGCTGGATCCAGCCGCCGAAGATCAAGCATACGGTGCTCGGCTATTCCGACGATTGCGAGTTGTTGGAGATCGTGCTGCCGGCTGAATTCGAGACCGTGACGCTGAGCTGAAAAAAGACAAAGGCGCGCGCCGCGCCTCTTGCAGGCCGCAGCAACGCGCCTTCTCGCCGCCCCTGAGATCAGGCGGCGGGTTTGACTTCGATCTTCTTGGCCTGCGCCGGCGCGGGCTTCGGGATCGTCACCTTGAGCACGCCCTTGGACATGCTGGCCTCGATCGCATCGGCGTTGACGCCGTCCGGCAGTTCCAGCGTGCGTTCGAACGAGCCGTAGCTGCGCTCGACCATGCGGTAATTCTTGTCCTTCTCTTCCTTCTCGGCTTTCTTCTCGCCGCGGATGGTGAGGAGATTGTCGGCGACGTTGATCTGCACGTCCTTTTCCTCAAGGCCCGGCAGCTCGGCCGTGATCTCGATCTCCTTCTCGGTTTCCGTCACGTCCATGTTCGGCATCAGCGCGTTACCATTGCCGGTGAAGGACGGAAAACCGCGCGTGAAATCGTCGAACAGCCGGTCGATTTCGCGTTGCAGACTCATGAAGGGATTGGCGGGACCAGCCACTGCGCGGTCACGCCCGACGGGGATGAGCGACTTCAGGTTCATGGGAGCCTCCTTCTATTTTAATTCAATGACGCCACTCCCTGCGACGTCGCAGATAAACTAGACTTCACGCGCCCTCGTTCCTTGAGGCAGGTCAAAGTTGATGGGCGCCGGGGTGACGCATGCGGCCGCGCAAGAGTTAGTGTTTCACTGCCGGTTCGGTCGGCTCGATGATCATGCCGGTGGTCGGCTCGACCCACACGAGGTGATCCTTCACCGCCTTCACGCCGGGGATATTCTCGGCCGCGACCTTGAGCGCATTGCGCTGGCGCTCGTCGACGATCACGCCCCATAATTCGACCACGCCGTTGTTGACGACCACATTGGTCGCGGCGATCGGCGCCCACTGCTCCTTCTGCATCACCGCCTGGAGCTGCTCGCGGATCGCGGCGTCGTCTTTGGCGGCCTTCGGCGCCGAGCGCGCCAGGCTGACCATCGCATGCATGAGATTGGAGCGCGTAACGATGCCGGTGACCTTGCCGTCGCGCACGACCGGCACGCGCTTGATGCGGCGGCGCTCCATCAGCTCGACGATCTCTTCGAGCGCGGCATTCTCGTCGACGGTCTGCACTTCGTCGGTCATCACCTCGGAGACCCTGTTGCCGTGCGTCTGGGTGTATTCGGCGGCCATCTTGCCCGGACCCATGAGGAACTCGAGCCAGCGTGAGCGACGGCGCTCGGTCTGCGTCTCACGGCGGCGCAGGAAATCGCCCTCGGAGAGGATGCCGACCAGCTTGCCGGTGCTGTCGATCACGGGAAGGCCGCTGATGCGATGCTGGAGCATCAGGCGGGCGGCCTGGAGCACCGTGGCATCGGGTGCAACAGAAACGACCTCGCGTGTCATCACGTCCTTGGCATTCATGGCAAACCTCCAAAATTGTCCGGCGGTATGAAGCCACGCTGGCGGCGGCAGTATGTTGATGCAGGTCAATCGGCACCCCGGACCGCGCGGGAACTGTGCTCCGCTGGTGGGCAGTGTGCGGGCTGCCCTACACGCAAAAGTTTGCCCGTCCGATTCGTTTGGCGGTAGCCTTGCGGCAACGCCGCGCGGTCACGCGGCGACAACAATCATTTCGGGAGAAGCCCATGAGGAAGGATCTGTTCGACCGCCGCGCCGTGCTCGCCGGGACCACCGCGCTCGGCGCCGCCGGTATGTTGCGCGGCCCGGCGCTGGCCCAGACCGCGGCCCCACCCGCCGTCTCACTGCCCACACGGGGGGATTACGTCGTGCGCGGTGCGCATGTGCTGTCGATGGACGAAAGCCTCGGCGATTTCCCCACGGGGGACGTGCACGTACGCAACGGCGAGATCGCCGGCATCGGCCTGAGCGTCAACGCGCCCGGCGCCGAGGTGATCGACGGCAAGGGCATGATCTGCATGCCCGGTTTCGTCGATACCCACTGGCATCATTGGACCACGTTCCTGCGCCCGTTGATGCGCCAGGACGATCCCAGCCTCACGTATTTTCCGGTGACGGCCAAATACGGCGTGCTCTACACGCCGCAGGACAGCTACCGCAGCGTGCGGCTCGGCCTCGCCCAGGCGCTCGCCGCCGGCATCACCACGACGCAGAACTGGGCGCACAATGTGCGCAGCCCGGCGCATGCCGACGCCGAAATGAGCGCCATGCGCGACACCGGTATCCGTGGCCGCTTCGCCTACGGCAATCCGGTGCGCGATCCGAATGACAAGCCCATGGATATCGCCGATCTTGCACGCGCCAAGCGCGACTGGGTGACCAAGGGCGGCATGCTGACGCTCGCCATCTGTTCGCGCAGTGTCGACGGTGCCAACAGCGTCACGCGCGGCGGCATCACGACCGAGATGGCGAAGAAGGAATGGGGTGCGGCGCGCGAGCTCGGCCTGCCGATCACGCTGCATACCTCCGGCACCGGCGGCATCAAGATATTGGACGACGCAGGCCTCCTCGGCCCGGATGTGCAACTCGTGCATCCGCTCGGCACCACCGAAGAAGACCGCGCGACGCTCGCCAAGCACAAAACGAGCTACAGCACCTCGCCGGTCGGCGAAGCGCGGCGCCCCGGAGTCACCCAGCTCGCGGAGATGCTGTCAGCCGGCGTCAACATGAGCCTGTCGATCGACCACAGCACCACGTTCGACGCCGACATGTTCAAGAACATGGGCACCCTGTTCTCGCTGAACATGCACCGGCTCGGCGATAAATTTAAGCTGACCACGCGGCGGCTTGTGCAACTGGCGACGATCGACGGCGCGCTCGACTTGGGCCTCGGCAACCAAACGGGATCGCTGACGCCGGGCAAGCGCGCCGACCTCATCCTCATCCGCACCACCGCGCCGAACATGGCGCCGATTGGCGATCCCTACGACGCGCTGGTGCAACTCGCGCAGCCCTCGAACATCGAACTCGTCGTGGTGGATGGCCGCATCCTGCGCCGTGGCGGCCAGTACACGGGGCTCGATTACGAGGCGGTCGTGGGCGATGCCACTGATGCAGTTACCGCGCTGAAGGTGCGCGCGGGTTGACGACTCCCCTCCCCCTTGCGGGGAGGGGTCGGGAGTTGCCTCACGCTCGGCATTACAAAGAAAATGCCTCGGCCGCGGGTTGCGGTCGAGGCAGTTTAGCCGAACGAAGCAGGGAGAGAACTTGCTCGGCGCTTAGGAATTCAGGCGGCTCAGCGCGGCGCGATTGCGCAACACGATACGGCGCGAGGTCGGCACGGCGATGGTCGCGGCATTCTCCAACTGGGTGAGCGTGCGCGACACGGTTTCGATGGTGAGGCCGAGATAGTCGGCAATGTCCTGCCGCGACATCGGCAGCTCGATCTCGGTGATGGCGGCAGAGCGCTTGGCCATCTCCAGCAGGAAGCCGGCCACCCGCTCCTGGGCGGTCTTGATCAGAAGCATCATATGGTTCTGCGCGCGGTGCAGTTCGCCCGCAGTCATGGTCCAGAGCTGGCGGGCCACCTCGTTGTCGCGCGCGGCGAGCGCGACCAGCGCGCTGCGCTTGATCACCAGCACTTTGCAATCGGTGATTGCTTCGGCGGAGAAGGTGTGCACGTCGCCGACCTCGAGGCCGAACACATCGCCGGGCAAATAAAACGAGCCGATCTGACGGCGGCCGTCATTGAGGATCTTATAAGTACGCACCGTCCCGCTGACGATCTTGTAGAGATATTCGGCCGGCTCGTTCTCGCCGAAGATTTCGGCGTTGCGGCTGAACGGCATCGGCGCACCCATCACCTCAATTGCGCTGTGACCATGGGAGGATGGTACTACCGATGGTATTGGCCGCACGTCACGATTCGCCAAGTGCTTCGGAGAAGTGGGAGTGATGATCGGCTGGGTGAACATGGCGCGGCGCCTTTGGTTAATCCGATGGTCCTGGATACCGCTCGCCCAGGGGGGCCGAAATTCAGATAAACTCCATAGGGGATTTCCCGGAGGTGTTCCGAGTTGCCGGGTCAACACGAACTTGGCAGTGAGTCGGACTGGGTATCATGCCTGAAGCGATTGATAATTATGGCCTATTTTCCGCGTCAGAGCGCGGCCGCGTCCTCCGCTACGGCGTCGCGCCGACGGCAGTCGTCTTGTCATTGGCCGTTCGCACGCTGCTCCTGCCCATCCTGCAGGACGACACGGTCTACCTCTATTTCGTGCCCGCGGTCCTGATTTCGGCCGCGGTCGGCGGTCTCGGGCCCGGACTGCTGGCGACAGTGCTCAGCCTCTTCGCAGCCGTCTTTCTCAATAGCGAACTCTCTGCGAGTCCAAATCCGGCCATCATCAATGGCGTCGCATTCGCCCTCATCGCGGTCGGAGTGGCGTGGGGTGGCGAGGTGCTGCATCGGAGCCGCCGCCGGGCGCGGGAGATGACGCACGACGCGCTGGCGCGCGAGGCACACCTGCAATCGATTCTCGACACGGTGCCGGAAGCGATGATCGTGATCGACGAGCGCGGCATCATCCAGAATTTCAGTCTGGCGGCCGAAAGGCTGTTCGACTATTCGCCGACCGAAGCAATCGGCAAGAACATCAAGATCCTGATGCCGTCGCCATATCGCGAAAACCACGACGGCTATCTGCATCGCTATCGGACGACGGGAGAGCGCCGCATCATCGGCATCGGCCGCGTGGTCGTGGGCCAGCGCAAGGACGGCTCGACCTTCCCGATGGAGCTTGCGGTCGGCGAAATGAGATCCGGCGACCGCCGCTATTTCACCGGCTTCATTCGCGATTTGACCGAGCGCCAAAAGACAGAAGCACGTCTGCAAGAATTGCAATCAGAACTCGTCCACATCTCGCGGCTGACCGCCATGGGCGAGATGGCTTCGACCTTGGCCCACGAACTCAACCAGCCTTTGTCAGCCATTGCGAACTACCTGAAGGGCTCGCGCCGCATGCTCGAGGACAGCCGGGAAGAGAAGGCCCCGGTCTTGCGCCAAGCACTTGAGAAGGCGGCCGATCAGGCCATGCGCGCCGGCCAGATCATCCGCCGGCTGCGTGACTTCGTCTCGCGCGGCGAGAGCGAGCGGCGGGTGGAAAGCATCACCAAGCTGGTCGAGGAGGCGAGCGCGCTGGCGCTCGTCGGGGTCAAGGACCGCGGCATCCGCGTGCAATTCCAGTTCGACGCGACGGTGGACATGGTGCTGGCCGACCGCGTGCAGATCCAGCAGGTGCTGCTCAACCTGATCCGCAACGCCATGGACGCCATGGAAATGTCACAGGCGCGCGACCTCGTCGTTTCGGTCTGTCCCGCCGGGGAAACCCATGTGCGCATCAGTGTCGCCGACAGCGGATCAGGCATCGCAGCGGAGGTGGCCGAGCATCTTTTCCAGCCCTTTGTCACCACCAAACGGCAGGGCATGGGCGTCGGACTGTCGATCTCGCGCACCATTGTCGAGGCGCATGGCGGACGCATCTGGGTGGAACCGAATCCAGTAGGCGGCACGATCTTCCACTTTACTCTCCCGGCCGTGAATGAAGAGGATGTCGACGATGCAGCCTGATTCAACCATCTATGTCATCGACGACGATGAAGCCGTGCGCGAGTCGATGGAGTTTTTGCTGAAGGCAGCCGGCATTACGGTGCGCGGATTCGACTCGGCCAAAGCCTTTCTCGATATTCTGTCCGAGGTCAAATCCGGCTGCGTCATCACCGATGTGCGCATGCCTGAGATCACCGGCATCGACTTGTTGCGCAAGTTGAGCGAGGCAAAGCGCGACTTGCCTGTAATCGTCATTACCGGCCATGGCGATATCGCCCTGGCAGTCGAGGCGATGAAGATCGGCGCCGTCGATTTCCTGGAGAAGCCCTTCGACGACGATCACCTGCTCGTCGCCGTGCGCGCCGCGCTCGACAAGGACGCCGACGTTGCCAAGCGCCAAGCCGAGCTCGGCGATATCAACGACAAGCTCGCAGCGTTGTCGAACCGCGAGCGCCAGGTGCTTGAAGGCCTGGTCGCCGGCCACGCCAACAAGATCATTGCCTTCGATCTCGGCATCAGCCCGCGTACGGTCGAAATCTACCGCGCCAACGTGATGACCAAGATGGCGGCAAACAGCCTGTCTGACCTGGTACGCATGGCCATGATGGCCGGCATCCTGGAGAGTTCCGGCAAGGCGAGCTGACTCAGC
>Ga0310811_10007794_pt1 | contig 13723 bp, 12 predicted proteins | sample YCmetagenome_FD_207642 | JGI IMG/M metagenome (GOLD analysis project Ga0310811, IMG submission 207642) | Soil microbial communities from experimental microcosm in Duke University, North Carolina, United States - YC | ecosystem: Engineered > Artificial ecosystem > Soil microcosm > Unclassified ... | reverse complement strand
TGATGGAGATCACCAGATAGTCACGCTCGGCGCGCGCGCTGAACGAAATGGCGCGATTGGCCAGCGCCTCATGGAAGGCCTTGGAGTCCATGTCTCCGGCCCCCTCGTCCATCATGGCGCCGGCAAAAGTCGCCAGACCCGCCTTGCCTCCCGGATCATAGGCCGAGCCGGCCGGCATCGAGATGTTGAAGGCGATGATGGGAACGGTGTGATCTTCGGCGAACCAGACCTCGGCATCCTTGCCCAGATCCACAGCCTGGATGTTGGCGGCCTCGGCCCGTTGGCCTGCGAACGCGGCGACAACGCAGAAAGAAAGCAGAGCAAGAAGGCGTTTCACTTGGCGCCTCCGGGGATCAGATAAGCCGTCACCGCCTGGCGCTTGGATAGGGTCTGCGCCGCCTTGCGCACGGCTTCCGCATTCACGGCGCGGATGCGCGCGGGCCATTCATTCACGTCATCCACCGTCAGGCCGATGGTCAGGGCCTGACCATAGGCGCTGGCCAGCGAAAACTGGCTATCGCGGCGATAGGTGACGGAAGCCACCAGCTCGGTCTTGGCCCGCGTCAGATCGTTGTCGCGCGGCAGCGCCAGGGTGTTCACCTGCAGCACCTGATCCACCGCTTTTTCCAGCTGGTCGAGAGGCACGCCGGGGCGCGGCACGGCATAAACGGAGAATTCGCCGGCGTCGCGGGCATAGCCGTCGTAGCTGGCGCCGACGTCGGTCGCGAGCTTCTTCTGCTCCACCAGCACGCGATAAAGCACCGAGGTCTGGTCCCCGCCCAGAAGCTGGGAATAAACCTCAAGTCCCTCGCCCTGGCCGGGCGTTCCCTGAGCATAGGACGGTACGCGGTAAAGCCGGCTGAAGATCGGCACACGCGCATCGGCGCGGACGATGGTCATGCGAGTTTCGGCCATGCGCGGCGGCTCGGCAAATTCCGCGCGCGGCGCCAGGGTGCGCGAGGCCACCTTGCCGTACGCGTCCTGCGCCATCTGGCGCACTTCTTCCGGCGTCACATCGCCCGCGATCACCAGGGTGGCGTTGTTGGGCGCATAATGATGATCGTAGAAATCCTGCGCCGAGACCCGATCGATGCGGCGCACTTCCTCGGCCCAGCCGATCACCGGCCGGCCATAGGGGTGCGACAGGTGCAACGCCGCGCGCATTTGCTCGGCCATTAGCGACTGGGGTTCATTGTCCACGCGCATGCGGCGCTCTTCCAGCACCACGTCGCGCTCCGGTCCGACATGGGAATCGGACAGGTCGAGATTGGCCAGCCGGTCGGCCTCCAGCTTCATGGCCAACGGCAACCGGTCCTTGGCGATCTGCTCATAGAAGGCGGTATAGTCGTGATCGGTAAAGGCGTTGGTCTCCCCGCCATTCTTGGCGACGATCTGGGAGAAGGCGTCGTCCGGATAGGCCTTGGTACCCCGGAACATCATATGTTCGAAGAAATGGGCCAGGCCCGAAATACCGGGCGGATCGTCCACCGCGCCGACGCGGAACCACAGCATCTGTGTGGCGACCGGGGCGCGATGATCGGGGATCACCAGCACCTGCATGCCGTTGGCGAGGGCGAACTGGAAGGTGTTGTTGCCCGCCTGGCGGGGATTAACCGGCGCCGGCTGAGACAGCTTGGCGCGGTTGGCGGAATTGGGCGCGGCAGCCGCCAACGAGGCGGCGGCAAAAAGCAGGACGCCGGTAAGCGCGATTCTAGAACCAGTCAAACCAACCGCCACTGTCTTTCTTGGCTTTGGTGGTGGTCGTCTTGCGGCCCTTGTTCACCTCGGCATCGGCATTGACGGGCTTGCCCGTGTCGGGCGTGGCGGCGGTCATCAGCAGCTTGTCGGTGAAGCTGCGGTCGGCATTCTGCACCGCGGCGCGCTGGTCGGCGTTCAGGCGGGCGCGAATGCCCGGATCGGCCTGCTGCACCTTGGCATTGGCCAGCAGCATTTTTTCGCCAGGCGTGTAGTTGCCTCGCATGCCAGCGGCCACGGTCGCCGCGTCGGTGTTGCTGAACAGGGCCAGTTCCGCATTGCTGGACGGATCAAGGGTGTTGGTGGGCGGCGCCCCCGGCATGGGCGGGCGCAGGTTGAAGTCGGGCGGGATCACCAGCGGCGCCTTGGTGGTAACAGCGAATTCGTCGGGAGACTTCTTGTTGAGGCCAGCGGCGCGGCGCAGATCCTCGCAACCGGACAGCGCGGCCACGGCCAGGCTCAAGGTCAGCAAGGTCGGAAGCAGTCTCATCTCAAACCTCATGGCCGGGATCCCCGTGGGAAACCTGCGGCTGCAGCACATCATATAGGATAGCCATGGCGCCCAGGGTGATCGCCAGGTCGGCAATATTGAAGACATACCAGTCATAGCCGAAGCCGTAAAAGTGGAAAAAGTCCGCCACCCGGCCATAAATCACCCGGTCGATCAGATTGTTCCCGATCGCCCCCCCGATAATCAGGCCGTAGCCGATGGCCAGAGCCCGGCTGGAGGCCCGCCATAAAAGCCAGCTCAGGACAACTATGGCGACCACGGACAGGCCGATCAGCACCCAGGTTCCCATCCGGCCCGAGGCCGGGAACAGGCCGTAGGAGATACCCGGGTTCCACACCATGACCAGATTAAAAAAGGGCAAGACCGGCACCGATTGTCCGGGTGGCAAATGCGCGAAGTCGGCGCCGTAAAGCATGAAAAGCTTGGAGCCCTGATCGGCGACCAGGGCCAGCGCCGCCGCGATCAGTCCGACCTCACGCGCCTCGAGCTTCATGCCGGGACTTTCGCCGGCAAAGCGGCCACCGCATCGGTGCAGCGGACGCAGAGATGGGTCTGGGGTTTGACCTCTTCCAGCACGCGCCAGCAGCGTGCGCATTTTTGGCCAGAGGCGAGTGCAAAGCGAGCCGCCACATCGGGTATATCCGGCAGACCAAAATCGTCCACGCCGAACTCGTCCGCCATTTCAATCGCAGCCCATGAGGTAATGGCGATTTCCTCAAACGGAATGTCCTTCAGTAGCGCGGCGTCGGACATTTTCTTCAGCCGCACCACAACGGCCGCCTCAAGACCGGACCCAATTTTCTTCTCCGCGCGCGCAATCTCGAGCGCCCCCGTAACGACCCTGCGTATCTGGCGAATGCGCCCCCATTTCCCGATCAACTCCGCGTCCGCCCATTCCACCGGGGCCGGGAAGAAATCGCTGAGATGTACACTCTCATTCATGCCAAAGCGGGTGGTCCAGGCCTCTTCCATGGTGAAGCAAAGGATGGGCGCGAACCAGGTGACAATTCGGCGGAAGATTTCGTCGGTGACGGTGCGGGTGGACCGGCGGCGTACGGACGACGCCGGATCGCAATACATCGAATCCTTGCGGATATCAAAATAGAAGGCGGACAGGTCGTTGGTGCAGAAGTTGAACAGGGTGGAATTGACCAGGCCGAAATCGAATTCCGCATAGGCCTTCCGTACGATGCCATCGAGTTCCGCCAGCCGCGCCAGCATGAAACGCTCCAGCTCCGGCATCTGGTCGTGACCGATGCGTTCCTGCTCGCTGAAGCCGGCAAGATTGGCCAGCATGAAACGCACCGTGTTGCGCAGGCGGCGATAAGCCTCGACATTGGCCTTGATGATGTCCTGGCCGATGCGCAGGTCTTCGGTGAAATCGGACGATGCCGCCCACAGGCGCAGGATTTCCGCGCCGTTCTTTTCCGCGATCACTTGCGGCGCCAGAGTATTGCCCAGGCTCTTGGACATTTTGCGGCCCTGCTCGTCCAGCACAAAGCCGTGGGTGAGCACGCCACGATAGGGCGCATGACCCCGCGTGCCCACGCTCTCCAGCAGGGAAGACTGGAACCAGCCGCGATGCTGGTCGGAGCCTTCGAGATAAAGATCGGCGCGGTCAGCTTTGGGCCAATGTGCGTCGATCGGATGTTCCACCACAAAAGTGTGTGTCGAGCCAGAATCGAACCAGACGTCCAGGATGTCGGTGACCTGCTCGTAATCGTCGGGATTGCGGTCATTGCCCAGGAAGCGCGCCGGCGGCGAAGTAAACCAGGCATCGGCGCCTTCGGCCTCGAAGGCCTGCTCGATGCGCTTGAAGACCGCGGGATCGTTCAGCACCTCGCCGCTTTTCTTGTCCACGAAGATGGCCAGCGGCACGCCCCAGGCGCGCTGGCGCGACAAGACCCAGTCGGGGCGGCCTTCCACCATGGAGCCGATGCGGTTTTGCCCCCGCGGCGGATACCATTTTGTCTCGGCAATCGCCGCCAGCGCCAGTTCGCGCAAGCTCTTGCCGTTCATGAAAGGCTTATCAATCGCCACGAACCATTGCGGCGTGGCGCGGAAAATTACCGGCGCCTTGGAGCGCCAGCTGTGCGGATAGGAATGGCGCAAGGTGCCCTTGGCCAGAAGCTTGTTGTGGGCGATCAGTTCCTTGATCACCGCGCCATTGGCATCGCCGTCCTTGCCTTCCGGCGTCAGGATGCGCTTGCCGGCAAAGACCGGGACCTGCGGGGCATAGGAGCCATCCGGCTGCACCAGGGCGAAGGCGTCGGGATTCTTGGCGGGGTACTGCCGGTCCATCCCGACCATCAGTTCGAAGTCGTCCTCGCCATGGCCGGGCGCGTTATGGACAAAGCCGGTGCCAGTATCGGCGGTGACAAAGGCGGCCGGCAGCACCGGTACATCGAAGCCATAGCCGACGCTGCGCAAGGGATGCGCCGCCACCAATGACTTGAGCTCGTCATTGGAAAGCGTGCGCACGCGGCTGATCATCATCTTGGCATGCTTGGCGACCTGCTCGGCCAGGGTGTCGGCCAGCAGCAGATATTCGCCCGGCCGCGCCAGGCTGCCATCGGCGGCGTCCGCGATCTTGTAAAGCCCGTAGGAAATATCCGGCGAGAAGGCGATGGCGCGATTGCCCGGGATGGTCCAGGGCGTGGTGGTCCAGATCACGATGAAGCTGTGCGCCGGCAGATCGCCGCCCTTCGCCAGCGGAAACTTCACATAGATCGTCGGCGAGGTCTTCTCGTGATACTCGACCTCGGCATCGGCCAGCGCCGTCTTCTCGATCGGCGACCACATCACCGGACGGAAGCCGCGATAGAGCAGCCCGTTCTCCACGAACTTCATGGCTTCGCGAGCGATCACCGCCTCGGCCTTGAAGCTCATGGTGGTGTAGGGATGCTCGAAATCGCCGATCTGGCCCAGCCGCTTGATCTGCTCGCGCTGGATGTTCAGCCAATGGCCGGCAAAGGCGCGGCACTCGCGGCGCAGCACGTCCTTCGGAATGTCTTCCTTGGCGCGGCCTTCCTCGCGGAATTTCTCTTCCACCTTCCATTCGATGGGAAGGCCGTGGCAGTCCCAGCCGGGCACGTAAGGCGCGTCCTTGCCCAGCATCTCCTGCGAGCGCACCACAAAATCCTTGAGGATGTGGTTCAAGCCCGTGCCCGAATGGATGTCGCCGTTGGCGTAGATCGGCCCGTCATGCAGCACGAACAGGGGGCGCCCTTTGGCCTTGGCCCGCAGACGTCCATAGAGGTCCATTTCCGCCCAGCGGGCCAGCCATTTGGGCTCAGCCTCGGGCAGGCCGGCTTTCATGGGAAAGTCGGTGGCCGGCAGGAACAGGCTCGCCCGGTAATCCGGGGATTCGGCGGCTTTTTCAGGCTTGTCGGACATGGGAGCTTGGCTTCTAACAGGGGGTCGGAGGACCGTCTACTGGCGTAGGATTCAGGGCGTTTCCGCCAGGATTGCCCGCGCCCGGGCGGCGTCGGCGCCGATCTGGGCGATCAGGTCGGCGAGGCTGGGGAATTTCGCCTCGGGCCGGATGTACTGGATCATCTCCACCGACAGGTATTTGCCGTAAAGGTCGCCGTCGAAATCGAACAGGTGCGTCTCCAGGAGCGGCACATTGACCTGATACATGGGCCGGATGCCAAAATTGGCCACGCCATCATGGCGGGCCACGGCATGGTCGCCTTCCAGGATCGCCACCCGCACGGCATAGACGCCATAGGCCGGCGCCAGGCAGTGATGCAGATGCATGTTGGCGGTGGGAAAGCCCATGGTGCGGCCGCGGGCGTCGCCATGTTCCACCCGCGCCTCGATCGTCCAGGCATGACCGAGCAGCCGCGCGGCTTCTTCCGGCTTGGCCTGTTTCAACATCTGGCGGATCAGGGTGGAGGAAATCTTGTCGTCGCCGGAGGCCGTCACGGTGTCGAAGGCGGTGACGGAAAATCCGTATTTTTCACCCAAGGTTCGCAGGGTGTTCAGATTGCCGGCGCGCTTTTGGCCGAATTCGAAATCATGGCCCACCACCACGCCGCTGATGCCAAGGTCCTTGACCAGAATATTTCCGACAAAATCTTCGGGACTGCGCCGCGCCATGTCGCCATCGAAGGGAAGCGCAAACAGCACGTCCACGCCCAGGTCGGCCAGCAGCCGCGCCTTGGTGCGCAGAGGCGTGAGGCGGAAACAGTCGGGTGAAGGCCTGAAATATTCCTGCGGATGGGGCTCGAAGCTCAGCACCGCCAGCGGCGCACCTTTCGCTTCGGCCTGACGCTTGGCTTCCGCGATCAGGGCGCGATGGCCCCGATGCACGCCGTCGAAATTGCCGATCGCCACCACGGCGCCGCGCAGATCGCCGGGCAAATCCTCGAAATGGCGTAAGATGCGCAACGCTTAATCCTTGAGGGCCGGCCGCTTGGGCACCAGCACCCGGGCTTCGGACTCCAGCACCAGCCGGTCGCCCACCTTGCAGACGCAATCCAGCACGGCGTCGCGGCCGCCCACCTCCCGCACCGTGACGGTGGTGATGACCTCATCGCCAATGCGGACGGGCGTTTTGAAGACGATGGAAGCGGAAACAAAAATGGTCCCCTCCCCCGGCAACTGGGTCCCGATCACCGCCGAAATGAATCCGATGCTGAGCACGCCATGGGCCACGCGGCCACGGAACACCGTCTTGCGGGCATACTCTTCGTCGAAATGCACCGGGTTCATATCGCCGGTGGCTTCGCCGAAGAGCTGGATCTGATGCTCGGTCACCGTCCTGGCGGTGGTTGCCGACATGCCGGGCTTGAGTTCGTCCATATAAACAGTCGCCATCGCCCCTCACCAGGCCAGTCTGCGCGTTACGCTTCCGGCCTTGGCCCCGAAACGGGTGAACAGGGCAGCCAGGTGTTCGGCACTATAGGGCTCCACTTCCTCGCCATGAACCCCGTCGGCGATAAAGAGGGCCTCGAGACCCGCCCCGTTGGCGCCTTTTATATCGGTGAGAAGCCCATCCCCCACCGCCAGAGGTCTTTTGGGGCTTTGTCTGCCCACGGCTTTCGCCGCCAGGGCTGCCGCGGCCAGGGCCGATTCGTAGACCGGCCGGTGCGGCTTGCCGTAATAGATCGCCTCGCCCCCAAGTTTCTCGTAGGCCGCCGCCAGCGAGCCGGCGCAATAGAGAAGCCTCTCGCCCCGGTGCACCACCAGGTCGGGATTGGCGCACAGCATGGGCAGCCCGCGGGCCTTCATCTCGGCCAGCTCGCCGGCATAGTCGGCTGGCGTCTCCGCCATGTCGTCGCGCAGACCGATGGCGAGGGCCACGTCCGCTTTATCAATTGATGCCCGGCGTACATTCAGGCCCCGGATCATCGGCAGGTCGCGGTCGGGGCCGATATAATAAAGAGGCAAGCCGCTTGTTTTGCTGGTCGCTCCGTCGCTCCGCCGCGCCAGTTCTTCCCGCGCCGCGCCGCCCGAGGAGACGATGGCGTCATAACAGTCGGGCGGCAGACCGTAGGAGGCGCATTGCGCCGCCACCTCTTCGGGAACGCGCGGCGCGTTGGTCAGAAGCACCACCGGCCCGTGGCGTTCTTTGAAGCGGTAGAGTGCGTCCGCGGCGGCAGGATGGTGGCGCTGGCCGTCATGCACCACGCCCCAGACATCGCAGATCAGGGCGTCGTGATGGGGCGCGATTTCGGAAAGGCCGGAGATCAGGCGGGGCAGAGACATGACCGGGAGGTATTCCGCGGGCGCGTGCCGGTCAATGCCGCAAAATGTGCTAGCCGGCGCGTCTCACCGGCGACGCTTGTCGTCGCCCGGTGGGCGCTAGCCCGCCCTTCTAAGAGGAATGACCGGCGCCGATTCCAGGCTGACCGCCTTGATCTGGTCCTCGCGCACCGCGCGCGGCTCACCGAACAGATAGCCCTGGGCATAGTCCACGGCATAATCCAGCAGCTGCACCACGGTCTTTTCGTCCTCCACCCGCTCGGCGATCAGGTTCAGGCCGTGGCGGGTGAGCAACCTCTTGAAATCCTCCGCCGCGACATGGGAACCGGTGCCGGAAAGGCCCCGCAGCATGGCGGTGGCGCGGATCTTCAGATGCCGGAAGCCGATGGCCTTCAGGCGCAGGAAATCCAATCTCAGATTGTCCACATGGTCCATCGAAAGGGCAAAGCCCAGGGTGGCCAGCGCGGTGAGATTCTTTTCGCCTTCCACGCCCGCCGCGGCAACCGCGTCCTGGCTGAATTCGAAAATGATCTGGCCGGCGAGATCGCGGTTGACCCGCATATAGTCCAGGAACTGGGGAAAGAATTCGCGGTCGGCCAAGGTGTCGCCGGAGATGTTGCAAAAGATGCCGATCTCGCGGCTCTTTTGGGTCAGCCGGCGCACGATCTGCACGCAGCGGAACAGCAGCAGATTGTCCACCACGCTCATCAGGCCGGCCTGGCCGGCGACCTGCATATACTGGGCGGGCATGATCAGCTGGCCCTTTTCGTCACGCAGCCGTGACAGGGCTTCGTAATAGCGGAGCTTGCGCTGCGGCAGGCTGACGATGGGCTGCAGGTAAAGGTCCACGCGGTTCTTTTCCAGGCTCGAGCGCACGATCTCCAAGAGTTCGTTCTTGTCGCCGAAGGTGCCGATATAGGCTGCGGCCGGGCCGCGCTGCGGGCGCGGAGCTTGGTGGGGCACGGCGCTTGCGCCTCTGGAAATCTTGCCGGCGAAATCGCGCATCAGGCTTTCCAGCACCTTCAGCTCGGCGACGATCTTCTTTTCCTGGGCGCTGGCCTGCTGCTCCATCAGTCCGCCCAGCTCGGTCAGGCGCGAGCGGGTCTGGTGAAGCGCACTTTCGAATTCCAGGTGGCCCTTGCGCAGATGCGCCATCTCGCGCGCGATGGTGCGCTTGTCGCGGCGCCGGGCGAAAGAGGCCACCACCTGCTGGATGAAGACAAAGCTGACCAGGCCCGAGAGAATCGCGACCGGCCAGCCGGTGAAGAGGGCAAGGCCCGCGCCCAGGGTGGCGCAGACAAAGAACACGCTGAGGGTCAGCAGGAAGCGGGTGACGCTGGAGATGTGTTCGCTCATGCGCCGATCATGGGCGTGGGCCGTTTCCAATTCCTTAACCGTGAAAATCCAGCGTCCCCGCAAATCTACTGGTTAAGAGCTGGTAAAAATTCGCCGGGCATAAAAGGACAGGCGCAAAAAGAAGGCCCCGGTTGCCCGGGGCCTTCCGATCTCGCTCTCTCTATTAGTGGCCGTGGCGCCAGCCGCCGCCGCCACCACCGTGGCCGCCGCCGTCGTGACCGCCGCCACCGCCCCAGTTGTGACCGCCGCCGCCACCGCCACCCCAGTTGTGACCGCCGCCGCCGCCGCCACCCCAGTTACGACCGCCGCCGCCGCCACCCCAGTTATGGCCGCCGCCGCCGCCCTGGAAAGCCTGCCGCGGCTGGGCCTGGACCTGCGCCTGGCCCTGGAAACGGCCCTGCCAACCACCGCCGCCGCCACCGGACCGAGCCTGGAAGTTCTGGCGATTCCAGCCGCCCCAGTTGCCGCGGCCGCCGAAACCGAAGTTCTGGCTCGCCTGCGGCTGGGCCTGGAAGCTGCTGCGGCCCGCAAAGCCGCGGTTGAAGCCGCCGCCGTTGAAGCCGCCGTTATAGGCGCGGCGCGCATAGTTCTGGCCGCCCCAGTTGCCGGCGCGGTTGAAGCTGCGCCCGGAGAAACCGTGCTGGGCATAGAAGTTGCGGCCCAGTGCCGGCCCGAAGCGGCCGCCACGAGAGCGCCCGTCATGCCAGCCGCCATGCACCCAGAACTGCCGCCGGCCGCCATAGTCGCGATAGTAGAACGGCCCGTTGTTGTACCAGCTGCCGTCGTAGAAGACGTCGCCATAGTAGAGCGGCAGGTCGTAATAGTCGTCCGGGCAGCCATAATAGGGATCGCAATAGCCATAGGTCGGATCGAAATAGGGATCCGCATAGGCCTGATCATAGGCGTAAGGATCGCCATATCCGGGCTGCGCGCCATAGGGCTGCGCGCCATAGGGCTGCGCGTCATAGGGCGCCGGGCCATAGGCCGGATCGCCGTAGCTCTCGTCATAAGGCTGCGCGCTCGCCGTGCCGGCCAGCGCGCCAAGCGCTCCGAAGGCGATGAGGGCCGCTTTGATCGTGTTTCTCATTGCGTTTCGCTCCCAGGTCTTTGCCTCACGAGGATTCGCAAGGTGAATGTCAGATTGACGTTCACGGGCTGAACCCTGGCTGAACCGATTAAGTTTTCTTTGTGTTGGAGTTTCAGGCCGCGCCGTATCAATCCGCACAAATCAACTTGGCCTTCGCGCCTTCGGCGCTCGGCTGACTTGGCCGTCAGCCTCACCAAAGAAAAAGCCCCGGCATTCCTGCCGGGGCTTTTCTGTTCAAAGGGCCTCAGCGCTTAGCGCCAGTGGCCACGGCCATAGTAGCCGCGATAGCCGCCATGCCAGCCACGGCCATAGTAGCCGCGATAGTAGGGACGGCCGTAATAGCCGTAATAGGACGGACCATAGTAGCCGCCATAGTAGTACGGGTCGTAATAGGCGGGCCCGTAATAGGGCGCGCCATAATAGCCAGGGAAGCCAAAGCCGATCCCCACCGACACCCGTGCTTCAGCCGGGCTGGTAAGGGCAGCGGTCGTGGCCGTGGCGGCGCCCGCCACCATCAGCGCACCCAGCGCGAGTTTCGTAAATTTCCTCATCTTCGTCTCCATCGTTCGATGCCCTCCCCTCAGTCGGAACCCGGTTTAGCGAGGGCCGCCTGAACCACAGATGAACAACGTTAAGTGCCCCAAGCCGTTGCCCCTGCAGGCGAAATACCCTGAAAAGACCCCAAAACTGACTGTCTGTTCAGGTTGGCGGTAACTTTCCGGAACCGGACTTTTTTGCGGCGACCGGTTGACCGGTTTCCACGGCCTCCCTAAATACCGGGCGCAGGCTTTGGCACTCACTGAGGCCGAGTGCTGCAAGTCATAAAAAGTTCAACTATCCCAAGACCTTAAAAAAGAGGAACCCAATGAAATTCCGTCCGCTTGGCGACCGCGTGGTGGTCCGCCGCATCAAGGAAGATCAGAAGACCGCTGGCGGCATCATCATCCCGGATACCGTCCAGGAGAAGCCGCAGGAAGGCGAAGTGATTTCGGTCGGCCCCGGCGCGCCGGACAATAACGGCAAGCTCGTCCCCACCACCGTGAAGGCCGGCGACTATGTGCTGTTCGGCAAGTGGTCGGGCACCGAAGTGAAGCTCGATGGCGAAGAACTCCTGATCATGAAGGAGAGCGACATCATGGGCGTGCTCGAAGGCCGCAAGGGCAAGAAGTAAGCCCCACCGCCTCGCCTATCAAACAATCCAAAAACAGAATTCAGGAGACTTAGAAAATGGCAGCCAAAGACGTGAAATTCGGCGCCGATGCCCGCGAGCGGATGCTCCGCGGCATCGACATCCTTGCCGACGCCGTGCAGGTGACCCTGGGCCCCAAGGGCCGCAATGTCGTGCTGGACAAGAGCTTCGGTGCTCCCCGTTCCACCAAGGACGGCGTGACCGTGGCCAAGGAAATCGAGCTGGCCGACAAGTTCGAGAATATGGGCGCGCAGATGGTGCGCGAAGTCGCTTCCAAGACCAATGACATCGCGGGCGACGGCACCACCACCGCCACCGTGCTGGCCCGCGCCATCGTGCGCGAGGGCTCCAAGTCGGTCGCGGCCGGCATGAACCCGATGGACCTGAAGCGCGGCATCGAGAAGGCGGTGGAAGCCGTCGTCGCCGATCTCAAGAAGCGCTCCAAGAAGGTCAAGTCCAACGAGGAGATCGGCCAGGTCGGCACCATCTCCGCCAATGGCGACCATGAAGTGGGCGACATGATCGCCAAGGCCATGGCCAAGGTCGGCAACGAGGGCGTGATCACGGTCGAGGAAGCCAAAAGCCTCGCCACCGAGCTGGACGTGGTCGAAGGCATGCAGTTCGACCGCGGCTATATCAGCCCCTACTTCATCACCAACCCGGACAAGATGATCGCCGAGCTCAACGACGCGCTCATCCTGATCCATGAGAAGAAGCTGGCGTCCCTCCAGCCCATGCTGCCGGTCCTGGAAGCCGTGGTGCAGTCGGGCCGTCCGCTGCTGATCATCGCAGAAGAGATCGAAGGCGAAGCCCTGGCCACCCTGGTGGTCAACAAGCTGCGCGGTGGCCTGAAGGTTGCCGCCGTCAAGGCTCCGGGCTTCGGCGACCGCCGCAAGGCCATGCTGGAAGACATCGCCACCGTCACCGGCGGCCAGGTCATCAGCGAGGACCTGGGCATCAAGCTCGAGAACGTCAAGCTCGACATGCTGGGCAAGGCCAAGGCGGTGAAGATCGACAAGGACAACACCACCATCGTCGACGGCGCCGGCAAGAAGGCCGACATCCAGGCGCGCGTGGCCCAGATCAAGACCCAGATCGAAGAGACCACCAGCGACTATGACAAGGAAAAGCTGCAGGAACGCCTGGCCAAGCTGGCCGGCGGTGTTGCGGTGATCCGCGTCGGCGGCGCCACCGAAGTGGAAGTGAAGGAGCGCAAGGACCGCGTCGACGACGCGCTCAACGCCACCAAGGCCGCCGTGGAAGAAGGCATCGTTCCGGGCGGCGGTACCGCGCTGCTCTATGCCGCCAAGTCGCTGAAGGACCTGACGGGCGACAATGATGACCAGAACCAGGGCATCAACATCGTGCGCCGGGCCATCCAGTACCCGTTGCGCCAGATCGTGGCCAATGCCGGCCAGGAAGCCTCCATCATCGTGGGCAAGCTGTCCGAGCAGAAGTCGTCCACCTTCGGTTATGACGCCCAGACCGGCGAATATCGCGACTTCATCGAGGCGGGTATCGTGGATCCGACCAAGGTGGTGCGCGTGGCGCTGCAGAACGCGGCCTCGGTTGCTGGTCTTCTGATCACCACCGAAGCCATGATCACCGACCGTCCCAAGAAGGACACGCCCCCGATGCCGGGCGGCGGCGGCGGCATGGGCGGCGGCATGGGTGACATGGACTTCTAAGGTCCGTGGATCACTGCTAGAAATGCGGAAAGGCCCGGTGAGCAATCACCGGGCCTTTTTGTTCATAAACAGAAAACGAGGATTGAACCAGCTGAGGAGGCAAACGTGGCAGCTCGCAAGAAATTAAAACAAGCTCGCACACCCCGCGAAGAAGTGTCAGCAGACTCTGCATTTCCCTACTGCACCGCCCCTAGCTCTCTCCGGCGCTTTCTGACGATGGTGCCTGGCAAGCCAAAGCCTCCAAAAGTGACGACATCCACGCTCCAAACATGGGGCCTCAAGAGCGGCAATGACAGCAGCATCCTGCGCGTATTGAAAAAGCTGGACCTGCTCGGCTCAAATAATGAGACCACACAAACCTATGCTGATTTTATGCGCAAAGAGACCGGTCCTGCGACGCTGGGACGAAAGATTAAGGCCGTGTA
>Ga0310811_10007793_pt1 | contig 13724 bp, 8 predicted proteins | sample YCmetagenome_FD_207642 | JGI IMG/M metagenome (GOLD analysis project Ga0310811, IMG submission 207642) | Soil microbial communities from experimental microcosm in Duke University, North Carolina, United States - YC | ecosystem: Engineered > Artificial ecosystem > Soil microcosm > Unclassified ... | reverse complement strand
GACGGTGCCGCGGCTGCTGAACCGCGCGCTCACCCCGGGCCGGGTCTACCCGCTCTACGGGTTCCACTACTGGGTGCAGCGGTTCATCGCCCGGCGCACCAACTCCGCGTTCTTCACCACCCTGTTCGGGGACAGCTCCTACGTGGTGCACTACCTGCGGTTGCTGGGCTACGACCTGGGCCGCTACGAGCAGACCGGCTCGAACTTCGGCAGCACCGTCAAACACGACAACCCCTACCTGTGCTCGGTCGGGCCCGGGACCATGGTCGCCGACGGCCTATCGATGATCAACATCGACTACTCGGGAACCTCGTTCCGGCTGGCGCCGGTCGCGGTGGGCTCACGCAGCTTCCTGGGCAACCAGATCGCCTACCCCGCGCACGCGACGGTGAAGGACAACTGCCTGCTGGCCACCAAGGTCATGGTCCCGGTCGACGGCCCCGTGCGTCACGATCGTGGGCTGCTGGGCTCGCCCAGCTTCGAGATCCCCCGCACGGTCGAGCGGGACAGCCGCCTCGTGGTCGATCCCGACGAACGTCGCCGCCTGCTACGGGCGAAGAACCGCCACAACCTGGTCACCATCGGGCTGTACCTGGCATCCCGATGGACCACGGTCTTCCTCACCCTGCTGCTCAGCGTGACCGCCGCCCTCGAGGCGTCCCTGGGCGGAGCCGTGGTTCTCGCGGTGTCCACCCTGTCCTGGATCACCGGGTCGGTGTACCTGGTCGCGCTCCAGCGAAGCGTCAACCGGCTCCAGGTCCTGCGCCCGCAGGGCTGCTCGATCTACACCCGCGACTTCTGGCGGCACGAGCGTTACTGGAAGATCCCCAGCCACACCTGGGTGCAGGCGTTCAACGGCACCCCGTTCAAACCGATGATCTGGCGGGCCCTGGGTGTCCGCATCGGGCGTCGTGTCTTCGACGACGGCCTGGCCATGCCGGAGAAGTGCCTGGTCACCATCGGTGACGACTGCACGTTCAACATCGGAAGCACCGTCCAGTGCCATTCGCAGGAGGACGGAGCCTTCAAGTCCGACCGTACGACGATCGGCAGCGGTGTCACCCTCGGGGTCGGCGCATTCATCCACTACGGCGTGACCATCGGCGACAACGCGGTCCTGGCCGCCGACAGCTTCGTGATGAAGGGCGAGGACGTCCCCGCCCGCACGCGCTGGATCGGCAATCCCGCCGCACCGGGTAGGGCGCCACTGAGTAGCGACCGACCTACGCAGCCCGACAGATCCACCAGGTCGGATCGGGTCAAGCGGTATGCGGCCGTGCTGATCGGGGCGGCGGCGCTGACGCTCGCCCCTACCGCGAGCTGGGTGCGGTATCCGACGCCTCAGGCGACGAGCGGGCCCGCCGTGGTCTGCGCGTCGGGGTCGCCCACATGTGAGGTCGGCCCCGAGCCGAGCGTCCCGGCGCCCGTGGACGCCGTGGAAGCCGCCGGCCACCGGGCGGCGCTCCCCCCGGTTCACCTGGTTCCGTCTCAGAGGCGTGCTGCCGGTAGACCGCTCGGGCATGGATCTCGGCCGGGGCCGCCCCCCGTTGAGCGGGTGTCCAAGGTGGGCGGCTGACGGCGTCGTCTCAGTCGGCCGCACCCGGAGACCGCGGTAGTGAGAAGCGGCGAAGTCGTCCCCGATCGGCCGACCCGAGCCACAGTCGGCCGCGTGAACACAGTAGCGCTGTCGAAGAGTTCGACTGGATTCCGTTCAGCCCCCGGTACACGTCGGTGAGTGAGACCGTCCTCGTGGCCGGGACTTGCCGGCACCTTCCGATCGCGCGGCCTGATCGTGCCGGTCATGAGACGACAATGAAATGATTATGAAATCGCCTGTGGAATTCTCCCCCTTTCTGCGGATGCTCGAGTGCCTAGTTAGTCACATGCAACCACTGAAGACCTCAAAGTGCGATTCCTAAGCTGGATTCTGTGACACTCCTGAGAGAGCCGCATCAAGGCCGAGGTGCACCGACTCAGTCTCGGACCGACCGCGCCGGGCAAGAACGGATCTCGCAAGGAGCAGCGTCTGTGCAGGTAGAAAAGGTGTTGCCAGTGAAGCAGCACCACATCTTGGACCGGTGCCTGCATCGGGCGGGGCCTTGAGAACGGCAATTGATGTGGACTTCCAAATCTTATCCCCCATTGCCAGCCGCCTTCTCGAGGATATGCTGGCGAGCATCGCTGTTCCGCGTTCCATTCGCTCGATTGACGGGTCGATCCAGCTCAAGCACCGTAACTGGAATCGCTTGATCGACGAACCCGGACTTGATCGACAAAGAAAGGGTAGATCGCGATGTCCGCTCTGCTCGGTCAGCTCCAGCGCACTCTCGACGGGCAGATCCGTAACCGCGACGATAGAGCGATGTACCTCGCGGTCGGAGGTCGTCCCGGAATCGATCGGGGCTGAGGGCGCAGATGTGAACCAGGAATCCGAGCTTGTGACCGCTTGGCGGCAACGTCGTGCTCCAGCGGCCCCGGCGGACTCAGCAGCCCCGGCGCACTCAGCGGCTCTGGCACAGGGCGACGGCGACGCAGAGGAACTGTCAGACGCGATGCTCCTGGCCGGATTCGCGGCGGGCGACCCGCGAGCATCGCTGCTGTTCGTGCGACGCTTCGAGCGGAGGGCGATCGGTATCGCCACAGCAGTCGTCCACGATCAAGGCCTTGCCGAGGACATCACCCAACAGGCTTTCGAGCGCGCGTGGGCGCATGCCGATTCCTACGACCCCTGCCGTGGTTCGGTGCGCGCGTGGATGAACACGATCGTGCGCAATCTCGCCGTGGACATGATGCGCGTGCGTCGGCCCTTCCCTCTGCGGGCGGAGGAACTCGAGCCGCTGATCACCGCGATGACCTCAACCCCGGAGGGGCACGCCCTCGACAGCGAGGCCTCCGCCATCCTCCGTCATACGCTGACAGCGCTGCCCGCCGAACAAGCCCGCGCGGTGGTCCTGGCCGCCGTGCACGGCTACTCGGCCTCTCAGGTCGCGAAGCTGGAGTCGATCCCCGTGGGCACCGCCAAGTCGCGGATACGATGCGGGTTGATCAAGCTGCGCGAGGCCGTCGTCAATCCCAATCACCGGGGGCAGAACCGGTTACGACCTCGCTCGCCACTCGGTTGAGACGCTCGCCGACCGAATCGGCAGCCGAAGTGGGACACCACCGGCATCTGATCGGTCAGCGGGAGCGGGAGTTACGTAGGTGCGCCCACAGCCAGTCGGTTGCACTCAGCGCGGAGGAGGGCTGGTCACCCGGTACGCCCGTCCGCTCGTCGGGGTGGCCCCCCACCTCCGCCCCCGGCCATTGATGACCTGCATCGTTGATCACCGCCGCCGAAACGGTACGGGTCGCCACGCAGCTCCAGGATCGCTGTGTCACCGGCAGGACCGTGGTCGTCTCGGGGTCGGCCGGACAGTTGTCCAGGGTACGGAACAGCGTCAGGGTCGCTTCCAACGATGTGCTCCGGTGCTCCCGTTGACCGGGTATGGCGGCGGTGGGAGAGGTCGCGCCCGGGCTGGGAGAGCGGCTGGTGCTGGCAAGCAGGACCGGGCGGTCCGCGGTTCCGCGCACAACGGCCAGGGACACTGGCGCGACGATCGGACAGTCGATCGCCAACGAGCCGGCGACAGGCCCGATGCCGGCGAGTTCCCCAGGCAGGGAACAGGCCCACGTGTAGGCCAGCGTCGCTCCGTCGGAGAATCCAACCGCGAAGACGCGGTTGCGGGCGATCAGGTCCACTTTTCCGATCGCGGACACCAGCTGGTGCAGGAAACCGAGGTCGTTGAGGTGATCGATGTGGGCCTGGCCGCAGCAGTCCGGGCTGAGATTCCAGCTATTCCCGACGCTCTCGGGGTAGGCCACCACGAATCCTTCCCGATCTGCCAGTGCGTTCCAGCCGTAGTCGTCGCGAGCCTGCTTCGCCGAGCCGGACTCACCATGCAGCACCACAACCAATGGCGCGCCGGCCACCGCGGAGTCGGGGTGGTGCACCAGAGCGCTACGTGGGCCGGTACCGATAGACAAGGTCACGGTGCGGTCGCCTACAACTCCGCTCAGATCAGGCCTGAGAGCGGCGACTGTGGGCTGACCGGTCGGGGCGAGAGCCATTGCGGTCCAGGTTGAGACGACCATCAGCAGCAACGCGACAATCAACAGCATCGGCCTGGTGATCCGCCCGCTGCGCGCGGAGGCCGCATCTGAGCGGTCAGGGCGACGTGATCCGCGCTCCGCCGAGAACATGGTCCTCCCGACTCCCGATGGTCGATCCTGAGACAGGTGCACACAAGGTCCAATCCGCGTTTCGCGCGATCACCGGCGGAGTTGCCGAACCGTCGCCGGCCCGTTGCTCGACACGCTCATGTAGCCCCACCCTCTGGTTGAGACATATAACGACCACCATCGGCGACAGGTGCGATTCACCCATTGCTGAAAACCATTCTGAGAGCGCGTCAGCGAGCAGCAGTCAGGTGACCTGCTGAATCATCCCGATCGATACGTGGAGAACGGCGGCGCAAATGAGTTGATTGTGAGAAATACTGATGTCGGTCACAGTGGAATTCGCGACCAAGCGGTGGGGGTTTCGTTGACTCCCAGGTCACCGAGGACAACCCCGTCAGACCCCAACGGAAGGTCTTCACACGTGATCGGCAGGCTGCGCCGGTGACACTGACTCCCCCAGTGCACCCCATTCCCGGCACGACTCCGGGACGTCGTTCCGCTCCCGTCCGGCCCATTCCGGCGTCGACTACGAGACCCGCGCCCCCGGGCAAAGCGGTGTACCTCGGTGACCAGTCGTCGAGGCCCCGCACCCTGCTGGACATCCTCGAATCCACCGCTGCCCGGCATCCGAACGCTGCGGCCATCGACGACGGCAACCGCGTCCTGACCTACCGTGATCTCCTGGCCGAGATCCGGGACCTCGGGGTCCGGCTGAGGGGCTCCGGCATCGGCCTCGGTGACCGGGTGGGCGTGCGGATGCCATCGGGGTCGGCAGAGCTGTACGTGGCGATCCTCGCCGTGCTCGCCGTCGGGGCGGCCTACGTGCCAGTGGACGCCGACGATCCTGACGAGCGCGCCGAGACCGTGTGGGCACAAGCGGACGTGTCCATGGTGATCGCCGGAGACGGCGGGCTGGAGGATCGCGGCGGATCCCCGGGTGGGCAGCCGGGCAGGCCCGGTCCCCGGGACGATGCGTGGATCATCTTCACCTCCGGGTCGACCGGGGTGCCGAAGGGTGTCGCGGTCACCCACCGATCGGCGGCCGCGTTCGTCGACGCTGAGGCGCGGCTGTTCGCGCGGAGTCGACCGCTGGGTCCGGGTGATCGGGTGCTGGCCGGGCTGTCGGTGGCCTTCGACGCCTCGTGCGAGGAGATGTGGTTGGCCTGGCGGCACGGCGCCTGCCTCGTCCCAGCGGCTCGATCTCTGGTCAAGGGGGGTGCGGAGTTCGGTGACTGGATCGTCGCGCACGGCATCACGGTGGTCTCGACCGTGCCGACGCTCGCCGCTCTGTGGACCCGCGAGCAGCTGCGGGGCGTGCGCCTGCTGATCCTCGGCGGGGAGGCGTGTCCCGCCGAGCTGGCGACCCGGCTGGCCTCCATGTGCCCCGAGGTCTGGAATACTTACGGTCCGACGGAGGCCACGGTCGTCGCCTCGGCCGGCCGACTGACCGTGACGGGGCCGGTGCGCATCGGGCTGCCGCTGGCCGGATGGGACCTCGCGGTCGCCGACCCCCAGGGCCGGCTGGTGGAATGGGGCGACACCGGCGAGCTGGTGATCTCCGGGGTGGGCACCGCCCGCTACCTCGACCGGACCAAGGATGCCGAGAAGTTCGTCAGCCTTCCCGGACTGGGTTGGCCGCGCGTCTACCGGACCGGGGACCTGGTGCGGGCAGACCCGGAAGGCCTGAGCTACCTGGGCCGCACCGACACCCAGGTGAAGATCCGCGGCTACCGGGTCGAACTGTCCGAGATCGAGTCGGTGATGCTGCGGATCCCGGGCATCGCGCAGGCCGTCGTGAACGTCCACCAGGCGCAGCTGGGCAGCAACGAACTCGCCGGTTACTACAGCTGCGAACTGGGCAGATGCGTCGACCCCCGGCAGGTACACCGCCAGTTACGCGCCCTGCTACCCGCCCACATGGTACCTGCCTACCTGCAGGAATTGGCGTCGATACCCACGATGACCAGCGGAAAGGCCGACCGTACGGCACTCCCTCTGCCGGCCCGCAGGGTCGCTGCGCAAGCGTCTGCCGATGTCGGTTCCGCGATGCCCGCGAATGCGACCGAGACCACGCTCGCGGAGATGCTCGCGGGGGTTCTGGATCTCGAGAACGTGTCCGTCGAGGCCCACTTCTTCGATGATCTCGCCGCGAACTCCGTGCTGATGGCCCATTTCTGCGGGCAGGTACGCCGCAACGGGCAGATGCCGCCGGTGTCGATGAGGGACATCTACCTGCACCCGACGGTCCGCTCACTCGCGCGCGTCCTCTCCGAACGATCGGCAGCCCCGGCGCCTCACCTGACGCACCCACGCAGCGAGCAGCCCAGAGCTGGGCAGGCGCAATACGTGCTATGCGGCGCCGTCCAAGCGGGTGTTCTGCTCGCGCTGACCTGGCTCGGCGCGCTCATGGTCGACGAGGGAGCACGTTGGATCGGCGGCGGTCGTAGCGGCGTCGAGCTCTACCTGCGGGTGGCCGAGGCCGTCGGTGCGGGTTTCACGATCCTGTGCATACTGCCGATCCTTGCGAAGTGGGTGCTCGTCGGCCGCTGGAAGGAACAACAGATCCAGATCTGGAGCCTGCGCTACTGCCGGTTCTGGGTCGTGAAGACCCTCGTGCGGGCCAACCCGCTGACGATGTTCGCCGGGTCGCCCCTGTTCGTCCTCTACCTGCGCGCGCTCGGTGCGAAGATCGGGCGCGGCGCCGTCGTCTTCCCGCGCAGCGTGCCCGTCTGCACCGACCTGCTGACCATCGGTGCCGGCACGGTCATCCGGAGAGGCTGCTCGCTTGCGGGTTACCGCGCCGAGCGCGGCATGATCCACACGGGCAGGACGACCATCGGCGATGACGTTGTCGTCGGCGACTCCACCTATGTCGACATCAACACGAGCATCGGCGACGGGGGCCAGCTCGGCCACTCATCTTCGCTGCACGCCGGGCAGTCGATCCCGCCCGGAGAGGTTTGGTGTGGGTCACCGGCGGCGGCTGGGCCCGGCGACTATCGGCTGGAGGGGACTCGATGCGGTGGCCTCCGGCGTGCGGTGTTCGCCACGGTGCAGTCGCTCGGCCTGCTGCTGGGGCTGCCCTTGGTGATCACGGCGGCGCTCTCCGCCACCCCACGTTTCCCTTGGCTGGAGGAACTGGTCTACGTCGGCCCCTCCGGCCCTGGCTGGGGCGAGATGCTCCTCGACCAGCTGGTGGGCTCGTCGGCCCTGTTCTGGGGCGGCGGCGCGCTCGCCCTGCTGTTCGTGGTGACCGTCCCGAAGATCCTCAACCTGGCCCTGACCCCTGGACGGGTATACCCCTTGTACGGGTTCGCTTACGGGTTCTACCGGGCCCTCTCGCGCATCACGAGCACGCCGTTCTTCATCAACCTCTACGGAGACAGCTCCTACATCGTCGGATACCTGCGCGCCCTGGGCTACAAGGCGTCGCAGGCCGGCCAGACCGGGTCGAACTTCGGTGCCCAGGTCGCGCACGACACCCCGTACCTTGTATCCATCGGCGCGGGCACGATGGTGTCCGACGGGGTCCGGTTCCTCACCGCCGACTATTCCAGCTCGTCGTTCCGCATCAGTCGGGTCTCCATCGGCAACCGGTGCTTCCTCGGGAACGTCATCTCGGTGCCCTCCGACACGCGCCTGGGGGACAACTGCTTCGTCGGCACCAAGACCATGATCCCAGTCGACGGGGACGTCCGGCAGGACGTCGGGCTGCTCGGCTCTCCCCCGTTCGAGATCCCCCGCACCCGCCCTGACCAGCAGTTCGACCTGACACGCACCGAACTCAAGAACCGGTTGCGCGCGAAAGACCGCTACAACCTCGTGACGATCTGCGTGTTCCTGCTCGTCCAGTGGGTGCGGTTGTACGCGAGCCTGATCATCCAGTGCCTCGCAGTGAGATTCCACTACGAGCTCGGATTCTCCGCCATCGCGCTAGCAGCGCTCTCGATCGGGACGTTCTCGCTGTTCTACTCGATCCTCGTCGAGCGGGTCGCCACGTCGTTCCGGGACCTCACGCCCCGGTACTGCTCGATTTATGAGAGGTATTTCTGGTGGCACGAGCGCTTCTGGAAGTTGAGCACCCAGCCCGCGGTACTGAACGGCACCGCTTTCAAGGGAGCTGTCTGGGCACTCCTGGGCGTCCGTACCGGACGTCGCGTATTCGACGACGGTTGCAGCATCAGCGAGAAGACGTTGGTCAGCATCGGGGCTGACGCCACCATCGGTGCCGGCACTGTTCTCCAGGCCCATTCGATGGAGGACGGCATCTTCAAATCCGACCACATCGTCCTGGGACGACGCTGCACCCTGGGGCCCGGTGCATTCGTGCATTACGGCGTGACGATCGGCGACCGCGCGCTGCTTGCAACGGACTCGTTCCTGATGAAGGGCGAGGCCGTCGCGCCCTCATGCAGCTGGTTGGGCAACCCCGCGCGAGAGGATCGATGATCAGCGGTACGCCTGGGGGCTCGCCATCGTCTGCCCCTGCGGGCGCACCGCCACGCTGCCTGCGTCAGCCATCAGGGGGTGAGGTTCGCGCGCCGGAACGTCGAGCCCCTAGTCTCGACGCACTGCCGATCTCGGGGGGACACGATGGTCGAGGGCCATGACGAGAGTGACGGGTCGCACAGGTCCGGCGGCATCGAGGATTTCGTCAACCAGCTGCGCGCGTTCGCCGACCGCGCGGTGCACTCGGTGAGTGGGGTGCTCCCCTCCAGACTGGAGCTGCCGTCACCGCCCGGGGCCCTGTCAGCCGCGCAGATCCGCGCCGTAGATCGCAGCGTGTCCGCGCAGCGGATGCAGATCGCCGCGGTGATCGAGCAACTCACAGCCGTCGATGAGCAGCTGTCGGTGCTGCACAACCTGCTGCGCCCGTTGGTGGAGTGGGGCGAGACGTGGGCCAACCTGGAGAAATCGGTGATCGGGCTGGGTGGCCGGATCACCGGCGAGTCGAAGACCCCGGACACCTAGGTGTGGGCCGGACGTGGCGCAGCTGTCCATCGCCACCAGAACCCACCTTTCACGGTCAGTTCACGGTCGGTAGCGGCGTGGGTGCGACGGCCGCGACGGCCATGGTGGCGATGCCTTGAACGAGGTCGATTCCTCGTTGTTTCGAGGAATTGTGTTGGGTGAGCACCGCTAAGAGCACCCGATGGCCTCGCACGCTGATCGTACCCACGCTGCCGACGGCCCAGAGTCCGTTGTCGTCGTCGGCATTCAGCCAGCCGTTCTTCAGCGCGGTGCGGGTTCCCGGATCAGCGGCGACGCTGACCCCCCACGCCTGGTCGGGTGCGATGTTGGTGAGAAGGCTCAGCGCAAAGCCGCGTGACAGGGCGTTGAGCGCGTGATCGTCCTGCAGGTTACGCAGCAGCGTGAGCTGGTCGTCGGCGTCCGAGGTGGCGAGTGCCCAGTACCGGTCGGTGTCGGGGCTGGTGTGCTTCACGCCGAGCTGGTGGTTGGCGGACCTAAATGCCGTCGCACCACCGAGCTCATCCCATAAGGTGTCCGCCGCTTCGCTGTCGCCCTGTTCGATCATGGCGGTGGCGGCGGTGGTGTCCGCGGCAGTCAGCGGCCGCCCGGCCTGTTGACGGCGCAGCAACAACGTCTCGAGCAGGTCGAGCTGTGCGACACCGGCCATCCGGACGGCGTGGCGGGAAGGATAGCGGTACCGGTGGCCGTTCGCCAGGTCGAGCGCGGCGACCGATACCGCGACCCCTGGTCGGCGCGCGATGAGCCTGCGGATGTGCGCGGACACGATCGCGATCGCCGCCGGTGGTGGCCCGGCCACCGCCGGCGCGGCCGATCCCGGCCAGGACGGCGCGGCGGCGGGTGGCGCGGCGTGGTCGGGTAGTCCTGCCGGCGCCGCCACGGGCGTCGGCGGTGGTCGGCCCGGCGATGTCGCGGCTGCTTGTGAGGCCGGGGTCGTGGCCGTGTCGGTGATGTGATCGAGACCCACGGCGAGCAGTCCCAGTGAAGCGGTGATCAGCAGACCCGCGCCGACGGCCCGCCCATGTGGCAGGGCCCGGATTCGAGCAGCGAGCCACCCGTCAGACCGCACTCACACTCTCCCTTCGACCAGGGCTCTTTCGAGATCCCCGCAGGAGGATAGGAGATCAACATGTGCCCGAATGTGTCTGGAATGTGTGGCGGTCCCGGCAGTCACGGCGGTCTGTCACGGCCCCTGGCGCGGGAGTTGCCCCGAGCACTTCCGGTGGACGTCAGGGGTGGCCCGGTTAGGGCCTCGTGTACCCGCTCCTGAGAGTTCCCTGTCCGCCGGCGTCGGCGGGATGGCCAGCCTGCGGGGTGTTCGGACAGACTGAACGTGATCTCGGCCGACCATGTAGGAGTGCGCCGTGGCGATGACCTCCCAACCTGGTACACCGATGCTGTCCCGGCGGGCTCGGCTACTGGCGGCCATCGTCGGGGCGGCCTTCCTCGGCATGCTGCTCGGTTCGTCGTTTCTGGGCCTTTACCTGGACTGGTTGTGGTTCGGCAGCGTGGGATTCCGGACGGTGTACGCCACCGTGCTGGGCACTCGATTCGCTCAGTTCCTGATCGTGGCGTCGGCGTTCGTGTTGTTGCTGTCGCTGACGTTGCGGATGGCGTATCGGGCCCGGCCGATGTTCGCACCGGCCAGAGGCACGACCGATCCCTTGGCCCGGTCCCGCACTCTGATCGAACAGAGGCCGAGGATGTTCGTGGTGGGTGTACCCGTGCTGGTCGGGCTGTGCGCCGGGCTCGGGACGCAGAGTGACTGGCAGACCACACAGATGTTCCTGCATTCGACGTCGTTCGGCATCGCCGATCCGGTGTTCGGTATGGACGTCAGCTTCTACGCGTTCCAGTTGCCGTTCTATCGGTGGGCGCTGGGGCTGTTGTTCGCCGCGACAGCGCTGTGTTTCGGGGCGTCGTTGGTCACCCAATACATCCTCGGTGGTGTCCGTCCAACGGGGCGAACCGTTCGGGTCTCGGTACCGGCGCGGGCACAGCTGGCGATTCTGGCCGGGGTCTTCGTTCTGCTCAAGGCGGTGGCGTACTGGTTGGACCGCTATTCCATCCTGCTGTCCCCAGCCGGCGACAACGGTGGGGTGTTCAGCGGGGCAAGCTACACAGACCTGAATGCGGTGATCCCGGCGAAGATCATCCTCGCGGTCGTCGCGGTGATCTGTGCGGCGACCCTGATCATCGGGGCCTTCCAGCACAACCTGCAGTTGCCGGCGATCGCGATCGTGCTGCTGGTTCTGTCCAGTGTGCTGGTCGGTGGGGCCTGGCCGGCGGTGCTCCAGCAGCTGGTGGTGCGGCCGAACGCGAATGTGCGGGAGTCGGTACCTATCCAGCGCAACATCGAGGCTACCCAAGCCGCGTTCGGGTTGATACCCGACAAGGTCACCTACGTCCCGTATTCGGGCCGCACGGACGCGACCGGGGCACAGGTGGGCTCCGATACCGCGACGATCTCCAACCTGCGGCTGCTAGACCCCAGCAAGCTGTCGAAGACGTTCACCCAGCTCGAGCAACGGAAGAACTTCTACGGCTTCCCCGAACAGCTCAATGTCGACCGTTACACGGTCAACGGCCAGGTCCGTGATTACGTGGTCGCCGCGCGGGAGTTGGACAGTGGTGCGTTGACGGCCAACCAGACCAACTGGATCAACCAGCACATGGTGTACACGCATGGCAACGGTTTCGTGGCCGCGCCGGCAAACCAGGTCAATTCCGCTCTGGACGACGCGGCCGGCGGTCAGGGTGGGTACCCGAATTTCACCGTCAGTGACACCACCACCAAGGGTGACATCCCGGTCAACCAGCCCCGGGTCTATTACGGCCGTCTGATCACCGACTATTCGATCGTCGGAGCGGGCCCGCATGACGCCCCTCGGGAGTACGACACCGACACCGACCAGACCGCCTACACCGGCAGCAGTGGAGTGTCGCTGGCCAATCCGGTCAACCGGTTGGCGTTCGCCTTGAACTATGGCGAGCAGAACATCTTGTTCAACAGCTCGATCAACGCCAACTCGAAGATCCTCTACGTCCGCGATCCCATTGCCCGGGTCAACCGGGTCGCGCCCTGGCTGACCGTGGACAGCGACCCGTACCCAGCGGTCGTGGGCGGCCGGATCCAGTGGATCCTGGACGGTTACACCACTCTGGGAAGTTATCCGTACGCCGAGCACGTGCAGTTGGGCGACGCAACCGCCGATACCCGTCCCGGGGTGGCGGCTCTGCCCGATGCCGATGTCAGTTACCTTCGGAATTCGGTCAAGGCAACCGTCGATGCCTACGACGGCACCGTGACGTTGTATGCCTTCGACGATAAAGATCCGGTTCTCAAGACGTGGATGAAGGCCTTTCCGGGGACCGTCCGACCGGCCGTCGAGATCAGTCGCGACCTGAGAGCGCATTTCCGCTATCCCCAGGATCAGTTCAAGGTGCAGCGGGAACTCCTCACCCGCTACCACGTGAGCAATTCGTCGGAGTTCTTCTCGACCGTCTCGTTCTGGAACGTGCCTTCGGATCCTACGGTGACCGACGCCGGGGACGAGGCCCCTCAACCCCCGTACTACGTCCTGGCCGGCCTGCCCGGTCAAGAAGGGGCCAGCTTCCAGCTGACGACACCGTTGGTCAGCTTGCAGCGTCCGTTCCTGGCCGCTTACGTCTCCGCCGCATCCGATCCGAAGGACTACGGCCATCTGACCGTCCTGCAGCTGCCGACCGACACCCAGACACCGGGACCTCAGCAGGCACAGAACCAGTTCGTATCGATGCCCCAGGTCAGCCAGCAATTGAATCTGCTGAAGCAGAACCAGACCTCGATCGACTATGGCAACCTCCTCACGTTGCCGGTCGCGGGTGGGCTGCTGTACGTGGAACCGATCTACATCGAGCGGGCGAATCAGGACACCTCGTTCCCGCAGCTGGCGAAGGTCCTGGTCGGCTTCGGCGGCAAGATCGGTTACGACGCTCGCCTGGCGGTCGCGCTGGACCAGGTGTTCGGGCCCGGCGCCGCGAGACCCGGTACCGGAGGCGCGCTCGGAGGTGGGCCAGCCTCGGCAGCCGCAGGCGGGGTGGCGTCGGATTCAGCGAACCCCCGTCTGGCGGGCACCGTATCCGAAATCGGCGCGGCCCTGGACCGGCTACGCGCTGCGTCACAGTCCGGGGACTTCGCCGGCGCGGCCGCAGCGCTGGCGGATCTGGACAGGGCCGCTAAACAGTTTCAGGCGAGTACCACCCCGGATCCGGCCGCTCACTGAGCGCCGCTCACCCGCATCCACTCCTCCGCCGTCGCCAAGCGACCGGCCGATGCCACCGGCACCCACCCGATCGCGCGAAATAGTCATCTCAGGCAATCTCATGAATGGCCTGTTGAGCACCTGGCCTGCTGCTACGCCAACTCACGTCGGCATTGAACCGGCAGGCGTCTCTGTCGTATCTGGAAAATCCATGTGACTGCTTGATAGGCGGCCTCAGCCGGCATGCCCCACTTCGCGACCCTGGGACATCTG
>Ga0310811_10007792_pt1 | contig 13725 bp, 12 predicted proteins | sample YCmetagenome_FD_207642 | JGI IMG/M metagenome (GOLD analysis project Ga0310811, IMG submission 207642) | Soil microbial communities from experimental microcosm in Duke University, North Carolina, United States - YC | ecosystem: Engineered > Artificial ecosystem > Soil microcosm > Unclassified ... | reverse complement strand
CCGCCGGACACGACACAAACCACCCTGCCGCGCCCGGCACGGCCGGCGAGTGCCGACGCGACCGGAGTCGCGCCGGCACCCTCGGCGACGATTCGTGCCCGCTCGACCAGAACGCGCACCGCGTTCGCCACCTCCTCGAGCGGCGCTACGAGCGCACCATCGACGAGACCGCGAACGAGCGGCCACATTTCACGAAGCAGGCCACGGCCGCCGATTCCGTCCACGAAGCTGGGGGTGCGTTCCACGGCGACGGGCTCGCCCGCGGCGAGCGCGGCGGTCAGTGGAGTCGAAGTCGCCACCTCGCAGCCGTACACCTTGGCGCGAGGCACGAGCGCGCGAATCGCGCTGGCGATGCCACTCACCAGCCCGCCGCCGCCGAACGGGACGAGCACGGCGTCTACATCAGGCAGGTCCTCGGCGATCTCGAGTCCGATCGTCCCGTTGCCGGCGATGACTCTGGCGTCGGCAACGGGATGAATGAACGTGCCCGACATTCCCGCGCGGCCGCGATCGACGAGCGTCTGCCACCATTCATCGTACGGCACCTGAACGATGGCGGCGCCGAGCCGTCGCACGGCATCCACCTTGGTGCGCGGCGCGCTGTCGGGCATGACGACGCTGCAGGGCACGCCAAGGGCCCGGGCGCTCCACGCCACCCCCTGTGCCATGTTGCCGGCGCTCGCCGTGTACACGCCGCGCGCGAGCTCGTCGCGGCCGAGGAGCGCGATCGCGTTGCCGGCGCCGCGAAGCTTGAACGACCCGATCGGCTGCAGCGACTCGAGCTTGAGATAGATCTCCGCGGGCGCGTCGACCTCAAGCCGCAGCAGCGGCGTGCGCGTGACGAGCGGAGCGATGCGGTCGCGCGCGGCACGAATCTCGTCGAGCGTTGGGCGCTCGATGCCGCGCGACGGCACGTCAGTGTGCGGCGTGGCGCGCCCCGCCCAGCTCGATCGAGACACCGGCGCCCTGGCGCCGCGCGGCATTCACCGCGTACGACGCGGCAGCGAGGTCCTCGATCGCCAGACCCAGCGACTTGAAGAGCGTGATCTCCCGGTCGTCGCGCCGTCCCTGTCCGCGGCCGATGAGCAGCTCTCCGATCTCGGCGACGATGTGTTCGGGCGTGATCTCGCCGTCCTCGAGCGGAATGAGAATGTCGCCCGGCTCCTTGAGCGCCGACTCGCGACGATCGACGTACAGTCGCGACCGCACGACCGTTCGCGTATCGATCTCGCGCGCCGAACGGTGGGACGCGCCGACAGCGTTGACATGCGTCCCAGGCTCGATCCATTCGCCCATCAACACCGGCTCTCTCGCGGAAGTCGTGGTGCAGACGATGTGGGCGCCGCGACACGCCTCGGCGCCGTTGGCCGCCACCACGGCGTCGAGGCCGTGTTTCTCACGCGCCGTCGCGGCCAGCCGTTCGGCGTGCGCGCGCGTGCGGCTCCAGATCTGGAGCCGTTTGATGGGGCGCACCGCGCACAACGATTCGACGTGAACGTGTCCCTGAACGCCGGCGCCGATGATCGCGAGCGTCGACGCGTCCGCTCGCGCGAGGAGGCGCGTCGCGACCGCGGTGACAGCGGCGGTGCGGATCGTGGTGACGGCCGTTGCGTCGAGGATCGCGGCGAGGCCGCCCGTTTCGGGATCGAACAGCAGCACGGCGCCCTGGTGCGAGTCGTACTGGGTTCCGTGATTCCGCGGGAAGAAGGTGATGATCTTGGCGCCGATCGTCGGCGGCGCGCCGAGATACGCCGGCATCACGGCGAAAACGTCGGTCGAATCCGGAATCAGGATCATCGTGCGGAGCGGCAGCACCGCGTCGCCGCGCGCGAGCGCGGCGAGCGTCGACGCCATGACCTCAATGCAGTCGTGCATCGGCAGCAGGCGTTCGACTTCGGACTGTGAGAGAATCAGCATGAACGAGGAGCGTGCGATCGAACGCCGCTGCGGGACGTTCTCATGCCTTCGGCCACAGCCAGACGAACACGAGCCCGGTCGCGAAGGCGTACAGCAGCGCGTCGAACCAGTACTTGAACGTCACGCTCCACCGGCGGCTGAACCAGACCGACTCGTGCGCGATGCCGACGCCGTAGCAGAAGAACGCCGTCGCCGCCGTAAAGCGGAGCACTTCGCCGCTCGGCGCGCCAGGAGCCTGGGCGCGGCTCGCGATGTACGCCGCGAACAGGCTCACGACGATCGAGTAGATGAACCACTGGATGAGATTCCTGGACATGCCGGGAGGGCCGGGCGGCATGACCGTCACGATCCCCGCCGGACCGCGCGTGCGCTTCTCGACCCACGTGGGGTCCTTCATCGCGGCCATCGAGCCGGCAAAGGGGAACATGTACGTGCCTGCCGACGTCTGCCCCTGCGCGAGCGCGCGCATCACGTCGTCTTCGGCAGGCAGTCTGGCGAAGTCGTTGCGATGATGGGGCAGCACCATGTGAACGATGCTGCTCACGATGAACACGGCCACTGCGGACAACAGAATTGGAAGCCACAACGACGCCAGCGGGGTCATGTCATGCCTCCTGTTCGCGCATGTGGACTACTCGAATTCACTCCTCGGCCATGAACGGATACTTGTAGTCGAGCGGCGGCGAGAACGTCTCCTTGATCGAGCGCGCGCTTACCCAGCGGACGAGGTTCAGCTTCGACCCCGCCTTGTCGTTCGTTCCCGACCCGCGCGCGCCGCCGAACGGCTGCTGGCCGACGACGGCGCCAGTGGGCTTGTCGTTCACGTAAAAGTTGCCCGCCGCGTTGCGAAGCGCCATCGCCGCCTCGCGCACGGCCCTGCGGTCATTCGCGAACACCGCCCCGGTGAGCGCGTACGGCGACGTGCGGTCGATGACCTCGAGCGTCTCGCTCCATTTGGAGTCGTCGTAGACGTACGCTGTAACGACAGGGCCGAAGATCTCCTCGCACATCAGGCGGTAGTCCGCGGTCTTGGCCTGCACGAGCGTCGGCTTGATGAAGTATCCCTCCTCGCCTTTGGCGACGCCGCCCGAGATGATGGTGGCGTTCGCGCGCGCGTCGTCGAGATAGCCGCTGATCTTCTTGAACGAGCGCTCGTCGATCACGGCGCTCACGAAGTTGCGGAAGTCCATCGGGTCGCCCATGCGCATCTCGTCCATCATCCCGGTGATGCGATCGCGCACGTCGTTCCACATCGAGCGCGGGACGTAGATGCGGCTGGCGGCCGAGCATTTCTGCCCCTGGTACTCGAATCCGCCGCGCGCGACCGCGACCGCGAGCGCCTGCGGATCGGCCGAGGGATGCGCGACGATGAAGTCCTTGCCGCCAGTTTCGCCGACGATGCGTGGATACGCGGCGTAGCGCGACATGCTCCGCCCGATCGTCTCCCACATGTGATTGAACACGGCCGTGCTGCCGGTGAAGTGCACACCCGCAAGCTCGCGATGCGCCAGAAGGATCTCGGAGATCTCGGCGGCGTCGCCAGGCACGAAGTTGATCACGCCGGGCGGCATCCCGGCCTCCTCGAGCAGCCGCATGATGTAATACGCCGACAGCATCGCGCTCGACGCGGGCTTCCAGATCACCGTGTTCCCCATCAGCGCCGGCGCCGTGGGCAGGTTGCCCGCGATCGACGTGAAGTTGAACGGCGTGATCGCGTACACGAAGCCTTCGAGCGCCCGATAGTCCGACTGGTTCCACATCGCCGGCGTCGAGAGCGGCTGCTCGTCGTAGAGCTCCTGCGCGTACGCGGGATTGAACCGCCAGAAGTCGATCAACTCGGCGGCGGCGTCGATCTCGGCCTGAAATACAGTCTTGGATTGGCCAAGCATCGTCGCGGCGTTGAGGGTCGCGCGCCAGGTCGTGGCGAGCAGCTCGGCGGCCTTGAGGAATACGGCCGCACGATCCTCCCACGCCCAGTTCGCCCATTCGGCGCGTGCCTCGCGCGCCGCATCCACGGCGGCGCGAACGTGCTCGGGCGAGGCCTTGTGATAATCGGCGAGCACGTGCCGATGGTCGTGCGGCATCACGGCCTGCCCCGTCTTGCCCGTACGGATCTCGCGCCCGCCGATGATGATCGGGATCTCGGCGCGTTCGTTGGCCATCTGGGCGAGGCGGGACTTGAGCGCGGCGCGTTCGGCCGAACCCGGCGCGTAGTTCTTGACCGGCTCGTTGACTGGCGGCGGGACGCGGCGTGTGCCGCCAAAGCCGGCCAGCGGTGCGGATGTGGGATGCACGGTGCGCTCGGCTTGCTCGGAGCGAGCGGCGACGCGTTCGGGTGCGGTGCGTACGGCCATCGTCAAGATTCCTCGTTGATTGAGCGCGACTGCAGGGAGGGGAGCGGGCGCTCGTTGCTTCACAAAAAATAGCGCGCTTCATCCGCCGGCGGGCCGGCACTAATGTCCGATCCATGCGATCCTGCTTACCACTGCTGGCGATTCTGCTGCTGCTGGCCGCCTGCGAGGCACCGCTCGTCGATTGGGCCGATCCGACGGCGGCCGCCCCTGTGCCCGGACCGTCGAGGCTGGTCATCGACACGGCAGGTTCTGCGCGATTCGTGCCCGACACGGCGGCGGCAGCGGTCACGTCGCCCGCGCCGACCCCTGGCACGTGCGAGCGTTCGCTGCGGCGGGCCGCGGCGACGGTGCACGCGTACGCGATCTGGTGGAGCGTGCGACCGGACAGCAGCGCCGTGCTCTACGTGGCTCGCTCCGCTGATGCCGGGCGCTCATGGGCCAAGCCGATCGCGATCGACACCGCCGACATGAGCACCAACGGGTGCGATCGTCCGCCGCCGTCGCTGACGACGGTCGGCGACGACGTGTACGTGGCCTACTCGATGATCGCCCCCGATGGCCGCGGGGTGTTCTTCGCCCACATGATGAGCGGCATGCTGCACTCGCCGGTGCCGGTGGTGTACGGCGAGCGACTGGTCAACACGGCCATCGCGGCGCAAGATCCACGGGTGGCGGTGGCGTACGAAGACCCGAACGGATCGCGGCGCCAGATCGGTGTCGCGCTCTCCACTACGCAGGGACACCTGTTCGAGTGGCGAACGACGGCGTCGCGCGTCATCGACGATGCGACGTCGCCGGCGGTGGCGCTGGCTGGCCGCAGCCTGGCCGTATCGTGGGTCGCTGGACGTGGGGAGCAGGACGACAGTACGGACCGACGCGTCGTTCGCGTGGGGCGAATCCAATGAGCGGAGACTGCAGGGCGTGACGCACTTCCTTGGCGCACACACGATCGACACTGGCGGCATTCAGATGGCCGCGCGTCGGGCCGGCGCGGCAGGCATGCGCGCTCTCCAGATCTTCACCGCGATTCCCAAATACTACGGCGACAAGGTGTCGATCAAACCGGAGCGGGTGGAGCGCTTCCACGCCGCGATCGCCGAAACGAAGATCGACCTCGCCAATGTCATCGCGCACGCCGCGTACGTGCTCAACACCGCGACTCCCGAAGAGGAGAAGTCGGTCCGCGCGCGTGAGGGGCTGGCCAAGGAAATGGAGCGCTCGAGCGCGCTGCGGCTCGGCGCGATCTGCTTCCATCCCGGCGCCGCGACCGATGACAATCGTGAAGCGGCCGCTGAACGCGTGGCGAAGGCGATCATCCACGCGCTCGAGCGTGTGCCGAGCAGTCGCACACGCGTACTGGTGGAGAACACGGCAGGCGCGGGGCGAACGTTCGCCAAGACGGCAGCGGAAGTCGGCTCGATTCTCCGCCACATCCCGCGCGCGCTCCGGCCGCGAACGGGTTACGGCCTGGACACATGTCACCTCTTCGCGTCCGGCTACGATCTCCGCGCACAGGGCGGCGTGACTCGCGTCCTCGACGAGTTCGAGGACGAGACGGGCGAGCCACCCGGCTTCATCCACCTCAACGACAGCGAAGGCGAGCTCGGCTCGAACAAGGACCGGCACGTTTTGATCGGCGACGGGCGTATTGGCGTCGAACCATTCCGCGCGCTGCTCGCCGACCGTCGCTCGCGGGGCATTCCGCTCGTGCTCGAGACGCCGCAGCTCAACTACGAGATCGCCGAGGACGATCCTTCGCCGGATCCCTACGACGTTCAGATGATGGCGCTGCTGTCGGAGATGGATGGCTGAGATCCGCCGCCAGGTGAAACGATCGGCGCCTTACTTACGTATTTAGCTAAGTAAGCAAGCAGCCTGCCGATGACGATTCCGATGAACGACGCCTTCAAGGCTCTGGCCGATCCGACGCGGCGCGAGATTCTCCGGCTGCTGCGGGATGGTCCTCGCACGTCGGGCGAGATCGCGGCGCGGTTCTCGAGCGCGTGGCCCACCGTGTCGCGCCACCTCGCGCAACTACGCGACGCGGGGCTCGTCATCTCCGAGAAACAGGGCCAGCAGGTCGTCTACGAGCTCAACACCACGGTGTTCGAGGATCTCGTCAACCACATTCTCGATTGGGTCACGCCGACTGGGAAATCCGGAGGAAAGCGCCATGCGTAAGTGGTATCCAGCCGTGCTGGTCGTACTCACGTTCGTCGTGTCGCTGGTCGCGTATCCGCGCCTGCCCGAGCGGGTGCCCAACCACTGGAACCTCCACAATCAGGTGAACGGCTACGGCCCCCGGTGGACGGTCACGTTTCTGTTCCCGCTGATGATGCTGGTGCTCTGGGGGCTGATGCGCTTTCTGCCGCGAATCGATCCGCGACGGGCCAACTACGCCAAGATGCAGGGGACATACGACCTCGTGGTGAACCTCACACTCACCGTGCTGGCCGTGCTGCAGCTCGTCGTGCTCGGCGCGGTCATGGGCGCACCGGTCTCGATGTCGCGCTTGGTCCCCGCGATCATCGGCGTGACGTTGGTCATCCTTGGCAACGCGCTGCCGCGCGCCCGGCCGAACTGGTGGTTCGGCATTCGCACGCCGTGGACGATGAGCAACGATCGCGTGTGGGAGCGCACGCACCGCGTCGGCGGGTACGTCATCACGACGATCGGCGTGCTCGCCATCGTCGCCGCGCTGCTGAACATCGCGATCGCCTCGGCCGCGATCGGCATCGTCGCCGCGCTGCTCGGGCTCGGGTTGGTCGCCTACTCGTACTTTGCCTGGAGACAGGAAACATCACAATGAGACTGGGAAGCATCGCCGCTGCGAGGGGGGGCGCGCTGTTGCTCGCGCTGACGCCATTCCTCCGCGCGCAGGACACGATACCGGAACGCGCGTCGTTCTATCTCTTGCTGCGGGGAGATACGATCTTCGAAGAGCGCAGCGCGCGTACGCCCACCGCGCTGAGCGGCGAGTTCGCCGACCGAATGCGCGGCGCTCGCGTGTCGTACACGGCGGCCCTCGCGTCCACCGGTCTCGTGACGCGCATCGATATGCGCACCTATCGAGCGGCCGGCGACACCGCGGGCGAGAAAGCCTCGTTCGTGATCGACGGCGACAGTGTGATCGCGCGGATCGGATCCGCGGAACCCGTGCATCTGCCGGGTGCATCCGGGGCACTGGCGATCGTCAATCCGGCGGTTGCGTTCCTCGAGCAGATGGTGCTTCGGGCGCGAACCTTCCGCACCGACAGTGCGGCGCTCTTCGTGTTCGTGCTCGGGGCGCCGCAGCCGATCGCCGCCGTGGTACGGCGTATTGGCCCCGACTCCGTGCAGCTCGATTACGCGAGTGCGTCCATTCATCTCGCGGTGTCGCCCGACGGGCGCGTGCTCGGCGGTGTCGTGCCGGCCCAGGGCGTCACGATCGCTCGTGGGCCGGCTGGTCCTTCGCTGCGCGCGTCACGGGCCGACTATACCGCGCCGCCCGACGCGCCGTATACCGCGGAAGACGTGGTAGTCACCACGCCCGCGGGACTTCGACTCACCGGCACGCTCACGGTTCCGCGCGCGCGGCCGCGCGGGCGCGCGCCAGCCGTCGTGACGATCACCGGCTCTGGCCCCGAAGATCGTGACGAGCAGTCAGGCGCGATCCCGGGCTACCGTCCATTCCGCGAGCTGGCGGATACCCTTGGACGGCGCGGGATCGCCGTGCTGCGACTCGACGATCGCGGCGTGAACGGCTCGGATGCGGGTCCGCCGACGGTGACGAGCGCGGACTTCGCGGACGACATTCGCGCCGGCGTCGCGTACCTGCGGTCGCGCGTCGAGATCGATCCCGCGCGCATCGCGCTCGTCGGCCACAGTGAAGGCGGCGTCATCGCGCCGATGGTCGCCGTGGGCGACAGCGCCATCCGCGGCATCGTTCTGCTGGCGGGAACGGCGTCGATCGGGCGCGAGATCGTAGCGGAACAGAACCGCTACGTGATCGACAGCATTCGACACATCGTCGGATCCCAGCGCGACAGCGCGATTGCGCAGAGCCGGCGCGGAGCGGATTCGGTAGCCGCCAGGACGCCCTGGCTGCGGTACTTCTTCGACTACGATCCCACGGTGATTGCTCGACGCGTGCGGACGCCGGTGTTGATCCTGCACGGCGAAACGGATCGTCAGGTTCCGCCGAGTGAGGCATCAAAGCTCGCGGCTGCGTTCCGCGAGGGCGGAAACCGGGACGTCACGGTGCGCCTTTTCCCCGCGACGAATCACCTTTTCGTCGAGGACGCGAGCGGCGCGTTCATCGACGCCGAGGGGCGGCTCCGCTACACGTCGCTGCCGTCGCTGCACGTTCGACGCGAGGTGCTGGGAGCGATTGCCGATTGGCTGACGACGCATTTCCGCTGAGCGATTGGTGCGAAAGTCATCGTGTCTCAGAGGGAAAATCGGCGCCTTCTCGAATGAAGAATCGTGCTCCCACGGGGGAAAAACGTCGATTTTCCCTCTGAGAAATGGCGTTTTTCATAGGGGAAAACCATGCTTTCCCTATTGCGTCCTGCGCCGATGACTATACTTTTCGCCCTCGAAGGCGGTCGGTTTTCATAGGGAAATCGCGTCGCCTTCGCGTGAATCAACCCCCAACCATTCCATCTACCGGGAGAGAGAATGGCTGCAAAGAAGGGTGGAAAAAAGGCCGCCAAACGTCGCGGCGCCAAGAAGGGCGGAGCGAAGAAAGCCACCAAGCGGGCGGCGAAGAAGAAGGGTGGCGCCAAGCGGGCCAAGCGTGCGCCGAATCCGGCGTTCATGAGGCCGATGCAGCCGGATGCGGCACTCGGCGCGGTGGTGGGCAGCAGCCCGATGCCCCGCACCGAAGTGACGAAGAAGCTCTGGGGCTACATCAAGCGCAACGGGCTTCAGGATGCGAAAGAGCGTCGCATGATCAACGCCGACGACAAGCTCAAGGCCGTGTTCAACGGCAAGGGCAAGGTCTCGATGTTCGAGATGACCAAGCTCGTCAACAAGCACATGAAGTAGTCGGCGCTCGATTCCACTCGGGGAGGGGGACGCGCTCTGTGAGCGCGTCCCCCGCTGCTTTCCAGGAGCATGGAACGACCGATGTGCGTCTCTCGTATTGACGGGAGTAGATTGCTCTACCGATTCCCGCCTCGACCCGTCCATGGCCAAACGGTCTCAGAAATCCTCTAAACCCAAGAACGTCGTCGCACAGGCTCGCCAGGGCGGCAAGAAGTCGTCGACGCCACTCGGCCGCTGGTTGTGGGAGAACTTCAAGTCGATCGCCGGGGCGATCGTCATCTATCTCTTCGTCAAGACGCTGTTCGTCGAGGCGTTTCGTATTCCGTCGGGGAGCATGATCCCCACGCTGCTCGTGGGCGATTGGCTCTTCGTGAACAAGCTCGCGTACGGCCCGGCGATCCCATTCACGAACACGCACTTCCCGGGCTACGCCACGCCCAAGCATCAGGACGTGGTCGTCTTCGTGTCGCCGTACCAGCCCGACGAAGCGGCGGCGGGCCGCGATGCCACGCCAACGCTCGTGAAGCGTCTCATCGGCGCGCCGGGCGATACGCTCTACATGCGCAACGGCGTACTGTATCTCAACGGCATCGCGCAGCACCAGGGATTCGCGGCGACCAATCCCACGGGCGATCCCAACGAGACGAACGCATTGTTCGATTGGCAGCACACCGCGGAAGTCAAAGGCTCGCGATTTGGCGCGGCGCCCGCGCAGCCCACACACGACAACTGGGGTCCGCTGCTCATTCCCCCCGATCGCTATTTCATGATGGGTGACAACCGCTACTGCTCGAAGGACAGCCGCTACTGGGGACTCGTGCCCAAGGGCAACATTCGCGGGCGGCCGTTGTTCATCTACTACTCGTACGTGCCGGGGCCGGGCGACGACAGCGGGCCGTGCAGCGGGCAGGTGAGCGATCGTGCGGTGCCGTTCATCACGAACATCCGGTGGTCGAGACTCGGGCACTGGGTTCGGTAAAGGCAAACGGCGGACAGCCTCGGTTGGCGTCGGCTCGGCGGTGAGGGGTCAAGACGGGCCCGACGACAGACGGCCGACATCCGACATCAGAAGTCAGACTGAACCACCAGATTAGGGCGTAGCAAAAGAGCGCAAAAAGGGTCAGAGTCGAATTAGCGAGGCGCTAATTCGACTCTGACCCTTTTTACTGGCGTTGACGGGTACCGCTCAACGCCCTTGTCTGATGTCGGAAGTCCGATGTCGGCCGTCTGTCGTCGGGTGCCTCTGGAAGGCAACCAGGCGCCAAGACGCAAGCCCGAGAGCCGTCCGCACTTCGCCGTCCAATCTGGCGCTCCTCAGGAATCCGCTCCATCCTGGTGACATGCCGCTCGTCTCTCGCCGCCGTTTTCTCGCCACGCTTGCCGCCGCGGTCCCCCTCGCCGTGATCGTTCGCCGCGCACACGCCGCGGCCGTCACGCACCTCGAGAGCGACCCCGCGACACTCGATGCGCTCGCCGAGGCAGTGCTGCCGTCATCGCTCGGCAGGGCGGGCGCGCGGCGCGCCGCGGCGGCGTTCCGCGAGTGGGGCGCCGGATTCCGCGAGAACGCCGAGCTGGTACACGGGTACGGAACGTCGCGTTTGCGCAGTACCGGACCGACACCGGCGACGCGATGGGCGACTCAGCTCGATCAACTCGAGGCACGCGCGCGGATGGAGCATCAACAGCCGTTCCGCCAGCTGACGGTGGAACAGCGCATGACGCTCGTGCGCGCGGCGCTGCAAGGCGAGCGGCTCGATCGAATGCCCTCGGTCGCGAGCGCGAATCACGTGGCGGTCGCCCTCCTGGCGCATTTCTACGAGACGCCGGCGGCGATGGATCTCTGCTACGGCGCGCAGGTCGGACGGCAGACCTGCCGGCCGCTCTCGGCGCAGGCGAGAAAGCCGCTCCCGCTCATCAAGGTCTCGGAGAAATGATGCGCGCCGCGATCGAGAGCGACGTCTGCATCGTGGGCTCGGGCATCAGCGCGGCGATGGTCGCCGATCGGCTCGCGCGTACGACGACGGCCAAGATCGTCGTCGTAGAGGCGGGCGACGACACGCTGCCGCTCCCGCAGCGGCTGGCGGCGCGCGACCGGTTTCTCCGTTACGGGGAAAACCCCTGGGGCAAAGACCATCTCGACGGATACGAGATCGAGGGCCCGCTGCAATCGCGCTCGATGCAGGTGGGTGGCTTGGCGATGCACTGGGGAGCGGTGACGCCACGCTTCTCGCCCGAAGACTTCGCGCATCGCAGCATGTTCGGCGTCGGCACCGACTGGCCGATCACGTGCGACGATCTCGATCCGGACTATCAGGAGGCGGAAGAGATCATGGGCGTGGCGGGTGAGCAGGGGCCCGCCGACCTCGATCCGCGCAAGAAACCGTTCCCGCTCCCCGCGCTCCCGTTGACGTACAATCTCGGACTGCTCAAGCAGTGGGCGGCGAACGCGGGAATCGCGACGTGGAGCCAGCCGTCGGCCAAGAACTCCGTTCCGTATGGCGGCCGGCCGCAGTGCTGTCGCAACGACACCTGCTCGCCGATCTGCCCGATCGGCGCGAAATACTCGCCCGACTTCACCTGGAACGCGCTCCGACGCGCGAACAAGGTTCGGTTGATCCCGCGCACGCTCGTGCGACGGCTCGTCCTCGATCCGAGTGGAACGACGATCTCACACGCGATCGCGGCAAATCGCGATCGACCGAACGAGCCGGTCGAACTGCACGCGAAGCTGTTCGTCGTTGCAGCCGGATACACGTGGAGCTCGCACCTGCTTCTCCTCTCCGCGCAGGACAAAGCGCCCACCGGCGTGGCGAACCGATCGGGGCTCGTGGGGAAGTATCTCACGGGCCACCGGAACGTGCAGGGGTTCGTCGAGTTGCCGCTCCGGCTGTATCCCGGCATGAACGAGCAGCACAGCCTGGTGACCAAACAGTTCATGCGGCCAAAGACCGGCAGCCCGTTCATTCGTCACGATCTGCGCATCTGGGAATCCGCGAGCGGCAAGGGGCCGCGGCTCGTCGACGAACGCGGCGCCCTCCAACTCGGCGACGCGATCCTCGACGACTGGCGCAAGCGAACGCAGACCGGCGTCGCGCGCGTGCGCGCCTACTACGACGTGATCCCCGACAAGACGAGCGAGCTCACGCTCGACTCGACGCGCAAGAACCAGTGGGGCGATCCGCTGCCCAGGCTCGCTTTCCGCGACGCGCCGGAGTCGGTGGAGATGCGTGCGCGAACCGAAGATTCCATTCGCGCGCTCTTCGGCGACATGGCCCGCGCCGGGAATGGCAAGCTACTGCGCACGAACGTCGACGATTTTCAGGATCATCCCGCGGGTGGGTGCCGGATGGGGAAGGACGGCGCCACGAGCGTCGTCGACTCGTGGGGCCGATCGCACGACCATGAGAACTTGTTCATCGTCGGCGCGCCGACGTCGGTGAGTGGCGGCTGCGCGAATGCCACATTGACGTTCTGCGCGCTCGCCCTGCGCGCCGCGCGCGAGATGGCGCGCGGACTTCCCGCCGCCCCCAAGGCCCATGGCTAGCACCCGATTCACGACGCTGGCGCTCGCGACACTCGTCACGTTCGCGTCGTCCGCCCGCGCGCAGCGTGTCGAGTGGCCGGTCTACGGCGGCGATCTTGGCGCATCGAAGTATTCAGCTCTCGCCGACATCAACCGCTCGAACGTCGCCGGCCTCACGAAAGCATGGGAGTGGGAGACTGGCGAATCGCCGATGACGGAGCCGCGCGCGCGGCCGGGCAATTTCCAGGCGACGCCGCTCATGATTGGCGATACGCTGTTCCTGAGCACGTCGTACAATCGCGTCGTGGCTTTGGACGCGAGCAGCGGGCGCCTGCTCTGGTCGTACGATCCCAAGGCGTACGCCGCCGGTCAGCCGCCCAACGGCACCGGGTTCGTCCATCGCGGCGTCGCCACGTGGAGCGACGGCAAGCAGCGGCGGGTTTTCATCAACAGCCGCTGGAATCTGATCGCGCTGGACGCGAGCACCGGCCTCCCGATCCGTGAGTTCGGCGACACCGGTGTCGTAGACCTCACCAGAGCGCTCGCCCGCAACGGCAAGGCCGTCAACAAGCTGCACTACACCGAGACGTCGCCGCCGGTCGTCTGGCGCGACCTCGTGATCGTCGGCAACGGAGTGGCTGACAAGCTGGTGTACCCCAACGATCCGCCCGGTGACGTGCAGGCGTTCGATGTGAAAACTGGAAAGCGCCGCTGGAGCTTCAGTCCCGTGCCGCGCAACGGACGCGATCCCGCGGCGGCCGGCTGGGCGAACGAATCGTGGCGCACGACTGGACACGCCAACGTGTGGGCGCCGTTCAGCGTCGACGAGCGTCGCGGGCTGGTGTATCTCCCCGTCAGCACGCCGAGCAACGACTGGTACGGCGGCGCGCGCCGTGGCAACAA
>Ga0310811_10007790_pt1 | contig 13726 bp, 10 predicted proteins | sample YCmetagenome_FD_207642 | JGI IMG/M metagenome (GOLD analysis project Ga0310811, IMG submission 207642) | Soil microbial communities from experimental microcosm in Duke University, North Carolina, United States - YC | ecosystem: Engineered > Artificial ecosystem > Soil microcosm > Unclassified ... | reverse complement strand
TAATCGCGTTGTTCGATGAACGATGAACGATGATCGATGATCGAGCATCGATGATCGAGCATCGCCCATCGAGCATCGTCCATCGTTCATCGCTATGCAATTCATCTACACCATGAAGGGGCTGGGCAAAGTGCACCAGCCCGATCACGTCGTCCTCAAGGACATCTGGCTGTCGTTCCTCCCCGGAGCGAAGATTGGTGTCCTCGGCATGAATGGCGCTGGCAAGAGCACGCTGCTGCGCATCATGGCCGGCGAAGACCAGCACTTCGTCGGCGAGGCATTTCCAGCCGCCGGGATTACGGTCGGCTATCTGCCGCAGGAGCCGCGCCTCGACCCTGGGAAGACCGTCCTCGGCAACGTCGAAGAAGGCGTCGCGGACGTGCGGGCGCTTCTGACCCGCTATGACGAGATCAATGCGCAGTTCGCGCAGGAACTGACTCCGGAAGCGATGGACAAGGTCCTGGAGGAGCAGGCGCGCGTTCAGGATCGCATCGAGGCCTCGAATGCGTGGGACCTGGACGCCCGTCTCGAGCTGGCGATGGACGCGCTCCGGCTACCGCCGCCAGACGCCGACGTCTCCACGCTGTCCGGCGGCGAACGTCGCCGCGTCGCGCTGTGCCGCCTGCTTCTGAAGTCGCCCGATCTGCTGCTGCTCGACGAGCCCACGAACCACCTGGACGCCGAGTCCGTCGCGTGGCTGGAACGGTTCCTGAAGGATTACGCCGGCACCGTCGTGGCCGTCACGCACGACCGCTACTTCCTCGACAACGTCGCCGGATGGATCCTCGAGCTGGATCGCGGCTCGGGGATTCCGTGGGAAGGGAACTACTCGTCCTGGCTCGATCAGAAGCAGCGGCGCCTGGCGATCGAGGAGAAGGCGGAAACGCGGCGTCAACGCACGCTGGAGCGTGAACTGGAATGGATCCGGATGTCGCCGCGGGCGCGTCACGCGAAAGGCAAAGCGCGCTTGAACGCGTACGAAGAGCTGCTGAATCAGGAAACGTCGCAGAAGATCGAGCAGGTCGAGATCTATATTCCGCCCGGCCCGCGGCTGGGCGACATCGTCGTGGAAGCGCGTAGCGTGCGCAAGGCCTACGGCGATCTGCTCTTGATGGACGACGTGAACTTCACGCTCCCGCGTGGCGGCATCGTCGGTGTGATCGGGCCGAACGGTGCGGGCAAGACGACGTTGTTCAGGATGATCACCGGTCAGGAACATCCCGATGCCGGCACGCTGCGTCTGGGCGAGACCGTCCAGGTCGGACACGTCGACCAGTCACGCGACGCGCTCGGTTCCGACAGGACCGTGTGGGAAGAGATCACCGGCGGCCGCGACGAGGTCGAACTCGGGAAGCGCAGCATCGCCTCGCGCGCGTACGTCTCGTGGTTCAACTTCAAGGGTCGCGATCAACAGCGCAAGGTCGGGTCGTTGTCGGGCGGCGAACGGAATCGCGTCCACCTCGCCAAGCTGCTGAAAGGCGGCGCGAACCTGCTGCTGCTCGACGAGCCGACGAACGATCTCGACGTCGACACGCTGCGGGCGCTGGAGGAAGCGCTCCTCGCGTTTGCCGGCTGCGCCGTCGTCATCAGCCATGATCGCTGGTTCCTGGATCGGATCGCCACGCACATCCTCGCGTTCGAAGGCGACAGCCGTGTCGAGTGGTTCGAGGGGAACTATCAGGACTACGAGGCCGACCGCAAGCGGCGCCTCGGGACGGTCGCCGACCAGCCCCACCGGATCAAATACCGTAAGTTGACGCGATGACCGGGCATCGGCAGTTCCTTTGCAATTCGAGGGTCGAGGACGACCCATCAAGTGCTGCAAGTGGCTGTAATTCGCTCGAACGTTACGGTTTGCGCGCGCACACCTGTGTGCGCCGCCGCCGGCGCCGCGATCGAACCGACTGCCAAAAATTGGATCACTGACGAAAAACGTCGGTCCGAAGCGGGGTTCACGCTGATCGACATGATCTTCACGTGTGCCCTGATCGGGTTGTTGTCGACGCTCGCCATGCCGGGCCTGACGCGCGCAAAGAGCGTCGCGCAGGCGGCGTCCGCAATCAGCACGTTGCGCACCATCAACAGCGCTCAAGTCAGCTACGCCGTCACGTGCGGTTCCGGCTTCTATTCTCCGAACCTGCAGACGCTCGGAGTGGCGCCGCCATCATCGTTCCAGGCCTTTCTCGGTCCGGAAGAAACGGCGGCCGCGTCATTTCTCAGGAGCGGGTACACATTCAACATGAGTGGCGCCTCGGTCGGTGGTGCGCCCGCGAGCTGCAACGGTCTGGCCGGCGGGATGGGCGCCCCGGGATATACCGCGAGCGCCGATCCGATCGCGCCGGCGGCGAATCCGCAGTTCTACGGCACGAACGCCGAAGGGACGATCTACACCGATACGACGACGTTCAACGGATCGATGCCCGAGTCGGGTCCCGCGACGCACGGTACATCACTGAAATGATATTTTAGCCTCTCATTTCCGGGAGGCTTCATGCTTGTACGCCGTTCCCGCGGCCTCGCCATCGCGGCCGCGCTCATGGCTGCCGTGGCGACTCTGCCCGCGTCGCAGTCCTCGTCCGTCACTACTCCAAAACAGTTCTTCGGGTTCAACGTCGGCGACGACTATCAGCTGTTCAACTACACGCAATACAGCGAATACATCCGGAAGCTCGAAAAGGAGACGAACCGGATGAAGCTCGTCGAGATCGGAAGGACGTCGGAAGGACGTCCGATGCTGATGGCGATCATCACGTCGCCCGAGAACATGAAGAAGCTCGATCACTACAAGGACATCTCGCGGCGCCTGGCGCTTGCGGAAGGCCTCACCGACGACCAGGCCCGTGCGCTCGCAAGGGAAGGCAAGGCGGTCGTCTGGATCGACGGCGGCCTGCATGCGACGGAAGTGCTCGGCGCCGCGCAGCTCACCGAGATGATCTATCAGCTGGTGAATCGGACCGATCCGGAGACGCTGCGATTCCTCGAGGACGACATCATCCTGTGCACGAACGTGAATCCAGACGGCATGGAGCTCGTGTCGAACTGGTACATGCGCGAGCAGGATCCGCAGAAACGGTCTCTCTCCGCCGTGCCGCGCCTGTACAACAAATACGCGGGGCACGACGACAACCGCGACTTCTACATGTCCAATCTGTCCGAGACGACGAACATCAACCGGATCATGTACGACGAGTGGTTCCCGCAGATCGTCTACAACCACCACCAGACAGGCCCGGCGGGCACCGTCATGTTCGCGCCGCCGTTCCGCGACCCGTTCAACTACAACCTCGATCCGCAGGTACCCAACGAAATCGATCTGGTGGGCGCGGCCCTGAACGAACGGATGATCGCCGAAGGGAAGGCGGGCGTTACGACGAGGAAGGGATCGAACTATTCGACCTGGTGGAACGGCGGCCTCCGTACCGAGGTCTACTTCCACAACATGATCGGACTGCTGACGGAAACGATCGGCAGCCCCACACCGATCACGATCCCGTTCGTGGTTTCGAAGCAGCTGGCCGACTCGAGCCTCTATTACCCGATCGAGCCGCAGGCGTGGCATTTCCGCCAGTCCGTCGATTATTCGATCACCGCCAATCGGGCGGTGCTCGACATCGCGTCGAGGGACAAGGAGCACTTCCTCTACAACATCTACCGTATGGGCAAGAACTCGATCGAGCGCGGCAGCCGCGACACGTGGACGACAACGCCTCACGAGATCGCGGCGGCAGGGGCGGCGCTCGCGACCGGCCGCGGCGGTGGTGAATCGGATGAACCCGGATTCGGCCGAGGAGGCGCCGTCGGTACTCGCGAGGACTTCGTGAAGCTGCTGCGTGATCCGGCGGTGCGCGACCCCCGCGGATACATCATTCCGTCGAATCAACCGGATTTCCCGACCGCGACCGCGTTCGTGAACGCGCTGATCAAGAACGGCATAGCCGTCGAGCGCGCGACCGCCGCATTCAGCGTGGCCGGCAAGAACTATCCCGCGGGTTCGTACGTCGTGAAAACGGCGCAGGCGTTCCGCCCGCACGTGATGGACATGTTCGAACCCCAGGATCACCCCAATGACATTCCGTACCCTGGCGGGCCGCCGACGCCCCCGTACGACAACGCCGGCTATACGCTCGCGTATCAAATGGGCGTGCAGTTCGATCGCGTCCTCGATGGCTTCGACGGCCCGTTCGCGCGGGTCAGCGGAATCCAGCGGCCGGCTCCCGGGACGGTGACCGGGACCGGAACGGCCGGTTACACATTCAGCCATGCGATCAACAGCTCGTTCACGGCGATCAACCGTTTGCTGGCGGCGGGTGAGGAGGTGACCTGGATTACGGGCACGGCGGCGGGGACGTTCTACGTCGCTGCGAAGCCATCCACGCGCGCGGCGATCGACAGGCTCGCGTCGGATCTTGGCGTCAACTTCGAAGGGGTGGCGTCACAGCCGGCGGGTGAGGCCGTCAAGCTCCGGAAGCTGCGCATCGGCCTCTCCGATCGCTATGGCGGGTCGATGCCGTCAGGATGGACTCGATATCTTTTCGAGGAGTTCGAATTCCCCTTCGAGGTCGTGTTTCCGAAGACGCTCGACGCCGGCAATCTAATCGCGAAATACGACGTGCTCGTCTTTCCGAGCGACATGATTCCGCCGCAGCTTGCCGGTGGGGGACGTGGCGGCCGCGGTGGCGGCGCCACGCGCGGTGGAGAAGCGCCGGCCGACATACCAGCCGAATATCAGGACCAGCTCGGGTCCATTTCCTCGCAGACGGTGTCGCAGCTGCACACGTTCCTGGAAGACGGCGGGACGATCATTGCTGTCGGGCGTTCGGCCGACCTCGGGGAGGCGCTCGGGCTTCCGATTGGCAATCACCTCGTCGAGCGCTCGTCCGAAGGCGCCGTGAAGCCGCTGCCTCGTGAAAAATATTACGTGCCGGGCTCCGTGCTGCGCGTTGCGGTGGACAATCACGCGCCAATCGCCCAGGGATTTGCCGACCACGTCGACGTCTTCTTCGACAACGATCCTGTCTATACGCTGGACCCCGACGCGACCCTGCACGGCGTCACACCAGTGGCCTGGTTCGATAGCGACAAGCCGCTGCGGAGCGGCTGGGCATGGGGTGAAGGCTACCTGGATGGCGGCGTAATCGGCATCGACGCGACCGTCGGGAAAGGGCAGGTGTTCCTGTTCGGGCCCGAGATCACCTTCCGCGGGCAGCCGCACGGGACCTTCAAATTTCTCTTCAACGGGATCTATCTGGCCGGACAGAAGAAGCCCTGAAACCGGGGCTTCTTCGACCGACTTTGGTGGGAGGGCGCCTTGCCTGCGGCGCCCTGCCAGCTACGGCCTGCGGCGATCGGCCACGGCGAACGGTCAACGGCGAACCGCCAATGGCCAGCAGCGAACGGACGACGCCTGACGGACTACCGCTTCTTCCGGCCGCCCTTCGTCGATTTTTTTCGAGCGCCGGTGGACTTGCGGGCTCTGCCCGCGGATTTCCGCGACGCCGATTTCCTGGACGCCTTTTTTGCCGTCGACTTTCCGCTGCGTTTTGCTGTCGAGCGGCCTCCCCTGGCGGTCTTGCGCGACGAGGCTGCTCGGGTCCGTGATGCCGCGCGCTTCCGCGCCGCCTTCTTCGGTGACGATTTCGCGGTTTTCGCCCGCGCCATCGTGTCGGGTGCAAATCCGGCGTCCGTGTCGCCCTGCGCGGTCTCTCCCATCGCAGTGGCGGTTTCCGGCATCAGGACGTCGTCGTTCGGCTGATTCTGCTCATCTGCCATAGAACCTCCAGGGCGGCCCCTGCGTCTGCAAGGCCGAGCGGAATAGTAGCAGGATCACGACGTGACGCTGCATCACAAGTTCGTGATTTGCCGTCAAAGATCGGCGCCGCGCACGATCCACCGTTCGATGGGCACCGACAGCAGCCAGTACTTCCGTCTCAGGTCGAGGACGCGATCGACGTAGTGCTCCTTCCGCACGCGGCCGGCCAGCAACGCGTTCCGGAGCGCCCGGATCTCGAACCGATACAGGTCACTCACCGCGCCGCGCACCAAAGCCGGGGGTGTTTCCGGCGAAGGGATGAGACCGTGTGCCGCGAGTGCAGACAGCACTTCCGCGTGGTAGGCGTACGCCACGACCTGACGGTACCGGATTTTCCCCGACAGCGGAACCGGATACGATGCCCGGATGCAGGACTTCGAAAAACTTGGCGTCTTCTACCTGGGCCGGCAGACCGATCCCGCTGGCGCGCACCCGGGCAACGCGGTGCTGTACGACTCGCGCGATCTGGTCACCCACGCCGTCTGCGTAGGCATGACCGGCAGCGGCAAAACGGGGTTGTGCATCGCGATCATCGAGGAGGCGGCGCTCGACGGCGTTCCGGTGATCGCGATCGACCCGAAGGGTGATCTGACGAACCTGCTGCTCACGTTCCCCTCGCTTGCGCCACAGGCCTTCCGGCCCTGGATCAACGAAGACGACGCGCGTCTGGCGGGGGCGACGCCGGACGCGTACGCCGCGCAGCAGGCGGAGCTGTGGGCCAAAGGGCTTGCCGAGTGGGGGGAAGACGGCGAGAGGATCAAGCGTCTTCGCGGGGCCGCCGATTTTACCATCTATACGCCTGCGAGCCGTGCCGGGCTGCCGATCTCGATTCTGTCCTCGTTCGGGGCGCCGCCGGCGTCGCTGCGTGACGATCCTGAGGCGATGACCGAACGCGCGTCGAGCACCGCCGTGAGCGTGCTGACGCTGGCGGGCGCCAATGCCGAACCGCGGGGCCGCGAGCACACGTTCGTCTCCGCGCTGTTCGCCGACGCATGGCAGAACGGCCGCGACCTGGATCTCGCCTCGCTGATCCAGCAGATTCAGACACCGCCCATGCAGAAGATCGGCGTGCTCGACGTCGAGTCGTTCTTCCCGGCCAAAGACCGCTTCGGGCTGGCGATGCAGCTGAACAACGTGCTCGCATCGCCGGGGTTCGAGCAGTGGCTGGAGGGGTCACCGCTCGATCCCGGCGCCCTGCTCTATGGAGACAAAGGGAAGCCGCGCGTCTCGGTCGTTTCGATCGCACATCTGGGCGACAACGAACGCATGTTCTTCGTATCGCTGCTGCTCAACCAGGTCGTCGCGTGGATGCGCACGCAGACGGGGACGACGAGCCTGCGCGCGATCGTGTATATGGACGAGATCGCCGGCTACCTGCCGCCCGTGGCGGCTCCGCCGTCGAAGGCGCCGATGATGACCCTGCTGAAGCAGGCGAGGGCGTTCGGCATCGGCCTCGTGCTCGCCACGCAGAATCCCGTCGACATCGACTACAAGGCGCTCTCGAACACCGGCACGTGGTTCCTCGGGCGTCTGCAGACCGAGCGTGACAAGGCACGCGTGCTCGACGGCCTGGAAGGGGCAGCGGCGGGCGGGCTGGACCGCGAGGCTTCGGACAAGACGCTGTCGGCGCTCGGCAAGCGGGTGTTCCTGCTGCACGACGTCCATATGAGCGGGCCGATCACCTTCCAGACGCGCTGGACGATGTCGTACCTTCGGGGACCGCTGTCGAAGGATCAGATCAAGGCGCTCACAGGCGGAGCGGGCGGCTCTCCGGTGCAGCCGGCCGCGCAGGCCCCTGCGCCCTCCGCCGCCGCAAAGCCGGCCGCCGCAACGCAGGCGACGGCTCCCGCAGCGGGAGTTGTTCGCGCCGATTCGACTGCGTCCGCGGCGGCTCCAGTTCTGCCGCCATCGATTCAGCAGTTCTTTCTGCCGGCCACGCAGCAGGCGCCGCACTACGAGGCCGTCGCGCTCGGGATTGCCAAAGTTGGCTTCTCCGACCCGAAGCTGCAAGTATCGGAGTCGCGCGACGTCGTCGCTGTGGCCCCGATAGGGGAGGGTGCGGTGCCGGTTGACTGGAGCGGCGCCGACGTGGTCGACGTCGCAGCGTCGCAGCTTGCGACGGAGCCCGAAGCGGGTGCGACGTTCGCGGCACTCCCCAAGGCAGCTGCGCTGGCGAAGAACTACGCGTCCTGGCAAAAAGCGTTTTCGACCTGGCTGGCCGCCTCGCAGACGCTCGAGTTGCAGCGGCACTCGTCGTCCAACCTGACGGCGCGAACGGGCGAGTCGGAGCGCGATTTCACGATCCGCGTGCAGACGGCGCAGCGTGAAGCGCGCGACGCCGAAGTCGATGCGATGCGGCGGAAATTCGCCGAACAGCGCGCGCGGCTCGAGGAGCGGCTGCGCCGCGCGCAAGAGGGCGTGGACCGGGAGCAGGAGCAGGCGTCGCAGCAGAAGCTGCAGACCGTCGTGTCGATTGGCGCGACCGTCTTCGGCGCCCTGATGGGCCGCAAGGCGCTCAGCGCCAGCACCCTCGGGCGCGCGACGACGGCGGCGCGGGGGCTGGGCCGGGCGTCAAAGGAATCCGACGATGTCCGCCGGGCGCAGGACACGGTGGAGGCGGCGAAGCAGGCGCTGGACGATCTCGACGCACAGATCGCGGAGGAAACGAAGGCGATTCAAGCGCGGTATGACGCGGAGGCGACCGCGGTCGACACGGTCAAGCTGGCCCCGAAGCGCGGCCAGATCTCGGTCCAATGCGTCGCGCTCGGCTGGCGCGCGCGGTAATGGGGACAGTCCCCATTTTTCGCAAAAAATGGGGACAGCCGACAGCTCTCCACGATCGTCGAGACGGCTGTCCCCATTTTTGTAAAACAATGGGGACTGTCCCCATTATTGCGACGGGCACGGACCGGCCGCCTCGATTGCGCGGACTTTCGCGAAGAAAACCGCCGTCCAGGACTCCGGATCATGCGCCGCTGCGACGACCTGGTTCAGCTGCGTCGCGCCGGAGGACGCAAACAGCGCGCGGATCTGATCGGCGCTGAGTCGATGGAGCAGCCGCAGCGCCAGTTGCCGGCCCTCCTCTGAAATGACGTGCTCGCCGAACGTGCCCCCACCATACGGCAGCGTCTTCATCGTCAGCACACACGACCGCGCATCCGACCACAGAGTCGTGTGCTGCCAATTGGGCAGATCCAGCTTGAGCGGCCCGAACGTCGCGCCCAGATCCTGGATGATGGCGACGGGTGCCGCACACGCACCGTCTCGCAGAGGCATACCCGTCGGACAGAGCAGACGCTGGTTCGATCCCTTGTTGTCCCAGTGGGACAGCAGCACCGCCATGACCCGCAACGCATCGACGTCTGAACGCGGCGCGCCGCCGGCATGCGGATCGATCAGGTCCAGCTCGTACCAGGACCAGCCCTGATCGGGCGTGCTCTCGATGCGCGCGCCCTCGAACGGCAGCTCGACGGTCGCATTCGCGAACACGACGGCCTCGCTCGGACTCGCGCCCGCAAGACACCGGTCATGCGCGCCGCCACCTTCCAGGCATTGCATCGCCGAGTACGGATCCGTCGGGCATCCGAAGCATCGGACACTCCTGACTCTGAAGACACGATCGACCGGGAAGCCCAGAGCCAGCAACAAACGGGACGCTGCGATTTCTGCCGGCAGTTCGGGATTGTCAGCGCCGTATTTCACCTTCACGTCCAGACCGTTGCGGGTCCGGCAATGAAATTTCGGTGTGGTGCCGCCCACGGCCTCCGTGACGAACGCGCAGACGACATCGTCGCTGTCGCCGAACGGTCCCGGAGGGTTTCGAGAGAGATCGACGCGTTCGATCGGCACGGCGGGCTCGTGCCAGACGCGGGCCCGCGACAGCGCCAGGTTGCGCACGCGCGGGGCTACGAGGCGTTTGTCCGAAATCCCGACTGACGCAGGTCCCGAGCAGGCTGCGACCAGGCAGCCTACGGTGATTCCTGCGACGACTCGCACGCGCGCCAGCCTAGCACGTGGCCCCGGCCTCATCCGATCGAGCGGCGCACGAAGCGCAGTGCGGCGCTACTCCTCTGGAGATTTTTTCAGACCAGTCGCCGGATCGGGAGCGGTCCCGACCCCGCCTTCTGCAATCTGCTCACGGTGTGTCGCGTTCTGGGCGACGTCCGCCGCGGCGGCCGGCTGTTCGCTGTCCGCCTGGCGGTGCAGATCGTCGTCCTGGCCACGTTCGGCGGCCGGATAGGTGGCGTCCGCAAAGCTTCCGCCCTCGCCGCCGACCTCGGCGGTGACAGGCAGATGATCGTCGCGATATTTTTTGACGTCTTCCATGTCCGCTATGGCGTCCGGCGCGCGCTCACCGGCGCGCGTTGAGGCCGACCGTCTGCCCGTTCACGGACTCGTACTCGTAGCGCACCTCGAGCTGCGAGGTCCCGGCGAACCGGATCTTCGCCGTGGAATCCGTCGCGACCGGCACTCTCACGCCGCCGATTCTGGCGTATCGACGGACGACGTTCACGAGGCTGGTCCAGAACGAGGGATTCTTGGCGAGCCGCCCTTCGACCCGCAGGAGGTCGCCGCTCGCCGGATCGATCACCATCTGCCCATTCACGAGCAGGACGTCTTTCCGTCGCGCCTGGATCGGCACGACGGTCGTGCCGTCGGTGTCCGTTTCCGGCGCCTTGAAATCGTAGTTCTGTTCCGTGAGGTCCGCCTTCTGCGCGTCGCCGCTGTTCACCAGTTCCTGCTCGCGAGCGAGCATCACGCGGAGCACTTTGTTGCGGATCGTGTCGGACCCACGCTCATTCACGATTGTGTAGTCGAAGTGCCCATGCTGGAGGGTGGTGTACGCCTCCATCCAGGCTTCCTGGTTCATGCACTCGCTCCACGCGTGGATGCGGCGGATGGCGCGGTACTCACGCAGCTCCTGCGAAGGCTGCGCGAACGGCCCCGCCAGACGATCGTCTGGCTGCGCCTTGACCGGGGTTCCCGCACCCGCGGCAAGTGTGAAAGCGATTACACACAACGCAGCGAAACGCGTCGTGCGGGAGCGATTTGCACGGTCAATCGAGGCGATGAGGGTCTGGACCGGCGCCATAAGCAACTCCGGTCCATCTGGTGGCAAGAACCGCGCCCGGCGTCCGACCCGACGGCCGGGGTCGGACCCTGGCGGGGCACCTGACGATCCCGGCGGGGCGCCTGACCTTTTTAGAGCGCCCGAAGGGCGACGATCGGGTCGACCGAGGCGGCGCGGCGGGCCGGGATGAGGCAGGCCAGCACCGCAACGGTCACCATGACCGCCGATACCGCCAGAAATGTCAGCGCGTCGGTTGGCTGCACCTCGAATAACAGCGAAGCAATCCAGCGGGTCAGCGCCAGCGCGCCGGCGAGGCCGATAGCCAGGCCGATGAGCACGAACTGAACACCTTGCCGGAGCACGAGGCGGGCGACGCCCGTACGCGGAGCCCCGAGCGCCATCCGGATCCCGAACTCCTGCGTCCGCTGGTTCACCCAATACGCGACGACGCCCGCCAGCCCGGCGGCGGTAATAATCAGCGCCAATAGCGCAAAAATTCCCAGAAGCGTCGCGGCCGTGCGCGGCGCCTGCAGACTCTCCCCCCGGACCTCGTCCATCGTGCGGAACTGCTCGACGGGCTGGTCCGGATCGATGCTGCGCACGAGACCCTTGATTTCCCGCTCCATGACGCCCTCGGGCAGATTCGTGTGCACGAGCCAGTTCATCGTGAGCATTGGGTCGTTTTCGGACAGCGGCACGTACACCTGATCGGCCGGGGCTGTGGCGAGTTGCTGCCGCGCATCCTGCACGACGCCCACGATCCTGGCCCAGGTCTTACCCTGGTCGCCTGAGATGCGTCTGCCAATCGGATCCACGTCGGGCCAGTAATGACGGGCCATCGACTCGTTGATCACGACGACTTCCCGATCGGGCGTGCCATCCGCATTCGTGAAGATACGCCCGCGAAGCAGCGGCTGCCCGATGGTCCGAAAGTACCCCGGCGTCGCAACGTGAACATCGACGCGCGGCGGAGTCTCGCCGGGGCCGAGCGGGTGGTTCTCCATCTGGAAGGTTGCGTTGAACAGACCGGTGCTGTTCAACGGAAACGTTCCGCCCCCGGCGGCATCGATGACGCCAGGCAAGGCGGTCAAGCCGTGCTCGAACGTCTGCCAGAACTCCAGGATTTTCGCGCCGCGATACTTCGTGAAATTCAGCGCGATACGCATCGTCAGGATGTTGTCGGTGCGGAAGCCCGGGTCGAGCTCCTGCAGCTTGACGATGCTGCGGAGGGTGAGGCCCGCCGCAATCAGCAGCATGAATGAGATCGCCACTTGCGCGACGATCAAGGAGGACCGCAGCAGATGGCGGCGTTCGGTCGAGCGGCCGGCATCCCTCAGCGACGCTGCGGTGTCGCGGCGCGCACCGGACGCCGGCACGATCCCAAACGTGACGCCGGTCAAGACCGTGAGGCCAAGCGTGAAGAGCAGCACGCGCGCGTCGATGCTCGTCTCGGCAGCTCTCGCCGTCAGACGACCCGCAAATGCGACGAGCGCCTCCAGCGAGAAGATCGCCAATACGAGTCCGAGCGCTCCACCGGCCGCGGAAAGCAGCAGGCTTTCGGTGAGCATCTGCCGGATCAGCCGGGACCGTCCCGCCCCAAGTGCGGCGCGCACCGCCAGCTCACGCTCGCGTCCCACGATTCTCGCGACGATCAGGTTCGCAACCGACGCGCACACGATCAGCAGCACGAAGGCGGTCGTTGCGAGCAGGATGAGCAGTGTCGGACGGGCATGGCGCGTCAACTCGTCCTGCAGCGGCGTTGCCGTGGCCGTCAGGCCATCGGTCGGATACTTTGTCGGATACGTGCGCACCAGCGATGCCGCCGTCAGCTGCAGGTCAGCCTGGGCTTTCGTCAAGGTGACGTCGGGATGGACGCGACCGATCGCACCCGACATGCGCATCGCGCGGTCGCTTGCCATCTCCGGAGCCGATCGAAACGGACACGCCGATGTCGGCATGTAGACATCGACCGGCTCCGGGAAGTCCGGCATCGGCGGCATCACGCCGATGACCGTGTGAGGCCGATCGTTCATCCGGAACACCCGGCCGACGACACCGGGGTCGCCGCCGAAGCTGCGCTGCCAGTAGGAGTGGCTCAGCACGAGCACTGCCGGCGCACCGGGCCGGTCATCCGCCGGCACGAACGTCCGACCGTAGAGAGGACGGATGCCGAGCAGATCGAAGAAGTTCGCGGATACGACTTCCGTCGACACGCGCTCCGGCTCGTTGCGGCCCAGCAGGATGAACCACATGTTGTGGAATTCCGCGACGTCGGTGACGCTGCGCGACCGCCGATAGTCGGCGATATCGAGCGCCGAGAAGCCGATGTCGGGAACGCCGGCTCGTGGCCGGGCCTGCCTCAGCACGACCAGCCGCTCGCCGTCGGCGTAGGGAAGCGGCCGCAGCAGCACGCTGTTGACGACGCTGAAGACGGCGGTGTTGGCGCCGATGCCGAGCGCCATCGTGCCTATCACCGCGAGGGCGAATCCCGGGCTGCGCCGCATGCTGCGCAGCCCGTATCGCACGTCCTGCCACACGACTTCAACGAATCGCGACAGCCAGGCATCGCGGACGTTCGCCTTGACCGCATCGAGCGCACCGAACGCACGCAGAGCCTCGCGGCGCGCGTCGTCCGGACGCATGCCCGATGCGACGTTCTGTGCCGCGAGCATATCGATGTGGAATTGCAGTTCGGCATCGAGCTCCCGCTCGAGCCGGTTCCGCCGCACCAGCGGCATCAGACGCGTGCGCCATCGACCCAGCATCGTCGCACCCTGATATTGCTATCCCGCGATCACGCGTGCCACGGCGGCAGAGATGCGCTCCCAGTTCCGCGTCTCGTCGGC
>Ga0310811_10007789_pt1 | contig 13727 bp, 14 predicted proteins | sample YCmetagenome_FD_207642 | JGI IMG/M metagenome (GOLD analysis project Ga0310811, IMG submission 207642) | Soil microbial communities from experimental microcosm in Duke University, North Carolina, United States - YC | ecosystem: Engineered > Artificial ecosystem > Soil microcosm > Unclassified ... | reverse complement strand
CGATGCCCTGCAGGCGACCGAGCTGGAGATGGCGCCGGTGCTGGCCAAGCACTGGAACGAGGTCTTCCTGAATGCGGAGCTGTTCGCGCGGATCGATGCGGTGTCCGGGGACGGGTTGGATGCGGAGAGCAAGCGCGTGCTCGAGCGCTACAAGCTCGATTTCGTGCGCGCCGGGGCGAAGCTGGACGGCGGGGATCGCGAGCGGCTGGCGCTGATCGTCGAGGAGCTGGCGACGCTGGGGACGGCGTTCGGGCAGAACGTGCTCGCCGACGAGCAGGACTTCGTGCTGCCGCTCGCCGAGGCCGATCTTGCCGGCGTGCCGGATTTCGCGCGCGAGGCGGCGGCGGAGACCGCGAAAGAGCGCGGCCTCGATGCCGCCTATGCGGTCACGACCTCGCGCTCGAGCGTCGAGCCGATTTTGCAATTCGCCGACAAACGCGCGCTGCGCGAGACGCTGTTCAAGGCCTGGGTGAAGCGCGGCGACAACGCCAATGCGCACAACAACGCCAGGCTGATCGGCGAGATGGTGCGGCTGCGGGCCGAGCGGGCGCGGCTGCTCGGCTATCCGACCTTCGCCGATTACAAGCTCGCCGATACGATGGCGAAGACGCCGGAAGCGGCGCGGCATCTGCTCGATCAGGTCTGGGCGCCGGCGCGGGCGCGGGCGCTGGAGGAGCGCGACGCGCTGCAGGCGGAGATCGCGCGCGAGGGTGGAAATTTCAAGCTCGAAGCCTGGGACTGGCGCTACTACGCCGAGAAGGTGCGCAAGCAACGCTACGATCTCGATGACGCCGAGCTCATGCCCTATTTCCAGCTCGAGAACATGATCGCGGCGGCGTTCGACACGGCGCACCGGCTGTTCGGGCTCGACTTCGCGGAGCGCAAGGATGTGCCAGTCTATCATCCCGATGTGCGGGTATGGGAGGTGACGCGCCGCGGCAAGCATGTCGGCCTCTTCTACGGCGACTACTTCGCGCGCAGTTCCAAGCGCGGCGGTGCGTGGATGAGCTCGTTCCGCGACCAGGAGAACATGGGCGCGCCGGTGACGCCGCTGATCGTCAACAACTGCAATTTCAACAAGGGCGATCCGGCCCTTCTCTCCTTCGACGAGGCAAGGACGCTGTTCCACGAGTTCGGCCATGCGCTGCACGGGCTGCTCAGCCAGGTGCGCTTCCCGCGCCTTGCGGGGACGAATGTGGCGACGGATTTCGTCGAGCTGCCGTCGCAGATCTACGAGCATTGGATGGACGTGCCGGAGACGCTGGAGCGCTTCGCGGTGCATGCGCAGACCGGCCAGCCGATCCCGAAGGCACTGATCGAGAAGCTGAAGCGGGCGCGGAATTTCAACAAGGGCTTCGCGACGGTCGAGTTCCTGGCTTCGGCTTTCGTCGATCTCGACTATCATGCACTGGAGAATGCGGACGGACTCGATCCGGCAGCATTCCAGAGCAAGTCGCTGGAACGCATCGGCATGCCGAAGGAGATCGTGATGCGGCATGCGAGCCCGCATTTCCTGCACATCTTCACCGGCGACGGCTATTCGGCGGGCTATTACTCCTACATGTGGTCGGAGGTGCTGGATGCCGACGGCTTCGAGGCTTTCGAGGAAGCGAAGAACGCGTTCGATCCGAAGACGGCGCAGCGGCTGCACGATTACATCTATTCGGCAGGCGGGACGCGCGATTTCGCGGAGGCCTATCGCCTGTTCCGCGGGCGCGATCCGAAGATAGACGCGCTGCTGGAAGGGCGCGGGCTGGCGGCATGAGGATACGTGTGTTGCTTGCGCCCGTGATGGCGCTCCTGCTCGCGGTGCCAGCTTTTGCGTTGCCGGCGCCGAAGATCTCGATCTCGGATCTCGCCGATCTGCCGGTGGCCGAGCGCTATCCTTATGACGAGACCGCCAATGCCGATGCCGACGTCGCGGCGGCCTTCGCGCGGGCGCGCAAGAGCCATAAGCGCGTGCTGATCGATCTGGGCGGCAATTGGTGCGGCGACTGCATCGTGCTGTCGAACATCATGGCGCTGCCGGAGATGAAGGCATTCGTCGCCAGGCATTTTGAGGTCGTGACCGTCGATGTCGGGCGGATGAACAGGAATCTGCAGATCCCGGCGCGCTTCGGCGTCGATCTGAAGGGCGGCGTGCCGGCGGTGCTGGTGGTCGAGCCCGACGGCAAGACACTGGTCGACCGCGGCAACATCTCGATGCTGGAGGACTCCCGCCATATGACGCCGCAGGGCATCGCCGACTGGGTCGCGCAATGGGCGCGATGATCCATCGCACACGCCCGGCGCCGCATGTCGCGCTGCTCGCGATCGACAATCCGCCGATGAACGCGCTCGGCCGCGCGGCGCGCGCGGCATTGCTCGAAGCGCTCGATGCGATCGACGCGGATGGCGAGACGCGTGTGGTGATCCTCACCGGACACGGCACGCGGGCGTTCTGCAGCGGCGACGATCTGAAGGAACAGGCCGAGGCCCAGAAGGCCAAGTCGAGCGCGCATCTGGCCGAGTTCGCGCGGGTGCTGGAGCGGATCGAGGGCTTCCGCCTGCCGGTGATCGCAGCGGGCTTCGTTTGTTCGGGCGTGAATGTCGGATTGATGGCGTCGGCCTATCGCTTGCCCCGGCTGATCGGCGTGGCGCGGGCGAAGCACATGCTGCTGACCGGATCGCCGGTCGACGCGGCGAAAGCGGAGCTGTTCGGCCTCGTCACGGCGGTGCATGCACCGGAGGTGTTGATGGCGGAGGCCCTGGCGCTGGCCGGGCGGATCGCGAGCCGCGCACCGCTGTCGGTCGAAGCCACCAAGCGCACCGCCGCGCTGGCGCCCGATTTGACGCCGGAAGAAGCGGCAACGGTGAATGCCAAAGAACTGAGCGTGCTCGGCAAGAGCGCAGACCACCGCGAGGCGCTCGCAGCCTTCGCAGAGAAGCGCGAACCGGTGTTCAGGCGCGGATAAGGCCGCCCATCGGCTTGATCGGCGTCGTCGAAGGGAAAACCGCCGCGAGCTGGTTGCCCTTCAGGCCCATGTGGTCGCGCAGGATGCCGGTGGCGACCGCACGGAAGTCGGTCGTCGGTTTCAGGTCGCGCGCTTGATAGAGATCGGAGGGCTTGAGGCCGGGCCAGTCGGCGATGACGCGTCCGCCCTTGATCGCGCCGCCGGCGAGGAACACCGCGCCCGCCGTTCCGTGGTCGGTGCCCTGTGTCCCGTTCATCGCGACGGTGCGGCCGAACTCGCTGACGGCGATCGCCGCAGTGTTCTTCCAGAGCGGGCCGAGACCCTGCTTGAGCGCGGCGAGGCCGTGATCGAGGGTGCGCAGATTGGTCGAGAGCGGGCTGTAGGGACCGGCCTGGTTCACATGCGTGTCCCAGCCGCCGATCTCGACCATGGCGATCCGCTCGCCGTCGGGCGTGGAGAGAAACTTTGCAGCCGCGGTCATGAGCTGCACGAAGGCCTGATAGCCGCCACCCGCAGCAGCGCCGCCCATCGCGACGCCGTTCGCGCCCTGTGCGGCGGCGAAGGTCTTTGCGAGGCCGGGATCGGTTTCGCCATAGAGCATGGCAAGGCGCTGGACCGTGTCGGCGTCCGGCGAGGGGAGGAGTGACGGGGCCCAGGAGGTGACAGAAGCGGGACCGCGCATCATCAGCGGCATATGCGAATTGAGCGCGACGCCGAGCGGCTTGCCGGTGCCGGGGATCTGGCCGAGCGCGCGGTTGAGCCAGCCGGTGTCGAGGCCGAAGGGCTTCTCCGATCCGTTCTCGAGCAGGTTCTGGCCGTCGAAATGCGAGCGGTCGCGGTAGGGCGTGGCGCAGGCGTGGACGACGGCAAGCTCACCGGCATCGTAAAGGCTTTTCATGTTCGCGAGATTGGGATGGAGCGCGAATGTCGCGTTGAGCTTGAGCGTGCCATCGATGGCGAGACCGTTGCGGGCGCTTTCGAAATCGGGATCGCCGATGGCAGGCGCGGCGGAGAGGCCGTCCATCGCGCCGCGCAGGAGGATGACGACGAAACGCTTGTCCGTTTCGGCGGCGGCGAAGGCGGCGCGCGGGAGAGCCGTGGCGGCGGCGGAGGCGCCGAGGATGCGGAGCGCGTTGCGGCGCGAGAGCATGGCTATCTCCTTTGGAATTCGGGCGAGGCGAGCAGGAGCGTCAGCCCCTGTGCCGGGCTTTGCGCGCGGGCGATGGCCTGTGCGGTCGATTTGCCGAGCTGGGGGCCGAGGATATCTTCGGCGAGCGCGCCGGGGTTCATCGTGGCGGAGGCGAGAGCGTCGGCGGTCTGGTTCGCCCATTCGAAGCGCTTCCACACCGCGTCGGCGCCGAGCCACTCCGCTTCGATATCCGGCCAGCCATTGGGGCCCGGCGGGTTGTAGGGCTGCTGGCCCATGCTCTGATAGGCCCGCAGCAGCGTGCCGGGATCGGGCCGATAGCCGGGCAGCGCGCGGGCGGCGGAGATCACATAATCCTCCGGCGTCTTGAACTTGCGGGGCGCGGGCGCAAAGGCCGCGTCGCTGTCGACCAGCGCGGCGCATACCGCTTTGAGATCTCCGTCCGTCGCGAGGAAGGTTTTCGCCAGATGCTCGACCACCGCGGGCGGCGGATCGTCGGCGATGAAATGGCGCGCGAGCTTCGTGGCGATGAAATGCGCGGTGGCGGGATGGGCGGCGAGATCGCGCAGCACCGCCTCGCCCTGGTCGACGCCGGCCTGCGCGTAGACCCTGCCCATCAGCGTCTGCGGGCCGGGCTCATGCTCTTCGTCGTCGAACTCGAACAGGCCTTTGCCGTTGAGGCGGCCTTCGAGCAGCAGCTTGTAGCCCGGCACACGCGGCGGGCGGGCGATGGTCCAGCCGGTGAGGATGCGCGCAAAGCTGGTGACGTCGGCCTGGGTGTAGCCGCTGCGCACGCCAAGGGTCTGCAGCTCCAGGATCTCGCGGGCGAGGTTCTCGTTGAGGCCGGGCTTCTCCGGCATGGCGAAATCCTCGCGCTTGCGCGGCGCGCGCAGCGAGGGATCGAGGCCGACTTTCGAGTTGGGGCCGATGGAGCGGAAATTGTCGAGATAGAACAGCATCGCCGGATGTTTCGTCGAAGCGAGCAGCATGTCGGCGAAGCGGCCGGTGATATTGGAGCGGATCACGTCGCGCTCGAAGGCCGGCGGCATGGCGATGGCGCCTGGCTTGGCGCCCGAGACGACGAAGTGGTTGAGCCAGAAATGCACCAGCCGCTCGAAGAAGGGCCGATCGGTTGCAACCGCGGTGTCGAAACGTGCCTTCACGGCGGCGGCGTAGCGCGGGACGAAGGTGCGGATGTAATCGCCCTCGATACTGAGGCCCTTGTTGCCGTCGCCCATCATGGCGCCGGTTGAGGGTTTCAGATCATACGGGTCCATGCCGTTCGCGCGCGCCTTGTCGGCAATGGTGCGGAGCCATTTGAAGAATGCGCTCATGTCGTCGACGGTCGACGGGAGCGCGGCGAGCGGCGCCGGCAATTCGCGCTCCGGCGCAAGCTGGGCTTTGAGCCAGGCTTTGGGATCGCCGGCGATGCGCGCGACCTCGCCGGGCCTGGCGCCGAGACCGAAGCGATTGGCGGCGATGACGGCTTCGATCGACATGGCACTCCGTTCCGCGCGGGTCGTGCCTGTTCAACGCGGCGGGGGCCGGGCTCCGGCGCGAACATATATGTAATGTGCGGCGGAACCCGCCTTAACGAGGCCCTCGGAAAGACGCTTGAATCCCGTCCGGTCTTCCGCCATAACCGCCGCCCAACCTGGTTTCGCGGGCGTAGCTCAGGGGTAGAGCATAACCTTGCCAAGGTTAGGGTCGGGCGTTCGATTCGCCTCGCCCGCTCCAGGTTTTTCAATGACTTAGATGTGTAGGCTGCCGGCGCGAGCCGGTTGCCGGTTCACCGTCACGAAGCGGCCTCGGAAGCCCAGTCCTGGTGCGCACCCGGACGGTCCCGAACCCGATCGTCACTCTGCCCCTCGATCAAAAGCTCGCGGATCACGCCGGCCGACCGCACCATGGCACCTTTGAGGCTTGCGGCGGCAGCAGCGGCGGCGGCACCGATGCGTCCATTCGAGGCGTCCTTCGTCATCATCTCCATGAAGACAGCCGCGAGCTCCGCACCGGACTCGACCCGCCCAGCGCCTTGGGCATCCAATATCGCCGTATACGTAGCCTGCATGTTGTGCCTGTGAGGGCCCACAAGAATTCCGCATCCAAGCTGTGCCGGTTCGAACGGATTGTGTCCGCCGATCGGCACCAGCATCCCGCCGAGAAAGGCGAACGGCACCAGGCGGTAAAACAGCCCCAGCTCGTTCATCGTGTCTGCAACGTAGATCTTGGTGTCTTTTCCGGGGAGTTCGTTGCGTGACCGAAGCCGCACTTTGCGATGTCCGCTTGCCCGCAGCAGATTCGGTGCGCGGCCGATGTTGCGCGGGACAATGATCGTCAGAAGGTCGGGATACTCGATCCCCAGCCTTTCATGCGCCGACAGGACATGGCGTTCTTCGCCGCGATGGGTCTGGGCGGCCAGAAAAATCGGCCGTCCGGCCACGGCTCTGCGCAATGCCTCGAGCGCACCGTGGTCGACACTGAGCGGCGGGCATCCGCCTTGAGATTGCCGCCGATCATCATCCGGCCGCAGCCGAGCGCGGCAAACTGCGCCCGCTGTTGCGCGTCGACCGTCACACAGGCATCGAATGCCGAAAAGATGTAGCGCGACGTCGTGGGTACGCGGCGCTAATTTGCATAGGAGCCTGTCGACATGCGTGCATCGACAAGCGCCAACCGCGTATTCCAGTGCCGCGCCTTCAGTATGAGGTTCGGCCAAATCTCCGAGTCGACGAAGACGCCGACATCCGGCTACCAGTGCCGGAAAAATCTCGAAACACCGCGCGGCGTATCGAGGGGGACGAATTCCTGCAGAACCGGACCCTTGGCGCGCACCATGGCAATCCCTTCCCGTGTGCCGCTGGTGATGAGCACTTGCGAGCCCCTCGGCCACGACGCGTTCGGCAAGCTGGAGGCACGCGAGCGACTCGCCGACACTCGCGCCGTGGAACCAGACGAGCGATCCCGACGGACGGTCGATGCTGGAGTAGCCGTGGCGCGCGGCAGTCAGGCCGGGCGTGTCGACATTTCGCGTCACGAACAGACGCAAGCCGATCAGCAGGAACGGCGCTATGAGCTGAGTCGTCCAGCGGTAGACCCGCAGGAGAAGTGTACCATCCGCCGCCTGGCGCGCGGGTATTTCGCGCCATCTGTCGGCGGCTTCCGACCTTGCCCGCTGGGGCTCTGCCCGGTTCACGCTTGCAACGGCGCGGAATGTGCGCGACAGCCCCTTACGCATCGGATCGCGACGCTTGGCCGGACGAGCAAACCGGCCGGGAAAGCGCTCACGATGCACCGGAGGCGCGCGCCCTTATCGCCGCCTCCACCTTCAGGATATCCGCCGGGACATAGATCGAGATGGATCGATCCGAAACCTTGACCATCCGGACCTCGTATTGATGGGGAGGCGCCCATCATCGTCGCCCTAGAAAAACAACCCTTCCCTAAGCCCTTGTTTTTTAGCCGAAGCGCGCCGGATGCGCTGCCCCGACCGGACATTGCGTCAGGTTATGACGTGCGCCGTTTGAACATACCAAGAACAAACAAGAAGGCGCGACCTGAGCTTCCTAAGGGGGATTCATTGCGATTCTAGCTCGGCTAGAATCGTGCCGACACAACTGAGTTGAAGGGGCACGCATGGTTGGCGAACAGATCGCACAGCGAATGATCGAAGCCTCTCAGGCCCATCGTGACCTTGGTCAGGCCGGCGCGCCGATCGAAGCTTCTCCAGGAGCGGGCCGCGCGACGGCAACGCCCGGTTCGGATGTCGGTCGCGGCTCGGCCGATGGGGTGACCTCCCCGGCGTTCGCGCCCGCTGCGGTGGCGGCAACAGCGGGCCTTGCGACAAGGACCGAGCCGGCGATGGAGGACAGCGGCGTGGAGATGGCAAACCGGACCGGCACGCCGGGCGCCGCGGCACGCGCAACGGATGGCGCACGGATAGACGCGGCCTTGCAGCCGTACCAAGACGAGGGCGTCGAGATTCCTGATCGCGTCAATGTCGGAAATTCCGCCATCGTTGCGCTTCGCATGTACTCGACGGACAGCCTCGAAGAGACCTACGTGACCGGCGTCGTCGAGGCCTCTCATGATGTGGAAAAATACGCGCGCTATCTGAGCGGCCAAGAGCAACTGGACGACGCTGAATCGCTCCTGAAACTACTCGTTCTCGCCCTTTCCAACTGGCTGAAGGCGCAAGAGAACCTCCATGCCTACTACGAATACAACGTCCGGCGTATTGTGCGCGTCGATGCTTCGCGTGTTGGCGCTGGCGCCAAGCTAAGCGCTGCCCGGCGCGGCGTACCGGAAACTCCGAGCGAGTGGAGAGAAGATGACTTCGACAACGTTTGGGAGATGTTGCGAGAACTGAAAAAGACCCTTGACCGGCAGGCCCGCGCGGCGGAAATCAGCAATGACAACCCCAGAGAGATGCCTGTGGCCAAAGCACCGCGGGCGGCCCGTCGCTGGCGCGAACTTGCCCTCACGATCAAGGACCGAATTACCCTTCTCGATAAGATGTACATCAAGCTTGCGCGTCGGAACACACAGATCATCGTGACGGACGACCGAGGGGGAAATGTCCACTAGCGCCGATCTTCCGAACTCCATCTGCGGTGCGCGCCTGCGCGCGGGTGGCGTGTGCCAGGCCAAAGCCGTGGTCGGCAAGCGCCGCTGTCATGCCCATGGCGGTGCGCCGCGCTCGGGAGCGCCCAAGGGAAACCGCAATGCGCTGCGTCACGGCCATTACGCCTGTGGGCCGGAGCTACCACAGCTCTACAAGTTCGTTCGCGGCAATAGCGCTGCGGAGCGAAAGCGGGCGCGGGAAAGGGGGCTTGCGATCGAAGTGCTCAAACGCGACGCCGAAGCGATCGCCCGTGGCGAGACGGCGAGATGGACCCTCGCCGATCCGGCGCAAGATCGTTCGACAATCGCCGCGTTCGTCCGAGGCCTTTCGGAGATGAAGGACATAATCCTTCAGCAAATGCACGAGGGCGTCGGGTTCCGCGGCGATGGCGGACGGCACGATGCGCTTTGTGCGATTTTGCGTGACCCGAGTTTTCATCACAGCAGCATCTCGCTCCTCGTCAAGGTGTGCGCGGTCTTTCGTGATATTGGCGATGGCACAAGAACGCGGGACCGGCCGCGGCGCGCGGTCGATGATGTAGTTGGCTGGCGCGCGATCTGCGTCGAGCTGCATCAGGCTTTGCGCAACCGCGTGACGCTGCCCGGCGATCACGACGCCTAGATCTGCGCCGCTGCGCATTGTCAGCCAGGCTTGCGTGGCGGTGCTAGCGATCGCGCACAAAAAATCGTCCGTAGTCGGATTTTTATTGCACCCTGCCCGGTCAAAGTTACGTTTTTGGCATGGCTTCACATCAAACACCTCTGCTTGCCACGCTCGAACACCATCGGGCCCAACTGATCGATGAGGTACGAAGCGGCAAAGAGATTTCGGCCGCGCAAGACAGCAGCGGCACGATCGGGTTTCCCGATGTCTATCTGGCGAGCGGATGTCTGCAAAAAGCGCTGCGCCGCGGCCAGTTTGATCATGCCCAAGCCGCCGGACGCTATCTCTTGGCGCACGATGCCGACAGGCTGTGGCGCAGACTCTGCGTATGCGCCTTTGAGGATTTTGGCACCGCCGATCTTGCGCTGACCGCGATGGTCACGGTGGCGGCGGCGAGCAAGGCTTTGCGCCTTGTGCTCGGCGAAAAGGCCGTGCTCGATCATCTGATCGTCCGGCTTTGCGCTGCGGTCAAGGATCGCCGCCTGGACGATCTTTATGCCTTGGCCGCAGCCGGCATTGCGCAGCGAGGCAGGCCGCTACCGGATGGTCCGCTCGGTGCGCTCGTGCACCAAGCCCAGCGCCTGGTCATGCGCTTGGAACGCAAGGTCCCGCGCCGCGCCTTTCGTGTGGTCGTGCCCGCTGCGGTGACACAGATGCTGGATGCCTATCAAGCCGATGGGCGCATTGGGCGCAATCTTGCGGCTTTGTGCGATCTGGGTACGCGGGTGTCGCATTGCCTGTTGCCGGCCTTGTTTCCCTTCGCTCTTCAGTCCGCGCAGAACCTGGGCGCGCACGCCACGGTCACCGAGCCTTCGATCCCGCTGACACCGCTGATCGCGGGTGTGCCGGCTTATGCCCTCGACGGCTTTACCCGCATCGGCCGACAGGTCCTTGCCGAACTGGCACGGTCGCATGGGCCGCTGCGCGATGTTACGCGCGCCCTGGGTGTTTCCGACAGGCTCGATGTTTTGCACCACCTGTTGTTCTTCGCCGAGGGTGCGCGTTCGCGGCCGCTGCTTCGGGACGATCTTTCGCGCGCGCTGGAACGGGAGGCGCGCGCTGTTGGGGCGCGCATGCCCGCCGAGGCCGCTTTGGCGGCGGTGGATATCATGGCGGGGCTCTTGCCGCTCGAAGACATGCGCCGTCGCGCACTTCTGGCCGCCTACCCCCACTGGGCGGCCGAGGAAGACCGCCAATGACCTCTGGCGGCACCGAAGCTCCGGCCTTTGCAAGCCCTGCCCTTGGGCCCGGTGGCGAAAGCCTTCGCAACGGCCACACACGCAAATCCGCTTGGCGTTCCAGACGATCACAAAGCCCTTAAGGAGGAGAACCGATGAACAGTGAACTTATTCGCACGGAAGCGGCGCATTACCGCGCGCTGCACGACCAATTGAAAAACGACTATGCCGCGCTTGACGACGAAGTCCTCGCCGACACGCTTGAGGGTTTGTCGGAGTTCCCGGATCTTATTGAGGAGATTGTGCGCTCGGCTTTGGACGATGAGGCCTTGATCACGGCGCTGAAGGCGCGCTTGGACGCCATGGCCGCTCGGCTGGCGCGCATTCGCGAGCGTCACCAGAAGAAGCGCCAGCTGGTCAGTTGGGCCTTGGGTGCGGCTGGGCTGCAGAAGCTCAAAGCGCCCGACTTCACCGTGTCGTTGTCCGAAGGCGCGCTGCGCCTTGAGATTTGCGACGAGAGTCTGCTTCCCGCTGCGTTTCTGGTGCCCCAGCCGGCCCGCCCGGATCGCAGCGCGATTTCGGCGGCGCTGAAGCGCGGCGAGGCGGTTGCCGGTGCTTCTTTGGTGCAGAGTCAGCCTTACATCACGGTTTCGACGCGATGAGCCCCGTGGGATTTGGCAATCGCCAGCTCGCCAAGCTGGCCCGCGATCTTGATCCAAGCCATGTGCGTACCCGCCGCGACGGTGACAAGGCGCTGGCCTATGTCGAGGGCTGGTTCGTCGTCGCCGAAGCCAATCGTATTTTCGGATATGACGGCTGGGACCGCGAGACGATCGACAGGTCGCTGCTCGTCAACCGGCGGATCGGAGAGCAGACCAGCTGTGCCTATGCGGCGCGCGTTCGGATCTCGGTGCGAGCCGGCGATTTGATCGTTCGCCGCGACGGCACGGGGGTTGGCCGCGCGATGGCGGGCGATCCGGCCGAAGCCCATGAGCGGGCGCTGAAGGCTGCCGAGACCGATGCGACCAAACGGGCCCTGACGACCTTTGGGGGACGCTTTGGACTTCTGCTTTATGATCCCGATAGACGCGCCGCAGCTCCTGCTGCAGAGGTCTCGCCCAGGCCTGAGCCGACGCCTGCAAAGGGGGCCCTGGCGAAATCCTTCAGCTTGCGTGGGCCCGACGGGTGCGACCTGGAGCGCCTTTCGGCAGAAGCCTTTTGCACCGGACTGCGACAGCTTCTGGAAGCTGCGCCGAGCGTTGAGGAAGCCCAGCGGCTTTGGTCGTGCAATGCGGACGCGCTCGCGCAGCTGCGCAGCGTGCCGCATGTTTTGAACGCCAAGGGCGAACATTTTGCTGACCTCTTAGAGCGCCTGCTGGAGAAGAGAGTGCGGGCGCTTGCGCCTCGTGGCGCGAGCGCCGACACAAAATCGGCCTCGGTTCGCCTCTTTACGCCTGCACCGCCCTATCCGTTACGCGCGGTTGCGCAGCGCTTGGGCCAAGGCCAAGACGGTTCCGAGCAGCCTACGACGCCTCAACCCGGTCCCAAAAGTGCGGGTTGTTCCCTTCCCCCTGTGCTGGCCGCTCAGGCGGCGCCGGTGATCGTGGGTTCGGCAACGGGCGATGCGGCGCCGACGCGCCGGTCGGCGATCGGGGGCGGCTACTCGGTGGATAAGAGCCAATTGGCCGTTGCGAGCGAGCGCCGGTTGCGCAGCAAAGCGCATTTGGTCCGTGTTGCGTCGCTGCCCTGTTTGGTGTGCGAGGGCGGCCCCTGCCATGCCCATCACATTACCTTTGCCCAGCCGCGCGGACTTTCGCAGAAGGTCAGCGACGAATTTACGGTGCCGCTCTGCGTCGAGCATCACAACGATCTGCACCGAAACCATAGCGAGGCAGCGTGGTGGCGTGGCCTCGGGATCGAGCCGATTCCGGTCGCCTTGCGCCACTGGCAGGAGACGTCAATGCGCCAGGCTTTGCCGGGGGACGCGCGGTGACGCGCTTTGCCCAGCGCCATGTCGAAGATATGGCCGATCGGGCCCAGGAGGCGGCGGCGCTGGCGCAGGCCGCGCGCCAACTCGTCATCGAGGGGCATGAGGGGCAGGCCCTCGAAGCCCTTGTTGCGCTCATTTTGCCGCTCCAGGAGGCCCTGATCTTGGCGCGGCTGGCGCTTAGCGAAGCGGTCCAGGAGGCGCGCTAGCGGGCATGACGGCTGAGGGCTTCCGCCTCGACGACCAAGAGCTCCAGGTAGGGTTTGGGCATGCCGCGCGCCGCCGAGTGCAAGCGGGCGTACAATTTGTTCTGGCGGCTGCGGGACGTGGCGCCGTCCCAGCCCAGCAGCTCGTTGGGCGAGCTATTCAGGATCTGGCAAATACGCAGCAAGGTTGCGAGGTCCGGTTCGCGGGCTCCGGTGACGTAGTGCCCATAGCGCCGTTCGGTCAAACCGGACCTCCGGGCGACCTCGGCATCGGTCAACTCTAGTTCTCGGGCGCGCTGGCGCAGGTTTTGGCCGAACGGAATCATGGCCAACATCTTGTTTGCCTACCTGCCTCGACAATATGTACATTATGTTCTCTTCTATCAGTCCATTCCGTAGACTTTGGGTTCGGCAATCGCCATGACCAGGAACGATATGAAACAAACAGCTGCGAGGTTGGTGTTCGGGATTGCGGCGTTAGCGCCCAGCGCTGCGCTGGCGGCGTCACATCCGATTGCCGACGTCGTCGCCAAGGGCGTCGCGGAATTTCAGGTGAAGCGTTATCTGCGCGACCCGGACTCGGCAAAGTTCTCCGATATCCACGGCGCCGACTTGCCGAGCGTTCCTGGAACGGAAATTCAGGGGTGGTCGGTGATCTGCGGCGTCGTCAATTCGCGGAACGGATTTGGCGGCTATTCGGGGCCTGAGCGCTTCATCGTCATTGTCATGTCTGCAACCGATGCCGAAGTCGACTTCGAACACGCCACCCGAAAGCGCGACTTCGCGAAGTCTTGGGCTCTTTGCGAGCTTTGACCAAAGCAAACGCCATGCACTTGGGCCAGCGGCGGACGGTAGATCTTTCACGATCGGCAACCCATTTGGCGATCGGGCTCTGCGCAGCCCGATCCGCCACACGCTCAGCAGCTGAACAACAGCAATTTTTGGCGCGAACATTTGTGAGATGAGAT
>Ga0310811_10007787_pt1 | contig 13728 bp, 22 predicted proteins | sample YCmetagenome_FD_207642 | JGI IMG/M metagenome (GOLD analysis project Ga0310811, IMG submission 207642) | Soil microbial communities from experimental microcosm in Duke University, North Carolina, United States - YC | ecosystem: Engineered > Artificial ecosystem > Soil microcosm > Unclassified ... | reverse complement strand
AAAAAATGGTATAGGCCAAGTCATACAAGCTATGATAATTAACAAGATCACTTGACTCCCACGGTTGATAAAGAGATAGAACACTTTCCCTGCAAATCATAATATGCTGTGAGAATCAGTTGAATTTGAATTTAAACTATACTAGGCTTATTTTGAATATAACTAATTTTTTTTAGCTCAAACCTCAGAGTCTGATCCAGTTGCAATCATTTTCATAATTTTCATCAATGATGTATATTATTGCATCACAGTACAATAGGTACAAGCTACAACAGACTAGCAGCACTGAAAAGTATTTCAAGTTGAAATCCTCTGACTTGAGTAACAATAATAGAAAAGGGGTTTTACTTCATTTTTCTGTATTACAAATTCCACTAGATATAAAACATATATGATTTTCAATTTTCTGATTGTTGTTGATAATGAAACTATCTGACTGATGATTGATAAAAGATATATATGTCAATACATGCCTGCACCAACAATAACTAAAGAACAGAGAAATACCAAGGACTCAGTGTCAACAATAATTCATCCTGTCCAAGATCTTCTTCTTCCTGATTATCACAGAGCCTCATTGAGAAGTCTGTGGTAGTCAGTTTCTTGGGTACCAGCATGGTATTGCTAGCAGGATTATGCCTGGCATCCTGATAAGCAGCACTGATGATGCTCTTGAAAAAGTCCTGTAGATCTAGCTCCAAAGAAATTTGAAATAGCTCAGGAATCCCAGCATTCTCCAGAGTAGATATATCCAAATCTATTAGAATGGAAGAGGAACACCCTTCCTGAGTTCTAGACCATGCAGCTTGGGTAAATTGTTTGATGAGGAGTGAAAGATCAGAGTAAGGCATGGGTTGAACACCCACAGCCAGCACTACATCCACAAGATTCTTGTCATGATCAAGAATAGCATCCAAATTTGGGAGTTCCTCCTTAGAGACCACTATATTTGGACGGCGGATGCCATGGTGTCCACATTGGTAAGGTCGACAGTCAGAGCATCTAGGTAGTCCATCTGAAGCAGACTGATCCAGAAAAGTGACTGATGGGACCACATGAGGACCAATAGAGCAAGACATCTGGTCCAGACGACCCAATAATGGAATGCATCTTGGACAATCTGGCTGACCAATCTGATGTGCCAGTGGAACTCCATAGGACAACAGTCCAGCAGTTTTTTCCATGGCATCAATATTTTGAGTGTAGATGCGCAAAAGATTGCCACGCCTATCCAAAGAGTGTATAGCCTGGTAAAACAAGTTTTTCTTGGATGCTGGTTTCAGATGGTGCTTCATGGTCTGAAACACTGATGATGACTGTGCCTGATCCTGTGAATGTAGTGATATATGAGATGCTTTTCTAGATATATAGAGCCTTGTATTACATACCTGCCAGATTATAGGAACAAGTAACTCAAAAGGATGAGACAGGGGTAGAGATGAAGATCCACTAGGAATAGATACACCTGGACCTAGAGTTAGTAAGTGAGGCCCAATAGAATTTCTTGAGCATGAAGCTTTCAATAGATGGACTCTATCATACCACAAATGATAACCAGATTTTTGGCATTTAATATGAGGTTCAGAATGTTCTGAATCTCTTGACTTCCAGGAGACTTCAAGACAAGACTGTTTCCAGGGGTATAGTGGGATAATGAGGTCGATGGTTGAGATTGATTCAGGGATGAGTTGAGATGTTGTTTTTTAGAACGGAGGGGCACCAGAACTAACCTAAAGCTCTTAGGTTAGTGTGTCTATTTAAAATTATAGTTAATCTATCTGACTAACTTGACTTTTTTTATAGCTTTTAGTGCAGATAATCTTGTGGCCCTCAGCTTGGATTTATTTGCATCATAGAACAACAGCTCTGGAAGCCCACGCATGGCCATCATAACAAATAGACCAGAAGACCAGGTATCCATTTGTTGGCGATCTTTTGTTGGTACATGATAGCAAGTATCCCAGTCCTTGAAACGGTCTTCAAGTGACTCAATTTCTGGATAAGTTCCATGTTTTAGCCAGTACTCCAGGCCAGCAGCAGCATGCTGTAAATCCTAATAGAAAAATCATTACATTAGATATCTACTTATTGGTACATTTATAAAAGAAAATCTACTAACCTTTTTAGCCCAGTCAGGAGCCCTTCCCCGACTGTTAAATAAACCCATTTGATGGATTGACCAGTCAACCCAACCCAAGACCCAGTGAAGGGGACTTCCTCCTAATAATGGAAAAGCCCAAAGCCTAGAGGCTAGCAACTTTTGCTTAGTGATCTAGAAGAAAGAAGTAAGATTAAGTTTATGAGTAACTGCTTGTATGAATGTACTTACCTGAGAAATAATGGTTTCCAGATTTGTTCCCAGTGAAGTTTCTCCATGTATGAAGCAAGGGACCAGAGAGCTAATAACAACACATCCTGCCTTAGTCAAAAAGCCATCCTTATCAGGCACAAGAATGCTGTATGCATTCATGATAGAGCCTTCAGTCAGATTCTTGCTATCTTCAACACAGTACAGATCCTTAGGTGCCACCTGCACACCTCCTATGATGTATGATAGTGGGGGTCCAGATGGGGGAAGTGAGGATAGAGGTGGGGGTGGGGATATCTCATCAATTGTATCTATGTCTAGTGAGATCCTGCCTTGGTTCAGAGAAGATGAAGAAGGTGGTGGTTCAATATCTGGCATGATGTTTGAAATGTGTTGCTGAATTGAAGGATCAGAAGTAAGTCTTGAAAAACACAAGGCAGAATGAGATGAATGTACTATAGCTACATGGAACATGCAGCTTAACAGGACCAGATGTGCCTGCTTACTAATAATGATTGTACTTGCCAATTTGAGATAAGTATACGAAAAGGGGAATCAGACCATATCTCAGTGACCTGAAGAACAAAATTCAACTCTTAAATGCTAGAGCCTCTTGTAGACCTCCATACCTTTTTGTGGGATTAGTGTGATGGGGAGCTGGTGCCAGTAGACATGAAATAGATTTCTGGCTGGCATGTTGCCTGGCTATCACTACTGCTACACTGCATGGGTAAATTCTAAGAGACAACTGCCAAGATCCACAACTTCTCCTACTTCCGTAACTGAAGTACGCCCTCTCAAGATGCCATGCAACTTTTGTGGGGAAATGTCCAGGTGTTGCAGAATCTTTGTAATGACCGCATGTGCACGAGTATAGCTAGGTGATCGTAAGGCTTTAGGCCGCCGTTTCTTGCTGGACATTGATGCTGGGCGTTGTACCAGATGCTCTCTGGGATTAAGAACCATGCAACAAAGTGCCAGCAGTGGCCAGTAATGCAATCCTTTCCAGACAACAAAGTCAATGACATAGAGCAAGTGACCTCATAATCATACTTACCTGATAGTTGATCTGGTGGCAAACGGGGAATGAGAGCAGCCATCCGCCAGAGGGTCTCATCTATGTGTTCATGAGTTTGTGTGGTGTTGCCTTTAGTGACTTCTAGGGATCTCCAGCTATGCATGTGATGCATCGTTCCATATGTCAAAAAATGGCCCCCACGTGCCAAAGCGGGATTTGGATTGTATTCTGCATATAATTGGCCTGGTGGCTGGATTCTACAAAGGAGATAGCGATGAGGTAGCTAATATGGACGCCATCTATCCATGGGCTTACAGCAAATCTCCAGGATATAAGGTCACAGTCTCAGAATCATAATCATCCAGGTCATGAGGACCGCAGAAAATTTTTGTGGCTTGAAAGAGCACCCTGCTGTCGCAGGCGATCTTGCGGAAGAAGAGCGTCCGCAGTTGGATGCCAATGACCGGAAAGAAATAGGTGTTCCTGCCTTCAGAGTCACGGTGCGGAGGAATCAGTACCCCTCCCTGGGACACTGAGGCGCATGAGCTGCCAAGATGCATACCCGGTCCGGACGGCGGACAATCCTTGGCGGTCCGGTGCCAGGCCATCTGGCCCTCATCTAGGGGACTGAGTGCGGATAAACATCGAATGCGGAGGTGACTAGATGACACTTACGCTAGTTCCAGGGGTAAACCTACTGCAATGGGACAGTCCAGAACGCATCTTTGCTCGTTTGGATTGTTTATACCCGAAATCAAATCACTCATCACGCCAGGAACATAGGGTTGAGCAGGATTTTTTGCCCGAAGCGCCATATCTGGGCAACCAGGATGAACATTGACTGCATGTGAATATTGAAGATCCAGAACCTTACCATGCATATCCACAGGCATGGTGCCATGAATGCCATACCGCTTTTCCAGGTACTCCATCGTTAAGGTTAGGGGCCCAGGTTTCACCGCCTCACGCACAATGACACACTTTCCTGCTGCAAGACTAGACCGGATTTCAATCAATAGTGACTCATTTTCAGTAAGGGCGCCTTTGAGATGGGTCACAAATCTGGACCCTGGTTTGGAAGCTGGAACTGCCGCGAATTTTTGTGTGAGGCGCAGATCCTCAATCAATACATTTTGTCCGTCTTGTATGACAGTGGGCAGTATCGTGATATGGCCATCATCCCATGTCACATCCTTTGTCACCAAAGGAACCTGGGCCCCTGGCATACCTAAGGCCAGATTCAGCCCTCTGGGTCCTGCCAGTGGATCATGAGATGATGCAACTGAATGCTGGGAGAAACTGTTGGTACATGAATGGCTATCATCTGATGTTTGATCCTGGGCTAAAGAAGGGGTCCAGGAAAATGCAGGTAAGAGTACTCCGGCTGTGGCCGAAGTATTTGGTTCCGACAGCGCCCGGGCAGCGCTCCTGCGCTGACGCAATTTTCGTTTGCAAGCGGCTTGTGCATCTCGACGTTTCCGCTTGACCTCGGGTGGCAGTTTGCTCTCGTATCTACGGTTGTACTCTTTCTTGCGCTCCGGGGATACAGCACGTGTCATGACAACGTTTCTTTTTTGAACTTGATGCGCCGGTTCTGGTGGGTTTGAGTAGTTCGGTGGGAAGGGATACAGCGGAACCAAAAATCTAGGTTAGGGTTCACTTCTACCGCGGACTTTGAAGTACAGGGCTGCCCCTCCTAATCATTCACTCATACCCCTTTTCATGGCCGCTATTATTGGCTTGGCAATTGTATGACTGGCGGGACTCTAAATGGAACAAATACCTCGCTTTTCGCTCCAGAAAGTAGTGATGTGCACGGCCCAGCCTCAGGCTGTGGGCCAGGCCAAGCTGGGCATGAATAGGCCGATCCGATCCGAGCCAAAGTCATGGCCGGCGACTCTTTGGCCTGGCCTGAGATTGTGAAAAGCCGAAGCCGCCAGCTCAGGCCATGGCTTAGCGCTGGCTTATGTATTTGACAGTGTTGCTTTTGTTGATGGTCTAGGTTCTATTGACAGTGTCTCTTGCCTCCCAACACTGCACCTGCCCAATCTTTGTAACTCGCACACCAGACGTGTTGAACTCGGAACAAATGCATTCGATGGTGCGCATCACAATGCTTGCCATAACCGAGTCCCTTGTCTAGCTCTTTGGCCGGGTTCTCAACTCTTTGAATCTCACTGCCCACCAGATACAGTGCCGCCTACCGTAGCCTCGCTGACCTAACGCGTCACTGATCCCCTGACAGTTGGCGAGTGTATTGATCCTTCATCGAGCTCAAGCCTCACTGACCGAATGCGTCGATGATCCCTTGACAGGTTGTGAGCGTGTCGATCTTACTTCGAGCTTGAGCCATGCTGATTGAAGTCGTTGTCCGCTGTTCGCAGGATGTGAGTATGTCGATCCTCCTTTGAGCTCGAGCGATGCTGATCGCAGTCCCTGCCCACTGTTTGCAGCGTGCGAGTGTGTTGATCCTCCTTCGAGTTCGAGCGATGCTGATCGAAGCCGTTATACACTGTTCGGATACCTGCTATATTCTCGCTTACCTCTATTGGGCCGCGGCTCAGGCAGAGCCGGGCCAAAGAAAAGCCGTCGTTGACAGCTTTGTCCTGGCCCGCAGTTCTTTAAAGTCAGAGCTGTCTGAAGCCAGGCCAGAACATCACTGGTGGCAGAATGTCACTGATATGTCAATGCAGGCGCAAAGGTCAAGTGGTTGTCAGGATTAATATGGGATATGATGATTTTCACAACATTGTTAAAGATCTCATCCAGTGCATTATTATACATATTGGCCTTTTATGAGGGATGGCACCATAAACATCACTTGGTATCCACCTGCCATTTCTGAACCAAGGCCATGAATGCATTACGTGCCGAATTTTGGGTTTTGGCAGCCTGTAATGAAGTTAGGGGTAAAGTAACCCCTATGCCTTGTGATAAATTTCTGTTGGATAGCATGGATGACAGCCGAGGAACCACGGTGCCATGTGTGTGGCGGCCTTGAAACCACCTGAGATTCCTGAGCGGTGGTCCAAATCCAACAATCATCAGGACTTACCACAAGGCATTTTCAGCGGTTTCTACATAGCATCCAAGGTCCATCATGGCAAAATTAAATTCATCGGCCGGTGCCTCTTTGCAGGTCTGGAGAGCTATTGTCCAAGTAGCGTCATGGTCGACATGTTGAGGCGCCACAAAGTTCCAACAATAATAGGCGGTTGCGCCTATGCCTCCCAAAGAATTGACTTCAGAAGACAATTGTCGGAGCTCCCCAGCCGCCTGAGCATGAACCGGTGTGATCGCAGCTACCATCCTTTCCACATCCTGGAATTTTTTGCATCAGTTAGTCTCAGATAAGGATGGAAAGATGTGGTAAACATACGGCAGCATGAGCAAAGAGCAACTTTATGTGAGATGTATCTGTCACCTCCATACCATCATAGCCTGTATAGGTATCTCCAGGTTTGCCCCCAGCAGGTCTCCTGGAGCCTACAGGGTGCATCCTGCCCCATTCAAATCGGCGGAACTGGCTGCCCCGTTTGATGGCTTTGGTTTCCTTTCCGGGAGATGCTTCGTAACGGATCTTCTGAAGGTCCTCATCAGAAAATGTGTCAAAGGAAACCCCTGCCAACACAGTATTGGGTGAGCCGGCATCAACTAATAAGGTGATGTCCCGGCCACAGCGCGCTAGCACATCCACACGGCGAGAGATCTTTTTCAAACCCAAGTCCATTAGAGGAACATAATCGGTGTGGACCGCCCTGCCCTACGACAAAATAATTTCAAGACGGGCAGGAATGTCAATACCAAAATCCTTACCTTCCCTGTGGGCGGAAGTCGATCGGGATCATTGGCAGGATATGGTGTGATGACCTTCCCATGTATTTCTGAGTGATAACCGGGCTCAACAGCCCAATACCTGACACATTTGGAATCCTCAGGCTGGTGATAGCATGCACGACAATCCCGGGTAATTGGATCTATATTTTTGTGGAACTTCGAATGAAAACTTTTGGACAGTTCTCGGCGTAGGCTCCTCAGCTCTGCAGACAACTTCAGAACCAAATGTAGTTCTTCATCCAGATCAAGGGCATCCAGATCGGCGGCGGAGAAACCGGAGATCAAACGGAATAGATGGTTCAACGAGGTCTTGCATATCTGTTGAATATGCCGCATCGACATAATGGCCAGCATAATGAAGGAGTGCACCTACCCAGGTCATGGATGGCGCCTTGGCAGCCAGGGTTGGTAACATCCATCCAACAGCTTCAGCCAGGAAGCATCTCTCAGATGAAAATGCAAATACCGAGGTGTAATTGGACCTAAATGGACATGCGCGATTCTGGGACAAGAGACGCAGAAATTCTCGGGCATTTGCATTTGAGCACCGGCTGGTCTCAATCCTGGGGGGTAAGACTCGATCGACCCATTGAAGCAAACAACTAAGCAGACTCTCTTTCCAACGATATCGCTGGAAGCTCAGAGACAGATAAGGGGTCTTGTTCTCCAAACCCACTTGTGGGTTGGCAATCCGGAGGATTTCATGACCCAGGCCAGAACGCTGAGATAGGTATCAAATATGAGAACAGGTCAATAGACATGAAAGATGGGTGTTTACCAAGATAACAGATTCCATCCCAGATGTGCGGGTACTCGGTTTTTGGGTCCATTTCCTCATCTCCCGTAATGCGGTTATGGCCGAAGCCTCCAGTTCCTGATGCGCTTTTAAACCGTTGATTTCCTGACGGATTGTCTGAGGCCTGCCTGCCTACCTGGGTGCCTTGGTCAAAGAAGTTGGCCAATGCGGTTTTCCATCTAAGACAGCATTCCTCGGCCCCATGGGACCCATCATAGTTGAATTCTTCGGCATCAATATGTTCCGGCGGAAAGTCGTCTTCGAATAGTTGGTCACGAGTAGTCAGCTGAAGGATGTTTTATATCATTTTTGCAGTGGACAGGAGGGCAACCTTTCCAGAGCCGCTTACCAACAAGCCTTGTAAGACCGAGCCCTCAGCCACCCCTTGCAGTAAAGCTTTCATGGCCTCCCGTTGATAACACATTCTCATTAAACTGAACTGAATATAAGCTCTGCATATCGATTCATCCGGCAGCTTAGCCCAATGTAACTGACGATGGTCATGATACCAGGCCTTTGGTTCAAGCATCTATCACATGAGAGGACGGCATCATATATATGTTAGACCAAGGGATATACATGCTCACCCCCGGGTCCTCGCGTAGAAGTACACACATGGTTTCATCCTCCCATCTAGCAGCTTCTAGTTCGGTTAAATCCGGTTGTAGTGCAGCCCTTGATGCCAGGTATTTCGTCCAGGGCGCTGTAGAAGACATGACGCGGGAGTCGAGACAAAATCTGAGCCTCTTATATTATTAGTATATTTCTTACCAGGAGACCTGGCAGCAGGAAATGCAGGTTTCTATGTCCTTATGCAGCCGAATCAACAATAAGAAATGGAAGTTTAATTTTGTTTCCCGTCAGGCGCCGTGGGTCCATTCAAACTCCACTTACGGCGCTAGCGTTCTTTGTTGTTCTTGGCCGGTACGCTTTTTCTGATCCACATTGCTGACTAATCCTGGTGCATCTGAGCTTTGGTTGCCGGGCGAGGCGAAGTGAACCTAGCTGGAGCCCGAGCCTTACTCTGTTTAATCATCGACATATGGAAAGATCCGGTTGATGCTTCTAGATAGGGCATCTAAGGATGAGACTCTCCTTCCAGGTGCTTACAAGCCCCCGAACTCTTTGAGCCCCGGGTCCAAGCTCTAAGCTTCAAGTTGGTACTCCTAAGTTACGTCAGGTCATGACTGTGACACACAATGTTTTTTTCAACGAAACCTCTCATAGCTACTCTCTCGACCCCGATATCGTTGTGACTGTCACGCTGTGACAGGCATCTTTGGGTGGGCGGCAGACTTCTCATGACCTCTGCCGCACCATTACCAAGTAACTCCCACCTTGGCAGATCGTAAGTACCAAAATCCTTGGTTTCTTGTTAGGTGTCAGGCTGAAATCGTGGATCGGTACAACACCAGATCTCACATAATGATCAAAGAGATTCTGGTAGTGCCGGACCCAGGGCGGAAGAAGACCCAGTTGCAACTGCAACGGCAGACATGTATCGATTGGGTGTTGGCCTCTCTACCTCAACAGGAGGCTGACTACCTATTGGGTAATAAGGACCTTGATGGCCTGATCTATGCGGCTACGGCTCAGCAGTTGCATGACCAAGAGCTTCCTGAAGGACACAAGATGGTGTATATTAATGAAGTGGTAAGTAAATAGAAATCGCAGGCATCATGACCTTGACTCCGATTATGATGTGTAGTTATTGATGTGGCACACAATTGATGTTTCGCCCAACAATTGCCTGCGGGCATGCTACATGAATTTCAAAACATTCACCGAAATCATTCACATGCGCCTGGATAGGCTACAGCTGGCCATGAGAAATTTTGCGGCTGTATGGGGAGGATTAGATTTGACCAAAAATTACAGGTGAATCCATCACTTCAAGTGGAGCTGGATATGCTGATCCCCGACCTTGACGTAAGACAGAGAGGCTCCAGTTTTGTTCCGCCCCACCGGTTCCTCAAGCGACCGGGAGGATGCAACACTATGTTGCACGTTTGAGAAATACGTGTGGGGGTTGCGCAGGCTGGAAGGCGTGCTTCCGGTATGGCCGGGCACCCTAGAGTGCCGGGCTGCATCCCATGATTACAATGCCATTACCTTGTTGGATTCCATCGCCCGGGATGTCACTCAGTCTCATCGCATTACGACAGAGCTAATCACTCCAGAGACGAAGCTTCATCCAAAAATGACCAACCACGTGGTTATAAAACGAGAATCCAGCGCCTCAAGACAGTTCATCAAATATCCTGGGAAGCAAAAGATGCTGGATGAGGCGAAGGAATGTGGGGAATATCGATTATTCATGCAACCGTATGTCCCCGAGTGGGACGAGGTAGGACAGTGGCGTTGTCTCATGGTTAATCAGGCCCTTTTCTGCATCTTCATTCACCCCGGATCTTCCACGCTGACCAACCGCAAGTCCCGTGTCTTAGACCATAGGCTGCGGGAGGATGGATGGAGTTTGAAGGAACTGGGCATGTAGGGAGTTTGCGCCCCTATCTTTGTCCGTTGTATTGACCGTGTTATTCAGGCTCAGAAAATCCAATCCGGATCAATGCAATTTCATGGTTCGTGAGGGTGGAACACGGGCGGAAATTTCTCAGGCTCAGGCCGAAATCCAGGAGTTCTTGGTAACGACACTGGCGGTCTTCATCCGAGGAGAAGAAACGATGTTGGGTCGTCAGGGCCTTGAGAACAGGTTGCAACCCTCATCCTTGAGGGTTTCTGCACGGGTAGATCTCTCTGTCATCACCGATCCTGAAAGCAAGAAGCTCCATTACTTTGTAACTGGTATTTCGCGAGGCCCAGGTATGATGTTGTATGGCTCGGTCGACACCCATACCATCCGGAGGTACGCACTAGAGTTCGCACGTCCCTTCGAATGCTGGATTGGTCCACGTGATCCACGTCATCAAACCACGCCGTTGATATGAGTGCAGATAGCTAGTGTGTGCATCGTCTAGTTTATTTCTATTTCTTCTCTGGAGCTCGTTACAACACCCTGACTTGCAGGCACATGTATTTAAGCCCGGATATTTTATTCCATTCCAGTCGTGACAAGGCTATTGAAGGTATCAAATGCATGGACAACACAACATCCCTGACCGGCACCCCTTTGAGGTACCACGGGTATTTTACTCCTGTGGACGTGCTTATGGTTGAATTTCCTGCACAATCCTTCTGACAACTTCACACATTGCATAGGCAGTGACTTGGATGGAATCCGGCAATCGGCGCCATGTACTAGTGAAGACAGAATCACCGGTTACATTCCCCTATACGACGACCAGATAACTCATTGTCTCGAAGTGAGTCTTCACTCAGAAAAGGCAATGAACGATCGGGCCCTGGCCTCACTTTTAGAGAAGAAGTTCTCTGGACATCCCACATATTGCTTTATCTAACATATATAAGAACAAATTCGAGTGAACCGCTCCACTTGACCCTCTCTTATGTCCCTGTTTTGCCAATAAATCCGATCACTCACCGATCGTCTCCTAACTGAAGTCGCTCTCCTGTCGTTTGCTACTCTTGCATCCACATTGTAATCGTGACTTCCAAGCGTGACCGTCGACGCAAACTGCTCGCTCTGATCCTAATTATGTCCAGCATGAAAACACGCCCCGTCCGAAAAAACGCTTTGTCAGATACGATATCAACGTCGTCACACTCTGCAACAACAATTAACTGGTAAACATCAATTTGCTTTGCCCTCTAACCTTTCTTCACTCGAAATTAACATTGAAAGTAAGAACCATCATATAAAACGTTTATGAGGCGACATGATATGTGCAAGATTATCTATAACTTGAATGTATGGACAGGACTCATTGTGGATCAGGATGGGATATATTGCTGGGGCACAGACGGATGTAATCCTCTTGCTCCTCGGTGAGCGGAAAGTTGTGAACGAACATAGACTTGTGGAAGGAGAACTGTACAAGCCAGTCTGGTTGGGGTTTGTAACCTCTAGAATCCCAACCGCAGCGGTTGCAATGGAACTTAAAGAATTCGGTGCCTTTGCAAGATCGTGCTCGTTTGGCTTTGATGTCCCCAGGCTTGGGCTTGCATAGTTGATTGCCGCATCGGGGGGGAAGGCCCCACACGCAACCAAAAGGAGTGGAAGCTATATATCTTTTGCTAATCAGATGCCCTTCTGTATTCCAACAAACCAGCACCACAGGAGTATGTGACAGCAACGTCCAGTTAGCGATTTCCCGCTCAAGGGCCAGCTGAACAGGCACTCGGTGAATGTAGACCTGTATGATCGTCTGTAGCATGAAGGGCATGACCACGGAGGGTTGAACCGAGTGAGCGGTAAATCCGACGATGAACTGCAGGCGCTTGCTGGATCCACAGCGTCATTAAAAAGACTTGAGGGCTGTGCAAGTATCGTACCTGGAGACCAGTGACTTGATTCTTTCAAAATGCGACAGCTGCGTGAACGCCGGACCGCAGGACATCAGGATCATTCCTTTGATGCCCGTCATATCCAAGGACCGCTTCCACAATTCCGGGCCAAGGTGGTGACGGAGCACCTAAGATCCTGGTCAACAAAAGAAAGCTGGAAGATTCAGCCGGCGCTCACCTCTGGAGCATCCTGAGTCCAGGCATTTCCATGTTTGTCGACACTGTGGACCAGCTCGCCATTTTCGTAATCGCTGTGCGTATCTATCAGAACCAAAAGATCAGCCTCTGCTCTAGCCTTCACAAAGGCCAGGGCTTCGCGGACACGGGAGCGGACGTTGGGCACGCAGGCAGCCCCGTTGACCAGTTCGATATTGGTACAACACAACTGCCACATATTTTAGCTTAAATACATGTTGCTTCAGCTGTCCACTGGAGCGGTACATACCGTATCTTTCCAAGGCAAAAATTCTTCCTCCAATTGACAGCGCAATAACCGTTCGGGGTATGCGTCAAGTTCCAGGGCAATGGTGTGAAACACCAGTGAGCGGCGGGTGTAATTTTTGTTGGCAATCCAGGCACCTTGCGCGACCACCGAGTACTGTCAATACATCGGAGTCACCAACAATTCCGGGATTCAATTAGGACCGGCTTACAGGCAACGGAGTGGAGCGCCTACGGCTCCAACACGGTGGGCACCAAAATTCACCTGGACCTAGATCACGGATACAGGGATGCAGATTTGACTTCTGGAAGCACAGCGCATTAGAACAACCCGGTCGTTCACATTTCTTCAGCTGGCCAACATCTGAGCAGCTGCTACATTTAGCCAGGGTGCTATCATCTTGCATCAGTAAAGACGCCTCCAGGGCCAATGCCTCAGATCTGGGATCAGCTGACCATACACCAAAGGTCAGAATGTGGCCGGCCAAATTATACCAGGTAAACCAGACACCCACCAGGTAATCCTTCTGTCCACCGATGAATTAGCATACAGGGGAACAACCAAAATATGACAAATCTCAAGACCTACCTCCTGTGTCAATAGCTTGACTTCGACCATGAACCACACGTGAATGTCTGGGAGGTATAACAACATTGCTGTCAATATCTGATATGGGAGGCGTCAGCCACAGGTGCAATCAGTCAAGTGACATCACTCTTAAAAGGCCTACCCATTGTGTCGTCGGCACCTGTGAGAAATGAGTTGCGGAGTTTTCCCTGAATTTACTACGTACCGGACTGACCATAGAAGATCGGGCGTGACCTGCCACTCAAAGCCCGGCTCTGAGCCATGGGTGGCTGGTCTGGGGCGCTCCCCCTAGCAGACCCTCTTGCGCCTCTTGC
>Ga0310811_10007785_pt1 | contig 13729 bp, 13 predicted proteins | sample YCmetagenome_FD_207642 | JGI IMG/M metagenome (GOLD analysis project Ga0310811, IMG submission 207642) | Soil microbial communities from experimental microcosm in Duke University, North Carolina, United States - YC | ecosystem: Engineered > Artificial ecosystem > Soil microcosm > Unclassified ... | reverse complement strand
GAAGAACTCTCCTCAGAGGCTTAGAGCGGCCTCAGAGGTCTGTAAACAGCCTCAAGGGGTGTTAGTGCCGCAGAGGTCTGTGAACAGCCTCAGTGGCTTAGTACAGCGAGCCGGCGAGGGCGCTCGTCAGCGCGCCGTCGCTCGTGTCGCCGTCGAGCGACCACACCGAGGCGCCGCGCAGGCCCGCGAGATCGATGTAGACGCCCTTCTCCGCGATGGTCTGCGGAGTGTCGTACGTGTAGAACGTGCCGGAGGCCGGGTCGTACTTCCAGATCGACGCCGTCACCGGGTCGTAGTGCACCGTGCCCGGCTGGTTGACGACGACGTTGTACGCGGCCTGGTCCTCAGCGGAGGCGCCGGTCGCGCTCTGGTACAGCCCGTTGTCCACGTTCGCGACGCCGGTCCAGGCGTGCGCGTAGTACGGGATCTCCAGCGAGATCTTGTCCGCCGGGACGCCGTGCTGCTCGTAGTACTGCACGGTCTGCACGATGGAGAACTTGTCGTTCGAGGCCTGCGGGTCCTTGGGGTCGGGCAGCAGGTTCGAGCTGAAGTCGGTCTGGTTCTCCCAGCCGCCGTGGAAGTCGAGCGTCATCACGTTGAACCAGTCCAGCGACTTCGCCAGCTGCGGCAGTTGCAGCTGCTGCGCGGCGGTGTACTGGTTCGGCGAGACGTCGGCGGTCAGCACGTAGCGCTCGTCGTCGGCCTCGCTCGCCTGGTTCACCGCGCTGCGGAAGGTCTGCATCAGCGCGGTGAAGTCGGGGGTGTCCTGCGGCCCGTACGGGTTGTTGTCGCCGGGCTCGTTCGGGTACTCCCAGTCGATGTCCAGGCCGTCGAAGACGCCCTTCGCGGCGCCCGGCGCGAGGCCCGGGATGTTGCCCTCGAGGTACTGGTCGACGCAGGAGTTCACGAAGGCCTGGCGGCCGGCGGCCGTGGAGGCGATCTTCGAGAACTGACCCGACCAGGACCAGCCGCCGATCGTCATCACGATCTTCAGCTTCGGGTACTTCGCCTTGAGCTCCCGGAGCTGGTTGAAGTTGCCGGCGAGCGCCTGGGTCGAGGTGTCCGCGACCCCGTCCACGGCTTGGTCCGCGGTGAAGGGCTTCTGGTAGTCGGCCCACGAGTCGCCGGAGGTGCACAGGCCGTCGGCGGACACGCTGGAGAACGCGTAGTTGATCTCGGTCAGCTTGCTCGCCGCGCCGTCGCTGATCAGATCCTTCTCCAGGAAGCCGTTGTAGATGCTCCACTGGGTGAAGTAGCCGATCGCCACCTTGTTTCCGTGCCCGGCGTCGGCGGGTGCCGCGGACGCCTGCGCGGCGCCGGGCAGCGCGACGTCGGCGGCGAGCACGGCGGCCGCTACCAGCAGCGGCGCCAGTGATCGTCTCAATATGCTCATGTGCGCTTGCTCTCCTCGGTACGGGGCGAGCCTGAGGTGCGGGCAGCCTGAAGTGGACTAGACCTGTTCGCCGACAGGTATAGTCCAATTTCGGCCGCGGTACAAGAGCCGCGCGGTTCGGCGGGTCGGGGTACGGGGATTCAGTGATTGCGACGGTAGGCGCGCAGCGAGAACGGACGGCGGATCACCAGGCCGAATCCGACCAGGAACACGCCGCTCGCGCCGAGCACCATCCCCTCGCTGTGCGCGCCCTCCGAGCTGACGTTGTCGTCCGCCACCAGTTCCGCGGACAGGCCCGTCGAGACGGCGTCGGCCGACGAGGTGCCGGGCGCGCTCGCGCCGTCGAGGCCTCCCGGCTCGATGTCGCTCACCCCGGGCGGGTTGATCTCGGAGGCGAGCTTCGAGAGCGTCGAGTACAGCTGGCCGCCGGCCAGATTCCCCGGGATCAGCCCGGAGCCGCTCACCCCGTCGTACCGGAAGGGCGCGAAGCCGTTGTCCAGGAACGCGGACAGCGGCGCGTCGACGACGTAGCGCGCGACGGTGCCCGGGTGCGCCTCTTCGTAGTAGTCGAACTGGGTGTGCGCCGCATCCGCCCAGCCGGCGAAGATGATGGTGTGCTCCTCGGAGAGCAGGATGTCGCCGGGGAGAAGGTCGCTGGACGCGACGGTGTGCGAGACGAGGTTCAGGTTCCCGGTCCAGAAGTCCGTGTTCTGATCCAGGTCCCAGGCCATCGACACGTAGCCGGAGCAGTCCTGCCGGTAGGTGCCGCTCTGGTTCGTGTACCACTTGGTCTGGCTGTACGGCACCTGCGCTTCGACCCACAGCTGGGCTCGCGCGATGATCTCCGCGCGGGTGATCGTGCCGTGCGGCAACTGGTACGAGGCGTCTCCCGGCGGCACGGCGGTGTAAGCGTAGGACCCCGAGGTCCCGTCCAGGTAGTTGCCCGGTGTCGACGCCGCGTCCGCCGCCGGCTGCGTGCCGGTGGCCTGCGCGGCGGCGGTCGTGGCCGCGGCCGTGGTCTTCTTCCTGGTGGGCGTGGCGGTGGCCGACTTCGTCGCGGTGCGCGTGGCGCTGGCCGACGCGGATGCCGACTTCGTGGAGGTTCCAGTCGCGGTGGCCGTCCTCGTCGCGCACGCCGTCGCGGTCGCCGTCGCGGTGCCGCCGGACGAGGGTCCGACCGTCGCGGTGCCTGACGCGGTGCTCGTCGGCGTGGCCGACGCGGACGCGGAAGCCGTGGCCGTCGCGCTCGCCGTCGGCGTATCCGTCGCCGAATCAGTGCCCGTCGCGCTCGCGGAGCCGCTCGCCGTCGCAGACTTCGTCGACGAGGCCGTCGCCGTCGCGGTGCTGCACGACGCCGTCTGCGCCGTCGCGGCGGCCTCCGCCGGCAGCGCGAGCACCGTGCCGTATACCAGGGATCCGGCGCCCAAGGAGAGCGCCACGGCGGCGGTCAGCCTGCGCGGCCTGGTGAAGGATGTCGTGTCCTGATTCCGCGGTCTCGTCACGACCTCTCCCGGTGGGTATGCGCACTCTGCAGATCTTGCCGGGGACCAACCTAGCAACGCTGCCGTATCTCTGGGAGGGGGAGATCCGCAACAGTAGGGAAATACCGTTCCAAGCCACCCCCCTAGCCAACCGGCTCGCGTCGCATTACGTTGCGAGCGGGGCGCGCGCTGTGAGCGCCCCGTCCTGATACCCGCCCGGAGCGGTCGGCTCGGGAACGGCTACCGGGGGGGATCAGAGACTTCATTACTTCATAGAGCTGGGAGCTGCCGGTGAGCATCGGCGCCATGGACAGCCCGTCCCCGAACCATCCGGTGAGCGCCACGGGGGCGGCTGCCGAGACCTGGTCGGACACGGTCGTGGGACTCGACCTGCCGAGACTGACCCGCTATCTCGCGGTCCGGCTGCCCGGTTCGATCAGACCGCCGCTACGCGCCATGCCGCTGCCCGGCGGCCGGTCCAACCTCTCCTACGAGCTCTGCGACGCCGACGGCCGGGTGCTGGTGCTGCGCCGGCCGCCGCTGCCGCTCGGCCCCGGCGGCCACGTCCCGGTCCCGGCCGCGCTGGCCGCGCCGGCCCCGGAGACCAGCCGCTCGGACATCCGGCGTGAGTACCAGGTCATCAGGGCCATACATCAGACGCACGGCCGGGCCGGGCGGGTGCCGGTGGCCGAGCCGTACCTGCTCTGCCAGGACACCTCCGTGATCGGCGCGCCGTTCTTCGTCACCGCCAAGGCGATCGGCACGGTCTACCGTTCGGAGAAGCAGTGCGCGTCCCTGAGCCCCAGCCAGGCGCGGGCCGTCTCGCACGGACTGCTCGACATCCTCGTCGCGCTGCACCTGCTCGACGTGCGCGCGACCGGCCTCGCCGACTACGCGCGCACCGACCAGTTCCTGATCCGCCAGGTCGACCGCTGGGACCGGCTGCACGCGGCCAGCGCGAGCCGCGAGGTGCCCAGGCTGGCCCGGCTCGCCGCCGCGCTGCGCGCCGGGGTGCCGGCGAACGGCCGGATAGCCATCCTGCACGGGGACTACCGTCTGGAGAACGTCGTGTTCGACCTGGCCTCGGTGGGCCGGGTCAACGCGGTGCTCGACTGGGAGGCGGCGACGATCGGCGACCCGCTGGTCGACCTCGGCCTGCTGCTGACCTTCTGGGAGGGCCCCGACCAGCCGCTCAACCCGATCGCCTCGGCGCACACCCGCACCCGCGGCTTCCCCTCCAAGCGCCAGCTGGCCGACCGCTACGCGGCCCGCACCGGCTTCGACCTGAGCCGGATCGGCTGGTACATCGCACTCAACCACTACCGGGTCGCCGGGCTGCTCGAGGTGCTGCACTACCGGGTCAGGCACGGCCTGCCGGTGCCGCCGGGCCTGGAGAGGGCCGGCAGCTGGGTCGCCCCGCTGGTGGAGAACGGCCTCTCGGCGCTCCGCGATAACCTCTGAGCCCTGACACACCCCGAATTGCCGGGCGCGCGGTCCCCGGATGTCCTAGGGTGAACCGAGTGGCAGGACAGAACGGTGCGGAAGCGGGGATTTCGCGGTTCGGTCCGCGACGTGCCGCGCGAATCCTGGCGGGGGAGGCCGACCGCGTCTTCCGGCCTGTGCTCGTCGGACTGCGCGCCCGCGGCTGGCGGGCGATCCCGTTCTCGCTCGCCTGCGCCGCGCTGATCGCGCTGTTCGCGCTGCTGCAGCACACCGATCCAGGCTGGTGGCTGGTCGAGCACGTTGCCGCCGTCTACCAGGCGCTTCCGGTGTGGCTGATCGTCCTGCGGCTGCCGCTGTCCATGTTCGCGCCGGCGCCGGACCTGCCCGCCTGGGGCGCCGTGGCCCAGGTGCTCGTCGTATTCGCGGTCGCCGAGGTCCAGTTGGGGCGTTGGCGCACTTTGCTGGTGGCCGTGTGCACCAATGCGCTCACCACGCTCTCCGCGCGCCTGATGTGGATCGTGAGCGCGGTACTCGGGGTGGGTACTCCGCAGATCGACGCCTACGAACTGGACACGGGACCGTCCACCGTGGTCGTCGCGCTCTCGGTATACGTGCTGCTCAGGTGTCGCGGGTACATCGTGCTGGCGGCCATCGTGCTCGCCATGGTGCTCGAGACGGTGCTGCTGCCGAACCTCGCGGGCCGCGAGCATCTGGTCGCGGTGGGTCTCGGCATCGCGTCCTACCTGATCGGCGACCGGCTGCCGGTCGCGCTGCGTGATCGCAGGGTCCGGCGTAGGCTGTGATACCGCTCACACCTGACGGTGTATCAGGGGCGCATCGGACGGAACCGAGTCGACAATCGAAGCGATCTTGGAATATATACGAATCCTGATCGCAAGGTCGGCCCGTCCGGTCGGCCCGAGGCCGGAGAAATCGGAGCCGTACCCATTGTGACGCCTGAGCGCGCTATCCCCCGTCCCCGCCGGGGCGCACCGCAGACGGCCGCCGCGCAGCCCGCGCCGCAGCTGGCGCCGCACCGGGACCGGGGGACCGTCGCGGTGATCCTCTTCCAGCACGGTCCGCTGTTCGAGAGTTCGCTTCCGCTGACCGTCTTCGGCGTGGACCGGCGCGGCCAGGGACTTCCCTACTACCGGCTGCTCGCCTGCATGGGCGAAGCGGGACCGCTGCCCACCACCGGCGGAATCCTGCTGGCCACGCCCTACGGACTGGCCGCCGCCGAGGCCGCGGGCACGTTGATCGTGCCCGCCTGGCGCTCGCCCACGGACCGCCCGCCGGAGCCCGCGCTGGCCACGCTGCGCCGCGCTGCCAAGGAGGGCGCCCGGATCGTGGGCCTGGACGGCGGCGTGTTCGTGCTCGCCGCCGCCGGGCTGCTCGACGGCCACCGCTGCACCGCCCACTGGCTGCACGCCCCGACCCTCGCCCGCCGCTATCCGCGCACCCAGGTGCTGCCGCGTGAACTGTGCGTGGACGACGGCGAGATCATCACCGGCGCCGGTGCCGCCGCCGGACTCGACGCCTGCCTGCACGTCGTGCGCCGCGACCACGGCGCCCAGGCCGCGGCCAGGCTGGCCAGACGGCTCGTCTTCCCGGCCGGCCGGCGCGGCGGCCAGACCCCGTACTTCGACAACGACGTGCCCGACGAGTTGCGCGGCGACCCGCTCGCCGACGCGATGGCCTGGGCGCTCGACCACCTGACCGAGCCGCTGGACGTGGACGCGATGGCCGCCCGCGCGGCGATGTCCCGCCGCTCCTTCGACCGGAAGTTCCGCGGCACCGTCGGCGTCGCGCCGCTGCAGTGGCTCAACGCCCAGCGCGTCATGTACGCGCAGCGGATGCTGGAGTCCACGGATCTGCCGATGGATCAGATCGCCGTCCGCAGCGGCTTCGGCTCCCTGGTGGCGATGCGCGGCCACTTCCGCCGGATGCTCTCCACCTCGCCGACCGCGTACCGCAACAGCTTCCGGACCTCGCCGGAGGAGCGCTCGGCCAAGCCCGATCCGTGGGCCGGACCCGGCAAGGGCGAGCCGGACGATGTGAGCGAGAACATAGCCGAGGTCGAGACTTCGGTGGATGGTTGAGTGCGCGGAAGGTTACCCTCGACTCCATGAATGACCGGCTGGTGTGGATCGACTGCGAAATGACGGGCCTCGATCTCGAGCACGACGCGCTCATCGAGGTGGCCGCGCTGGTGACCGACTCGGATCTCAACATCCTCGGCGACGGCGTGGACGTGGTGATCAAGCCCCCGGCCGAGGCCCTGGCCCAGATGAAAGACCTGGTCAGGGACATGCATACGCATTCCGGCCTGCTTGAGGAGCTGGACGGCGGGATGGACCTGGCCGAGGCGCAGCGCCAGGTGCTCGACTACATCCGGCAGCACGCGCCGGAGGCCAACAAGTCTCCGCTGGCCGGCAACACCGTCGGCACCGACCGCGGCTTCCTGGCCCGGGATATGCCGGAGCTCGAGGGGCACCTGCACTACCGCGTCGTGGACGTCTCCTCGATCAAGGAGCTGGTGCGCCGCTGGTACCCGCGGGTCTATTTCCAGGCCCCGGCCAAGACCGGCAACCACCGCGCGCTCGGCGACATCAGGGACTCCATCGAGGAGCTCAGGTACTACCGGGCCACGGTCTTCGTCCCGCTGCCCGGCCCGACCTCGGACGACGCCCGCGACGCGGCGGCGAAGCTGGCCGGCTGAGCCGGGTCCCGACTCGCTCCGGCGCCGACTCGAGTCTGCTCCCGGCGCGCTCCGGCGGAGCGCGGTAAACCTGTACCTGAGCACCCCTGCGGACCCGCTACACTAGTGCGAGTGCCGAGCTCCGCAGGGGTTTGGAACGATGGTGGGTGTAGCTCAGTTGGTAGAGCACCTGGTTGTGGTCCAGGTGGCCGCGGGTTCGAGTCCCGTCACTCACCCTGATCAGTCCGGCCCTCGTATCGGGGGCCGGACTTCTCATTGCCCGCGAGTGCTTTCGCTCAGCGATTCGACCTGAGGACCGCGTGCAGCTGCCGCGCCTGGCGGGTCTCGTCGGCCGCCACCTTCACGCCGCCGTGCTTCCGCGCCTCCGAGGCCATCCCCGGCCAGCTGCACGCGGCGAGCACGCCCACGATGACGAAGACGCCGGTGAGCCCGCTCATCCCGTGCGCCGCGGCGGCGAACGCGAGCACGATGAACGCCAGGCCCCCGATGCCGAGGATCCGCCCCCACATCCGCCACTGCCGCCGCGTCCGCATCGTGACCGGTATCGCGGCGACCGTCAGCCGCACCCGCTGACCGCAGGTCCCGCAGAGCACCTCCGCAGTCGTGCTGCCGTCCGCCGGGCGACGCGCCGCGCCGAGCGAGTGCAGTGCGTACCGGGTGATGGTGGTCGTCGTGCGTCCCCGCGTCGTCTTCGTACGGCCCGTCACATGCCCGAGGCGAAGCTGGGTGACGTCCGCCGGCCCGTTCGTGACCATGGTGCATGGCTCCTTCCGCTGCGGTCCCCGGGCCGCTGACGGCCCGCTGACGGCAGCGTAGGAAGAGCGGCGGAGGACCGGTCCCGTCGACGGAGCCGCTCGACGTGGTATACCCTACAGGGGTATGGTTCAGCGGAAGGAAGGAGGCTCGGGATGCACGGTTACACGGACGCCAAGGACGACTACCTCAAGCGTCTGCGCCGGATAGAGGGTCAGGTTCGCGGCCTGCAGCGGATGATCGAGCAGGACAAGTACTGCATCGACATCCTCACCCAGGTCTCCGCGGCCAAGAGCGCCCTGGAGTCGGTGGCCCTCGGCCTGCTCCAGGAACATCTGGCGCACTGCGTCTCCGAGGCCATGGCCGAGGGCGGCGAGGTGGCGGACGCGAAGGTGCGCGAGGCCTCCGCGGCGATCGCCCGCCTGGTCCGCTCCTGAAGAACCCGAACACCCGTACCAGCGAAGGATCGAACGCCCCATGACCGAGATCGAGATCACCCCGAAGCCGTCCGCGCCCGCCGAGTCCGCCGCCGCCTTCGCTCCGGCTGCCGCGTCCGCCGGAAACGCCGAGTCCGCCGCCCCGTCCGCCGGAATCGCGGCCGGCCCGGTCGTCGCCGTCTACGCGGTGCACGGCATGAGCTGCGGCCACTGCGCCGGCGCCGTGACCCGCGAGCTGTCCGCGATCGAGGGCGTGACCGGCGTGCAGGTGGACCTCGAGGCCAAGAAGGTGACCGTCGGCTCGACCCGTCCGCTGACCGAGGACGAGGTCCGCGAAGCGGTCGACGAGGCCGGATACGAGCTGGTCTGAGATAGGGATGCGGGAGGAGCAGGCGATGGGCGCCATACGTACCGACGACCGGGTCGAGCTGGAGATCACCGGGATGACCTGCGCCGCGTGCGCGGCCCGGATCGAGAAGAAACTCAACCGGCTCGAGGGCGTGACCGCGACGGTCAACTACGCCACCGAGCGGGCGGCCGTCGCATACCCCCCGGAGGTTTCCCCGGCGGACCTGATCGCCGTCGTCGAGGCCACCGGCTACGGCGCCGCCCTCCCGCAGCCCCCGGTGCCGGCGCAGCCCACCGCCGCGTCGCCCGCCGCTGACGCGGCCGCGCCCCCCTCACCCTCGTCGCCCCCCTCACCCCCTTCACCCTCGTCATCCCGCACCACCATTCCCCTCCGCGACCGGCTCCTGACCTCTGCCGTCCTCACCGCCCCCGTCCTGCTCCTCTCCATGATCCCCGTACTGCAGTTCCGCGACTGGCAGTGGCTGGCCCTCGTGCTCGCCGCGCCGGTCGTCGTCTGGGGCGGAGTGCCGTTCCACCGCGCGGCCTGGGTCAACCTGCGGCACGGCGCCGCGACGATGGACACGCTGATCTCCCTCGGCACGATCGCGGCCTTCGGCTGGTCGCTCTACGCCCTCTTCTTCGGCGGCGCCGGCGAGCCGGGCATGCGGATGGACTTCTCGCTCACCGCGAGCGGCGGCGCCGAGACCATCTACCTCGAGGTCGCCTCCGCGGTCACCGTCTTCATCCTGCTCGGCCGCTACCTCGAGGCCCGCGCCAAGCGCAGCTCCGGCGCAGCCCTGCGCGCCCTGCTCGAACTCGGCGCCAAGGAGGCGACGCGCCGCAGGCCCGACGGCGCCGAGGAGCGCATCGCCATCGAGGCACTGGCCGTCGGTGACCTCTTCATCGTCCGCCCGGGCGAGAAGATCGCCACCGACGGCGTGGTCGTCGAGGGCGTCTCGGCGGTGGACGCGTCAATGCTCACCGGCGAATCAGTCCCCGCAGAGGTCGGCCCCGGTGCCGACGTCAACGGCGGCACCGTGAACAGCGGCGGCGGGCTCGTCGTCCGCGCGACCCGGGTCGGCGGCGACACCAAACTCGCCCAGATCGCCGAGCTCGTCGTCCGCGCCCAGAACGGCAAGGCCGCCGTCCAGCGCCTCGCCGACCGCGTCGCCGCGATCTTCGTCCCCGTCGTCATCGCCCTGGCCCTAGCCACCCTGACCGCCTGGCTCCTCGCCGGCGCCGGCGTGGCCCACGCCTTCACCGCGGCCGTGGCCGTCCTGATCATCGCCTGTCCCTGCGCTCTCGGCCTGGCCACCCCCACCGCACTCCTCGTGGGCACCGGCCGCGGCGCCCAGCTCGGCCTGCTCATCAAGGGCCCCGAAGTCCTCGAATCCACCAGGCGAGTCGACACCATCGTGCTCGACAAGACCGGCACCGTCACCACCGGCCAGATGACCCTCCTCGCCACCCACCCCGCCGCCGGCACGTCCCCCGCCGACCTCCTCCGCCTGGCCGCCTCCGTAGAGCACCTGGCCGAACACCCCATCGCCCGAGCCATCACCACAGCCGCCGCGTCGTCCTCGCTCGCGCGGACCGACGTCCGCGCCGCCGACCCGGTCGTGCCCGCGCCGGTCGCCGACTTCCGGGCCGCCGCGTCGTCCTCGCTCGCGCCCACCTCGCCTCCCTCGCCCGTCACGGACTTCCGCGTCGCCGACTCGGTCGTGCCCGCGCCGGTCGCCGACGTCCGAGCCGCCGCGTCGTCGTCGCCTCTCTCACCCGTCACGGACTTCCGCGCAACGGCCGGCCTCGGCGTGACCGGGGTCGTTGAGGGGCACGCCGTCGTCGTCGGGCGCCCGGCGCACCTCGCCGAGCAGTGGTCACTGCCCCTGCCCACCGAACTCGAAACCGCCGTCGCCGAGGCCGCCGCGCTCGGGCGCACGCCTGTCGCGGTCGGCTGGGACGGAGCAGTCCGCGGCATCCTGGTCGTGGCCGACGCGGTGAAGCCCCGAGCCCGCGAGGCCGTCGCAAGCCTACGCGCGCTGGGCCTCAAGCCCATCCTGCTCACCGGTGACCACGAGGCCGCCGCGCACGCTGTGGCCGAACAGATCGGCATCCCCGCCGACGCGGTGATCGCCGGCGTGCTGCCCGAGGGCAAGGCCGAAGCAGTCGCCGCCCTCCAGGCCGCGGGTCGCGTAGTCGCCATGGCAGGCGACGGCGTCAACGACGCGGCCGCCCTCGCGACCGCCGACCTAGGCCTGTCGATGGGCACCGGCACCGACGCCGCCATCGAGGCAGCCGACCTCACCCTCGTCCGCACCGCGCACGACGGCACCGGCGTCGACCTGTTCGCCGCCGTCGACGCCATCCGCCTCGCCCGGCGCACCCTCGGCACGATCAAGGGCAACCTCTTCTGGGCCTTCGCCTACAACCTCGCCGCCCTCCCGCTCGCCGCCCTCGGCCTTCTCAACCCCCTCATCGCCGGCGCCGCAATGGCCGCCTCGTCCCTGTTCGTGGTCTCCAACTCCCTCCGCCTCCGCCGCTTCCGCCCCGCCCGCCCCTGACCCCGATCGCAAGCCCCATCCCGAAACCGCAGGTCAGACCCCAACTCCTTACCGATTTCCGCGCCAGCCGGAACTGCGGTAATCTCTTACCCGCACCGCACAAACTCCTTAAGTGGCCGTTAACGGCCACTCGGGAGTGGCGATAGGCGCCGTTAGCTCAATCGGCAGAGCAGCTGACTCTTAATCAGCGGGTTCGGGGTTCAAGTCCCTGACGGCGCACCGAACGAAAGTCCCGGCCATCATCGCGATGACCGGGACTTTTGCGTATCCGGTGCCGGATCCGCCGCGCCGCACGGGCGTCGGATAATCCCACATGGTGGACAGTGTGGGAGGCGCGTGGGAGCGCCAACACAAGATCACCATTTACAAGGGGATTCAGGGTACTGAGTTCGCCGCACGCGTGCCCGCGCCGTGCGCGCGGATGTGGTGAGCTGCAGGTATACCTTGGGTTCGCCGACGTCACGCTCGACCGACTGGGTCGGCCTCAGCCTGTGCGCCGATTGCAGCGCGAGCCACAACAGCCCTAGGACTTCCGACACTGCTCTATCGGGGGACGCTCGGGCACTTCAGTGTCCTCGTCGACTTCGCCCCGTTGCGCGGTGAGCGTGAGTGTCGGATGAACCGAGTAGCCTGCTGCCGGTGTATACGTGGCTGAGGGGGCAGTCCCTCATCGACCCACTAGATGAGCGCGGAAGGATCGCTGTGACAGAAACTGCTCCCGCCCCGGAGGGCCGAGCACGCAAAGTATTCGTGGTGCACGGTCGGAACGACGACGCGCGGCTGGCCATGTTCACGTTCCTGCGGTCACTTGATCTGTCGCCCATTGAGTGGTCGGAGGCCATCGCGCTGACCGGCGAAGGATCGCCGTATATCGGTGAGGTTCTGGAGGTGGCTCTTGAAGCTGCTCAGGCCATTGTCGTGCTCCTTACGCCCGACGACGTCGCATACTTGCGGGACGAGTATGCGCACGGACCGAACGATCCTGAGGCGGTTCCCCTCGCTCAAGCTCGGCCGAACGTCTTGTTCGAGGCGGGAATGGCAATGGGTCGAGCCCCGAGTCGGACAGTGCTCGTGGAGCTCGGCGAACTCCGTCCCTTCAGCGACGTTGCTGGCCGGCACGCCGTGCGCATGTCAAATGGTGCAGACAGGCGCCAAGCGCTTGCTCAGCGACTGAAGACCGCGGGCTGCTCGGTCAACACGGGTGGCACCGACTGGCTTACCGCGGGCGATTTCACCCCGCCTGCCCCACCGGGAGGTGGTCTGCCGCTGGGCAAGCGAGTACCAAGCAGCGGCGTCCCCGCAAAGTTTCGGCTTGACGCGAGGTATCACGATCGGACGAATGGCGGGCGACTAGAGATCATCAACCACGGCTCCGAAGACATCTACGACGTGGATGTGTCCGTGCCAGAGGGAATCCAGGGCTTTCAAATCCTCGGCCACGACCTGCCTCTCGCGCGCCTACCCGCCGGTAAAAGTGCACGTCTAATCTGCTCACGCACAATGCCGAGCAATGCCAGTAACTTCGATATCATTATTACGGGCAAGACGGCCGAAGGTAAGACTATCCGCGAAGAAGCCTTCATTAGCTTGGTGGGCTGAGGTGAGCAGCTTTTCGGTGCCGATCCCGGTGGATGATGACGGCTTCCTGCGGCGCGAGTGTCCTCACTGCCTGCAGCAGTTCAAGTGGCATCACGGCCCAACTGCTGAACAGCCGGAAGGCGAGACTGACCCGCCGGTCTACTTCTGCCCTCTGTGTGGCGCTTCCGCCGCGAGCGACCACTGGTGGACGACTGAGCAGCTCGAATATGCGCGACAACTAGCCATTGGCCCACTATTACGTGAGGCCTACGACACCGCCCAGGAGACCTTTCGCGGCGCCAAGGGTGTCACGATTTCAACGAGCGCCGTTGACGAGCCAGTTGAACCGGATGCGCTGCATGAGGCAAACGACATGGTGATTGTTGCGCCGCCGTGCCATCGATGGGAGCCAATCAAGGTTCCGGAGGAACGGCTAACCCGAGTCTTCTGCCTTCGCTGTGGAAGCCCCTTTGCCGCGTAGCGGCGCCATGCTGTCATCATGGACGTGCGGGTGCCGATCACTCCCTACTTCCGCATCGTGTGACAGTGCCTCGGGAGATTCAAGAATGAGCGGGTCTCGGCCCCCGCGAGCACATAAGAGGCCCCGGAACACCGCGGCGCCAAGAGGTGCAACGCGCCAATCGCTTCCGCTGATGCTGCGGTGCCCGGGGTGCCGTCACATCTTGTTTCGCGGCATTAGTGAGTTTCCCCCGGTTGCTTGGAGGGGTGTTGGTGCTGGTAGGGGGCTGATTACGGTCGTTGCGGGTTCGCCCGTTCGGGCTTCACCCGCTTGGCGGTTCCGATCGGTCTCGTCGGCGGGGCCGTGTGCTCGGGTTTCGGCGGCCGGCCGGGGTTGGGTGGGGGTGCGGGAGGCTGGCCATGCGCGGGACGCGCTTGGTGTTGCGCCTGGTGGGCGGCCTCGTATTCGTCGGGGCTGAGGTAGCCGAGGTTCTTCTGGATCCGGCGGGTGTTGTAGAACCCGTCGATGTACTCGAACAGTGCGAGATCCGCGTGTG
>Ga0310811_10007784_pt1 | contig 13730 bp, 14 predicted proteins | sample YCmetagenome_FD_207642 | JGI IMG/M metagenome (GOLD analysis project Ga0310811, IMG submission 207642) | Soil microbial communities from experimental microcosm in Duke University, North Carolina, United States - YC | ecosystem: Engineered > Artificial ecosystem > Soil microcosm > Unclassified ... | reverse complement strand
ATCCGCTGCGACGTCCGGCACGCGGCCGCTCAGCAGAAGCCAGCCCAGATCGTGTTGGGAATTATGATAGCCCGCCCGTGCGGCCAATAGATGCCATGCAAACGACTGCGGAATATCGTTGTGAAACAGGCCGCCTATCGCGCCGCCCTCGCGGTAGATCGACGCCATGCAATTGGCCGCGGCCGGAGAGCCGAACGCCGCGCCGTAGCGGCACACATGGTCGAGCGCCGGCCAGTTTTTCGCCAGCGATCCCAGTCCGCCCTGAAGATACGCCTGGATCAGCGTCTGGATCGCGTAGTTGCTTCCCAGCGCCGCTGCCGTCCGGTAATCATCCCAAGCGGCCGCGGTGTTGCCGAGCCGCTTGTTCGCCTCGCCGCGCAGTTCGTAGGCTTCGGCATCATCCGGGCTTTTTTCGATCAGCGCGGAAGCAACCGGAATACTGTCGCGCCAATTTTCGACGCGCCGGTAGTATCGCAAGAGGCTCCGCAGCCGGGAAGCATTGGGATGCTCGGCAAGCGCCCGTTCCCAATACGCTTTCTCTGCACCCGGATCCGATGCACGCGACGGCCGCGCGATGAACTCGTCCCGTAGTGAAAGCAGCGCATCGCCCTCGACGCCCAGCGCTTCGGCGCGCTCGACTGCAGCGCGCACTTCTTCGGCCGAGCCGCCCCATTCAGGCAGGAGGAAGTTAATCTTTGTACTGTGCAGCGTGTAATCCGTCGGCATCACCGCTTCGGCCTGCGCAAACAGCGCCTGCGACGTCTCGCGTTCGCCGAGCGCGGCGCGATTGCTGGCCAGCAGCGTCAGCGCCTCTATCGGTTTCCGCGTCAGCGTGATCGCCTTTTCCAGCAGGTGGTTGGACCGCGCCAGACGTTCGCGCATCAGCGCGAAGCGTACCGGACTGACCTTGTTCGCGTAGTCGCCGCCGCGCGCCACCCAGGCGCCGTTGTGCCAAATCGCCGCGCACACCCAATGCGCGGCATAGGACTGCGGCATCGCGGCGACCCAGTCTTCGCACACGCCGATTCCCGCCAGCTGGCTTTCCTCCAGGCTGTCGGCAAAACGCTCTGCGTCATTGCCCGCTTGACCAGAGACATATCGCGCGTGCGCTGCATCGAGTGCCGCGTCGACGAAGCTGAACCGCCCTGCAAAGAAGGCGCGCCGCAAGACCAGTGCCTCCGCTGCGGACGGCGACAGCGGCGGACCCTCCGGCAATACCTCGAGGGCGGACACCGCGGGACGCACGAACGGCAGCGCGTCTGCCGCATGATCGAACATTTCGCTTACGCCGCTCTGTCTGGAGTTGCAGGACGCGAGCAAACTGAAGGCAGACAGTACGGCAAGCAGGGTCAGAGGGCGCATCGCTTTGTTCTTGTAGAAATATCGGTAAGGCGGTCGTGGCCGCCCGGCGTGCTCGCGTTCGCAGGACACCTGCATCGTATCCGTATTCGACTGATCGCTGCCATCCCCCGGATATGGGACGCTAGACCTCTTCCTGGCTCACGCTGTTGCGCCCCTTTGCCTTGGCCGCATACAGCGCGCGGTCGGCTCTTTGCACCAGACTTAGCGCATCCGGCGCCTGCAAGGTAGGCCGCATCGCTGCCACGCCGGCACTGATGGTCACCACGCCGCCGGGATTGGCCTTGTGTGGAACCGCCAGCGCCTCGACCTCCGCACGCACGCGCTCGGCAATTACATAAGCGCCTGCCGCATCGGTATCCGGCAATAACACCGACATTTCTTCGCCGCCGTAGCGCGCCGCCATGTCACTCGCCCGCGCAGGCACTTTCTTCAACACGCCGCCGATGCGGCGCAGGCATTCGTCTCCGGCAGGATGACCGTACAGATCGTTGAATTGCTTGAAGCGATCGACGTCGATCATGATCAGCGCCAGCGAGCTGCGATTGCGCATGGCGCGGTGAAATTCCTGATTCAGCGCTGCATCGAATCTGCGGCGATTGGAAAGACCGGTTAATCCATCTTCCGATGCGAGCGTTTCGAGTTCGCCGTTGAGTCGTTCGAGCGCGCGTTTGGCATAGTGCAATTCATGTGCGGTGGATTGCCGCACGCGTATCTGCAGGATCAGGTAGGTAGCGAAAATGGCCAGCAGGCCGAACAGCGCCGTGCAGATCAAGGCCGTGCGCATCGTTTGCGCACGCCATTCGCTCAGAATTTCGTCCTTAGAAAGGGCGACGGCAACCAGCAGCGGATAATTCTCCAGATGCCGGTAGCTGTACATGCGCACGGTACCGTCGAGCATGGATTCCATCACCATCGTCCCGAACGGTCCCATCGAACGGTATTCGTCGAACAAGGGACCGTGCGAAATGTCCATGCCGACCGCGGATTCGAGAAAAGGCCGGCGCACGAGCATGGTGCCGCTATCGTTGACGAGGAAGATCACGCCGTCATTTCCGATATCGAACTCGTCGTAAAAGAACTTGAAGTAATCGAGCTTGATGGCCGCGACCACTACCCCGGCGAAGCTGCCGTCCTCGTTATTCAGGCGCCGCGACACAGTGAGCACCCAGTCGTTGGTCGAGCGGCTGCGCACGACCGGACCGACATACGGCCCGCCATCGGCAATCTCGCGGTGATAGCCGAAGTATTGGCGATCGGCATAGTTGACGCCCATCGCCAGCATGGGCTGCGAACTGACGACCGGGTGGCCGTTGCGATCCAGCACCCAGAGACTGTCGAGCATCGGCAATTCGGCCACGCGGCTCGCCATGAAGCCATGCAGCTCGGTATTTGGCATGTGGTAACGGTTCTGCCGCTGCACCATGTCGACCAGGCCAGCGACGATGTTATCGGCGCCGAGTATCGTGCCTTCGGCATGCTGCGCGAGCGCGCGCGCCATGTTGGTGGTGGTGGTTTCAGCGTCGTCGAGCTGGTGCTCGCGTTCCTGCCAGCTGCCCCAGGCGGCGAGTCCGCCGAGAGACAAACCGATCAGCAGGACGAAGACCAGCGTTCCCTTCGTCAGCGAGCGCTCTTTATTGAGCAGCGAGGGCAATGTGAACATGTGCAATCCTCAGACAAGGACAATGTATGCCATCGCTGCTGGGACCTCAAGTTCTTAAATCTATTGGCGCGGCTGGCGGGGATCGAACCCACGACCCTTGGCTTCGGAGGCCAATACTCTATCCACTGAGCTACAGCCGCACGAGAGGGAGAACAGGAAGGCCTGCAGGATACCGTTTTTCCGTGTTGCCGTCCATGCAGACACCTCGCCGTTTGACCATACCGATTGTATTGTGTCTATAATCAGCGAATTTGGCGAGGTCTGGCAACGAGCAGACCCCCGCGCGTGCAGGAGACGCATGCGTTGTCCGGCGAGTTTATATATCCATCCGTATCGAGGGGAAGAATGAGCGACGCACATCATCAGCAATCCGGGATCAAGACACCAAAACAACTCATCCTGGCTGTCATCGCAGGTTTTCTCGTTCCCATCATCTGCATTGTTTTACTGGTCGAATTCGTGACCAACGAACGCCGCGAAGGTGCCGGTTCCGACACCTCGCCGCAGGCAGTGGCAGAACGTCTGAAGCCGGTCGCTGACGTCGGCTTCACGCTGAAGGACGTCAACGCACCCAAGGTCTACAAGAGCGGCGACGAAGTCTACAAGTCCACCTGTGCAGCCTGCCACGCCAGCGGCGCAGCAGGCGCGCCGAAGTTCGGCGATGCCGGCGATTGGAAAGCACGCATCGCGCAGGGCTACGACACTCTCGCCAAGCATGCCTTGCATGGCTTGCGCGCCATGCCTCCGAAGGGCGGGAACGCCGATCTGGATGATGTGGAAGTCGAGCGTGCAGTTGTCCTGATGGCCAATGCCGCAGGCGCCAAGTTTGCCGAACCTGCAGTCCCTGCACCGGCTGCGGCCGGTTCGCCGGCGAATGCGGCAGCCAGCGGTACTGCACCGACGAAGTAAATGCCTTGATGCAATAAAAAAGCCGGCGTACTGCCGGCTTTTTTTATTGCCGCTGCGCCGATCATCTTCTGATCGTTTGCGCCGCGCCTTCAAAGATGTTCATGATGCGCGGCATGATCGTGCCGGCTCTTCTTCGCTTGCCTGCGGTACAGGCAAACGGCGGCGCCTAAGCCGCCCAGCACCAGCGCACCACGCAATGCCGGTTTCAGCAGCGAACGCCGGCTCAGCAGCGAATAGGCGCCCGTGATGACAGGCAGCAGTGTTTTGACCTTGGCGAAAGACAGACCGCCAGCACCGCCTTTTGCAGCCAGCATGCTCGTTACATTCGACAGCATCGACGAACCGGCACGCAAGCCGACCAGGCCGGTTGCGGCTTTCATGATCGACTGCAATCCGATGCGGGACCGCATTTCGCTGCGCGAGTGATGGACTGCGGCACGATAGGCGCGGCATTGCATGACCAGTCTTTCCTTGCGCTGTGCCAGGGTTTCGTGCGCGGATCGCGGTTCGGTGCTCATGTTGTCTCCGATTACAGCAATGCGTCCTGATCGTTGCGCAGCTCTTCCATTGTCGCCGGCATGGCGAGGCCGCCGTTGCGGATCAGCGCCACTACGTACAACACGATGGCTAGCACAACCGCCGTGCAAAGCACCGCAAGAATCAGCAGAATCTTCCAGCCCAGTGCATCCCAACTGAGATACACAAGCAATCCCAGCCAGAAGCCAATCGCAAAGAAGCCGAGGACGACGGCCAGCGCAGACAGCGCCGCCATCTTCAGTACATTGTTGCGGATCTGCGCGAGTTCGACGGCGGCCAGTTCGAGCCGGCTCGACAGCAGGCCGTACAGATTGCGTACCAGGTCGCCGACACCGGCGATCAGGCCTTGACGATGCTCGTGCTGATCCATGTGTTTGCCGTTTTTATTTGCGGGAAATCAGCATGCCGATCACCAGGCCGACGCCGGCCGAGATCGCCACCGCACGCCACGGATTCTCGCGTACGTAGTCGTCCGTTTGCGCCGCCAGCTCCTTGCCGGTCTCCAGCGCTGCAGCCTGCACTTCCTGTGCCTTGCCCATCGCGGAATCGAGCAGCTGCAAACCGCGATTGCGCAGTTCGTCGGCTTTCTCGCCGGTGACCGTGGTCGCTTCGCGGAACAGTTCCTGCGCGTCCTTGACCAGGGTTCGGATATCGGTACGAGTCGTCTTGAGCGTCGTTGCTTTCATGTGGCATCCCTTTTTTCTTTTGAAGTAAAACGTCCGTGCGCAGCCCGATGTGCCGAGCTGTTGTCCCGCTGCAATCAGCTGACGACGTGGCAACAGACAGTTAACGTTGTATCACATTCGTATTTCGTGCAACAAGCGTTACCGCACATAGCGGCCATCATCGCGACACCGTTCAGCGACCCGGCGTACAGTCGGCGCAGTGCTCCATCGCATCGACGCGGCGCACCAGCTTCTCCTTCAGATTGCGCAAGGCGGTACGCATTCCCTCCTCGACCACCGGGTGATAAAACGGCATTGCAAGCATCTGCTCTACCGTCATCCGGTTCTGGCAGGCCCATGCCAGCAGATGCGCGATGTGCTCGGCGCGCGGGCCGATCATCTCAGCGCCAAGAAAACGGTGCGTCCCGTGCTCCCCGTAGACGCGCAGCAGGCCGCGGTTCTGCAGCATCACGCGGCTGCGTCCCTGATCGGCGAACGATACTTCGCCATGCTCATAGCGCGCCTCGGTCAGCGTGCGGCTGCTTTGACCGACCGTCGCAATCTGCGGATCGGTGAAAGCGATGCTCAAGGCCGCACGACGCGCACCTTGCACGATCGCCGGAAAGCGCGCCGCATTGTCGCCGGCGATGTGGCCTTCGTCGGTCGCTTCATGCAGCAGCGGCCGGTCCTCGTCGACGTCGCCGGCGAGAAAAATGGCGCTATCGCCGCATTGCATCGTATGCGGATCGTAGACCGGCACGCCACGCTGATTCAGCCGCAACCCGGTATGTTCGAGACCGAGTCCAGCGACATTCGGTGTGCGGCCGGTGGCAGCCAGCACGAATTGATAGGACTCGGTACGTTCGCGGCCGTCAGTGTCACGTGTCTTCAGCGTCACGGCATCATTGCTGCGCTCTGCCGACACCACGCTCGTATTGAGCCGCAAATCCAGCTCGGCCCCGAGACATGCGCGCGCGGCCTGCAATACCTCCGGATCGTGCAATTGCGCCAGCGAAGCGCTGCGCCCAAAGATCGCAACGCGCACACCGAGGCGCGCCAGTGCCTGCCCCAGTTCGAGTCCGATGATGCCGGTGCCGATCACCGCAACCGAGTCCGGCAAATCACGCCAGTCGAATACGTCGTCATTGACGATGAGGCGATCGCCCAGCTCGCGCAAGGTTTCCGGTATGGCCGGCCGCGAGCCCGTCGCGATCACGATGCTCGTCGCAAGCACTTCTGTATGACCGTTGATCTGCAGGCGGTCCGGTGCGATGAAGCGCGCATGCCCGTTCAGACGTTGGGAGGGATCGATGCTGCCGATATTGCCGACAACGAAATCGACGAAGCGGTCACGCTCAGCGCGCACGCGATCCATCACCGCCCTGCCGTCCACATTCGGCATGCCGGCATAAACGCCGAAGGCGGACGCCTCCGCCACGGCATGTGCGGCGTCCGCCGCTGCGATCAGCAGCTTGCTCGGCATGCAGCCCACACGCGCACAAGTCGTGCCGTAAGGACCGCTTTCGATCAACAGAACCCGCTTGCCATGCGCGCTCGCTGCGCGAAAAGCCGTCATGCCGGCGCTGCCTGCACCGATCACCGCAACGTCACAGCTTAGTGTTCTCATCCATGTCACCTTTGTGCCTGCGTTGCCGAGAAGCGATGCCGTAGCCAGTACCAGCCGATCCCGAGCCATTCGTGCGCGGCATAATCGCTGCGCTGCAGCCATCTGCTGCGCGGGAAGATATCGACGATGGTGCTGCGTTCGGCGCTATGGAACACCGTTGGAGCGGCCACCACCGCGAGCCCCGTGCGCTCGAACGCCTGCCGTGCACGCGGCATGTGGATCGCATCCGTCACGAGCAGGATGCGCCGTATGCCGGCTTGCTGCAAGATCGCCGCGGAATCGCGCGCGTTTTCTTCGGTATTGTTGGAATGCTCCTCCAACCAGCGCACCGGCACGACGAAATCCTCGCGCAACACGCGTCCCATGATGGCCGCTTCCGAAATTTTGGCACCGTCGGGCATGCCGCCACTGACCAGCACCGGCAACCCCGTATCGCGATGCAACTTGGCTGCGTAACGCAGACGCTGCAGCGCGATGGCGCTCGGCACGTCCTCGCCTGCATATTCAGGTGCGTTCGCGATGCGGCCTGCGCCGAGCACGACGATTGCTTGCGCACCGACCGCCTTGCTCAGCGCGAACGGCGGGTTCAACCGCTCCAGCGGCGCAATGATCAGCATCGCGCCAGGTCGTGTGCTCAGTAGCGTCAAGGCCAGCAATGCGAGCAGCGAAAGGCTCACACCGAAACGCGGCCAGCGGCGACGCAGCATCAGGCCAAGCGCACACAGCAGGATCAAACTGAAAGGAAGAAGCAGCAAGGCGCTCATCGCCGAGTTGACGATCCAGCTTTGGTTCATCGCATCCCTTTATCGTTGGCGGCAGACATTCCGCCTCATTCGTTCATCTGCGGGTCGGCAATCGTGCGCAGCTGGAAGCGCCCATCGTTGTTGAATAGCCAGGTCTCGATCAGTTCGATGCGGCCGCTGCGCAGCAGCGATGCGGCGGGCTTGGGAAACGGCGCAGCGGCGCGCAGACTGCTGAGCGCAGTACTCTCGGTCGCACGATCGCGGTTCGAACGCAGAATCTCGCTGCGCAGCAGCTTGCCCTCGGCATCGACCGAGTACTTCACCACGACGACCGAGCGCAACAGCGCCTGCGGCCGGCCGATGAAGACCTTGGTCGAATTGACCTGCGCAATGCGATTGGCCAGCGCGAGTTTGTAGCCGTTGACCGTCGTCGCAGTCGATGTCGCATCCGGCGTCGTTTCCGACAGATGGACTTCCGGCTCCTTGCCGGTACCGCAGGCGGACAGCAACAGCACCAATGCGAGCGATGCGAGATGGCGGGTCTTCATCATGATGTGTGGATGGATGAGCTTACCGGTTTGATCACAATTGCGTACAGAGGTTTCTCGCCTTAGTCGAAACGCCGGTGTCGATGAAACTGCTCGGTGGCGTCCACCAGTGCTGCTGCGGTGCCCGGCTCCATCGCCGCGTGGCCGGCATCGGCGACCATGCGCAGCACCGAACCTGACCAGGCGCGATGCAGACGCCAGGCTGCACCCGGCGGACATACCATGTCATAGCGTCCCTGCACGATGATTGCCGGCAGCTGTGCGATGCGCGGCAGATCGCGTATCAACTGGTCCTCTTCGAGGAAGCCGCGATGCAGAAAATAATGCGCCTCAAGCCGGCCGATGCCGAGCGCCACCACATCGTCCTCGCTCAAGGCTTCCGAAGGAGGCCGCAGGAATGAGCAACGGCTTTCATACCGGCTCCAGTCGCGTGCGGCTTTCAGCGAGATGTCAGCATCGTCGCTGAACAGACGGCGCGCATAGGCCTGCAGCAGTTCGCCGCGTTCTTCCGATGGAATCGGTGCAATGAATTCTTCGTATGCATCTGGATAGAAATGACGCATGCCATGCATGAACCAGGCGATCTCCGCTTGCGTACACAAAAAGACGCCACGAAGAATGAAACCGAGGCAGGCTTGCGGATACGCCTGTCCATAGGCGAGCGCCAGCGTCGCGCCCCAGGAACCGCCAAATACGAGCCATCGATCGACGCCCAGCATCTGCCGTAACGCTTCGATGTCTGCGATCAACAGCGGCGTGGTGTTATCGCGCACTTCGCCCAGCGGGGTGGAGCGTCCCGCGCCACGCTGGTCGAACAGGATGATGCGATAGGCCTCCGGCCGAAAGAACTGGCGATGCCGCGGCGAAAGGCCGCCACCAGGACCGCCATGCAGAAACAAGACCGGAATGCCGGACGGATTGCCGCACTCTTCCCAATACAAGGTATGTATTGCGTCCACTGCCAGCATCCCGCTGTGGGTGGGCTGCAAAGGCGGGAACAAAGGCGATGCGGAGGATGAGTCGTCCATGTGGCTCCTGGCAGATGACATCGATTGTAGCGAAGGACGCTTTGCATCGTGCAAAAAGATGTCGTTGCCACACCTGCGTATGCAGGCATCCGAGGCGCACTATCGCTCTCGCGCTGCTGTCATTCGCGCAAAGCCGAGAGAGGCAACTTCACTGAGTCGTGCGCACCGGCCTCCAATGTCGACGAGCAAACTCAGCGCCGCGATCGACGTGCCAGTCTTTCGCGCGCAATGTCGAACAGCCAGTTGAAGCAGAATGCGTAGAGCATGAAGAACAACGAGAAAGTGACGTCGAGCATCAGTGCGTCGACGATGCCGATTTCCAGCCACCAAGCTGTCAGCGGCAATGCCACCGCCATGAAAAAGGCTTCGAAGCCCAGCGTATGGAGGACGCGCGCGAATGGCGTGCGGCGCCAGCCGAAACGCGCTTCGAGCATTTCATAGAAATGGTTGTACAGCATGTTGCAGCCCATCGCGCAGAAGGCGAGGATCACTGCCAGCGCGCCGAAGTGCAGCATGTTCATGCCGAATCCGTAAGACATCAGCGGCACCAGAATGAGCAGTGCGCAGACTTCGAAGAGAACGGCGTGCACGATACGCCGCAGTAAGGTATTGATGACAATCTTCCCGCAAAAAGTGCGCCATTATAAATGTCGGCCGCGCTGACCTCTGTGCGGAGCTCCGTAATTCGAATGCGAAAAGCGGTAGCACGAAGAATCTCGCAAACAGGGGTGACAAACCCGGGGAATTGCTCTATACTTCGGCCCCTTCAGGCATGTTGGTCGACGCCAACAAGCAGGCCGGGTGAGCAAGCGCAAGTCAGCGGGTGCTTAGCTCAGTTGGTAGAGCGGCGCCCTTACAAGGCGTAGGTCGGGAGTTCGAGCCTCTCAGCACCCACCAATCGGTCGCAAGGTCCTGAAACGATCAGCTTTAGGAGTGGTAGTTCAGTTGGTTAGAATACCGGCCTGTCACGCCGGGGGTCGCGGGTTCGAGCCCCGTCCACTCCGCCAAATAAAACGCCCGCGCAAGCGGGCGTTTTTCTTTTCCCTTCAATGCAGGCATGCACTATGCGAAGTTGAGCGCGCAGGGGCTCGAAGGGTAGCGCTTGCAAGCGCTACCGCAGCCCGCGGGACGTAGGCGAGCCCTGATATGACGTATCCGCGCAGTCGGGTGAACATGTCCGCAGCAGCGCAGCAATAAAAATTCCACCCATTTTGGTACCATAACGCCTTCATCCATCGAGGCTTGTTGCCTGACTGATCAGCAACGAGAAGCGCCATGAGCGATTCCACACCCGATTTCAAACGCGACCCGATTCCGCTGCCGGCCAAACCCGGCAAGGTATTGCTGCATTCCTGCTGCGCCCCTTGCTCCGGCGAAGTAATGGAAGCAATGCTGGCCTCCGGCATCGACTACACCATCTTCTTCTACAACCCGAACATTCATCCCGAGAAGGAATACCTGCTGCGCAAGGAAGAGAACATCCGCTTTGCGGAAAAGCACGGCATCACCTTCATCGATGCAGACTACGACACCGATAACTGGTTCGAGCGCGCCAAGGGCATGGAAGACGAACCGGAACGCGGCATCCGCTGCACAATGTGTTTCGACATGCGCTTCGAGCGCACCGCACTGTATGCGCACGAACATGGCTTTCCGGTCATTACCAGTTCGCTCGGCATTTCACGCTGGAAGAACATGGACCAGATTAACGATTGCGGCAAGCGCGCCGCAGCGAAATATCCGGACATGATTTACTGGGACTACAACTGGCGCAAGAAAGGCGGTTCGGCGCGCATGATCGAAATCTCCAAGCGCGAGAATTTCTATCAGCAGGAATACTGCGGCTGCGTCTACTCGCTGCGCGATACCAACCGCCACCGCCGCGAACAGGGCCGCGACCGCATTAAGCTGGGTGTGCTGTTCTACGGGCAGGAAGCACAGGAAGGCGATCAGGAACAAAAATAGCGTCGCCTATTTCATCCAGACGCCCGGCCATGCGCCGGGCTTTTTTATGGGCGTGTGCCGAAAGACAATCCGTACGATAGAAAGCTTTCATCTTCTTGCGATATTGAAAACGGCCAAACGGCGCGCAACTGCCTTCTGCAGCACACTCGCGCCACCGAAACTTCTGCGCGCGCGACGACTCTACCGTTTCCCCGAACAAGGAGAGGATCATGACTACTGCTACCGCATCCACCGAAAAGAACACCGGAAAAACCAGCCCGCCGCTGTCCACTCCCAGCGATCTGAAAAGCCAGGGCACGGCGAAAATCGCCGAGGCGATGAACGGCATCCTGGCCGATGTCTTCGCTCTCTATCTGAAAACCAAGAATTTCCATTGGCATATGAGCGGCCCGCATTTCCGCGACTACCATCTGCTGCTGGATGAGCAAGCCGTGCAGATCTACGCGATGGTCGACGTGATCGCCGAACGCATCCGCAAGGTAGGCCAGCCGACACTGCGCTCGATCGGCGACATCGCACGCCGGCAGCGCATCAAGGACAACGATGCCGAGTATGTCGAGCCGGGCAACATGCTGGCTGAACTGCAGGAGGACAACAAGGCACTGGCGGCGCGTCTGCGCGAAGCGCATGACGTATGCGACGAACACCGCGACATCGCGACGGCCAGCCTGATCGAAAACTGGATCGACGAAACCGAGCAGCGCACCTGGTTCCTGTTCGAGGCGAATCGGCGCGGCGACTCCACCGGTCACTGATCGTCGACGAAAGGCGCGCAATGTTGCGCGCCCTTTTTTCTATCCGTCCGTCGCAGCGATAGTGTCGCCGCCGAACAAACCCATTTGTTGCGCACCATCGTTTTCGGCAACACGTATGCCCACGCCCAGCAAACGCACCGGTCGTTGCCGGCGGCGGAAACCGGTTTCCAGCAGCTTGCCGAGTTGCGCCGAATCGATGGACGAAGCCACACATTCGACCGTGGTGCGCGAAAAGTCATCGAAGCGAATCTTGACGAAGAGCTTGCGCACCGCGTTGCCGGCACCCGCGCGCTGCACGCGCGCATGCAGCTTGTCGATCAATTCGGGCAATTCGTGTTCGCACGCATCGAGATCGGGCAAGTCGCTGACATAGGTTTCTTCCACGCTGACGGATTTGCGTTCCCGGCTCGGATTGACTGGCCGCTCGTCGATGCCGCGGCACAGTTCGTACAGACGATCGCCGAACTTGCCGAAATGCTCGATCAACTGCGCCATCGGCCACGCGCGCAGATCGCCGCAAGTTTCCGCACCGAGCGCATTCAGGCGTGCGGCCGTCACCTTGCCGACGCCGAACAGCTTTGCTACGGGCAGCGCAGCGACGAATGCATCCACCTGCTGCGGTTTGACGACGAATTGGCCATTCGGCTTGTTCCAGTCGCTTGCAATCTTGGCGATGAACTTGTTCGGCGCAATACCGGCCGAGGCGGTGATGCCGACGGTCTGCGCGATGCGTTCGCGTATCTGCTGAGCGATCGCGGTGGCACTGCCATGCAATGCCGCCGCATCCGTCACATCGAGATAAGCCTCGTCGAGCGACAGCGGCTCGACAAGCTCTGTGTAATCGCGATAAATGGCAAGAATCTGGCGCGAGGCAATTCGATACTTTTCCATCGCCGGCGGCAGAACGATCAGATCGGGGCAACGCCGCAGAGCCTGCGCGGTCGACATCGCAGAACGCACGCCATAGCGGCGCGCCTCATAGTTGCAAGTCGCCACCACGCCGCGTTGTTCGGGCCGTCCACCGACCGCCAATGGGCGATCGCGCAGCGACGGATCATCGCGCATCTCGACTGCCGCATAGAAGCAGTCGCAGTCGCAATGTATGATTTTTCGGGAAGACGCAGCCACTGCACGACACGGTAAAAAGATCGCTTATTTTACCGGGCGGTGCGAATGTCCTTGCGAAAAAGGAAGAAGACAGGACGTGCCTCAGCACGCTCTGTCTTGGGAGTACAAGCTGCGGTTGCGACGCGATTTATCGGCCGGTTTCCTTCAGCTCTTCCTTGCGCGTTTCACGTGCGTCGCGCTTGGTGGCTTTGTAATCTTCCTTGGCGTCGGACTTTTTCTCCTTGTACTCGTCCTTTGCCTCGGCTTTGTCAGCCTTGTACTGCTTTTTCGCTTCCTTCACCGTGACGCGCTTCTTGATGTAAGGATCGTTACTCTGATTGGCGCGTGATTGATCGGTATAGGCTGGATCGGATGGCGTGGTTGCGGTCGTCGTCGTGGTCGTCGTCGCACCAGTAGTCGATTGCGCAAGGGCAAAATGACCCGTCAAGGCCAACAGGCCGCCCGCGAGAATGACAGGATATTTGGACATGGCAACTCCTCTTGAATAATAACGAATGAGTGCTGGCCTGAAATGGCACAGCAGGTCATTTACTGACCGAGGCCGTTGTTTAAAAGTTCTGAGTTTGCCCACTGCAATGTGCGATGCGTCACATTGCAGCATGGCTATTGACGTCAAATCGACGCAATCGAAACAGCGTTCAGTGCGATTCAGGCGGGCTTGCTTTCCTGCACCAACACCCACGGACGAGCGACCACGGTCCACAGCATCGCGTCGGCTTCCAGCCATGCGCGAGCTTGTTCATCTGATACGCGTTGGATGCTGCCCTCGTCGAGCCATTGCTGCACGACGCGCGCGTCGTCCG
>Ga0310811_10007783_pt1 | contig 13732 bp, 11 predicted proteins | sample YCmetagenome_FD_207642 | JGI IMG/M metagenome (GOLD analysis project Ga0310811, IMG submission 207642) | Soil microbial communities from experimental microcosm in Duke University, North Carolina, United States - YC | ecosystem: Engineered > Artificial ecosystem > Soil microcosm > Unclassified ... | reverse complement strand
TTGCATATTGTTCGTGAAATAGAATGACCCTGGTACATTATTGATTACTTTCGTAGACGTGGTGGGGTGACCATGATAGAATGGATGCGAAGCAATGGCTTTTTAAAACTTTCTCTAATAATAAGACTAATCACGTTTGCTATGAGAGATAAGACCGGTGGGTGATTTTTTTTGCCTGCTATGATGCAATTATATCCCACATGTTGTATGAGCACTTTTGCATTACAATGCTGAGCGTATGCGGCCCGGTGGGATTGATATTTTTGATATGAACTTGGAGGATATGTGTGGTAAGTCATCGCAAGTTCTTTAATGAAGAGATAGAGACGCTTCCTAAAGAGAAATTACAAGCCTTACAATTGGAACGTTTACAAAAAACAGTAGAACGTGCCTATAATCAGAATCAATTTTATCGTCGGCTTTATGATGAGGCTGGTGTGAAGCCGTCGGATATACGCACTCTCGCAGATATACGAAAATTGCCCTTCTTGGAGAAGAAAACAGTTCGTTCGGCATATCCTTATGGAACGGCTATGGTTAAGGAAGGGTTGGTTGAGTTGCACGCGACCAGTGGTACGACCGGCAAGAGCGTACCAGTATTCGCTACGAAGAAAGACATACACAATTGGGCCGATCTCAATGCGCGTGAACTCTGGATGGTGGGCATTCGCCCCGGCGATGTGTTCATGAATTGTTACGGCTACGGGTTGCCAACAGGTGGCTTCGGATTTCACTATGGCGCGATGGCGATGGATGTGATGGCGATTCCGATGGGATCTGATGCACGTCAATATGAGCGCATGTTTGATTTCATTCGCGATTTTGGCGTTTCCGGTGTCTGTATGACACCATCGGTTGGTCTGTATCTGGGGAATAAAGCGCTGGAGTCAGGTCTGGATTTTCGTGATACGCCATTGAAAGTGGGCCTTTTTGGTGCAGAACCGTGGCCCTGGGAAACCAGACAGCGTATTGAGTCCATGCTTAACATCACCGCCTATGATGAGTTTGGCATGACTGAGTTCCTTGGCCCCGGTATGACCTGCGAATGTGAAGAGCGTGATGGTATGCATGCGTGGGCGGACGCATTTCTGGTCGAGTGTATTGATCCAGAGACAGGTGAGCCTGTAGAGGATGGCAAAGATGGTGAATTAGTCTGGACCTGGTTGAATAGTGATGGTACAGCAATGATTCGCTATCGTAGTCGTGATCTCTCACGTGTATGGTGGGAAGAGCGTTGTGCCTGTGGACGTACGCATCCAAAGATTGGTGCAATTAAAGGTCGTACCGATGATGCCGTCTCGATCCGTGGGTTGATCGTGTTCCCTAGCCAGATTGAAGCCGCTCTGGTGCAGTTTCCTGAAACAGCTTCAAATTTCCGTATTATCGTTGATCGCAGAAATGACCTCGATACCTTTGACTTGAAGGTTGAAGTAAAAGAGGTTGCGATTCTGGATGACCTTGACCGCACACGCACATTACAGAAACAGATGGCAGCAGCGGTGAAGTCGATAACGGGGAATACTCCACATGTGGAACTGGTCGCGGCTGATAGCCTGCCACGAGCTACAGGTGGTGAGTCAAAAACTGCCAGCGCACGAGTAGAGGACCGGAGAAAATAGTTTCTATACGTATGTTTCATGTGCTTTGCGTCAAATGGCGGGAGGCTTTGTCCTCCTGCTGGTATTATTTTGTCGCAGGCACAGGTGCTCCCATAGTAATGTATGGAAGGCCGTAGGCTACCAGAGGGGCTGGTACCAGAAGTATCTGGTTACGTATACGCAGGACACAGTCTGTTTTCCTACTTTCGCTTCATTGTCAGATGGTGTATAATACCGTCCATCTTAAAAATAAGCGCTGGTAGATAAAGAGAAATCCCATATGCTACTACATACCATTATTGATGCTCAAAGAGAGGCTCTGAAATGACCACAACCACTATTCCACGGGGAAAATATCATATTTGGACTGTTGGCTGTCAAATGAATATGGCAGATTCGCAGCGTATTCAGACCATGCTTGATGAGCTAGGGTGGGAAGAGGCGGGTATGGAGCAAGCAAACCTCGTGGTGCTCAATACCTGCAGTGTTCGTCAGGCTCCAGAAGAGAAAGCGCATAATCTTCTTGCCCGGCTGAGAAGAGCAAAAGAGCAACGCAGTGATCTCCTGGTAGCTTTAATGGGATGTATGATTGGAAATCAGAAAACCATTGATGCGCTGAGCACTCGCTATCCCCATATCGATCTCTTCTTAAAAGTCGAGCAATCGGATATTTTACCCCGGTTCCTTGAGGATCGCTGGACACCAATTTCAGGCGCGGGCTGCCTGGATGTGGAATTTTTGCCAGAGTCATTTGTGGGAGAGAGTGATATTGAGGAGATCGCAGAAGTTATTAAGCCAACATTTGCGACCTCTCTTTCGCGCAGTGGGAAGCAGACAGTGTTGCCAATGGCAATTACGCCTAAACCCGGTGAGCGCATAGCGCATTATCCAACAAAGATTGAGCATAATAAAACCAAACCATTTGCTTTTTTGCCAATTGCTCTCGGTTGTAACAAGGTTTGTACGTATTGTATCGTCCCATATCGTCGTGGACGCGAACGAAGTCGACCAGTCGATGAATTGTTGACGGAAGCCCGTTCACTGGTGTCGATGGGAGCCAGGGACCTGACATTGCTGGGACAAACGGTTGAGTCATATGGTATGGATTTGCCCGAAAAGTCTGATCTTGCGGACCTCATGACAGAGTTGAATGATATTGAGGGATTAGAGCGCATCCGCTTTATGACTTCGTATCCGCGACATATGACCGATTCGATGATTGAGCGTATGGCGCGTCTCCCCAAGGTATGTGAACATCTTAACATTCCAGTACAATCGGGTGATGATGCCGTGTTGAAGCGTATGAAGCGTGGATATGCCCTGGAGGAGTATGTTGAGCGTATTGAACGTGTGCGGGAGTTATGGCCTGCGATTACGCTCTCAACTGATATCATTGTTGGTTTCTGTGGTGAGACAGAAGAAGAGTTTCAACATACGTTGGATCTACTGGCGCAGATACGTTTCGATGTTGTGCATGTAGCAGCCTATTCTGTTCGTCCTGGTACTGTCGCATCTCGCTGGGATGATGATGTGCCATTGGAAGAAAAGAAGCGCCGTTTGCATGCGGTGGAAGAGCAGCAAGCGACAATTGCATTTGATCTGAATCAGGCTTATGTTGGTAATATTGAAGAAGTGATGGTTGAGGATACCAATGAGACTCATGGGCGGAAACAATGGAAGGGGCGTAACCGTGCCAACAAATGGGTCTTTTTCACAGTTCCTGAAGAGAATGAGTCTGCTGGTCAACGTACCCTTCAACCAGGCGAGATGATCAATGTTCGTGTGGAGCGTGCTACAGCCTGGTCGTTACAGGGTTGTGCCGTTGGAATATAATTAGCAAGCTAGAGAAAGCGTCTCGTCTATGACGCGCTGTTGGAGGAAGTTTTGATGACGCAAGCATCATCGATGGAAGAAAAGCTCAGACTCAAAAAACAATGGACGGATTTGGCCATTAAGCAGGCTCAAGAGGGTCTCTGGGAAGAAGCCGTTACCACGAATAAGAACATCTTGAATTTCTTCTCGCAGGAACCAGATGCTTATAATCGGCTGGGGAAAGCTCTGAGTGAGTTAGGATTATATTCTGATGCACGTCAGGCCTATTCTCAAACGTTAAAGTATAGTCCCAGCAATGTTATTGCGAAAAAGAATTTGATACGCCTGGAATCACTGCAGGATGCTGCTGCTCCTGTTGTAACTGGTGTAGCAGGTCGTATCGATCCGCGCATGTTTATTGAAGAGACAGGCAAAACTGCAGAGACGGATTTGATCAATCTGGCTTCTGCGACTATTCTGGCACGCTTTAGTGTTGGTGATCGCTTGCATCTGAACGTTGATGGGCACCGATTGCTGGCACAGAATGCTGCTGGCGAAACCGTTGGGCAGATTGAACCACGCATGGCGAATCGTTTGATTTCGTTTATTGAAGGTGGTAATAGATATGCTGCTGGTATTCGTATTCTCGCGATCGAAGATGGGATCATTCGTATCATTGTTCGCGAAGAATATCAGCACCCCGATATGTTTGGGAAAGTCAGCTTCCCGTCACAGGGAAGTGGTGAGCAAGTCCGTGCGTATATTAAAGACTCAATTCTACGCTACGATCGGGAAGATGACGACGAGATCGGTAATGACGATGAATACTATGATGGTGGCGATGAGTCGGAAGAAATGTCTGAGATGGAATTTGAAAATGATACTCATCTTGAAGAGTAGCATTAACTTTTATTTGGAAAGGTAGTATAATTATGAATAAAGCAAAAAATGTAGCATGGCATAAGCATCTGAAGAAAGCAAAAAAACTTAAAGAGAAACAGCGTTTAGCTCAGAAGTCCGGTGCAGTTGCATCTACGACTCGACGCTAACAAATAGGATTCTAATGAAGTGTGAGCTATGAGCAGTTTATCCACCATGCAGTCACAATCATCAGCTTCAGTTCGAAACATTTTAACATTGCTCGCTTCACGAGATGCACAATTGGTTGCTGGTGGAAGCGGGTTGGAACGCCGTGTCACATGGGCATGCCGTATGCGCGCTCGTTTACCTGCGTTTGAAAGTGTTCAGGGAGGAGAACTTGCTCTACTCACACTCTCGCAACTACGGCGTCTCGATGAGACGCTTCCTCATCTCCTGAAGAGTTTACATCAGGCCGGGGTCGCTGTTGTGGCGGTCGCGGCTCCTTCCATTGATGCTATCGGGCATGCATCGCTTGATTTTGCGGATCAGATGCACCTTCCCCTTATTCTCCTGCCGACGAATGCGCTGCTTGAGGAGATTGAACGCGAAGTCATCACTTTTGTGGTAAGTTTTCGTGGCGAGACGGAGCGGAAAGCAACTGAGATTGCCAATCAACTTATGCAGTTGAGCTATCAGGGAGCTGGTATTCAGGGAGTCTGTGAATTTCTGGCGAACAGTCGGGATAAATGGGTAATCGTGCAGGATGCCGATTTCCATGTGCGTGTGCAGGCATCCCCTCATCAGGCAGCGAACCTTGTGTTGCCAAATCCTTTTACTGATGAACAGTTGCGTCGTCAGGGGCTGACACGTGTTGTGGAGCCGATTCCCAGCAGTCGTCACGAGATTGTTGGTTATCTCTCTCTGGTCGGGAATGAGAGTGATTTTGATTACCTGGAACGGATCATCCTGGGGAAAGTCATTCCTATTCTGGCGATTGAGTTCGCTCGTGAGCGAGATCGTAGCGAAGTTGAGAGTCGTTATCTGGTTGAAGCTTTCACTGATGTTTTGCATGGTCATTATCAGCAACCAGATGAGATGCTGGCACGTGCGCGTTTGCTTGGGTATGATCTGACAGCGCCGCAGGTGGTGGTGATGTTTGAAATCCCTTATGACGAGCGTGATTTTCCATCCAATAGTCTGGCTTCGCAGTGGGGAAAACGGGTCCGTGATGAATTATTGCGTACGTGGTCTGGGGGCTGGGTGCAGATAGAGCCCCGGAAGGTCACTGCGATTTTGCCACTATCACTTGCTGATGAGAGTGCTGAGGCGGAGCGTGAGTGTGAAAATAACCTGTATTCACGCCTGGAACGTATCGTTGCACGTATGCCATCAGATAAAGGCAATGGAAATTATACGCCGACCTATTCCTGTGGTATTGGTCGTATTGCCAGACAATTACAGGGTGTTCCTCAATCCTATCGTGAGGCTCAGCAAGCGTTAGAGATTGGACGCCGTCTCTTTGGCGAGGGGAATCTCCATTCTTTTGCTCGCCTTGGTATTTATCGTTTGCTCTTCTATCTCAATGGGAATAGTGAGCTGAATGATTTCTATTATGAGACGCTGGGGCCACTACTGAACCATGATAGTACGTATGTGGATACCTTAGAAGGCTTTTTCCGCTGTAATGGTAATCTCAGTGAGATGGCTCGTACCATGCACTTCCACCGCAATTCTTTATTGTATCGTCTCAACCGTATTGAAGCGTTACTGGGACGTTCTCTTGAAGATCCTGAACTGCGTCTGTCACTTCAGATTGCCCTCAAGATCCATCACCTGAAGGATGGTAGATCCGAAAACAGTTAACAGGCTAGCTGCTGATAATTTTGCCACCTGCTGCTTTGCGTAATCTGTCCTGTAATGCCAGACCAATGCCTGCTGTTGGAAAACTGCGGCAGAGGATTACGTGAACTTCAGTCTCTTCGAGCACACGTAGACCCGCATAAAGCTTTGTTGCTGCCTGTTCCGCTGTTGATCCCAGCGCATAGATAGCTGCCCCGCTGTGCTGGAAGTAATCGACATCTGCATCGTGTACAAGGATACCTACCTGTTCTCCCTGCCCTCTGCGTCTCTGTATCTCCGTCAGCATCGCGGATCGCATGTTTGATACGGCTCCTTCATAGAGGAAGGTGGGGACCCCTGGAGAATAGTGAACGAGCATTTGCCCCGGCGCTGATTGTGCCTGTTCTTCAGCCTCTGTAGGAATATGTTGTCGTGGTGGTTGTACATCTGGTAATACAGATTGTAATGCCTCCAGACTGATGCCTCCAGGTCGTAATATGACAGGAGGATTGGCACAGATATCAAGCACCGTAGATTCAACTCCGACCATGCTGGAACCACCATCGAGAATCAATGAGACACGGTTCTGTAGATCTGTAAAAGCATGTTGCGCAGTTGTTGGGCTGATATGCATGAAACGATTGGCACTGGGGGCGGCGATAGGCGTGTTAGCCTGACGGATAAGCGCCTGTGCGACCGGGTGGGCAGGCATGCGTATCGCGACAGTCTCAAGGCCAGCGGTTACTAACCTGGGAACACGAGCGCTGGCTGGAAAGATAAGTGTTAAGGGGCCGGGCCAGAAATGGGGCATTAATTTTTTTGCTGCATCTGGAATGTATTGGACGAGTGGGAGGATGTCAGATTCTTCGGCAATATGGACGATAAGCGGATCGCTATATGGTCGCGCTTTGGCAGCAAAAATCTGTTCCACGGCATGGCTCTGCAATGCATCTGCTCCAAGTCCATAGACTGTCTCGGTCGGAAAAACAACAAGATCGCCATGCTGGATAAGTGCTGCTGCCTGCCTGATCCTGTCTGATTCCGGGTGGGTCGCGTTGATTTGTACGATGTTTGTCTCTTTTTTTGGCATCGGGGTACTAACTCTCTGCTGCGCAAATTTCTTGTTGGATGTCGCTTGAGTATAGCATGTTTCATGGATTCCAACAATAACGAATGATACATGTGAATGGTTGGCAATATGTTTATGGCGAAATATCATGGAACAAAAAAATAGAATATGATACGTTTTATAGAGTGGGTATAAATTCTGGTTCAGGGATGGCAAAAATTTGTGCCCGGTTGGATCTCTTCTTTATATCGGTGGACTGAAACAGTGTAACTATGAGTAGTTTCTAGTACGTACCATACTGATTATCAGTAAAGAAAGAGAATATTGTACTATGTCTCTGAATCCACATTCACTTCACGACCAGTTACTTTATCCTCATGAGTGTTTTACGTTATTGCGAGAATCTGCACAGCATCCGGTGATATATAATGAGCAGGCAAAGTTCTGGGAAGCGTTTGGCTATGATGATGTGCGTCGCATTGTTTTTGAACATGAGATTTTTTCTTCTGAAGCCAGAAAATTTTCTGAGCATCCCGATGATGGAGAATTTGAGAGTATTCTGAGTCTGGACCCTCCACGCCATCGCCAGTTACGCTCAATTGTTACACAAGCGTTTACACCGCGTACGATCGCGCAACTGGCCCCACGTATTGCTGAGATTGCCTATGAGCTATTAGAGAACGTTGTATACCAGGGACACATGGATGTTATTCAAGACCTTTCGTATCCATTGCCAGTGACTGTTATTGCCGAGTTGTTGGGCGTACCAGCCGCAGACCGTGACAAATTTAAAGTATGGTCTGATAATCTGGTGACAGGGGAGTATGAGGATTTTATTGGTGAGGATCAGGAAGAGCGTATGAAGCGTGCCCGTGAACGTTTCCGTACCACAACAGAAGAAATTTTTGATTATTTTCGCGTTGTGATTGTGCAGAGACGAGAGCAGCCTTGCAATGACCTTATCAGCAGTCTGATTGCTGCTCAGGTGGACGGTGAATTTCTCACTGAGTCAGAACTATTAAATTTCTGCACGCTTTTGCTGGTTGCTGGCAATATCACCACAACAAACTTAATTGGTAATGCGATCCTCTGCTTTGATGAGCATCCAGAAGTTATGGAGCAGTTACGGCAGGATCCTGCTCTGATGCCACAGGCAGTTGAAGAGGTATTGCGTTATCGTTCCCCTGTTTCGGTAATAGGCCGTATTGCCGCTCAGGATCTTCAATTGCACGATCAAGAAATAAAACGAGGGCAATTCATTCTTGGTTGGGTTGCCAGCGCGAATCATGATCCCGCTCAATTTCCGCATCCCGAACAGTTTGATATCAGACGTAATCCGAACAGACATGTGTCATTTGGGCATGGTATTCACTTTTGTCTGGGGGCACCTCTGGCACGACTCGAAGCAAAAATTGTCCTGAATTGTATGTTGGAGCGTCTGCAAACAGTGAGACGAGATAGAGATCAGGAAATAGTCCCAGTGCAAAGTACGTTTATCTATGGTGCGAAACGGTTGCCAATATCATTTACCAGAGCGTGAAGAGATCGTTTGACGTATACTGAAGGTTGGCACTGAGCATTTTTAGCGACATGTAAAAAGGGAGAAGCAAGAGGATTTTTCTTTCTGTAATCTCAAATACGCTCTTGTTTCTCCCCTTTCTGATTTTGCAGATACACAGTCTGTATAAAAATGGTTATACATAGCTTAATCTAGTGACGCATCCTACAGAGTTGTATCTGTTGTATTATTGTTTGGCCCAGGCACATTTGCGATATCCTGACCAGCACTTTTTACCGTGGAAGCGGCATTTTGTGCAATGGTGCTAAGGTTATTCGCAGAACTCTTTACTGTTGTTGCGGCTTGTTGTGCGTAATCTTTCAGTGTACCAGCGGTCTGATTGACGCGCTCAGAAACCTGATGACGATACACGTCTAATTGCTCGTTCTCAGGGAGATAGCCGCGCAATTCATTTGCTCGCTGGCTGACCAGTTTGCGCATCTCTTCACCTTTCATAGGTGCGATGAGTAAACCAACCCCTACTCCAAAAAGTACACCTTTTACAAAGTTATTCATGATAGTATCCCTTCCTTTTGCTTTGTGTGATCTCTAATGCCTCTTACATGTTGACAGTTTTTGTCTCTCACTGTTTAGATTACGTGTAACGTAAATTTTTGGTTTCGGGTGAGTTTATTAAGTGCTATAGCTAGTACTCTTTGATGATCCTGATATGTTTGTATACTGGTGAGTATTCCAGTGGTTAGTGGAAGTATTGCGCTTGTGAACAAGTTGATGTACAGTGCAGTGGCACTTATCAGTCAAATATATCGGATAGAGGTTGCATCTGAATGAATGATGTATTTGAAAGGCAGATGATACTATGGCTGAAGTTTCATTACGGCACTTTCGTGTAGGCGTCTCTGCACTTATTTTTGAAGAGAATCGTGTTCTTTTAGCGTATCGTAGAGATATTGATTGGTGGAATTTGCCGGGTGGTGGTATGGAAATTGGAGAGACGGTTGAGGAGGCGGTTATTCGAGAAGTGCATGAAGAAACAGGATTGCAAGTAAAAGTAGAATATCTTGTTGGGGTCTATTCCAAGCCGCAAAAGCAAGAGATTGTGTTATCTTTTTGTTGCCGCAAAGTTGGCGGCAGCCTCATGGTGACAGAGGAATCTCGTGAATGCTGTTATTTTGAGCCGGATAACTTACCTGTGAATACACTTCCCAAGCATCGACAGCGTATTGAGGATGCTCTGCTTCATCAAGAACGTGCGGTTATCCGTAACCAACGGAGTAGTACTGAAGAGGATCAGCAATTAAAATAGGTTTTCATTGTTGCTGTATCGCGTCCTATGCTAGCGCATAAGGAAGAAATGCAATGATGCTTCGCGTGTCTATTGGGGAATTCTGGTGATTTTCGTTTGGTTGATATGATTTATCTACATATGTTTCCGAAATAGATAGTAGGCATTCCATTTTGACGTGTGGCAGTGTTTCTTATAGTTTATTCAAGGGGTCCTGGAGTGCGTCAAGCATGGCGCGTTCAGTTTCTGACGTGATACGGGCGGATAGCTGCTGCGCCCATGTTTCATCCCAGGCTCCACCTTGTTGTAAATAGTGCTGACACTGGATAAGAGGATCATGTTCATCTTTTTTATCGAGCATGCCATTGTCTGTTTCTGTGGGGGGGGTAGCATGAGCTGTCGCCTGGGTATAGCTCTGTCTGGATGATTGCGGTTGCTTGATGTGCATTTCGATGAAGGTTGGTCCATCTCCAGTGCGGGCACATTGCATCGCCTTATGCATCGTTTGATAGATAGTAACAACATTATTACCGTTGATGGACTGATAATGAATGCCCTGAGGGATGGTATCGGTGAGTAGAGGGTCGAGTTGGGGAGATGCTGTATGCTCTCGCTCACAGATAAACACGATTGGGAGTTGATGTTGAGCGGTGAAACGCAGTGCTTCTAGAAAATCTGGCTCCGCAGTGATACTTTGATCACAATAGGCTACTGCTACAACATCTGCTTTGCGTAATTTACAAGCGAAAGCGATGCCAGCCGCATGAAGCAACTGGGTTGCGAGAGGGGTGGGGGCTGTAACTGTGTTATGTTTGTGATAGCCCCAGTGTTGGATGGGGTGTGCTGGTTTGGCAGGTAGAACATTGGTTGGAGTCATAGCATGGTGATGTGTTTGTAGAGAGGTCCGAAATACTTCATATGGTGTCATTCCGATGGTAAGCACAACGCCCAGATCACGATAATGTGGTAAGGTAAAATCTTTGCCAACTTTAATACAAACAGCACTGCCAACCTGTGCTGCTTCATAGCCATAACAACCGGGCACAAAGTCTATTACACCTTGTTCGTAGAGTTGTCTGGCATAAGTATCAACGATTCGTGTCAGAAGCATCCGGGCATAGAGATCACGTATAAAATTCGTCGATGGCGCTGCGCTCATTCTATATCGATTCTGTGTTTATTCTCCGTAGATCATCAACATCTGTTTGATTAGTGTAACACATTCTTTGGGAAAACAGGTAGACCCATTATAATGCTCAAACATGGCTACTGTCTACATCATATGCCCATCGCTGTCGGAGAAAAAAACGTTCTGTCAGCCGGAGAAAGGCTATCAAATGTACATTTTCTCGCAAGAAATAGCTCTATTTGGACATATTTCTGCCTGTTGTTATACAGGGGGAAATATGTCTGACAGTGCTTCTTTATCATTGCTTTTCGACGCCGTCAATCTTATAATGGTGATGTGATTACTATACAGAAGCGTCGATGGAGGAGCCTACAGCGTCAGTGTGGACCACAATGGAGGCAACAAATTATATGACGGTAAATATTCAAGATATAGAGAGTGATACGCTAGCAACGTCGCTGGATGTCATGGCGCTCTACCGAACAATGCTGACAGCAAGAGTAATGAATGACTTGCTGAAGACCCGAAAAACCCAGGGAAAATATCCTTTTTATATTGGCTGTGCTGGACATGAATCTATGGCTGCGGTTATTGCGGCTCTCAATGAAACAGACTGGCTGGCGTTATACTATCGTGATTTAGCCGCATGGTTGCAACGTACCGGTGATACCTATGGACCTTTGCGAGAAGCATATTCACGTGTAACTGGACCGATGAATGCGGGGCGAAATATGCCAGCGCATTACTCAGGAAGAGCATTGCGTATCCTACCTGGTGTCAGTGAAGTGGCGGGTCTTTGCCCATTTGCTGGCGGTGTTGGTTTCTCAATTCAACGCGAGCGGAGCGACGAACTTGTGCTCTGTTCAACGGGCGATGGCGGTGTTGCGACAAACGATTTTAATGTGTTATTTCGTCAGGCATCTGTGCATCAATTGCCTGTTTTGATGGTGGTTGAAGATAATAGCTGGGCTATTACTATGTCAGGTGGACAGTGGGCAGGCTCACTGGTTGAGTGGTCACGTGCTGGTGGCGTCTATGCGGAAGAAGTCGATGGCTCAAATGTAATTGCTACGTATGAATCTGCATGTCGTCTTGTGCAGCATATTCGATCTGGCAAAGGGCCAGCACTCATGCATTTGCGTGTGGGGTTGTTAGATGCTCATTCTAGCAGTACAGATATCAAGTCGTATCGAAAAAAGGAAGAGATCGAGTTAACTGTTGCGACCAAAGATCCGGTGCAAAATTTTGGCCGCTGGTTGATAGAAAACGGTTCTTTGCAAGAGTCCGATATAGCGCGGATGCGCAAAGAGATCCGTGCTGATCTTGAGCGGATAGAGAAAGAGATCCTCCTTGAGCCTGTGCCAACCGCAGATCGTGTGATGAACCACCAGATAAATGTTCCGATCTGGCAAGAGAATACGCCCAGAGGAGCACTGCGTCCGTTGACGATGCTAGGAGCTATCAATGAGGCTCTTGTCGAGTTAGCGCAACGTGATCCAGATTTCTTCGTGTATGGTCAGGATGTTGGTAGCCCGAAGGGCGGCGTTTTTGGTGCGACAGCTTCATTGGTTAAACAGCACCCGCAACAGGTTATTAGTAGCCCCTTAAATGAGCAGATGATCATTGGCATTGTATCGGGGGCGAGTATGCGTGCAGGGAAAGCACGTTGTGCGGAGATTCAGTTTGTTGATTATCATCAATCTGCCACACAAACGATCCGTCTGGCAGCGCGTTTCCCTTATCAGACCTATGGAGATTGGAATTCACCATTATTGATCCGGACGAAATCTGGCAGTGGTGGTGGGGGCCCCATTTCGAGCAGTTCTGCGGCAGGTGGAGGCGCGTTTGGTCATTCCAACGCAGGTGAGCAATGGTTTACCAACGTTCCGGGATTGATAACTGTGTGTCCGTCCACACCTTTTGATGCCAAAGGATTGTTGTTGGAGTCGGCGCGAGCGCAATCACCAGTGATGTTTCTGGAACGAGGGCGTCTGTATCGCTCAGAACCGCCAAAGGATGCTGAAGGCACCGCTATTCAAGTGATGGCTGATTATTGGCATGTACCGGACGGCTATTATACGCTCCCATTGGGGAAAGCCCGCAGGCTGCGTATTGGTGACGGTCCAGTGCAGGTGGCAATTATTGCCTGGGGCACGATGGTGTTAGAAGCCTGTACCGCTGCTGCGAATATGGTCAAGCATGTGGATGGCGCTATCGAAATCGTAGATTTGCGCACGCTTATCCCATTTGATCAGAAAGCTATCACTGCTGCTGTAAAAGAAGCAAGTCGGGTGATAGTGGTAACAGAAGAGATTGACCTGACAAGCTTTGGACGACATATCCATTCCTGGATTGTACAGAATTGTTTTTACGATCTGGATGCGACTCCTGTTCTACTTTCAGCTCTGGCTGCGCCGGCGGCACCATATAGTACCGCTGAAGAGACCGCCTTTTATCCTTCTGCCGCAACAATTGAGACGAGTATTGAAGATTTATTGGTAGAGTAGAGTACGGAGATATTTTAAAGGAGCGCCGCAGCAACATACGGCGCTCCTTTAATTTTGGGGAGATGTTCGTATGATGGCTTGTGATTGGTTGTAGACTTGCGCACGGGAATGAT
>Ga0310811_10007782_pt1 | contig 13735 bp, 12 predicted proteins | sample YCmetagenome_FD_207642 | JGI IMG/M metagenome (GOLD analysis project Ga0310811, IMG submission 207642) | Soil microbial communities from experimental microcosm in Duke University, North Carolina, United States - YC | ecosystem: Engineered > Artificial ecosystem > Soil microcosm > Unclassified ... | reverse complement strand
TGGCCCCGGCCTGCCGGACTGACAATACTCTGCCTTCGACCACAGTGAAACGCCCGATCCCGGTCAAAATATCGCCCGGACTTTCCGCGTTTTTTATGGCCGTGGGGTCGGCCCAGAACCCGCGTCTGTCGCGCCGGGCCGTAGCTTCCGCCGCGATAAGGATCGCCTCGCAATCCCTGTCGGCGACGTCGGCCGCGACCAATGCGGCACCCTGCGAAAGCAGCGCCGCCTGGACCGGGGTGTCCGACCCCTGAAGAAAAACGAAGGCAGGTTCGCGACCGTAGCGGTCCGGCGTGTCATCCGGGCTGCGCACAGTCACCTCACGGCCGCTGGCGATCGCAGCCAGCGCCGCTTTGCTATCCTCCCTTGCGCTGCCCACGATCGGCTCGATGCCCGCCAGGCCGATGTCGCGCCCATCCTCAAGATGAAGCGTATGCGCGTCGGCGACCTCAGTGACACGCCCCTCGCCCTGCGCTTCGAATAAGCAGCCTGCCGCCCGCGCGGGCCTGCTCAGAAAAAGAAATGCGAGGCCGGCCAGCGTTGCGGCGATCACAGCCGGGCGCCGAGATCCGAAGGGTGTCGTCAGGCAGAACATTTTCTTATGTTCGGACATCAAGTTCATTCCGCTCAGCGGAAAACCAAAAGCGCACTCGTTCTAAGCCTGATCGGTTCCGATTCAATCAGAATCGCGCCTTAGAATATCGCTTTGACGCGCATTCCTCACGCGAACGGCGCGCCACTGCGCTCGAAAACGCGATACCGTTGCTTGCCGCTGTCTGTTGCTTGCGGCATGATCGTGACGACACAATTTTGAGGCCGCATCAACAAAGGCGGCCCGCTTGTTGGAGGAGGTTTGATTGAAGCGCCTGATGACCGGAATTTTCGCCGCCATGCTCACCGTCGCTGCGACGGCTGCGATGGCGCAGGACAAGCCGCCGCTGAAGCTCGGCGGCATTCTCGACATGTCCGGCCTTTATGCTGACATCACCGGACCGGGCTCGGAGACGGCAGCCAAAATGGCGGCGGAGGATTTCGGTGGCGAGGTACTTGGCCGCAAGATCGAGATCATTGCCGCCGATCATCTCAACAAGGCCGACCTTGCCGCCAATATCGCCCGCCGGATGTTCGACGAGCAGGGCGTCGAAATGATCTACGATGTCGCGGCGTCGGCGACCGCGCTCGCGGCCAACGAAGTCGCCAAGGAGCGCAAAAAGATCATCATGTTCTCGGGTCCAGGCTCGATCCGCCTGACCAACGAAGCCTGCGGCCCCTACACCGTACACTATGTCTTCGACACTTATGCGCAGGCCAATGTCACGGGTCTTGCCGCGGTGAAGTCCGGCCTCGATACCTGGTTCTTCCTCACCGCGGACTATGCATTCGGCGCCGATCTTGAAAAAGATACCAGCAACGTCGTGCTCAAATCCGGCGGCAAGGTACTCGGCAGCGTCCGGCACCCTCTGAACACGTCGGACTTCTCGTCCTATCTGCTCCAGGCGCAGGCGTCGAAGGCCAAGGTGATCGGGCTTGCCAACGCCGGCGGCGATACCATCAACGCCATCAAGCAGGCGGCCGAATTCGGCATCATGAAGGGCGGGCAGAAACTGTCGCCGCTGCTCGCTTTCGTAACCGATATCGACAGCATTGGTCTTGAGACGGCACAAGGCTTGCTGGTCGCGGAAGCCTTCTATTGGGACCTCAATGACGACACCCGCGCCTTCAGCAAGCGCTTCATGGAGCGCATGCACCGGCCGCCGACCTCGGCCCAGGCCGGCGTCTACTCGTCAGTGCTGCACTATCTGCAGGCGGTGAAAGCCGCCGGTACCACCGATTCTGATGCGGTCATGAAGATCATGAAGGCGACACCGATCAACGACATGTTCACCAAGAACGGCCGGATCCGCGAAGACGGTCGCATGGTGCATGATATGTATCTGTTCGAGGTCAAGAAACCGTCGGAGTCCAAGGGACGCTGGGACGACTACAAGCTGCTGGCGACCGTGCCGGCCGATGAGGCCTTCCAGCCGCTTTCAATGTCACGCTGCCCGCTGGTGAAGAAATGACGGCCGAAGGCCGTCATTTCGGGATGGTGCGTTAGCGCCAGCCCCGGAATCTCGAGATTCTCAGGTGCGCAATTGCGCACGACAGTTCGATGCTCTGCATCGCCCTGGAGTGATGGAATTCAAATAAAAGGCAACAACACATGAACGATATCGTCCTCCAGAACCTCGATCAGGGTCTGCTCACCATCACCATGAACCGGCCCGACCGGCGCAATGCGCTCAATCCGGACATGACGAAAGGGCTGGTCGAGGCGGCGCGCCGCGCGGCCGAAGATCATGACGTCCGCGCCGTGCTGTTGAAAGGGGCCGGCGGCACGTTCTGTGTTGGCGGTGACGTCAAGTCGATGGCGGAGGGGCGTGCGCCGCTGCCATTCGAAGCCAAGATGACCAATCTTCGCCGCGGCATGGAGGTGTCGCGGATCCTTCATCAGATGTCGAAGCCAGTGGTCGCTCAGCTCGACGGCGCGGCCGCCGGCGCCGGCCTTTCCATCGCACTGGCCTGTGATTTCCGCGTCGCCAGCGAATCCTGCAAGATCACCACGGCCTTCGCCAAGGTCGGACTATCAGGCGATTACGGCGGCACTTATTTCCTGACCCATCTGCTCGGCAGCGCGAAAGCGCGCGAGCTTTACCTGCTGTCGCCGCTTCTGACGGCGAAGGAAGCGCTTGCATTGGGCATGGTGACCAAGGTGGTGCCGGACGCCGAGGTCGAGGCCGCTACGCACGAGCTCGCGATGTCGCTGGCCCAGGGACCGTCGGTGACGCTGGGTTACATCAAGCGCAACATCAACAATGCCGAGCATTTGTCGTTGGAAGCCTGTTTCGATGGCGAGGCCATCCATCACACGCGAGCCGGCGAAACCGCCGATCACAAGGAAGCCGCGAAGGCGTTCGTCGAGAAGCGTAAGCCCATCTTCCACGGGCATTGAGCGTGCCTCGCTATACGAGACTGCGGCAGATCTGCCTGGTGGCGCCGCAGCTCGAGCCTGTCGTCTCTGATCTTGCTGATATCATGGGCCTCAAGGTCTGCTATCGCGACCCTCATGTCGCGAAATACGGCCTTGAGAATGCACTGCTGCCGGTCGATACCATTCTTCTCGAAGTGGTTGCGCCGATCACGCGCGGCACCGCGGCGGAGCGCTTCATCGAAAAGACAGGCGGTCGCGGCGGCTATATGGCGATCTTTTGCTGCGATGATCCGGATGAGCGCGCCCGACATGCCGCAGGCATGGGCGTGCGCACCGCTAATGTGATCGATCATCCGCCGTACCACGCGGTCCAGCTGCATCCACGCGATTGCCGGGCGGCCTTTATCGAGTTCAGCCACACTGACGGCAGCGACGACATATTGGGGCCCTATCCGCCTGCGGGGCCGGATTGGCAAAGGGCGATCCGCAAAGACGTCACGCGAGCACTTATTGGTGTGGAGATGCAAAGTCCGGAGCCGGCGGCACTGGCGGCGCACTGGGGACAGATCATTGGCGGGTCCGTCGGCGTCGGGTGTCACGGCGAACCTATGCTCGACGTTCCCAACTGCGGCTTTCGGTTCGTCCAGGGTGCGCGAGAGATCATGAGTGGGCTGACTTTTCGCGTCAGCGATCCCACCTTGGTTTGCGAAGCTGCCCGGGCGAAAGGCTACGCCGTCTCGGGCCAATCATTTCCGATCGGCGGCGTCACGTTCCACCTTGAAGCCTGATGCGCCGCCATTAGGATCGAGCCCAACAATAACAACAAGGGCATCCCGACGATGTCGTCTGCACCCACGCCCCGCGTTTTCCGGCATCCGCTCGATACGTTCTTTGCGCCGGGCAGCATCGCGCTGATCGGCGCGTCGCGCGATCACGAAAAGATTCCCGGCCGGTTGCTCGCTTTCCTGCGCAAGAATGGCTTTCCGGGCCGCATTTACCCGGTCAATCCGAATTACGGCGATATCGACGGATTGAAATGTTATCCGTCGATCGCCGATATCAAGCAGCCGATCGATCTGGCGATCGTCATCATTCCTGCGCGAGGCGTGCTCGGCGCTCTCGAGCAATGCGCCGCGGTTTCCGTGAAGAACGCGATTGTCATCTCGTCCGGCTTCGCGGAAGAGGGCGGCGACAGCGTCGCGATGCAGGACGCGATCGCCGCGCTCGCCAGACGCACGGGCATGCGGATCTCGGGGCCTAACGCCGAAGGATTCTACAGCGATGTGCAGAAGGTCGCGGCGACCTTCAGCCCGACGGTGGATATCAAGCCCGATGCACCGCGGCTGGTTGCGACGAAGCGTCGGGTCGGTATCGTCGCGCAAAGCGGCGGCATCGGCTTTGCGATCTCGCATCGTGCCAAGGCGCTTGGCGTCGCGCTCAGCTATGTGGTCAGCACCGGCAACGAGGCCGATCTAGGCGCCGGCGAATTCCTGGACTATCTGGTGCAGGACCAATCGACCGATGTGATCCTGCTGTTCATTGAGGGCATTCGCGACGTCGACAAGTTCCTCGCAGCAAGCCGTCGTGCCGCCGAGATCGGCAAGCCGGTCATCGTCACCAAGGTCGGTCGTTCCGGTGCAGGTGAACGGGCGGCCGCTTCGCACACCGCGAGCATGGCCGGATGGTCGGCGGCCTATGACGCAGTGTTCGCCAAATACGGCTTCATCGTTACCAACGATCTCGACGAAGCCGTCACCATCGCGGCCGTGCTCGCGGCCAATCCGCTGCCGAAAGGCGATCGCGTCGCCGTGCTGACCGTCTCCGGCGGAGCCGGCATCTGGGGCGCGGATGCGGTTTCACTTCAGGGCCTGCAGGTGCCGGAGCTTTCCGAGGCAATCCAGTCAGGAATCCGCGGCCTCATCCCCTCCTACGGCGCGGCGCGCAACCCGATCGACGTGACCGCGCAGGGCGTCAATACGGGCGGCCTGCAGAAGAGCATCGAACTGCTCGATGCATCCGACGAAGTCGATGCGATCCTGGTGGTGCTTTCGCTATCGAGCGAAACGCGGATGCCGTTCAAACGGGACGAGTTGAAGCCGGTCATCGAGGCGCAGAACAAGCCGATCGTATTCTATTCCTACACGCTGCCGTCGGCCTTCGCGCGGTCCGAGCTCGCAGCATCCGGCGTCGTCATCCTGTCGGGACTGACGCATGTCGGCGTCGCGATGCGGCAGGCCCTGCTGCGCGCCCGCTTCAAGTTTGCTTTGCCTCCGGCGCTGCCGGGATCGATTGCGCCGGCAGTCGCCGCGCATCTGAAGCGGGGAAAACTCTCGGAAGCCGACAGCAAGTCGCTATTGCGTGACGCCGGCATCGCGGTGCCGGACGAGGTGTTGGTGACCGAGCGCGACGCGCTGGACGCCGCGATCGCGCGCGTTGGCTTCCCGATGGTAATGAAAATCCAGTCACCGGACATCCCGCACAAGAGCGAGGTCGGCGGTGTGCGCGTCAACATCACGACCAAGGGCGAGGCGTTCTCGGTCTATCGCGAGCTGACGGAAAGTGTGCCGAGGCAGCGGCCGGATGCGACAATCCAGGGCGTGCTCCTTAGCCCGATGGCGAAGAAGGGCGTCGAGATCATCATCGGGGCGTTGCAGGATGTAACCTTCGGCCCGCTCGTGATGGTCGGATTGGGTGGTGTCACCACGGAGCTGTTCCGCGATGTGATCTATCGTCCAGCCCCGGTGAGCGCCGAAGAAGCGTCCGCCATGCTGGATGGTCTCAAGGCGGCGCCGTTGCTCAGGGGATTTAGGGGGGCGGCGAAGGCGGATATCGCTGCGCTGTCGCAGCTGATCTCGCAGCTTTCGGTGCTCGCCGCGAGCGCGCGTTCGGAGATTGCTGAAATCGAGCTCAATCCGGTGCTCGTGCATCCGCAAGGACAAGGCGTCACCATCGTCGATGCGTTGGTGGCGCCGAGGACCGCAACAGGTAGCGCTGTCGTCCCGGACAAGCGAGCGTAGCGAGCGCTGATCCGGGACCCATAACCACAGACGTTGGTTGTCAAACGAGATTGCGATTGCGATCTATCGCAACAACTTCCGCCCTGGGATATGGGTCCCCGCCTTCGCGGGGACGACAAGAGCGAGCGTGGCTTCAGCGAACGCCACAGGCGGAAAGTGACCTACCGCCCCTTGAAGTTGGCGACGCGGCGTTCCGCGGTGGCCTTGACGCCTTCCTTGAAGTCTTCGGTGGCGCGCAGCCGGGTCTGCTCGACAAGCTCATGATTGGTGGCGGCGAGCACGCGATCGGCGAGACCGGCACGCATCGTGGCCCGCGTTGAGATCAGGCCGAGCGGCGAGCATTCGGCGATCTCGCCCGCCAGCTTCATCGCAGCCGACCGTACCTGATCCTGCGGCACGCATTCGTTGGCGAGGCCCCAGCGATAGGCTTGTTCGCCGGTCACGCGGCGGCTGGTGTAGAACATCAGCTCGGCGTTGTTCTTGCCGATCAGCTCAGGCAGCGTCACCGTCAGGCCGAAGCCGGGGTGAAAGCCGAGCTTGGTGAAATTGGCCGCGAAGCGCGCCTCGGGGCAGGTGACGCGGAAATCCGCCGACACGGCAAGCCCGAGCCCGCCGCCGATGGCGGCGCCCTGGACGGCCGCGACGAACGGCTTCTTGTTGCGGAAGATGCGCACCGCCTGAATGTAGAGATGGTTGATCGGTCCGAGATTGTCGGCCGGATCGCCCTTACGTTCCTGCTCGCGCTTTTCCTGCTCCTGGCGCGCCGGATCATTGAAATTGGCGCCGGCGCAGAATGCCTTGCCCTGTGCGGCGAGCACGGAACTGCGGATTTCGATATCGCGATCGAACTCCTCCAGCGCGTCGGCGATCTGGTTGATCAGCGTAACGTCGAAGAAGTTCAGCGGCGGGCGCCGGATTTCGATCAGGCCGACATGGCCGTGTTTTTCGATACCAATATCTTTACTATCGCTCATAGAGATCCTCGTTGGATTAGCGCAGGCCGAGCCCGCGCGCGATGATGCCGCGCAGCACTTCCGTGGTGCCGCCCTGAATGGTGAGCTTCGGCGCTGTCTTCATAGCGAATGACAACTGATTTTCCAGCGTCTCGCGGTTGCTCGCATCGGCCTCGACAAAGGCCGCGAGGTCGCGCACCCGGTGCGGCAGTTGCTGCTCCCAGACCGTGCCGATGTCCTTGACGATGGAAGCTTCCACCACCGGCTCCTTGCCGGCCTGCAGCATACCGGCCACGGAGACCGACATTCGCCGCATGGTATGCAGCTGCGCGACCAGCCGGCCGATGCCTTCGGCGCTACGGGTATCGGGCTTTGATCCGACCGCGCGCACCAGTTCAGTGAGCACGTAATAGGTCTCGAGGAAGCGTTCGGGGCCGGAGCGTTCATAGGCGAGTTCGCTGGTCGCTTGCTTCCAGGCGCCGTCGATTTCACCAAGCACGTAATCGTCGGGGATGAACGCGTCGGTGAACACGACTTCGTTGAATTCGAACTGGCCGGTGATCTGGCCGATCGGATTCACCTTGATGCCCGGGGTCTTCATGTTGACTAGGAACTGGGTAAGGCCGTGGCGGCGGTTTTCCTTGGTCGGTGGCGAGGTACGGAAAATCGCAATCATGTAATCGGCAATATGCGCCGATGAGGTCCAGATCTTGCTGCCATTGATCAGATAGCCGCCGTCGGTCTTGGTCGCCTTGGTCTTCGCTGCGAACAAATCAGAGCCGGAATTGGGCTCGCTCATGCCGATCGCAAAGCACAACTCGCCACGACAGATCCGCGGCAGGATGTCCATCTTGATGTGCTCCGGCGCGAATTTCAGCAGCACCGGGCCGCTCTGCCGGTCGGCAACGAAGAAGCGACGCGTCGGCGCATTGGCGACGCGCATCTCCTCAGTCACCACATAACGTTCGAGGAAAGAGCGTTCGTGACCGCCATACTTCTTCGGCCAGGTCATGCCGAGCCAGCCGCGCGCGCCGACCCGGCGTGAAAATTCCGGCGCGTCGCTGTCTTCGCGGTTGGGCTGGTGCGGATCGAAGGTGCCGGCGGCGATCTCCTCGGCGAGGAAGGCGCGCACTTCCTTGCGCAGCTTTTCGCACTCGGGCGGCAAACGGATCGGATCAAAACGGAGGGCTGTCGTCATGTGTGGAATCCCGATCTTCAGATGTCAGCGCGACGCGACCAGCGGCCACAATTCGTCCGCGCCACGCGCCGCGACGAGCTTGCCGAGTTCGACTGCCCAGTAGCTTTCGGAGCCGAAATCATCGCGCCAGGCTAGCGCGCGCAGCGAATAACGGTGCAGGATGTGCTCGATCGTGAATCCGATCGCGCCATGGACCTGGTGGGCGATAGCGCCACCTTTTTCAGCCGCTTCGGAGCAGCGGATCTTGGCCGAAACCGCCTCAAGGAAGATCTCGTCATCAAAGCTTTCGGCGTTGGCGACTGCATCCGCGGCGGAGGTGGCTGCCGCCAGCGCTGCGGCCGACTCGCCGGCGAGCCGCGCGAGATTGTGCTGCACCGCCTGGAATTTCGAGATTTTCTTCTCAAACGCGACGCGCTCGCCTGCGTAGCGCACGCTGATATCGAGCATCGATTCCAGGGCGCCAGCGATCTGCAGGCTACGGGTTACGCCGCCCATCAGCATCAGGCTGGTCTGATCGAACCCGTTCGGGGCCGGCTTGATCGTGATTGGCTGGACCTTGTCCAAGATGACGGTATCGCTGTGGTCGCCACCGAGGCCCAAGCCCGCCCCGAGGCGGACCGAAGCGGCATCGACCAGTGCGATCGACGCACCGTTGGCGCCGCTGGCGAGCACGGCAATGTGCTTTGCTTCCTTGGCAAAGGGCACGCCGCCGGCGCGGCCGGACAGGCTGCCATCGGCATTCACGGTAATACGATCTTTCGGGCTTGCCGGAGCGACTGTCATCGCACCTTCAGGCGAGGTGATCCGGGCCTGGGCGAGCAGCCAGCCGCCGAGCATGGTCTCGGCGAGCGGCACGGCGATCGCGAAACGCCCTGCGGCGCTCAGTACACCGAAGCCCTCGGCGAGGCTCGCGCCGGAACCGCCGCATTCTTCCGGCACCCAGGCCAGAGGCAGGCCCGCTTCGGTCAGTGCCTGCCAGAGCGGCGCTTTCCAGGAGCCTTGCTTGTCGTGATTGATGGTCTGGGTATCGGCGAGATCGGCAAAAATCTTTTCTGCGGTCTCGGCGACGATGTTCTCACTCTCCGCCACAGCGTTCCTCGTTTTCGAGCGGCACCCTCCGCCTCGGAGAGCGCCTTTTCTTCACAAGCTATGATGAGGAAAAGCCAATGGCGTGACAAGCGCCGATGTCGGCAGGGCTGCCTGCGAACCCGGCATAAGTCTCAGTTGCAGCAACACTAATTCCGCAGAGCGAACTTTGACGGAATTCCAGCCACGGGCTACGTGCGATATGCTAGACCGCACGGCACGGCTTAGGGTGGGCCCGATCAAGATCAGACGAGGAAATGGACGGATGTCGAAGGATGGTTTGTGCGCGATTATCACCGGTTCTGCATCCGGCCTTGGAGCTGCGACCGCGGCGATGCTGGCCAAGGATGGCGCGCGCATCGTGATCAATTATTCGTCGAGCCAGAAGGAAGCCGAGGAAACCGCCGATCTCTGCCGTAGCGCCGGCGGCGACATCGTGGTCGTGCAGGGCGACGTCTCGCGCGACGAGGATTGCCGCAAGCTTGCCGCCGCGGCGGAGCCCTGGGGGCGACTGGACATCCTGATCAACAATGCCGGCGTCACCAAGCATGTGCCGCATGGCGATCTCGATGGCCTGTCGTCAGAGGATTTCCAGCGCCTGTTCGGCGTCAACACCATCGGCCCGTTCCAGATGGTCCGCGCCACCCGTCCGCTGCTCGAGGCGGCGGCCAAAGAAACCGGCCGCGCCTCTTCGGTCGTCAACGTCTCGTCGGTGGCCGGCATCAGCGGCATTGGCTCGTCGGTCGCCTATGCGGCAAGCAAGGGCGCACTCAACACGATTACCTATTCGTTGGCGCGGGCGCTTGCGCCGCTGATCCGCGTCAACACGGTCTGTCCGGGTTATATCGACACGCCCTGGTTCACCAAGGGGCGTGGTGTCGAAGGGGCGGCAAAGGTTCGGGACGCAGTCGTCGCGAAAGTGCCGCTTAAGCGCGCTTCAACGGCCGAGGACGTCGCCAATCTGGTTTATTTCCTGGCCACCCCGCAATCGAGCAACATGACCGGCGAGGTGATGCGTCTCGATGCCGGCGCTCATCTGATTACCTGAGACTATAATCCGTCAACTCGTCGGATACGGGTCTGAGCTGTTCAAGTCGGCTGTCGTCGACTTGAACCGCGTGTCCGGGAATGACGATCTCCGGGTCGGAGCCTTTGGGGGTCTTGCGCTACGACCTGATCACGCCGCTGGCCACCAGCCGGTTCCAGATGAACAGCACCACGATCGCGCCGATGGTCGCGGTGATGAACCCGGCCCCTTGGTTAGGGCTGTAGTGACCGATGGCTTGACCGATCCAGGTCGCCAGAAACGCTCCCACAATGCCGAGAACGGTCGTGAGGATGAAGCCGCTGGGATTATTTGGTCCCGGCGAGAGGAATTTGGCGATAACTCCCGCAATAAATCCGACGATGATGATCCAGATAATGCCGCCCATGACTGTCATCCTTTTTTAGAAAGAAGACCAAGAAGGCAGGTGTGATCAAAGCCGCTTCGAAACTTCCTCTTCGGTGGGCAACCGACCATTCGGTGTCAGATGGTCGACCACTTGGGGCAGATATTGGCTGAGGCCATTGAGCAATTCGTCACGCGACATGCCGGTTTGCGACGTCAAGTGCTGAATCTGGTCGGCGCCCAGCGCATTGGCAAGGTCGCCCGGCGAAACCTGCTTGTTCGGACCGTCGCTGACCCATGAACTGGCGGTTTCGCCTTGTCCGCTCTGCTGCAGCTGCTTGAGGAGATCGCCGAGTCCGCCGCTGAGTATGCTACCGGCGGCCCCTCCAGCGAGGAGACCACCCAAGCCGCTGGACAGCGCGCCGCCAAGTCCGCCACTGCCTAATCCGCCGCCGGTTGCTGCACCGCCGGAGGGAGTGGGCGCAGGCGCAGGTTGAGGCGCATCGCCGGGCTGATTGGCGGTGAAATGCTTGATGGCTTTCCAGGCAAGCAGACCGAGGATCGCCATGGTCATCGGCGACATGCCGCCGCTGCTGCCGGATTGGGGGCTCGGATCGCTCGGGCCGCGAGGGCCGTTCTGCATGCCGTTCAATACGTCGAGTAAACCCATGGTTTTCTCCTGCCGCTTGTCCGCCCCGCGCCAGAAAACATAACGGCGTGACATGACGGTTACAAGGCGCGAGACCTTGCCGGCGCTATCGCTGCCGCGTCACAACGTCTGCTATCGCAATCACGGCTTAATTGGTGGAATCAGGAAATGATCGGGGATCGGCCGATTGCCATAGCGGGCGCCGGCAGCATCGGCTGCTTCGTCGGGGGCCTGCTGGCAGCGGCCGGCCGCGACGTCGCGCTTTTGGCGCGGCCGCTAGTGATCGAGGAGATCAAGACCAACGGGTTGCGGCTGACCGGCTTCGACGCCCTGGATCGGACAGTCGCCACGAGCCAATTCCACTTTTCCGCAGATCCCGCGATTCTGAGCGGTGCGGGCGTAGTGCTGGTGACGGTCAAGAGCGCCGATAGCGCCGCTATTGCCGACGTCATCGCCCAACATGCGCCGCCTGAGGCCGTGATCATCAGCCTGCAGAATGGTGTCGGCAACGTCGCCGTGCTGCGCGAGCGCTTGCCTGGCCGGCGTGTGCTCGGCGGCATGGTGCCCTTCAACGTGGTTGCAGCCGGGCACGGACGATTTCACCGCGCGACCTCCGGCGACATCGTCATCGAGCAGGGTGACGCAGCGATCGCAGAGCAACTCTCGGTGCCTGGCTTAAGCTTACGCGCGACCTCCGATATCGCCGGCGTGCAATGGGGCAAATTGCTGGTCAACCTCAACAACGGGCTCAACGCGCTTTCCGGGCTGACGCTGCGAGCGCAGTTGGCGCAGCGGCCGTGGCGTCGGCTGCTCGCCGATCAGATGGCGGAAGGTCTTGCCGCGCTGAAGGCCGAGGGCGTCAGGCCGGTGTCGCCGACGTCGATACCGTCGTACCTTACGCCGCATCTGCTCCGTCTGCCGGATCCGATCTTCAACAGGCTGCTCGGGCGGACCATGAAGATCGATCCGGAAGCACGTTCGTCAATGTCAGAAGATCTGCGGCGAGGACGCCGCACCGAGATCGACTATTTCCAGGGTGTCATTTCCGGCATTGCTGAGCGCCATGGATTGCCTGCACCATTGTCCCGCCGCGTCGTCGCGCTCATCAAGCGCGCCGTGGCCGAAGGCAAGGGGTCGCCGGGATTGGGGCCGGATCAGATCAGGCCATGAGAGTTTGCGGATGTCTGCGAAGGAAATGCAATGAAGCGAGTTTGCGCGATAGCTGCGGCAGTTACATTTACGTCACTGATGATCACATCACCGATGCGGGCGGCGCCGCCGACGGTGACGCCGTCGCCCGGATATGATGCACGATTGCAGGAAGAACGCGCCGCACGACCGGCTGTACCGGATCGAATCGTGCCGACATCACCGTCGAAATCGCGGCGCGGTCTCAAACAGCAGCGTCACCGTCCGCAGTGACGAGCGCTTCGTGCCCTATCGCGCTTTCGAACGCATCAACGAACCTAAAGTCTGGTTCTGTTCAATCGGAGCCAACCAGGTTTTGGCCGACGACGGACAATCAGCCGCGCTTGTCTTTGCTCGCAGCGTCTTTGCCTGCAGAAGAGCCGAACAGAATTTTCTTCAAGCCATCGATCTTTTCGGAAAGCTTCGGCCATTGGCAGGAGAACGAATGCTGCGCGCAGTAACGCGCTCTGGCGGCGCGAGCCCTGGCCAAGGCCTTTTTGTTCGGTGCTTCCACCGGAAGCGGGATCTTCTCTGCCTCAGCCTTGAAAGCGGCTTGCTGCAATTGCTCTTGCCGTTCCTGTCGCTCCTGCTTTGCGGCCAGCGCGGCAACGATGCTGTCGCGCCGCTCCCGATCGAGAAACAGCGTGTACTGCTGATCAATATATTTCTGCTCTTCCGGAGTCGGGTTGGGACCGGCAATGTCGAAGCTGCGGTTCTGCATGAAGTCGTAATAAGTGTAACCACCGCCCGGCTTACGGCGCCCGGCGAACTTCGCATTGCATTGGGTCAGTGCCGCGGCCTTATCCTCTTTCGTTGCGGCCTTCTCGGCCAGATCCGCGCAGTCCTCAAAATCCTTTGGCGAGTGAAACCACCATTCCGCGTGGACACGCGTCGGTTGCAGCAGCATGCAACCAACGAAAAAGGCGGTCGGCAAAACAGACCAACGCAATGTAATCACAGGCGATTTTTCCCCAGATGCGCCGCGGGCGACTGCGAAACGTCGCCAAAACCCTGTTAGCAGATTGTCGCCATTATCAGCTGATTTGTCACCCGGAACTCGTCATTTTTTATCGCCTTCGGGCAGGAAAATTTTTCATCGTGGCGGCGCCGGAACGTCCGGCGCGATGATGAGAAAAGCATCCGTGTGCTGCAAACACAGCCGAAAGCCCCGCCACACAGCAGTGTCACGCGGCTGTCACCGGCCCATTTTAATCCGGCTCTATTGATAGTGGCCTATTAGTTGACGTGATCAGCAAAAGGATTTTGGTGATGTCCACGAGCCA
>Ga0310811_10007780_pt1 | contig 13736 bp, 19 predicted proteins | sample YCmetagenome_FD_207642 | JGI IMG/M metagenome (GOLD analysis project Ga0310811, IMG submission 207642) | Soil microbial communities from experimental microcosm in Duke University, North Carolina, United States - YC | ecosystem: Engineered > Artificial ecosystem > Soil microcosm > Unclassified ... | reverse complement strand
GCCACGTCGCCGACGGTGATAGGGACGTTGTCGCGCGTCGTAATCACGGCTCGCCGGATGGCGTCCTCATCCGCAAGCTGCCCGGGAACACGCACGAGGTATTGCTCGCCGTTTCGCTCGATATAGCCGGCGCCAACATTGATGTTGTTGGCCTGCAGCGCACTGATCAGGTCGGAAAGGCTGATCTTATAGGAGAGGAGCCGGGCAGGGTCGGGGGCCACCTGATATTGCTTTGCATAGCCACCGATTGAGTTCACTTCGGAGACTCCGGCGACCTGGCGTAACTGCGGACGGATAATCCAGTCCTGGATGGCTCTCAGATCGGTCGCCGTGTAAGGGCGGCCGTCGGGCTTCCGTGCACCGGGCTCTGCGTTGATCGTGTAGAGGTAAATCTCGCCAAGGCCCGTTGAGACAGGGCCCATCTCCGGCTCGACGCCTGACGGGAGCTGCGCCTTCACTTCCTGGAGGCGCTCATTCACAAGCTGACGCGCCATATAGATGTCAGTGCCGTCCTCGAAGACGACCGTCACTTGCGAAAGCGCGTAGGCAGAGGTTGACCGCGTGTTCTTGAGATGCGGAATGCCGGCCATAGCCGTTTCGACCAGAAAGGTTACGCGCTGCTCGACCTCGAGCGGGGAATAGCCCGGCGCCTGCGTGTTGATTTGCACCTGGACGTTGGTGATGTCGGGAACGGCGTCGATCGGCAGCTTCTGGTACTGCGTCACGCCGAACGCGACAAAGCCGAGCACAGCCACCATCACGAGCCAGCGCTGCCGGATGGCAATGTCGATGATGCGATCAATCATGAGGACGCCTGGGCATCGCGGATACGAAGAACGCTCGCGAGCGATGTGATGGTGATGAGACCGTCGCCGGCGCGACCCGTATGTGCCGCCTTCAGGATGAGGGCAGCGATCAAATCCGCCTCCTTGTCTTCGCAGACGACGGAGATCATCCGCCGCTTGTGATAGACGAGACCTTCATCGGCCTCATAGACGAAGTGACCACCTTGGCCCTTGCCGCGGCCCTGTCCGTGCGCATCGGTGATCGTGAAGCCGGGGAAGGTCGGCATTTCGTGCAGCGCCAGGACAACATGCTTAAGGCGGTGCGGCTGGATGATAGCATCAACCCGTTTCATTCTATTCCTCTTCCGCTTCGCCTTTGGAGAGATCGGCTTTGATCAGATAGCTATTGGCAGCGGCGTAGCGTTCGCCGGCGTCGATGCCGGAAAGAACTTCAACCGCGGCTTCGGAGCGGAGGCCGATCTTCACTTCGCGCGGAACAAAACCGCGCTCGGTCTCAACGAAGACCGTTTCTTTGCCACCGATGATTTGGATGGCAGCGGGGACGACAGCGACCCCTGCGTCCGTTGAGGAGACCACGACATCTGCCGATGCGAATTGTCCGGCAACCCATTGACCCGCCGCATTGTCGAGAACGGCGCGGGCAACCACACTTTGGCTGTCTGCGCTTCCGGACGGCGCCACATAGGTGATTTCGGTATCGGTCACAGAAGAGCTGTCCGAGCCTTTGATGTGCACGGCAAGGCCGGGCCTTACCCGCGCGAGATCGCGCGCGAAGACCGCAAACTCCGCCCACACGCTGTTGAGATCAGCGACCTTCATCAAAATGGTGTCGCTGCCGACCGACTCGCCGGGATTGGCTGCGCGCTCGAGCACGCGCCCCGCGATCGGGGAACGAATGCCATAGGTCTGAAGGCTCTCGTTGCTTTCGACCTGAACGAGAGTCTCGCCAGTAGCGACAACGTCCCCAGGCCTCTTGCCGACGAAGCGAACGATGCCGGGATAGCGCGCGCGCAATTCTTGCTCGCGCTCGGCGTTGGGTTTGATCGAACCATAGAGCGTGACGGTCGTTTCGATCCTTGCGGGACCTGCAACGGCGATGGTGATGCCGGCCGCGCGCGCGGCATCGGGGGTAATGGCAACCCCTCCAGAGGGATCGGGGGCGGGGCGCGCAGCAGCCGGCACTGTCGGCTCGTTGCCACCAAGCAAGAAGAAAAGAGCGGTGATGATGATGAGAAGACCGGCGCCCGCGGGCACCAGGACACGCCAAGAGAAGAGGGAAGGGGAGAATCTCATGGCGCTGTACTCGCGTCTGTGAGTTGAAGGGGATGACCGGTGAGACGTTCGACTTTCGCGCGCGCTTCCTGCAGGCGGGCGATGGCGGCCGCGAGCGCTACGCGTGTTTCGAAAAGCGCGCGTTGCGCATCGAGCACGTCGAGATAGCGAAAGGCGCCTTGCTGGAAACCGGCGAGCGCCAGATTGAAGGCACGTTGCGCCTGGGGAAGTGCCGCTGATTTGAGTGTGGTGATTTCGGTCCAGGCGCTCTGCCAGTCTGTCCAGGCATCGACCAGTTCCTGCGAGCGCTCGAGCTGCGCGCGTTGCAACTCCGCTGTCATGCGGGTCACTTCAGCGCTTGCGCGCGCGATCTCGCCCTGGTTCTGATTGAAAACCGGAATTGGAATGGAGACGCCCGCAATCAGCGCCGTATCCCTGGTGCCGGGAAAGCGGCGAACACCAAGATTGGCGCGGACGTCCGGGATATTCTGGGCCCGCGCCAAGGCGAGGTCCGCCTCACGCGCTTCACGAAGCCGCGCAAATCGCGTGACGTCCGGCGTCTTGGCAAGGCGCGCTTCATAGGTTTCGAGCGCCGCGGGCTCGGACGCGGCCGGCAAAGACGCGGGGTCGAGCGTCTCTGAGAGCGTTGTCTCCCCCCAGTAACGGGCGAGCTTCTGGCGCGCTCCGGCGAGCAGTTCCTCTGCCCGCTGCCGTCCTACAACTGCTGTCGCGAGCGCGACTTCGGCACGGCTCCTCTGAAACAGCGGGTCCTTTGCCGCCGCCACACGCCGCGAGACATCCGCAAGCACCTGGCGCGCCGTGTTCTCAAGGTCGCGTGAGAGGCGGACGCTCTCCTGTGCTGCTACGACCGCGGCGAAGGCGACGGTCACGTCGCGCTTGAGGTCGAGCTTCGCTGCGTCGAGGTCTGTTTCTGCAGCGCGTCGCTCGGCAGACGCCGCAGCCTGTCTCGCTTCGCGCTTCCCGCCGAGTTCGAAGAGCTGCGTGACACCGCCGGTCAGTTCGGCGTTGGACGTCCCGCCATAAGGCCCGGTGCCGGCGACATTCTCAGCCGTCAGCGCGACTTCCGGATTGGGGAAGAGATGGGTCTGAACCTCGGTGCCCGCCGCCGCAGACACAACGGCGCGCGACGCATCAAGACGCGGCGACGCTTTCACCGCCCGATCGACGGCTTCGGCGAGCGTAAGGCCGCCTGTCGGCGGCGGCGTCGCGACGACATCGGCTAGCGCCGCTCCCGCGAATAGAAGAAACAAGAAAGCGCTGAAGCTCGCGCGCAGAGGCTGTGTCATAGAACTCACCATCAACCGGCGCGGTGCCCGCGACACGGCTGTGCAATCGTGAAGAAGCCCGTGCGCGGGAGGGCGCACAGGGGACCGTCTTGGATTGGACGTGAGTTAGATCAGAAGGACCGTGATTGCGCGGTGCGCCAGCGCCGTATTGCGCGAACCGGCAAGCGAAATCGCCGGCGAGGATGACTTTGCCAGCGGTGCCGGACGCGTGATGTCTTCCTGAGAAGCCGGCAAAATGGCAACGATTGCGCTGCCGCCGCTCGCGGCACCGAGAAGATCTTTGCCGCCTGACTTTGCGACAAGGAGATATTCGGCCTGGGCGACGCGAGTGAGTCGGGCGGTCGAATGGTCATCGCCTGGCGAGGTGCAGACCGAACAAGCCGCCGCATGAACCGAGAAAAAGACAGCCACCGTCGCAATAAACAGCGCGAGCGCCGCACGCGCGGACTGCGTCAGTCTTTTGAGAAGAGGGCGGTTCATCGATTGCATGACCCCTAGACCTAAACCCTAAAGCCCCTAGAGGGTCAATATGAAAAGTTTTCTTGCTGCAATTTCGCCGCTTTCGTAACCAAGTCGTGAAGGAGAGGTGCCCTATGCCTCAAGATGTTTTCTCGATTGGCGATCTCGCGCGACGGTCTTCGACCAATGTGCAGACCATCCGCTACTATGAAGAGCAGGGGCTGATGCGTCCGCCCACCCGCTCTCACGGCGGCCAGCGACGCTATCGCCGCGCGGATGCCGATCGGCTTGCTTTCATTCGCCACGCGCGCGAACTCGGCTTCGGTCTCGAGCCGGTGCGAGAGCTTTTGCGCCTCGTCGATGAGAAGGGGCAAAGCTGCGCCCGTGTCGATGGCGTCGCCCAGGACGTCCTCAGCGATGTCGAAGCCAAGATCGCTCGGCTCGAGGCGCTGCGTGCCGAGCTGAAGCGGATGCTGCATCTGTGCCGCCGCGGGCGCGTCGATCAATGCCGCGTCGTCGAGGTGCTCGCCGACCATTCCCATTCCAAATGTCTCACCAGCGATCACGGCGCCAGTGAGTTGCGCCAGACGCCGGTGCGGAAGCGGAGACGCGCATGAGCCACACGCACGATCATGAAGCGGAGCATGCGGGTCATAGCCACGGCCATGATCACGCGCCGCCGAAGGATTTCACGACCGCCTTCAAGTTCGGAATTGGCCTCTCCTCGGCGATCGTCGTCCTGCAAGCGGTGTTCGGCTATATCGCCCATTCGATGGCGCTCATGGCCGACGCCGGACACAATCTCAGCGACGTTTTGAGCCTCGTGGTCGCCTGGGGCGCCGCGAGTCTTGCCAAGCGACCGGCGACCGAGCGCTACACTTACGGCCTCCGCGGCTCTTCGATTGTTGCCGCACTTTTCAACGCTCTGTTTCTTCTCGTGGTTATGGGCGGCATTGCCTGGGAGGCCATTCAACGCTTCTCAGAGCCCGTTGTCGTCGAAGGGCGCATCGTCATGGCGGTCGCCGGTGCCGGTATCGTCATCAGCGGATTTAGTGCGTATCTTTTTTCCGCGGGGCGCCATAGCGATCTCAATCTTCGTGGCGCGTTTCTTCATATGCTCTCGGATGCGCTTGTCTCGTTCGGCGTCGTGATCGCCGGCGGGCTCATCGCTTTCACGGGCTGGCACTGGCTCGACCCTGCGGTGACGCTCGTGATCGTTGCCATCATCGTGTACGGGACCTGGGGCCTTTTGAAAGACTCCGTTCGCATGTCGCTGGCCGCGGTCCCGCCCGGGATTGAGCCAGCGAAGGTGAGCGCCTATCTCGCGGCGCTTCCCGGCGTGCGCAGCCTTCACGATCTCCACATTTGGCCGATGAGCACGACAGAGACGGCACTTACCTGTCACCTCGTCATGCCGGACGGCCATCCCGGCGATCTCTTCGTCTGCGAAGCCGCAGAAGAATTGCGTGACCGATTCCGCATTGAGCACGCAACCCTTCAGATCGAAGTCTCGACCGGAGAGAATTGCGTGTTGCGCAGTGGGCATGCGCAACCGGCAGAATGAGCTAGTAGCCGCGAAGCACTGCCCAAGCGCCCGACGCCGCGAAGACGGCACTCGGGACAAAACCCAACACGAATCCGCGAAGATGCCGCGCGCGCTCAAATCCGTGCGCAACATGCTCGGCGCCAGGCATCACGGCCCAACGGGGGCGAATCTGCCCTAGCCAGAGCTCATCAAGCAGAAGCCAGTCGGCCAAGTTAAAGACGGTTGCGACAAGAAAGCCACGCAACCAGAGCGTTTTGAAGGTCAGGGTCGGGTTGTCCGAAAACGCCAGGCGCTGCGAGAGATAGATGCCCGCGCCGAGTAGCAGGAAAAGCCCCGTACCGAGTGCGAAGATAAGCGCTCGTTCCGGGGGTGTGTTGGGCGACACGGCATCGCGAACCGTCTTTGGATACTGCCGCAGAAAGAGCCTGGGGTTGATCCTGAAGACCACCATCACATAGGTGCAAATGAGCAGGGCGAGCACCGCCCCGTCGCGGAGCGCCAAGACAAGATCGTTCGCGGCCGTAGGCATCCCGAAACATCTTGCGGGCTACAGCGACTAGAGGTTCAAGTCCGTCCGGGAAAAGCCTCACTTGCGCTTTTCAGGGAGGGGCGCAGAATCCGGCGCAGAGGGATTTCCATATCGCACCGCGGCGCGGCTCACTGCCGTCCTCGCAGTGCTGCCGGCATAGTTGCCGGATACAGGAGTCTCTTCGTGAAACCCATGCGATTAACCGCGCCGGCCGCACTTCTGGCCGTCCTTTTCGCCAACATCCCGCTCGCCGCCGCCGAGCAACGTGCTGACGGCACCTATTTCGGCAGTCCAGATCAATTCGCGCCGGACGCTGACTGTCTCACGCGGCTTCACTTTTATCCCGGACCCTGGCACGCCAGGCGTACGGCGCGCTCTTGGATTTTCTGGAAGCAGCCGGGAAAAGTCCGAATCGTCTGCCATCGGCTCGGCCAGCCGGCGCCTCACAACGATCGGTGAAAAGCGAGGCGCAACGCAGAAATCGGGCTCGATCAGCTACTCATACTGAATCCGAGCGCATGTGATGCGCATGCGGCCTTTCTGAAAGGTCCAAGTCCGTTTTGTCGCCCAACCGCGCCAAATTCCTGGATTGGCCATAACCTGGCTCAGGCAGGTAGCATCCGTCGCATAGCGCGATGGATCACCGACAAATCTCGTCTCAATCGGATCGGGTGACAGGCAGGCACTCAGGGAACTGGCTGACAGTAGCAGCAAGGCGCCGCGAAGAAGACTGCCGCGCTTTTGTACGCGGGTAGCCTGGCTAGCGTGGTTCACGGAACATCCTCGAAAGATCTCACAGACGCGCGCGCCTGCGCACAGGCCTGACGGTTGTCACCGTCTGCTATGCAACGTGGAGATCCCTCTGACGGCAGAATGGCTTTAAGAAACTCCTTCTGCAAGCCTTGACCTCTTGCGCCTCTGACTCGCCTTCGCTCTGCGATAGCTTGGATTCAGGGAAAGCCATTCCCGGCTGGGGGCCATCCGGCGGCGCAGAGAAACGCAGGGAATCGGCCACTTAGAGAAGCCAGAGTAAACTCGTGACCCCAGCGATCATGCAGTAGGCCGCATAGGGCCTAAGCGCGCCGGCCTCATGACGCGCGAAGTAACGCATCAAGAACCACGTGCTCAGATAGGCTGTGACGCCGGCCACCAGCGCGGCGGCGCCGACGAGCTCAAGTGGCAGCGTGCTGGGGCTGGACCGGAGTACTTTCGGGAGTTCAAAGAGAGCGGCGCCCGCGATAACGGGCGTTGCGAGCAAGAACGAAAACCGAGCGGCAGTGGCGTGATCGAAGCCACGCAAGAGGCCCCCGATGATGGTGACGCCAGACCGCGAGATACCCGGAATAAGGGCGAAGGCCTGCGCGAAACCGATCAGCAGCGCGTCGGCAAAGGTTGCCGTTTGCAGTGATCGATCGCCGCCGCTCTTATGCTTGAGACGCTCCGCCGCCAGCAGGATCGCGCCGTTTATGACAAGGAACGCGGCTGCGACGGTGGGCGTAGCGAAGGCGGCGCGGAGGCCGCGCTCGAAGAGGAATCCCACGCCCGCAGCGGGGAGGGACCCGACAACGAGCAGCGAGAAGAGCTTGCGCTCGCCGGATGTATTCTCGCCATGACCAAAGATTGCGGCGGCAAACCGCAACCAGTCGCGCCAGAAATAGATAAGAAGCGCCACCGCCGTCCCGGCATGTAGCGCCACGAGAAAAGGAAGAAACGCAGGATCGGCCTCATTGATCGGCCAGTGCAGGATCGCTGGCGCAAGCACGGCATGGCCGAGGCTACTGACCGGAAAAAGCTCGGTGACGCCCTGAAGAACGGCAAGCAGCAAGGCTTGGAGAACGGTCATAACCTAGCCTCAAACGAACGCGCGAGTTGCAATTTCATCTTGACGCAAGACTGAACAATTGTTCAACTGTTGGCTTATGAAAAAGAAGCGCAAAGTCACTGCGGTTCGCCTGAGCGACGACAAAGCCATCGAACTCGCCGAATTGTTCCGCCTGATGGGAGATGCGAGTCGGCTCAAGATCGTTTTGAGCTGCCTTGAGAAGGCGCGCTGCGTGTCCGATATCGCCAAGGAGACCGCACTCTCGCTGTCATTGGTCAGCCATCACCTGCGCCTTTTGCGCGCTGCGCGAATGGTGCGCGCGGAGCGCCAAGGCAAACAGGTATTCTATGGCGCTGCTGACGAGCACGTCCGTTGCGTCATCGAGGATATGGTCGCTCATGTCGGAGAGGACGGGATATGAGAGGACTAGCAGAATGACCGGATGCGCCTGTGAGGCCGCGGACGCAAAAGATGAAGCGGCGCGCCGGACGCTTCGCATCGCCTTGGCGCTCAATGCGACGATGTTTGTGGTCGGCATGGTCGCGGGATTTGCCGGCCAATCAAATGGCCTGATTGCTGACGCGCTGGACATGCTGGCGGACGCTTCGGCCTATGCCATTGCGCTCGCGGCATTCACACGCGGGGATCTCTTCAAAGCGCGGGCGGCGACGCTGAGCGGCGCACTTCTCCTGTTGCTGGGTATCGGTGTGCTGAGCGACGCTATGCGGCGCGGCGTCCTTGGCAGTTCACCGCAAAGCCTGGTGATGATCGCGGTGGCTACGGTATCGCTCGTGGTGAATTCCACCGTCCTTTATCTACTTGGCAAGCAGCAGAACAAAAAAGAGGTTCACTTGCGCGCCACTTACATATTTACGCGCGCCGATGTCGTGGCGAACGTCGCCGTCATTCTCTCGGGAATAGCATTGCTCCTCACTGGGTTCCGCTATCTCGACTTGATCGTCGGGGCCGGCATCGGTCTTTATGTCATCCGCGAAGCCATAGAGATTCTTGGCGAGGCGCGGGAGGCGCGGGGACGCATTTTACCCTGAAAGGACGAAGCCTTGATTGGCCCCCTTTCTACCGCGTCGAAAAAGGCATGCTCATCTAACTGACGACGAGGCAAAATCTTGTGGGTCGGCCACCTGGCGGTCACGCTCATTATCTCTTCAAAAGTTTGGCGAGGCATGCGAGGCGCAGCGCGACTTCGTCGCCTGGCAGGAACACGAGCGGTGGCTGTTGAGGCAGGGAAGGCCGCTTTGCGAATCGACAAGACCGGGCGCGATGAGAAGAAAAAGCTCCGGCCTCCGCGAACTCGACGATGTCTTGCCTTGGCCCAGTGGGAAGAAGAGGTTGATTTTGGGCAATCTCTGCGGATAGTTCGATTTTTTGCGCGAGCCGTTCAGCCATTCTAACCGTTTGAAGAAGAAGGCATATTTTACTCCTACCTAAAAAGATGACCTTAAGGCAGTTCTTAATTGAAAAGTTACCGATAGTGGCTATATTAGGTATCACATGGAGGATACGGATGACTGACACCGTGAAAGTATCGTCCGCTGAGTTTCAGAAAAACATCGGGCGCTACCAAGATTTGGCGCTGCAAAAACCACTGACGATCACTCGGAATGGTCGCGACCGGATCGTAATGATCGCGGCAGAAGAGTATATGCGGCTCAAGAAGCGGGATCGAATTGTCATGACCCTTGCCGATTTCTCGGCTGAGGATATCGCGGCACTTGAGCGATCAAATCCGCCAAAGGACACTGCTCGTTTTGACCACGAGTTGGGCTAACGGTTTAGGTGGCAGCGCTTCCTAAGCCAGTACCGGGCCTCGTCATACGCTACTCATATCTCTGGAACGACGAGCATAAAAAAGGCCAGGAAGAGGGGGTGAAGGATCGCCCCTGCGCTATCGTGCTCATGACGAAAACGGAAGAAGACGTCGAAGTCGTCACTGTCTTGCCGGTCACGCACTCCCCGCCCGCAGATTCGGATCTTGCGGTTGAAATCCCCCAAGCAACGAAGATGCGTCTCAACCTCGACGCGCAGACGTCTTGGATTGTTCTAAGCGAGATGAACCGCTTTTCATGGCCTGGACCCGATCTGAGGCCCGCCGTACGTGGTGATATGGCCACCGTCGCCTATGGTTCTCTGCCGGCTGCTCTCTTTGAACAGGTAAAAAACAAAATGCTCGCCGCCATCACGAGCGGAAAATTCTCGAGCGTTGCGCGCAGCGAATAACGCATGGAAGTGCCGACCTCCCATCCAAATTATAGTGCAACATAAAGGACGTTATGTTACACTAAGCGGAGGAGGGAAAATGACAGAGCCCACATCCGAACGAACACGCGAGACGCTGACGGGCAATCCCTGGCAGCTCAGCTGCACGAATACTGTCGGCGAGTGGATACCCGCCGGCACCTTTCGTTCACTCGGCGACGCCGCGGCCGAAATCATCCGGCGCGAGGCGCTTCCAGTGATGGGTATTCACCTCGAGGCATATGCCGGCAGCGATGCCGCTGATGGCGAGACGCTTTCCTATTTCGAATTCAAAGGCTCGCGCGCGCTATATGCCATCAAGCGATCAGTCCAGTAGAGGGGCGCAATGAACGCAGATTTCTGGCAAGCCGTCGCGCACATCGGGCAATTCGCATCGATCGCGGAGGCCGTTGCGGTCCTCGCTACCGCGGTGCTCGCTTTCAAGACGCTCAATTCGTGGCGGCCTGAGAACGTCGGAAAACGGAAATTCGAGGTCGCCGAAAATGTCCTCCTCGCCACCTACGATCTGAAGCAACGCGTTCTCGATGTCAGGCGGCGCTTGCCGGCGCCTCAAACGGCAGACGCCGAAGCCGACTTCGAGCAAAATCGCAGCCACTATTGGAACCGCCTCGGCCATCTCGGTGGGTTTGCAGGGGACGACTCGCTCATCAGCCTGTTGCCCCTGTTCCGCGTCTATTTTGGCTTTGAGGTGTCGCGGCCGGCGGACCGATTGTTCGCGGCCGTGCAGAAGGTCAATGGCGCACTCAACGAGATCTTCACGATGGTGCCGGCCAACGGCACGGAGCTCAGCCCGCGCATCAACGTGCTGACGACGCTCGGCTGGACCGACGTCGCGCGGCCCGACCGCATCGATCGTGAAATCGACGCGGCTGTTCGCGAGATCGAAGAGGTCTGCCGCCCTGTTCTGGAAGGTAAGAGATGAGCCGCGCCGTCACAATCTTGCCGAGAGCCACAGCGAACTTGCCGGCAGTCATCGCCGGCGCAGGAAGCGAGACCGCAAAGCACTTCCTGGAATTTTTCGCGGCGACCATCCGTAACAAAAATACCCGGGAAGCCTACTACCGCGCTTGCTGTCGGTTCTTCGCTTGGTGCGAAGAGAAAGGCACAGGAATTGAGGGCCTAAACGACATCGAGCCGCTGCATGTCGCGGCCTACGTCGAAACGCTCATGAAGGATTACGAGAAGCCAACCGTAAAACAGCACCTCGCGGCTATCCGCATGTGCTTCGACTATCTCGTCACGAAAGGCGACCTCGCCACCAATCCTGCCCACGCCGTGCGCGGGCCGAAGCACTCGGTGAAGCGCGGAAAAACGCCTGTGCTTTCCTCTGCCACAGCGCGCGATTTGCTCGAAGGCTTCGACACCTCGACAGTCGTTGGACTGCGCGACCGCGCCATCATCGCCGTCATGACTTACACCTTTGCCCGCGTCGGTGCCGTTGTCGCGATGCGATGTGAGGATTATTTTTTCTCAGAGGACGATCGCCGGCTTCGCCTCCACGAAAAAGGCGGCAAACTTCATGAAGTGCCGGCGCACCGGAAGCTCGTCATATATCTCGATGCCTATATTATGGCGGCCGGTATCGGGCGCGACAAAAAGAGTCCCCTCTTTCGCTCCGCTCGCGGCAAGACCGGCGCGCTCACTTCGAACGCGATGGCCCGCCAGGACGTGTTCCGAATGATTGGCCGCCGGGCTCCCGAACTTCGCAAGAAGTCCAAGATCGGGTGCCACACTTTTCGCGCGACAGGCCTGACGGCTTTCCTTGATGGCGGCGGCCGGCTCGAGGACGCTCAGCTCTTGGCGGCGCATGAGAGCCTGCGAACAACCCAGCTCTATGATAGGCGCGACGACGAGATCACACTCGAACAGGTTTCGAAAATCCGGATTTAAGCAGTGACGTTCACACTCACGGTAGAATGGTTTGCATTGAAAGAGCATCGCAAGCGGCGCGGCGCGGTCCGTGCAGCTAGTGGTGTTGGGTTCGACTGATCTCCCGCGTAGCCAGCGCACGATGCGCTTCTGCGAGAAGCGGATGCGATGCGTCAGCCCGAGGGAAAGGGCCGTCTCGATCGCGCCAGGTCTCTTGATCGTCGAGGTCTATGATCAGGAGCTTTCGTGCTTTGTGAATGAGAGTCATCACTTCGGCCTCGCCGCAGCCGAGGACTTCGGCAACCGGCTTCCAGCGGAAGTCGCAGGCGATGCTAATGAGAAGGGCTTGCCGTTCACGTGAAGGCAAACGCGCGATGGCAGCCGTCGTTATGGCCAGCTCCTCCTCGTAAAGGGCTTGGTCGCGAGGCTTCTCGTTAAGTTCATAGACCCGTGCGCGTCGTGAACGCATGATATCCGTTATGACGCCCGCGCCTTCCCTCATCAATCTCACGAGGCGCTTCTTCGTGAGGCGCTGCAATCGCCGCTCGCTTCGCGCTGAAAAGCGGTCAGCGCTTCGAGCCTTGAGATGCGTAAGCCAGACATCTTGCAGGAGATCTTCTAGATCGGCGCGCTGGCAGGAGCGAAATCGTTTGGCGAACGCGTCGAGATGCACAAAGCAGGCTCGCGCAGCCGAGTCTCTTGAGTTGCATTCCTGAACGGTTCTCGGTTCCATGGACGCCACGCGTTCGCCGGTGTCTTGGCGTATGGTTTGCTCAACCTCAAACCCTGTCAACGATCGCTTTTGCCGGCGATACTGTTCTCTCCTAGCGGTCCCAACCTTTGTACCGCTCGCATCGGGTGCGGCCTGCCGGGCCCCACCATTCCTTGATGACCGGCCTGCCGTCCGTCTCGCACCAAATCGCGGCCGGACCGTCTTCCCGGAAAGGCACGCCTTCCCTGGCCCACAACTCGAAGGTGACCCTTCCTGTGCAGTAATCCCGGGCGACCACGGCGGGCCCGCCGACCCGGTGTCGCTTCCCCGCGAGGCACCACTCGAGATGCTCATAGACGCCGCTTGCAAGGCGCACGGTCCTGGCCGGGCCGTCCTCACGGTGGAGCGTGCCGTGAACCGCCCAGACTTCAGAGGCAAGTGTCAGGTCTGAATGAAAACGTTGCTCGGCGGCGCCGCCGTCCCGGTGCAGACGGCCATCCACCATCCAGCTTTCTCGCTTGAGTTCACCGGACGGCGCGAACCATTCGCGGCGCGCGGGCGCACCGATGCGGTGCTCACGGCCACCACGGTACCACGCTTCCTCCAGAAGCTGCCCTGTCGCGGCATTGAAGACCAAAAAAGCCGGCCCGGCGCTGCGGTCATAGACGCCGTTCCTCTGGCAGATTTCGACCTCGACCTGACGGACGCCAAAGCGCTTGAGGATTTCGGGTCCTGATGATTTGACGCGTTTGATCTGGGCTGCGTCCTGCTCCGGTGCTGAGATCGCCATTCTGAAATCCGTGCTCGCCAAAAAACGCTCGGATAGCCGCTCCTCATGTAAGAAATCGATGCGGAAGATCGCGCGGCGCGTTTTTCGAAAAAAAGGCCCGGTTCGCACCGGGCCTTTCCCTCTTGGCAAAACACGAGTGGGGAGACGCACCAATCGTCCTGCTAGAGCTTCTTTGTGAGTTTCGCCGCTTCCTTCGCAGTGTCCAGAAGGTCGGAGCGACCCTTGCCATAGGGCACGAACGGAAATGCCAGCCAGCCGGGTAGCCAGCCGCTCACCTTCTTGCGGCCGTTCTTGCCGGAAAGCGCATCCTTGACGATCTGCCTCAAGGTCGCAGTCTTCTCGTTCGC
>Ga0310811_10007779_pt1 | contig 13736 bp, 13 predicted proteins | sample YCmetagenome_FD_207642 | JGI IMG/M metagenome (GOLD analysis project Ga0310811, IMG submission 207642) | Soil microbial communities from experimental microcosm in Duke University, North Carolina, United States - YC | ecosystem: Engineered > Artificial ecosystem > Soil microcosm > Unclassified ... | reverse complement strand
GAGATCGTCGGCGGGTGATCCGGCAGTGGCGCATAGGAAAAGCCGCCCTGCTCGGTGCGGATGCCGAGGAACGGCAATGCGACGCCGTGGCCGGGGATCTTGAGGCCGCGGGTGGTCGGATCGACCCAGTCGGCCGGGACGGTGGCGTGCGCCATGCGCATGGTGCGCCGGTCGTAGGTGACGCCGCCGAAGTCGATGCCGGACAGCTTGCGCACGGCGCTCCGTGCGCCGTCGGCACCGACGAGGTAAGCGGCTGACAGCTCGTAACGGCCATCGGGGCCGTCGACCTCGACCGTGACCGTTGCGGAATCCTGTTTCAGGCCAATGAGTTCGTGACCGTGACGGATCTCCACGCCGAGCTCGACCGCCCGCGCGGTGAGCACCTCGACGATCTTCCGCTGCGGCGCCGGCAGAACGTGCAAGGGGCTCTGGTCGAGCAACCCGAGGTTGAGATACAGGCCGGCGTAAGGGAAGTAGCCGGAATTCGGCACCGGCGGGCCGGGACGGCCGGCCAACGCCTCGTACAGGCCGCGGTGGTCGACGAGTCGCACGACCTCGCCGACGAGGCCGTTGGCCTTGGGCTCGTTGCTCGGCTCCGGCAGCCGCTCCAGCACCACCGGCCGCACCCCGGCCAACGCCAGCTCGCAGGCCAGCATCAGCCCGTTGGGACCGGCCCCGGAAATGATCACATTCACTATTCCCCCTCCGGCACGGGCAAGCCGCGTCCGATTTCGGCAAACACCTGGTCGATCACGTCGAGCACCGATCCGGTCGGATCGGTGAGCATCCAGAACCGCATGGCCGTGGCGATGCCCGCGGCCACCACCGAGGCCGCGAGCTGCGGGAAAAGATCGCCGTCGCGGTCGAGGCCGAGCCGTTCGGCGATCGCCACCGCGAGCTCGTCCTTGGCGATGTCGTCGGCGCGCAACAGTTCGGCGTGCAGCGACGGATGGGTCAGCACGAGCTTGACCCGCTCCATGTACGCCGCATCGCGCGGCGAGGACGGCGCGGTCGTCAGGCTCGACCGCACCGCCGCCAGCACCGCCGGCCAGAACGGCTCGTCGGCCGGCCGCGACCGCAGCTCGTCGGCCACGACCAGCGCCCGCTCCAGGTGGCTGGCCGCGACCGCCTCGGCCTTGCTCGTGAAGTAGTTGCGGAAGGTCCGCTCCGACACGTTCGCCGCCGCCGCGATGTCCTCAACGGACACCTCGTCCCAGCCCCGCGCCACGATCAGCGCGATCGTCGCCCGGCTCAGCGCCAGCCGCGTCTCCCGCTTCTTCCGCTCCCGCAGCCCCGTCATGCCCCCACGCTAGCCAAATCTTGCCAACTTGGCAAGATTTCCATTCCGGCAACATTTTCAAAAGCAAACGTCTCGTGCGCGTCATACTTGCCGCCCAGAGGCACATCCGGACCGCATGTGCCGAGGGTGGGCGGCAGTGGGAGCAGCTAGGAGCGAGCCGGGGCCTTGGCGCGGCCGGCGCTGACCACCGCGCCGTCCGACCGGTCGAGTCGCAGGAACATCAGGGCCCCGACCAGGGCGATCACCGCCCCGACGACGAAGCCGACGCGGAAGTCCCCGACCGTCGGCACTTGGCCGCGCGCCGACACGGTCACCACCGTGGCCGCCACGGCGACGCCCAGGCCGGTGGCGAGCTGGCTGACGGTGGCGTTCACCGTGCTGGCGGCGCTCATCAACTCGGCCGGCACGTCCGCGAAGGCCAACGTGTTGACGCCGGTGAACTCCAAGGACCGGAACGCCCCGCCGAGGAAGCAGACCACCGCGATCAGCCAGTACGGCGTCGCGGCGCTGAACAGCGCGCATGCGGCCAGCGACAGCGCGACCAGGATGCCGTTGCCGACCAGCACCCGCCGGAAACCGAAGCGCCGCACGGTCGGCGTGGTGATGGTCTTCATCACGAGGTTGCCGGCGAAGACGGTCAGCACCAGCAGACCGGACGTGACGGCGCTGAGCCCGAAGCCGACCTGGAACAGCAGCGGCAGCAGGAACGGGATCATGTTGATCGCCAGCCGCAGCAGCGAGCCCTCGGCCGAGGTCGCGGCGTAGGTGCGGATCCGCAGTGGCGACAGGTCCAGCAGCGGCGTCGGATGCCGCCGGGCGTGGCGGACGGCGACGAAGCCGACGATCGACCCCACCGCCAGCAGACCACCGGTGAGCAGCCAATTCGTGCCGACGCCGGCCTGATCCATGCCGTACACCAGGCACGCGATGGCCACCGCGCTGAGCGCGAATCCGAGGCCGTCGAAGGGCCTGAGCACCCGGTCGGACGCCTTCACGACCAGCAGCGCGGCAACCAGCGCCACCAGCCCGAGCGGCACGTTGATCAGGAAGATCCAGCGCCACGAGGCGTACGTGGTGATCACGCCGCCGACCGGCGGGCCCAGCACCGGCGCGATCAGACCGGGCCACGTGATGATGGCCGTCGCCGCCATCAAGTCCGCTTTGGCGGCGCCACGCAGGACGACCGTGCGACCTACCGGCACCATCATCGCCCCGCCGACGCCCTGCACGACCCGGGCCAGCACGAACTGCCACAGGGTCTGGGACGCCGCGCACAGCACCGAGGCCAGCGTGAACACGACGATCGCCGCGCAGAACACCCGCCGCGCGCCGAACCGGTCCGACAGCCAGCCGCTGAGCGGGATCATCACCGCCACGGTCAGCAGGTAGGCGGTCACACCAAGGCCGGCGTCGACCGCGCCGACGCGAAACGAGTCGGCGATGCCCGGCAGCGCCGTGGTGATCACGGTGCCGTCCAGCAGCTCCATGAAGAACGCACCCGCGACGATGACGGCGACCAGTCGACTGCTCACGATCAGCAACCTAGGTCGGCACGCCGCCGTCTGTCATGTGGGATGTGGGCCGGCGAACACCTGCGTCGCGTGCTGGAAAAGGCCTTCACACGGTTGTCGGCACACCCCCGATGCGGAGCAGCGCGTGCGGGTACACGCCGTGGCCGAGCTGGCGGGCCAGCCCCGCGCGCACCTCGTCCAGCTTGATCAGCCTGGTCACCGGCCGGATCGCCAGCCCGAAGGCCGACGCCGACAGCCGGGCGTTCTGGATCGCCGCGCCGGCCAGCACGTGATCACGCGGGCTGTCGCCGCTGGTCGTGACGACCAGCACCGGATCGGCCACCAGCCGGGCGGCGATCGAGCAGACCGCGTCGGCGTACGGCTCGGCCGACATGGTGGCCAACGGCCCGAACTGCGCGGCGACCTGCGCCACCGGCGTCGTCTGCTGCGGCTCCAGCCACGGGGCCAGCTCGTCGGCGCACCAGCGGTCGCCGTCCATGCGTCTGCCGGCGTGCAACACCAGGCGAGCGGTCTCCATCGCCGCCGCCCGGTCGTTGAGCAGCCGCAACTCCGTGCCCGGGCACCAGTTGGAGGCGACCAGCTTGGCCACCGCCGCCGAGTCCGGCACCCACTCGCCGGGTTCGGCCCAGTACGGCGGCATGCGCTCGATCTGCCGGTGCAGCAGCGTCTCGCGGTCGGTGGGCGGCGCCGGCGACAGGGCCTTCACCGTGGCCACCAGGTCCGGGGCCGTGCCGTCGCCGGCCAGCTCGATCGTGGCGCGCCAGCCGAGCATGCGCATCGCCAGGTACAGGTTGGCCAGCGCGGTGCCGCAGTACAGCAGCCGGTTCACGCCGGCCCGCTCGTAGCGCGTGCCCGGGCCCAGCTCGAACAGGGACGCCGCCCGCTCACCGAGCTGAAGCACGTACGGCCGCTCAGGATGTAGCACTGGCGCGTGCCGAATCGCGTTGAGCAGCGTGGTCGCCTCGAACTTGGTCCACTGGTCACCGGAATTGCGCCGGGTCAGCACAAGGTCCTCCGAACGTCGCCGGGCTGGTGCGATCACTCCCGTACGTGAAGACGCCTGTCGGCCACGTCTTGTTCACCGGATTCGCCAGGACCTTGGACACTGCCGCGGATCCCGGGCGGTTGACTAGAGTTGGGTGTGCCCACCCGAGTGTTCCTGGTCGACGACCACGAGATCGTCCGGCGCGGTATCGCCGACCTGCTCGACGACGAGCCCGACCTCCAGGTGTGCGGCGAGGCCGCCTCAGCCGCCGAGGCGCTGGCCCGGATTCCCGCCACCAGGCCCGATGTCGCCGTGCTCGACGTGCGCCTGCCCGACGGCAACGGCGTCGAGCTGTGCCGCGAGCTGCGGGCCCGGATGCCCGAGCTGCACTGCCTGATGCTCACGTCCTTCTCCGACGACGAGGCCCTGCTCGACGCGATCATGGCCGGCGCCGCCGGCTTCGTGCTCAAGCAGGTGCTCGGCCACGATCTGCTGGCCGCCATCCGCACCGTCGCCGGCGGCCAGTCGCTGCTGGACGGTCGTACCACCGCCGCCCTGATGAACCGTCTCCGCCGCCAGCGCGACGACGCCGATCCCTTGCGCGAGCTGTCCGATCAGGAACGCACCGTGCTGGAGCTCATCGGCGACGGACTGACCAACCGTCAGATCGCCGAGCGCATGTTCCTGGCCGAGAAGACCGTGAAGAACTACGTCTCGCACCTGCTGGCCAAGCTCGGCATGCAGCGCCGAACCCAGGTCGCCGTGCTGGCCACCGAACTACGGAGCCGCGAGCGCCCCTAGCGTAACCGCCCACCCCGCCCCCACCCCCATTTTCTGCCACATGCGCTTCCTATGTGCGCCCTGGTGCCACATAGGAAGCGCATGTGGCGAAAGAGGGGGGATGCGCGGCGGTGGCGGGCTAGGGCAGCGGCACCCGCCAGGTGAGCAGGGTGCCGCCGGTATCCCTTGCCACGACGTCGAAACTGCCCCGGCAGGCCCGGGCCCGTTCAGCGAGGTTGGCCAGGCCGCTGCGGCGAACATCCGATGGGATGCCGATCCCGTCGTCCCCTACCCGGATCACCAGATCCTCCCCGGCGTCCACGGCGAGCGTGAGCTCGGACGCCCGGGCGTGCCGGAGGGCATTGCTCAGCGCCTCCCGGACGACGGCGTCGGCGTGCTCGGCGACGGAAGGCGGCACGAGAGTGTCGACGGCGCCGGAGATACGGACCGACGGCGTGGGCGTGGCGTCGGCGGTGAGCTCGGCGACGGTGTCCAACAGCCTGCGGCGCAAGCCTTCCATGCCGTTGCCGCCGGAGGTGTGCAGGTCGAAGATGGACGTCCGGATCTCCCGCACGGTCTCGTCCAACTGCTCGACGGCCTTCTGGATCCGGGACCGCACATCGGGATCGGCGGCCCGGCGCAGGGTGCCCTGCAACCCGAGGCCGGTGGCGAACAACCGCTGGATCACGTGATCGTGCAGGTCCCGGGCGATCCGGTCGCGGTCGGCCAGCACGGCCAGCAGCCACTGGGTGCGCTGCTTCTCGGCGAACTCGATGGCCACGGCGGCCTGGTCGGCGAAGCTGCTCAGCAGCGGCACCTCGGACGGTTCCAAAGCCCGGGATCCCTTGTCCCGCAAGGCGATCAGCACGCCGGTGGCGCCGCCGGCCGAGCGCAGGGCGACGGCGACGGCGGGCCCGAACCGAACGGCGTCCGGGCCGAGTTCGCCGCCGAGGGCGGACGCGAGGTCGGGAATGAGCCGCGGCACGCCGTCACGGGTGATGGCGGCGAGCACGGATTCGCCGTCGGACAGCTGACGGCCGACCAGCGTCGGCCCGCCGGGCCCGGCGTAGGAGTGCACGCGCAGGACGTCGTTCTCCTCGTCCACCAACAGGATCAGCGCGTGATCGGCCTCGGCCAGCTCCCGCACCCGCCGCGCCACCATCTGCAGCGCGTCGGTCGCGGTGCAGCCGGCCAGCAGCTCGGCCCGCACCTCGGAGGAGGCCTCCAGCCACCGTTGCCGCCGCCTGCTCTGCTCGAACAGGCGGGCGTTCTCCACGGCCACCCCGGCCGCCGTCGCCAGCGCTTCCACCACGAAAACGTCTTCCTCGGTGAACCCGCCGGAGCCGCGTTTCTCCGTCAGGTAAAGGTTTCCGAACACCTCGTCGCGCACCCGCACCGGCACGCCGAGGAAGGTTCGCATCGGCGGATGGTGCTCGGGGAACCCGGTCGCGGCCGGATGACCGGTCAGGTCGTCCAGCCGCAGCGGCTTCGGGTCGTGGATCAGCACGCCGAGCAGTCCGTGTCCGGTGGGCAGCTCGCCGATGAGCCGCCGGGTGTGGTCGTCCACGCCGACGTCGACCAGCTCGGCCAGCGAGTTGTCGGGGCCGAGCACGCCGAGCGCGCCGTAGCTGGCGTCCACGAGGTCGACGGCGGCGCGCACGATCCGACGCAGCGTCGACTCCAGCTCGATGCCCGACGACACCGACAACACCGCGTCCAGCAACCCCTGCAACCGCTCCGACCGCGCGGACCCCGGTCTCCGCTCCCGCACTACCTCAACTCCAGCTCCGCCCCGCGATCCCATGATGATCCAGATTCGCCGCCGTTCGCGTCACCGCCGAACGGCCGCCACTCGATCACCCTGTCGGCAGGGGCAGCCGGCGTCCGGTGAGCAGCTCCAGTCCGATGGCCACGAACCGGTCGGGCTCCCCGGTTCCCCACTTTCTCAGGCCACTCGCCGCAACGCGTTCGTCCGGACGCACCGACCGGGTGCGTCCGATGCCCAGCACGCTCCAGCCGCCCGTCGGCCCCATCTCGTCGGCCTCGAAGGCGACGACGGCGGTCCTGGTCGCGGCGGCCAGCCGGCCGGCGCCGGCCACCCGCAGCAGCACGGTCCGTCCGGTCAGCAGGAAGTACACCGGCAGCACGGTCGGCAGCGCGCGGTCGCTGACGGCGATCCGGCCCAGCCGCACGGACGCCAGCAGCCGCAGGCATTCCGCGTCGTCCAGCACGGTCAGCCCGGTCGGATCCGTGCCCGCGGCGGACTGATCGAGACTCATGGGGCCATACTCGACCGGAACCGGCCGGCCCGACACCGACCTGAGGCCCGTGCGGCCGGGACCTTCGACCCTGGGATGATCCGGTAATGGGACACGCACTGGTGTTGGGCGGCGGCGGGGTGGCCGGCATCGCCTGGGAGATCGGGCTGCTGGCCGGTCTGGACGAGGCCGGGGTGGCGCTGCGGGAGGCCGGCCTGATCGTCGGCACGTCGGCCGGCTCGGCCGTGGCGGCGCAGCTGGTCAGCGGCCTGCCGCTGACCGAACTGCTGGCGCGCCAGGTGGATCCGGCCAAGCAGGCGCCGGAGATCCCGGCCGTCGTCGACCCGGAGAAGATGGCCGCGATCTTCGGTTTCGACCAGGAGAACCCGCCGGACCGGGACGCGCTGCGGGCGCAGATCGGCCGGATCGCGCTGCTCACCGAGACCGTCAGCGAGGCGGAACGGCGCGAGGTCATCGCCGCGCGGGTGCCGGTCGACGCGTGGCCGGAGGAGCAGGAGCTGTTGATCGTCGCGGTGGACGCGAACACCGGTGACGAGCGGGTTTTCGGCCGCGAGAGCGGCGTCAGCCTGATCGACGCCGTGGCCGCGAGCTGCGCGGTGCCCGGCATCTGGCCGCCGGTCACCATCGGCGACACCCGCTACGTCGACGGCGGCGTCCGCAGTGCCGAGAACGCCGACCTGGCCACCGGTGAGGACGTCGTACTGGTGTTGCAGGCCATGGAGCTGCCCGGCGTGCTCGATCTCGCCGAGCAGGTGGAGTCCTTGCGGGCCCAGGGGTCCACCGTGCTCGTGGTCAAGCCGGACGAGGACGTGGTGGCGGCGATGGGCGTCAACCCGCTGGACCCGACCGTCCGCACGCCGGTCGCGCTGGCCGGGCAGCGGCAGGGCGTCGAGCTGGCCAAGGAGATCGCCGCCTTCTGGAGCTGATCCGTTCGGCGGACAGTCAGGCGCCTGTGTCCACTGTCACACTTGGAGTTCGCGGCTCACGGGAGGACCACCCATGCTCGGTCTTCGCGCCCTCGCGCGCCTGTTCCGCCGACGCCCGGCCGCGCCGGTGATCCCCGGACCGAGACTGGCCGAGGTCATCCCGCTGGCGCTGGCCGAGAAGGCCATGGCCGACGGCTGCCCGACGCCGGACCAGGAGCTGATGCTGATGGCGGCGGGCAGTCCGGCGCACAAAGCCCGCCGCCACCACAGCCTGGTCCGTCCACAGTGCTCTCGGCGCGCGTTCCGCGCGCGGCTCGGCCCCTTTTGAGCCGATGCCTTGCCCTTGCCGGACAAGGCATCGGCGGGGCCTCGCGACAAAAATCAACCGATGCGCTGACGCACCAGGTCGGATTCGTGCAACGGGTCCACGATGTCCAGACCGCCCGGTGTGTTCGGGTTGGGGCGCAGCACGAACGACTGCCGGCTGGACGGGTAGTTCGAGGACGAGAACAGCAGCGGCGCGGTGAGCCCGCCGGTGTCCACACCGGTCAGCTCGTGGAACGCCTTCTGCACGCCGGGCCTGGTCAGGTCGCCCTCGGCGCAGGCGCGCTTGAGGATGGCGCCGTAGCCGATGCCGACGACGTAGCCGTAGTCCACCGCCATGGACGGTTTTCCGTTGGGGAACTTGGCCTTGTACGCCGACGCCAGGTCCTCGGCGGCCGGCAGCTTGGCCCCGAACGGCGACACCGAGGACGACACGAACACCAGCTGCTGGATGGCCGGGCCGGCCGGGCTGGCCAGCACCGCCGGGTCGAAGCCGGGATTGGACACCAGGAACGGAACGGTCAGCCCCATCTGGGCCGCGGTGCCGACGGCGGCGGCGGTCTGCTGCGGGTAGGTGCTGATCGCGATGGCCTTGGCCCCGGCCGCCTTGAGCTGCGCGATCTGGGCGGTGAAGTCCTTCTGGACCGACGGGACCTCGATCGCCTTGAGCGTCAGCCCGAGCTTGTCGGCGACGAACTGGCTGCCCTGCAACGCGTTGCCGCCGTACTCGGGGTCGTCGCTGTACAGGTGCCCGATCGTGTCGCCCTTCTGGAGCTTCCCCTGGCGCACCAGGTAGTCCAGGCTGTTGATCACGTCGAGGTCGTAGGTGGCGCCGACCACCACCATGTACGGGTTGCCGAGCAGGCTGCTCGACCAGGACGCCGGCGCGGCCATCACCTGCTGCTGGAGCATGTCCGGGGTGATCCGGCTGGTGATGTCGCTGCCGACGACCTGCAACAGGCCCAACACGGTGGGTTCCTGCTTGAAGTAGAGCTGCACGGCCTTGTCGGTGTTGAAGCCGGTGTCCTGCACGTCCAGCTCGACCTTGCGACCGCAGACGCCGCCGGCGGCGTTCAGCTTGTCGACGTAGAGCTGGTTGCCCTGCACCACTGCCTCACCGAGCGGGCCGAACGGTCCCGACAGATCGCTGAGCACGCCCAGCCTGATCGTCTTGTCGGTGACACCGGTGCCGGTCTTCACGGCGGGCACGGCCGTTCCGCAGGCGGCCGTCACGGCCAGGACTAACAGTGACGACAGGGCGGCGGAACGTGGCCCAAGGAAACGATACCTTCGGGGGGACACCCCACGAAGGTATCTTGAAGACCGGCCGAGTCACGTTTCGGTCCGACGGTTACCGGCAGGATTACGCCACTCGGCCTATCAAGCCCCCAGGGTTCGGCTCAGCTCGCCCACTCCAACAGCGGCCTGCTGTGCTCCGGATTGCGCAATTGGGCCAGCGCGCCCTTCTCCAGCTGACGCACGCGCTCCCGGGTCAGCCCGACCCGCTCGGCGACCTCCTGGAGGGTCCGCGGGTTGCCGCCGTCGAGTCCGAACCGCAGGCTGACGATCAGGGCCTCCCGCTGCGGCAACGTGTTGACCACGGCCCGCACCGACTCGGTCAGCGCCTCCCGCTCCAGCACGTCGCTGGCCCGCACCGAGTCGGTGTCCTCGATCAGGTCGGACACCGTGGTCTCGCCGTCCTCGCCGACAGGCGCGTCCAGGCTGGTCGCCTCGCGGCTGGCCCGGCGCAGCTCGTCCACCCGCTCGACGGGCAGCCCGACCTCCTCCGCGATCTCCAGCACGGACGGCTCGCGGCCCAGCTTCAGGTTGAGCTGCCGGTCCGCCTTGGCGATCTTGTTCACCTGCTCGACGACGTGGACGGGCAGCCGGATCACCCGCGAGGTCTCCGCGACCCCGCGCTCGATCGCCTGCCGGATCCACCACATCGCGTAGGTGGAGAACTTGAAGCCCTTGGCGTAGTCGAATTTCTCGACGGCGCGGATCAAACCCAGGTTGCCCTCCTGGATGACGTCCAGGAACGGCAGCCCGCGGTGGCTGTACTTGCGGGCGGTGGAGACCACCAGCCGCAGGTTGGCCCGGATCATGTGGTCCCTGGCCAGCTCGCCGTCCCTGGCCACCATGGCCAGCTCCTGCCGCGTGTGACCCCCCAGCTCGCCGGTGCGCAGCAGCTCGGCGGCGTACACGCCGGCCTCGATGCGCCGCGACAGCGACACCTCTTCGGGGGCCGTCAGCAGCGGGGTGGTCCCGATGTCGGCCAGGTAGTGCCGCACCAGGTCCTGGTCGCCGTCGGTCGCGACCCGCTGCCGGGGCGTCCTCACCTCCGCCATGATGACCTCCTCACGTCTTTCGCCGGTCCCGAGCGCGCAAGGCTGTTGCTTTGCTACGTTCGAGGAGTAGCGGACTCCGGGAGCCGGTCGGCCCCTCTCGGGCGTCCGCACGCTGTCCAACGCGAGTACGGGACGGTTAATTCCACGTAGCGTGACGCCGGTGCCCGGCGTCGGCTACGTCACATCTCAGAGCCGGCCCTGGCCGTTGCGCACGAGCAGCTCCTCGACGCTGATCCCGTTGCTCACGGTGTCCGCGCGGTGACGGCCCGGCTCGGCCTCACCCAGCGCGACCCGGTCTGTTTCCGGCTCCGCCCACCCCGTGAAGTCCCGGTCAACGCTCATCTCAGGTTCCTTTCCCCGACCTCTTCCCCTTCTCTTACCCCGTCGACACGCATTTGACTCCCGAAATACGGGTTCAGGTAATTCTGATCACGTCGACAGTGTCGAAACGGGAAACCGACCAGGGCTGGGAGCACCTTCTGGGCACGCCGTTCCGGGACGCTCGGGGGTGGTTGTCCCGGAACGGCGGCCGGGGTCGGCGGGGCGCCTGCGGGCGGCATTCGGGACTGCCGCTAGCCGCGGATGTGAGGGGGGTCATCGACGCGGTCACCGCGGCTCGCTCGCCGCCGACCACTCCTCACAACGTCGGACGCTCGTGTTCTGTTCCCTCGGCGGGGGCCTCGATCCGGGGCATCACCGGCAGGTTCTCGGGACTGGTCGCCTGCTGCGGGATGAACACCAGCGGGGTGCCGGAAGGGGCGACGCCGGTGCCGAGTTCGGTGAGCCGGGCCCGCAGCATCCCGAGCACCTCGTCGCGCTGCGCGTGCACCCATTCGTAAGCCAACAACTGGTGCAGTTCGTGGGCGGTCAGGCTCAGGATGGAATCGGCCAGCTCACCGAGCGTGAGCCGGTTGTAGTTGCGGAGCGGAAGTGCCGCTGAGCTGTCTGGCATTTGGGTACCCCCTGCCCTCGCTGGGCCGGCACCAGCAAGAATGCACCATCCGGTTACCTCAGTGCGCGTCCGTTTGATCCGGGTTCACCCAGAACAACCCGCTCGGCCTAGCGAAACGGGCAGTAATCACCCGAACGCCGACCGTGGTCGCGGTACCGGACGCGCACGGAGCGTGAGCATGGCAGGCTGGGGCGATGACGGTGACTGGTTGGGTCGCGCAACGGTTGCTGAAGCTGCCGCCGGCGACGGCGCGCAAGGTGGCGGTGGAGCGGGATCTCCGCATCGCCGCGGACGACGGTGTGACGCTGCTCGCGGACCGCTGGTCGCCCCAAGACGGAAAAGACCTCCCCACGGCCCTGGTTCGCACGCCCTACGGCCGCAAGGGCCCGCTGGGCTGGCTGATGGGCCGCCTGCTGGCCGAGCGAGGCTTCCACGTGCTGCTGGTCAGCACCCGGGGCACGTTCGGCTCCGGCGGCGGCGAGTTCCGGGCCATGCGCCAGGAGCGGGCCGACGGCCACGCCGTGCTGCGCTGGCTGGCCGAGCAGCCGTGGTTCAACGGCTCGGTCGTGCTGACCGGCGCCAGCTACCTCGGCTACACCCAGTGGGTCGTCGCCGCCGACGCGCCCGTGCAGGTCAAGGCCATGGTGCCGCACGTGACGTCGTCCCGGCTGGCCATGACCTTCCTGCGGCCGGGACGGATCGAGCTCGAGACGCTGATGAACTGGTCGGTGATGACGGCCAGGCAGGAGCGGCCGTACGCGTCGCTGCGGGCCGTCCTGGAGCGCAAGAAGGTCGAGGCGGCGATGCGCACGCTGCCGCTGGCCGACGGCGACAAGGTGGCGCTGGGCCGGGAATGGCCCTTCTACCAGGACTGCATCCACCACGACCAGGACGACCCGTACTGGAAGGACGAGGACTTCAGCGACACCGTCGGCGAGGTGAAGGTGCCGGTGAGCTCGATCGCCGGCTGGTACGACATCTTCCTGGCCGACCAGCTGCGGGACTACCAGGCGCTGGTGGCCGCCGGCCGGCCGCCGCGGCTGACCATCGGCCCGTGGGCGCACTCCGATCCGCGGGGCATCTCCGCGGCGATCTGGGAGACCGTGCGGTGGGCCGGCCCGCTGGCCCGCGGCGGCAAGCCGGGGTATCGGGCGCCGGTGCGGCTGTTCGTGATGGGCGTCAAGCAGTGGCGGGAGTTCGACCAGTGGCCGCCTGCCGGCTACACCCAGCAGCGCTGGCACCTCCGTGAAGGCAACGCCCTGGGCCAGGAGCCTGCCGCCTTCGTCGCGCCGTCCACCTTCACGTACGACCCGGCCGACCCGACGCCGTCGATCGGCGGCGCGAAGCTGGAGGCCCGCGGCGCCGGGGCGGTGGACAACCGGCCGGTTGAGCAGCGTTCCGACGTGCTGACCTTCACCTCGGACGTCCTGGACCGCGACGTCGAGGTGATCGGCGAGGTGGCCGCCGAGGTGTGGCTGCGGGCCGATCGGCCGTCCTGCGACCTGTTCGTGCGGCTGTGCGACGTTGACCGCAAGGGCCGCTCGATCAACATCTGCGACGACCTGGTCAAGGTCCGGCCGGACGGGATCAGCGAGGTGACGGTGGAGCTGTCCCCCACCGCGCACGTGTTCCAGCGCGGGCACCGGATCCGCGTGCAGGTCTCGGCCGGCGCGTTCCCGCGCTTCGCCCGCAACCTCGGCAACGACGAGCCGGTGGCGACCGCCGCGACGCCGTACGTGACCAACCTGGAGATCTTCCACGACGCCGCGCACCCGTCTGCCATTCTGTTGCCGGTCAAGTGAACCGGGGGGTGCAGTGTCAGGGCCGACGACCGATCTGCCGGCGGCTGCGGTCGACGCGATCGCGCGGGTGGTTGCCGCTGAGCTGAGCCGGGTTGCCGCCGTCGTTCCGCCGACGCCGGCGGCCGAACTGGGGCGGCTCGCCCTGCCGACCACCGCCCGCGACCGGCGCGACGGGGTGTCAGCCCTGACCGCCGAACGGCTGCTCGGCGCCTTGGAGCTGCCCGTGGCGGCGCTGGATCTACCCGTGCCGTCGCTGGTCGCGGCTCTGCCGACGCGGCCGGCTGACGCTCGCCGGGTGAGCATCGCCTTCAGCTCCACGGACAGTGAGCTGAGCATCGAACTGTCCAAACTGGACGCTTTCGCGCCCGGTGCCGTCGGTATGGTCACGTACGTCGTCGCCCAACTCCTCGGTCATCCCGCGGTCGCTCCCCTGCTCGTCGGCGACGGTGCGGACGAGGCCGCCATCGCCGCCGCACACGGCGCTCGCCACCTCGCGCTGGCCGTCCTC
>Ga0310811_10007778_pt1 | contig 13737 bp, 15 predicted proteins | sample YCmetagenome_FD_207642 | JGI IMG/M metagenome (GOLD analysis project Ga0310811, IMG submission 207642) | Soil microbial communities from experimental microcosm in Duke University, North Carolina, United States - YC | ecosystem: Engineered > Artificial ecosystem > Soil microcosm > Unclassified ... | reverse complement strand
GGCTGCTTGCCGAGCATCTGGCGGCGTTGGCCGAGGCAGGTCTGGTCGATCTCGACACCCTGGCACAGGATGGGGTGCGGATCCGGGCGAGCGCCGGCGCCGCCTCGTTCCGGCGCGGGGAGACGCTCGAGCGGCATCTTTCGACTGCCGAGGCCGTGGTTGATCAGCTCAAGCGCGAGGTCGACGCGCGTTCGGATGCCAGCAATCAACGCATCAAGGCTGCCAGGGAGCGCGCCGCACGTGAGCGCAGCGAGCGCGTTAGGGCGGCAAAGGCTGCGCTTGAGGAGATCAAGCGGCAGCGCCAAGCGCGCGAAGAAAAGCGCGGGAACGGCAAAAAGCCGAAGGAACCGCGCGCCTCAACTACGGACGCAGAAGCGCGGGTGATGAAAATGGCCGACGGCGGCTTCCGCCCCGGTTATAACGTCCAGGTGACGAGTGCGGCTGGCGAGCAGATCGTGGTCGGGCTTGACGTTACCAATATCGGTTCCGACCGTGGCCTCATGCGGCCGATGCAGGAATGGCTGCGCGCCCGCACCGGCCGCTTGCCAAAGCGCTACCTCGCCGATGGCGGCTTTGGCAGCGGAGAGGACATCGAGTGGGCGCACGGCGAAGGGATTGAGGTCTATTGTCCGCCCACGCAATCCAAGCACGGCACTGATCCCTACCTGCCGCGGCGCGGCGACGGGCCGGGCGTGCTCGCCTGGCGCGCACGGATGGCAAGCGACGTGGGCAAGGTGCAGTACAAACTCCGTTCGATCTGCGAATGCATCCATGCCCGCTGGCGCAACTGGGACCTGCGGCAATTGACCGTGCGCAGCCTCGAAAAGGTCCGTGCCGTCGTGCTGTGCTACGCTCTCTCCAACAACATCTTACAAGGACACAGGCTCAGAGCCGCTTAAAACACAAACCAATCAACTCAGAACCGAGCCCCGCCCGATTGCCGGCACCGCCACCATCTCAAAAATGGTCGCTAACCGCAAAGCTTCACAAGCTGTCAGGATGAGGACCGTCGCCGCTGCGGCAACTACGCGTTCTTGCGCTGGAATTGGCCGGCGGGACGGAAGCGCCAGAGATATTGCGGGGCCACTGCTTCCATCGAATCGGGCGTGATGCCGAGCCCTTCGAAGGTGAGCCCGGCGGACTTTGCCGCATCGGACACGACATTGTCCCGGCGCAACAGCTCGACCTGATCGGGCGTCAGCGTGAACGGGCCCGGCGCGAACTGCAGGAGCAGCGATTGCAGCTTCGCAAGGCCAAACGGCAGCGACATCAGCGTGCGCTTGCGGTCGGTGATTGAAAGAATCATCTCGATGATCTCGCGCATGGTCAGCACTTCCGGTCCGCCGAGCTCGTAGGTGGCGCCTGGCTTGGTCTTGCCATCGACGGCATCGGCAACGGCGGTCGCGACGTCGGCGACATAGGCCGGCTGCACCCTGGTGTGGCCGCCGCCTACGAGCGGAACCATCGGCGACAGCCGCGCCAGGCTCGCGAAACGGTTGGTGAACCCGTCCTCGGGGCCGAACATCAGCGAAGGCCGCAGGATGGTCGCGGACGGCAGGGCCGCCAGTACGGCCTTTTCACCGGCTGCCTTGGCCCGGGCGTAGTGCGAAGTCGCATTTTCGTCGGCGCCGATCGCCGAGACATGCACCATGCGGGCGCCGGTCGCAGCAGCAGCTTGCGCGATCGTCTCGGCGCCCTTGACTTGCACAGCGTCGAAGGTCTGCGCCCCGCTCTGCGAGAGGATGGCGACCAGATTGATGGCCACATGCGAATCACGCATGGCGGCCTCCACCGATGCCGGGTAGCGCACATTGGCTTGAACCGCGTGGATCTGGCCGACCCGGCCGAGTGGCTGCAGATGGCCCGCCAGCTCCGGTCGCCGGACCGCGACCCGGATGCGGTACTCACGCTTGCACAGCGCACGGACGACATTCCGTCCCAAAAAGCCCGAGCCGCCGAAAACCGTGACCAACGTGTCCTGATTCGATGCCATGCGGTCAGCTTCCTCGTCAAAAACCGGCGTATTTGCGCGGGATTCGCGATACGCCATCAGATCGGCCCTGTACAGGATATTTGGTCCTCGCGGCGCCTATTTGACAAGAGCGCGACCGATCCGTAGTAAGCGCGGCCATGCCCAGGTGGCGGAATTGGTAGACGCGCTGGCTTCAGGTGCCAGTGGCTTAACGGCCGTGAAGGTTCGAGTCCTTTCCTGGGCACCACCCCCTTTTCCAAGCGATTGAAATCGCTCATTTGCAGGGAATTTGAGCCGCTGACCGGGTACACAAAACCGGGACACAGCGCTAATGGCGTTTGGAATGGCACATATCTCTCGACGGGTGGACTCGGCCAACCATTACTTCCGGCTCCGAACGCCAGCCAACGTTCTTCCTCGCGGCGGGATGAACCGGCGAATTCTGCTTCAACTGCCCGAGTTCATGTACAGCCCGCCAATCATCACGACGGCAACGATTGGCGCGGAGATCAGAGAGTTTTGAGAAGGGTCAGGCGAATTCTCTCCGTCGTCCATGCGATGCATGCTCAAACGGCGGCCAGACGTTCGACCCGACTTGGAGATAATGTGCCTTCGGTGTAGCCTTCGTTTGCGGTCGATGTGAATATATTTCAGGAGATAAGATTATCATGAATTTGAGACAGATCGTCATATGGGGTGCGGCTCTGACGATAGGGGGAGTTGCCGTAACGTCAGAAGCGCTCGCGGGCGGTGCACAACCTCAAGCCCCGGCGTTGCAAATCGGTAGCACGCCCCACCCCAGCCAGTACGTCAAACCGCCCCAGAATGCTTATTCCAACAACCGTCCCTCCACGGCTCCGCAGACGATAAACCGGAACAACGCCGATTTTTCCGCCTCCGGACCCTATATCGGGCTCAAATACATCGGAAACGTCAAATGACGTAGCAGGGCCGCCTCGCGCGGCCCTTTCGCATTGGGCATGTCGTCCCGGGTTGGCCGAAGCCCGGTCATGACGGCCGATCGGCCGATCTCCGTCCTTGATGACGGTTTCCGACACCCGACAAAAAGCATTCGCGGTGTCTTTTTTGCACTATGGGAATTATGGTCGCCCGAATCGTTTTCGGCGAAAGAGATTTCGAGGACGAAATGACGTGCGGATTGCTCAGGGCCTTGGTCGTAGTCGCTGGCGCCTTCTCGCTCATGGCGCCGCCGGCCGCCGCTCAGTCGAACGGCTCAACCCGTCAACAAGACGCCATCAATCGCGTCGTTCAGACCATCATCCAAAGCGTTCGCGACCAGGTCCACGCGCGGCGACTTGTTGCGCCTTCCGGACGGCTTGGATTCAATGGCGACGAATCAAATCCCGACAGTCGGGATCCATTCGCGGCAGAAGACATTCCTGCTACCTTCCGCGCGCTCGCTTACGCGAAAGCTCCGGCACCAGCGCCTGCTCCGGGCTCAATGTGGCTCTACGGTGCAAACGTGGTTGGTGCTGACGATGAATCGAAAACGGCGGGTATCGGCACGTCCGTGGCGACCAGCACCGGCGCATTCGACGTCACGAAAATCGGAATTTTTACGGATTCGGACGCGCTGACGTTCATCGCGACGGGATCGCACGCCTGGTCGCACCAGCACGGACTGATATCGGTTGACAATTCCACGCCGTCAATATCCGGGACACTGTCCTATTCGAACGGCGGGTTCTCTGCGGACTTCACAAACTTCGCCAGTTGGACCAGAAGCACTTTGCAGACCGCGCCCGCAATGGTCGTCGATGGCAGTCTGCTTGGCTACACCGTCAACACCCAGTACAGATTCGATCTTCCCCTCTCGGTGTTTATCGAACCGACGATCGGCGTGACGTACACCGAGGGTTACACCGCCAATTTCGGCACGAAACTATCCGACGCGACCGAATTGCACGGCGGTGCGCGCTTCGGGACCGAAATGAAATGGATGGGCTACGCGATCCAGCCGACGCTTTCGGCATTGGTGAGCCAGACCGTCGAGTCAAGCGCGGTAGGAGTTGTCGGACCGATTATCCCTGTGAGTGTGACCAGTTTGCAGGGGGCGGGCAAAATCACGATCATCTGGACGCCAAATTTCTCGTCCTTCCTTGAGGCACATGTCGTGGCAATGACCGGCCCGAGCAAGCCGATCCCTGGCTACGATACGACGCGAACAGCAGGCGCCCAGGCCGGGCTCCGGTATTCCTGGAATTGACCCTCCGCCTCAGTGGTTTTCGGAATGCCGAGTCGAGCGAGGCTCGACCCCTCGCGCATCGATCAGCTCCTGGTGCTCTTGGCGAAGCCGGACTGACGCGGCATTGGCCGCGCCCGCCAGCTACTCTTGCTCGGATTCGCCGTTGCCCTGCCGGTGGCCGCCATCGCCGCGGCTGAACACTCCGAAATTGCTGGATTTCATGCCCGGCACGCCATCGCTGGGAGTGACCGTCAGCCCGAGCTTCAGGAGCTCGCGCACGGCGGCGGCGCGGGTCGGCATCCGGTGCTTGAAGCGGAAATCATCGACGGCGGCCAGCTCGTCCGGCGAGAGCATGACCTGGAGCCTTTCACCCCTCATGTCGTTCATCGGAAAACACCCAAATTTCTCTGTTTGAGTAAATTACTCAACTTTGTAATTGGGTGGTGGTTCCATAAGCGGCTACCTTGTCTTCGAATTAGTAAGATTTCATAATAAAAACAATAAGTTGATATTGCCTTTTGGGTAATTCGGGGTCATATTTCCTGTCGTGGAGAACAGCCATGACAGAGGAAATCAAACTCCCTCGCAAGCTGTCGGACGAGCCGAAGGCGCCAAAGCCGTGCCGGCCCAGCCACCAGAAGGTGATCGAGAATCTCGACCGCTGGGCCAATAGTCCCGGCCTGCAGCCCCCGACATCGCCGGACCCGAAGCAGCCTCAGGGGCCGGCGTGAGAAATTGCCGCGCGAGTCGGCGACCAACGGATGCGACGAATCAACGGTCTGAGCGGGGACGGCCGTCTCAGACCATTGCCTTGCCGACCTTCCGCGCGACCTGCTTCTGCACAAAATACATCGCGGTCAGCGCCACCAGCGAAGTGCCGACCACGACGTAGCCGATGCGGTCGAAATGGCTGAGCGAGCCGTCCGCATTTTCCATGATGATCGCTGCGGCGAGCACCGATCCGAGTCCGCCGGACAGCTGCTGCACCGAAGCGCTGATGGCGCTGAATGATCCGCGCTGGTGGGCTGCGGGGATCGCCGACATCAACGCCTGCGATGGAATCATGCGCGAGAAGATGCCGACGAACATCAGCACGTTGACGACGATCGCGACGGTCAACGTGGTCTGGCCGAGATGGGTATAGATCAGCACCATGACGATCGACATCGCGGTGCCGAACACGAAGGTCGGAAACTTGCCGATGGTGTCGCTGAGGCGGCCGACAAGCGGCCCGGTGAAGATGCTGAACAATCCCGACACGAGATAGATCGTCGGCAGATGCTCGATATCGATGCCGAGATTATGCACGGTGAAAGCGCTGCCGAACGGCATCAGCATGAATCCGCCGGTGGCGAGCAGCGTCGTCACGCCAAATGCCAGCGTGTAGCTCGGCTCGGTCACGGTCGCGATCAGATGCGCGAACGCGTTCCGGTCCTGCTTGAGCTTCAGATGCTCGTTCACCGGCCGCATCAGCAGCAGGACGGAGAGGATCACGACAATGGCGAGCACCACGATCGCCTCGAACGAGACATGCCAATTCCAGCGATTGGCGAGGAACAGGCCGACCGGGATGCCAAGCACCTGGCTTGCGGCGAACGCCGTTTGCACAAACCCCATCACGCGGCCGCGCTGATGCAACGGAAACAGGTCGGTGATGATGGCGAGCACGACGGAGCCGACCACGCCGCCGAACAGCCCGGTCACGATCCGGCCGAGCAGCAGCACATGATAACTCGGCGCCAATGCGCAGAGCGTCGTGCCGGCGGTGAAACCGACGTAGAAAAACAGCAGCAGGCGCTTGCGGTCGAATTTGTCGGCAAACCCCGCCGCGAGCACGCCCGAAATGCCGGCGCTGAACGCATAGGCGGAAACGGCGATGCCGAACTGCCCCGCGGTGATGTTGAGGGCGGGCATCAGGATGGCGCCGAGCGGCGACATGATGATGAAGTCGAGGATGATCGTGAACTGGACGAAGGCCAGCAACGCGACGAGGAACGACTGGTAGCGCGAAAAGCCGCGCTCCAGCTCCTGTGCATCGTCGATCGGGACCGCCAGGGTCTGTTCAGACATGGTTTCTCGCTGAAATGGGTGCCACGCATGGCTTGCGCATGGTTTTGGGCGGCAGAGCGATACCTGCATCATGACCGGCGAAACAGCCAATTTTTTGTTATGACGGCTTTACCCTGCCATGGGTGGCCGTGTTAAACCGTCGTCATTACATTGTTGGCGGCGGCTTCCCTGGGACAGGGCGCGCCAGTTGCCATCTCAAATCGATTCGATGGGGTAAAACCTAAGCAATGACCGTACGTCTGCATCGCGGTGACCTGCCCGATCTTTCCCGCTACACGGAATCGGTTGCGATCGATACCGAGACCATGGGGCTCAACCCGCATCGCGACAGGCTTTGCGTGGTGCAGCTCTCGAACGGCGACGGCAGCGCCGATGTCGTGCAGATTCCGAAGGGACATACCGATGCGCCGAATCTGAAGGCGCTGCTCGGCAATCCGAAGATCACCAAGATCTTTCACTTCGCCCGCTTCGACATCGCCGCGCTCTATCACGCCTTCGGCGTGATGCCGCAGCCGGTCTACTGCACCAAGATCGTCTCGCGCCTGACGCGCACCTACACCGATCGGCATGGCCTGAAGGACCTCGTGCGCGAGGTGCTCAACGTCGAATTGTCGAAGCAGCAGCAGTCGAGCGATTGGGGTTCGTCCTCGCTCAGCGAGGCGCAGCTCGCCTATGCCGCCTCCGACGTCTTGCACCTGCATGCGCTGCGCGAAAAACTGGACGTGATGCTGGCGCGCGAGGGCCGCACCGAATTAGCGCAGGCTTGCTTCGACTTTCTGCCGACGCGGGCGAAGCTCGATCTTTCCGGCTGGGAAGCCGAGGACATTTTCGCGCATTCGTGAGCGCGTGGCGCCGTTCGTTCATCTCGGTTAACGCGCGCAATGGGGCAATTCGCCCCGTTTCGGACACACTCGTGAGGCGTGTCGCAGGCTGCATAATCCGGTCTGGCCCTGTATGATGGCTCCGGATTTCGGCCCATTTGGAGCAGCGGTGAACTCGGTCCAGAATCTGGCCCATCAAGCGAGCCTGGAGGCGCGGTTTGCCATGGCCGCGCGTCACAGCCGCCTGGTGCGCATCCTGCGGATCGCGGTTCCCGGCGCGGTGGGGCTAGCGATGGCCGGCGTGATCGGAATCTCCATCTTCAACCCGTTCCGCATGCTGATGCCGAAACTGCCGCTCGACATGGACAATCTCGTCGTTTCCGGCACCAAGATCACCATGGAGGCGCCGCATCTGTCCGGCTACACGCCGGATCAGCGCCCCTATGAGATGTGGGCCAAGACTGCGGTGCAGGACGTCACCGATCCTGACCGTGTCGAGCTGCACAAGCTCAGGACCAAGCTCTTGATGCAGGACGGCTCGATGGTCAAGAACACCGTCGATTCGGACGAGCATGTCGACGTCAAGCTGACCAACGGCACACTCTCGTCGGATCGCCTGCACATCACCAATGGCGGCGAGGTCGTACTGTTCGAAGGCAATGTCGTGATGCATCTCGACCATTTCGATACCGACAACGGCACAACACAGGCCGCCGCGCCTGCCGAGCCGCCGCCGCCTGCCAAGAAGCGGTCGGGCAACAAATCCGCCAACTCGAAATGATGGACATGACCAGCTTTTTTCAGCGTGGCGTTGCGAACAGACCGAACGCGGGGCGCTTCATGGCGGCAGCATTGCTGCTCGCTTCGATGGTCGCGCCTGGGATTCACGCTCAGGGCGCCGTATCGGGCGTGCCCAATGCGATGCAGGGCTTTACGCAAAACCGCGACCAGCCGATCCAGATCGAAGCCGCCTCGCTCGAGATGCGCGACAAGAAGAAGGAGGCCACCTTCTCCGGCAATGTGAAGGTCGTGCAGGGCGACACCACCATGACATCGAAGACGCTCGTGGTGTTTTACGAATCAAGCGGCGGATCCAGCGGCTCCGGCACCGCTCCGGCGCCGCCAGCCAAAGCGAAAGCCGGCGCGAAGTCGGCGCAGGGTGCGCCGATGCAGTCGGCTACTCCAGGGCCGGGCGGCGCCTCGTCGATCAAGCGGCTGGAAGCGCGCGGCAACGTGGTCGTGACCCAGAAGGACCAGGTGGTGACCGGGGAGACCGCGATCTTCGATACCAAGGCCAATCTGATCACGATGCTTGGGGGCGTGGTGTTGACCCAGTGCCAGAACGTGCTGCGTGGCGACCGGCTGATGGTGGATATGACCACCGGGGTATCGCGGGTGGAATCCGACAGCGGCCATGTACAGGCGCTGCTGCCGCAAGGAGGCGGAAGCGATTGCGGATCTGGCGGCGGATCATCCGGCAAGCCGGGCGGGGGCTCGCCGCCGCTCAGCCTCAGTGGAAATAAACCGAAATAATATCAATTACTTGTGAGATCGCGCGGTGCGGCGAGGTTGAAGCAGGCGGCCTGAGCCTGTATCTACGCCCCGGGTACCATGGGGTGTTCGCTGGGCAACGGGCATCCCGTGCTTCATGCTGGGCGGGCGAATCAAACCGCGGAGCGTGTCGGTGGCGGGACGCCTGATGACGGCTTGTCGTAACGGCTTGTCTTAACGCTGGGCAAAGCGGGGATGGTGGATTTACTCGGCATGTTCCGGCGGCGCCCCGCCAAGCGAGGCAAGGGCTTTGCGCGCTCGCGCGAAGACATCACTGCGCTCGGCGATTCCTTTGGCGATATGCTGACGAGCCCGGTGCGCGACGCACCGCCGATGGCGCGCGAGGCACCGGTCCCGAGCGTCGGCCTGCCGCGCGCCCCGGCGGTGGCGGAATATCCTCCCGAATATTCGCAAGACTACGCTCAGGACTACTCGCAAGATTATTCGCAGGATTATCCGAGCGAACATCCCGGCGATCCGAGCGAATATGTGCGGGAAGTCCCAAGAGAACCGCCGTCGCAGCCGAGACCGCAGGCTCGCGCCAAGCCGGCGCAGCCAGTAAAGCCGGCGCAGCCAGCCAAACCAGCTCGTCCCGCCAAGGGCAACGGCTCTGCCGCGCCGCAGCTGCTCCGGCGGCCGGGTTTTCTCGCTGTGCACAGCGTGGAAAAAAGCTTCGGCAAACGCCAGGTCGTGCGCGGCGTCAGCATTTATGTGCGCCGTGGCGAAGCCGTCGGCCTGCTCGGCCCGAACGGCGCCGGCAAGACCACGGTGTTCTACATGATCACCGGCCTGATCAAGGCCGATCGCGGCGCGATCGAGCTCGATGGTCACGACGTCACCAAGCTGCCGATGTATCAGCGCGCGCGGTTGGGCATCGGCTATCTGCCGCAAGAAGCCTCGATCTTTCGCGGCCTCACCGTGGAGCAGAATATCCGCGCGGTGCTCGAAGTCGTCGAGCCTTCGAAGAAGAAGCGCGAGGCCGAGCTCGATTCACTGCTCAACGAATTCAACATCACGCGGCTGAGGAAGACCCCGTCGATTGCGCTCTCCGGCGGCGAGCGGCGCCGCGTCGAAATCGCCCGCGCGCTCGCGACCCGTCCGAATTATATGCTGCTCGACGAACCCTTCGCCGGCATCGATCCGATTGCGGTTGGCGACATTCAGGATCTCGTCCGCCACCTCACCAATCGCGGCATCGGCGTTCTCATCACCGACCACAATGTCCGCGAAACGCTGGGCCTCACCGACCGCGCCTACATCGTCTATGCCGGTGAAATCTTGACCGAGGGCAGTCCGGAAGAGATCGTCAGTGATCCGGACGTGCGCAGGCTCTATCTCGGTGAGGAATTCCGGCTCTAATCCTGCACCGCAGTGCAACGAAAACCGGTCACCAAACCACTCGGGAAACAGGCCGCTAGCTAGCCCGATTTTGCATCCGTCAAGGCGTGTACAAGGGCTTCCGACTAGGATAAGCAAGAATCGGACCAGTTTTAACGGATCGTTCTTGCCTCCATGGCGCTGACGCAGAGACTAGAATTCCGCCAGTCCCAGTCACTGGTGATGACGCCGCAGCTGATGCAGGCGATCAAGCTGCTGCAGCTCTCCAACCTCGATCTGTCAGCCTTTGTCGAAGAAGAACTGGAGCGGAATCCGCTGCTGGAGCGCGGCAGTGACGGTCCAGAGCCGCCGGTTGCGGGTGAGGCGGCGGCGGAGCAGGGCGATTTTTCCGGCGACGATCCGCCGGATGGCTCCAATGGCGGGGAATTTTCGGCCGGATCGTCGGATGGCGGTGCCGGCGAGGGCTTTGAGCCGCCCCAGGAAGAATGGATGAGTCGCGATCTCGGCAGCCGCGCCGAGATCGAGCAGACCCTCGATACCAGGCTCGACAACGTGTTTTCCGAAGAGCCGGCGGAAGCCGCCGCGCGCAACGCCCAGGACGTGGCGCCCACCACCTACACCGAATGGGGCGGCGGCGCCTCGAGTGACGAGGACTATAATCTCGAGGCTTTTGTCGCGGCCGAAGTGACGCTTGCCGATCATCTCGCCGAGCAGCTCTCGGTCGCCTTCGCCGCGCCCGCGCAGCGCATGATCGGCCAGTACCTGATCGACCTTGTCGACGAGGCCGGTTATCTGCCGGCCGATCTCGGTCAGGCGGCCGAACGGCTCGGGGCCTCGCCGGCGGATGTCGACGCCGTGCTCACCGTGCTGCAAAAATTCGATCCGCCCGGAATCTGCGCCCGCAACTTGAGCGAATGCCTGGCGATCCAACTCCGCGAACTCAACCGCTACGACCCGGCCATGCAGGCCCTCGTCGAGCATCTCGATCTCCTCGCCAAGCGCGACATCGCCGCGTTGCGAAAGCTCTGCGGCGTCGACGACGAGGATATCGCCGACATGATCGGTGAGATCCGCCGGCTCGATCCCAAGCCCGGCCTGAAATTCGGCGCGTCGCGGATGCAGACCATGGTGCCGGACGTCTATGTGCGGCCTGGCCCCGACGGCGGCTGGCATGTCGAGCTCAACAGCGACACGTTGCCGCGCGTCCTCGTGAACCAGACCTATTACAGCGAGCTGTCCAAGACGATCCGCAAGGACGGCGACAAGTCCTATTTCACCGATTGCCTGCAGAACGCCACCTGGCTGGTGCGCGCGCTTGACCAGCGCGCCCGCACCATTCTGAAGGTCGCGACCGAGATCGTGCGCCAGCAGGATGGCTTCTTCACCCATGGCGTCGCGCATCTGCGCCCGCTCAACCTGAAAGCCGTGGCGGACGCGATCCAGATGCACGAATCGACGGTGTCGCGCGTTACCGCCAACAAATATATGGCGACCAATCGCGGCACCTTTGAACTAAAATATTTCTTCACCGCGTCGATTGCCTCCGCCGACGGCGGCGAGGCGCATTCGGCCGAAGCCGTCCGTCATCGCATCAAGCAGCTCATCGACGCCGAAGATCCGGCGGCGATCCTGTCCGACGACACCATCGTGGAACGATTGCGCGAATCGGGCATTGATATTGCCCGTCGCACGGTCGCGAAGTACCGCGAAGCCATGCGTATCCCTTCCTCGGTGCAGCGCCGACGTGACAAGCAGAGTTCGCTTCTGTTACCGACCTAAAATTTGCCGACCTGAAATTGCTCAGGCAATTGTTGCGCCTTGTGCAAATCCGTTTAGTCTCGATTCCCCCAGACTATCCAAGCGAGGCACCCCATGACTCTCAGGATTTCGGGAAAGAGCATCAGCGTCGGCGAGGCGCTGCGCGACCGCGTCAGCGACCGCACCGATGAGGTGCTGCGCAAGTATTTCGACGGCAATTATTCCGGCCACATCACGCTGTCCAAAGACGGCTTCGGCTTCCGCACCGACTGCTCGCTGCATCTGGATTCCGGCGTGACGCTGGAAGCCGAATCGAACGCGACCGACGCTTATGCCAGCGCCGACGCGGCGTTGCTGATGATCGAGAAGCGGCTGCGCCGCTACAAGAGCCGGCTGAAGGACCGCTCGGCGCGCAAGGCGCATGTGGCAGCTGCAGCGTTGTCCGAGCTCGACGGCGTCACGCTGGATGCGCCCAGCTATGTCATCGAGGCACCGGCAGAGGACGACGAGATCAGTGTCTATAGTCCGGTCATCATTGCGGAGGCGACCACCTCGCTGAAGCGGCTGTCAGTATCGGAAGCGGTGATGGAGCTCGATTTTACCGGCGCCGCCTGCCTGGTATTCCAGCATGGCTCGAGCGGCCGGGTGAACATCATCTACCGCCGTTCCGACGGCAATATCGGCTGGGTCGACCCACCGACGCTGATGCCGTGAATCTACGGAATTTTGACGGTTTTTTGGGCTGCCCAATTCCGTCCACGGATTTTAAGGATAGGCCCTCGCGGGTGTTGGCACCGCCGTTGTGTTGGAGTAGAAGCCCCCCCAAATCAGGACCCGGGCAGACACGCCCGCCTCCCATCTCAGCTTCTTGACGCCACTGGCCCAAGGCCTATCTCGCAACCTGGTTCACTTCACCTCGGAACGCCAAATGACGATTACCGACCTGGTCGCACCCGAGGCGATCCTCCCGGCGTTGAAGGTCAACAGCAAGAAGCAGGCATTGCAGGAGCTCGCGGCGAAGGCCTCCGAGCTGACCGGCCAGAACGAGCGCGCCGTGTTCGAGGTCCTGTTGCAGCGCGAGAAGCTCGGGACGACTGCAGTCGGCTATGGCGTCGCCATCCCCCACGGCAAATTGCCGAAGCTGGAGAAGCTGTTCGGGCTCTTCGCGCGTCTGGAACGTCCCATCGACTTCGAGGCGATGGACGGCCAGCCGGTCGATCTCGTCTTCCTGCTGCTGGCGCCGGAAGGTGCCGGCGCCGACCACCTGAAGGCGCTGGCGCGCATCGCCCGCCTGCTGCGTGATCAGGACGTTGCGAAAAAGCTTCGCGCCTCGCGCGACGCGCAGGCGATCTATTCGGTGCTCGCACTGCCACCGGCAAGCGCGGCATAGATCACCTCCCAAGCCGATTGAGTTTTCGAGAAACTGTCGAGTCACTCGTCATTGCGAGCCAACGGGTCGCGCGAACGCGCGCCCGATGACAGGCTCCGCGAAGCAATCCATCTCACCGCTTGCGGCACGATGGATTGCTTCCGTCGCTTTTCGCTCCTCGCAATGACGAGGCGAGCGTTATCGCTGCATTCTCAGCTTGGATTGCGAACCGCAAAATAAAATGCGCGGGTGCGACCCTCATTCGAGGGCAACACCCGCGCATCAAAACTCTCTGCCTGAGCGCGCCTAGTGGACGCTTACCGCCTGCAGCTCGTTGCTCCATGCATTGGCGATCGCGGCTTCGCGCGAATCGGTCAGCATGATCGGCGTGCCGTCAGCGGCGTGAAGCGCGAAAAGCTTCATTCCCGGCGCGAGATCCGGCGCCTGCGGGAAGAGCCCCGGCACATCCTCGGAGCGGATCTGCTTCACATAGGCGATATGACCTTCGCCAAGATGGGCCAGCGCCTCCAGCGAGACGCGAGGTTCGTTCACAACATTGCCTTCAGTCATGGTCTCGACTCCTCTGAGACTTAAGCGGTCGAGTCCGCTACTCGTTCCATTATTCGTGTTCATTGATAGCGATTGTCTTAAT
>Ga0310811_10007777_pt1 | contig 13738 bp, 13 predicted proteins | sample YCmetagenome_FD_207642 | JGI IMG/M metagenome (GOLD analysis project Ga0310811, IMG submission 207642) | Soil microbial communities from experimental microcosm in Duke University, North Carolina, United States - YC | ecosystem: Engineered > Artificial ecosystem > Soil microcosm > Unclassified ... | reverse complement strand
ACATCCTGGCCGACCTGCTGGTGGCCCAGGCCGGAGGCCGGCCGGTCGATGCCGCGCGGATCCCGGCGCTGACCGACGACGCGATGGATTATATCGTGCGCCGCCAGCTCGACAGCGGCAGGCCACTAGAGCGATTCTCGATTTGATGGGACCGCAGGCGGTCCCATCAAATCGAGAATGCGCGCACGGGGATTGGTTGGAGCGAGAGACACAGTCCGTTCGGCTGTTCCAGCCGAACGGACTGTGCTCTAGGAAGGTTCTCGCCACGGATGAACACGGATCGGCCGAGCTCCTGACCATCGTGTCATGCATCGGTGTTTATCCGTGTTCATCTGTGGCTATATCGTCGGAGTGCCATCTCGGGATCAAGCCGCCATGCCAGTCATCGACGTCCAGGTTCATCCCTTCGATCGCAATCATCCGGGCCGGCCGTGGGCCGGTCCCTCGCACGGCCTTCTCTCCGCCACGGGCGAGGAAATGGTCGCGGCGATGGACAGCGTCGGCGTCGATGGCGCCATCATGGTCTCGTCGTTCAGCGCCTACGAATACGATCCGAGCTATGCGCTCGAGGTATACAATGCCTGGCCGGACAGGTTCCGGGTCGTGACGCCGGTCGACGCAACCGATCCGGCGATCGACGGTATCGTGGCGCGGTGGGCGGCGACACCGGGCGCGCGCGGCATTCGCATCCGCATGCGCGAGGGCCTGCCGATGGACGCCGACCATCCCGGTCTGCACCGCGCGTTCGCCGCCGCCGCCCGACATGGCTTGCCGGTCAACCTGCTGTGCTGGGGCATCCTGGACAAAGGTCTGCCACACATCCGGCGACACCCCGACACCGTCATCGTGATCGACCATCTCGGCCTGCTGCAACCGATGCACCCGCCGGTCCCCGCCGACGTGTGGGCCGACCTGCCGAAGCTGCTCGACCTGGCCCAGTATCGAAACGTCAGGGTGAAGATCAGCGGCGCCTGCACGATGTCGCACCAGCCGTTCCCCTACGACGATATCTGGGCGCCGGTGTTGCGGATCATCGATACGTTCGGACTGGAGCGCTGCATGTGGGGCACCGACTGGACCCGCACGATCGGCATGCTGACCTACGACCAGGGCGTGGCGCCGTTCCGCGAGACCAAACACCTGTCCGAGAGCGACAAGGCGGTGCTCATGGGAGGGACGGTGCAGAAGGTCTACAAGTGGTAACGCCACGGTGACAACACCGATGCCGGACGCCAAGCCCAGCCCGTGGCTGGCACGAGCTTTCTGGATCGCTGCATCCGGCAATGTCCTGCTTGTCCTGATTCCGGCCCTGGACGAGTGGAGCCACCCTCACGGTCAGTTCAGCGGTCTGGCCGTCGTCGGCCTGCTGGCGATCGCCGCCTGCCTGCTCGTGGTCATCGCAATCGTCGCGGTGATCCGAAAACCCATGGCCTACGGGTTCGGCCTGGCGTTGGTGTGCCTGCCAGTCGGTTGGTACGTCTCGGCCAGCCTGAAGGATCTTGGTGAACGCGCGGCAGCGCCGAGCATCGCCGATCAGGATTCCGGCCGTGGGTATTTTTCGACGCCGACCGAGCGCGCCCTCGCCGAAGCCATCGTCGCCGGCGACGTCGCGAAGGTGGCGTCCCTGGCGCCCTCCGCCAAACTGAACACGGAGGGCTGGGGCGGGATGAGCTTCATGCGCCTGGCGCTGGAAAACGGCGGCGCGAACCGCGAGATCCTGGGGATCCTGCTGCGCGACGGCATCGATCCGGACCAGGCTTCCAGCCTCTTGTACCAGCACATCTACAGTCAAAAGGACACCGCCCTGCTGCGCCTGGTGATCGACTCCGGCGTCGACCTGCGCGAGCACATGGGCAAGGGCTACTGGTTCCTGTTCGTCGGCTACAACTGGCCCGAGGGTCTCGCCCTGGTCCTGGATCACGGGGTCGATACCGAAGCAAAGGACGCAATGGGTTACACCGAGATCATGCGGGCGACACGGGCGCAGAGCTGGCCTACGGTCGAAGCGTTGCTGGCGCATGGCGCGCGGACCGACCAGGTCGGCAACGATGGCCTGGGATTGCGCGATCTGCTGCCGAAGGCAATCGCCGAGTACCACGGCGAGATCCCGCCGCGAATCGCGGCGCTGCAGGACAGTCTGCGTTAAGGCCCAAACCAGCGTAATGCTGTCCTGGCATGCGCGAGACCGTGCCTGCGGCCGCAACGAGCTTGCTCCGACCTGATCACCGGCCCGCCGGGCTGGCGCTCCGGCAGCTTGAGAGCGGAGCGAGAGTATATACATTAACGTATATACAGGACGTCACATGCCGCAGTTCGCCAAAGTATTTCGCTCGGCAAATTCACAGACCGTCCGACTGCCCAAAGACTTCCGATTCGACGTCGAGGAGGTCGAGGTGTCGCGCGAGGGTGATGCCGTGATCCTGCGGCGTCGATGGACTCGAGATCGAAGATTGGACGCAGCCCTAGTCTCGCGGACACCGCGCCCTACTGCGCCGTCATGCCGCCATCGATCACCAGTTCCGAGCCGGTGATCCAGGACGACTCGTCAGACGCCAGGAACAGCACGCCATTGGCGATATCCTCGGCGGTGCCGAGCCGCCCCATCGGCGTGCGATCGACCAACGCCTGGCGCACCGCCGGATCGCTGAAGCGCTTGTCGGTGAGCGGCGTATCGGCATAACCCGGATGCACCGAGTTGATGCGAATGTTCTCTTTCGCGTACTGCAGCGCCGCCGACTTGGTGAAGACCGTGATGGCGCCCTTGGCAGCCGAATAGGCGGGCGACGTGGGACTGCCGACGATGCCCATGACCGACGACGTGTTGATGATCGAGCCGCCACCGCCTTTGCGCATGGCCGGGATCACCGTTCGGGTGCCCAGGAAGACCCCCTTGGCATGAACGCCGAGCTCGCGTTCCCAGACCTCCACCGTGATGTCCTCGACCTTGCCGGGAACGGCGATGCCAGCATTGTTGAACAGGATGTCCAGCCGGCCGTGCGCCGCCATCACCGCGTCCACCACCTGGGCCCAGTTCTGTTCCGATGTCACGTCGAGCCGCAGGTAACGCGCGTCATGCCCATCAGCGCGCAACGAAGCGGCGGCGCGCTCGCCCAGCTCGTCGCGGATATCGGTCAGCACCACCTTCGCGCCTTCGCGGACGAACAGGTGCGCCGCCGCGCCGCCGAATCCCATCAGCTCACCCGTGATCGCCGCCGCCGCCCCGGTCAGCAGCGCCACCTTGCCCCGCAATCGCATCGTCTTCTCCCGTATCACCGTTGATCGCCGGCAGGATGCGCCATTTTCCGCGCCGCCTCCATCGACGGAGAAGCGGTACTGTTGCCGGAAGAGCGCCATCGCCGGGACCGCGCCACATAATGCGGAGTAGTCTCCGCCTTAATTGGCGCGGTCCCGGCGCATGACGAGTTCGTCCGACATTTCATTTCTGATCGCGCAAGGACCCGGCCGCCTCGATGAAACGACGATACTTCACGACGTCCGAGGCGAGGACCGTCGCGAGTTCGGTTGGCGTGCCCGACATCTTCTCCGAGGATTCCAGGTACCGGTCGACCGTGCCGCTCTTGTAGACGTTCGACACGGCACCGCTCAGCTTCGCGACGATGTCCTCCGGCAGGCCACGCGGGCCGAACAGGCCGATCCAGACGTCGATCTCGGGCTCCTTCAGGCCGAGCTTCGACACGGTGGGAACATCGGAAAATGCCGCCGATCGGTTCCTCGAGGCGACCAGAAGCATGCGGACCGCGCCGCTGTTGATCTGCGGCTGCATGTTGGCGGCTGGCAGGAAGCCGACGTCGGCCTCGCCCTTCAGGATGCTCATGGCGACCTGCGCGCCGCTGCTGTAGGGCACGTTGACGAAGTCGATTCCCAATTCCTTGCCGAGCCAGAAGGCGCAGTAGTGGGTGTAGTTGCCGACGCCCGTTATCGCCATGCTGATCGACTTGCCGGCCTTGTGCGCCGCGATCGGCTCGTCCATCGATCGGTAGCCGCCATCGCGGCGCGCATACAAGAACAGCTGGTATTTGTGCAGCGCCGCCACGGGCGTGAAATCTTTCACGGCGTCGAACGGGCTCGGAGTCATCGAGAGGGGCGCAATGGCGATGGCGCCGGACTGCGTCAACAGCAGCGTGTATCCACTCGGCTCGGCGCGCGCGACCGAGGCGGCGCCGATGGCGCCCCCGCCTCCTGGCTTGTTCTCGACGATGATGGGGACACCCAGCAGGATCCGGAGCCTGGCCGCCTCCGGTTCAGCTGTCGGCGCGGGCGGAGGAGCGACGAGCGGCCGGGCGACGTGAGCGGGCCTTCTCCGGCCAGCCAGCCAGGGCCTGGTCGGCCACCGCCTGGAGAACGTCACGACGAAAACCGGCTTTCGCCTGCACGGCCAGGCCATGTGTCACCGCCATGACATATGCGGCCAGGGTTGCGCAGTCGGCCGTTTCCGGAAGGTCACCCTCTGCCTTCGCCCGCTCGAACCGCTCGCGCAGCATCGCTTCCCCGCTGGCCCGATACTCGATCAGGGCCTGGCGGATGGGTTCGGAATCGTCGGACCCCGCCAGGGCGCCGTTGACGCCGAAGCAGCCCGTGCGGTCTGGGTAGCGCGTATTGAGCTCGACCGCGCCCCGCAGGAAGCGGGCGGCAACCTGGCGCGCCGTGGGCAGCTCCATCGCCTCTGGAAGGTAGCCCAAGTATCGCTCGTGATAGCGCGCCAGGGCTCGACGGAAGAGCGCTTCCTTGTTGCCGAAGGCGGAATAGAGGGCGGGCCTCTCGACGCCGGTCGCCTCGGTCAGGTCGGCGTAGGAGGTGCCCTCATAGCCCTTCCGCCAGAAGACACACAGCGCGGCGTCGAGGGCCGCCTCGACGGAAAACTCGCGATTGCGCCCCATCAGGGCGACCCGGCTTTTTTCATAACGTCCGTTACTAAACCGCTTGACAGTCCCTGTCGAGATTTCATACCAATCATTATTGTAATGACTGTTACGTTAACGGGGGCGAAGTCGCCTCTTGGTTCGGTCAGGCGATCGCCTGGTCGTGTACGGAAAGGGTTTTCATGTCGGACTTACTCAAGGGCAAAGTCGTCTTGATCACGGGTGGCTCGCGTGGTCTTGGCGCCGCGACGGCGGAAGCGTTCGCCGAGCGTGGAGCGGACGTTGCGATCAGCTACGCCGCCTCGGCCGCCAAGGCCGAGGCCGTGGTGGCGAAGCTGAAGGCAAAGGGGGCTCGCGCGATCGCGATCAGGAGCGACCAGGCCGACCTGTCTTCCGCCAGGCGCCTGATCGACGCGGTGATCGCCGAGTTCGGCAAGCTCGACATCCTCGTGAACAATGCCGGCATCGCGATCCAAGGTCAGCTCGTCGACGATCCCGCGCTCGACGGAGACAGATACAATCGCCAATGGCAGGTCAACGTCATGGGCACGATCGCCAACACGCGTGCCGCGGCGCCCAAACTGAGCAACGGTGGCCGGATCATCTTCATCGGCTCCCTCCTCGGCTCCCATGTCCCCTTCCCGGGTGTCGCCGATTATGCCGGAACGAAGTGGGCGCTCGCCGGATACGCCAAGGGCATCGCGCGCGATCTCGGCCCGCGCAACATCACCGTGAATGTCGTACAGCCGGGCATCATGCCCACGGACATGGCGGCGGACGTCGCAGGCGAGCTTCCGAACCGCGAGGCCATCCTCGACATGCATCCGATCCGCCGCATCGCAACCCTCGAAGAGGTGGCGGACACCGTCTGCTTCCTCGCCGGACCGTCTGCGGGCTACATCAACGGCGAGACCGTGAACATCGCCGGTGGCCTCGGAATCTGAGCGCCGAAGATCAGGCGAAGAAGATCAGATGACCCGATAGACCGTCACGCAGCCGCCGGGCCGCAACCGCAAAGTACGCGGTTGCAGCCGTCAGGATGACGGCATGGCCGGGCGAAGAGGCGAGCGAGCCTCAATCCAGCGAGATGCCGGTCTGCACAGCGACGGCCTTCCACTGGCGTACTTCCTCGTCGAGAAAGCGCGCCATCGCGACGCTGCCCTGCGGCATGGCATCGAGAAAGGCTGTATCGAACTTGTCCTTCACGTCCGGCAGCGCAAGGATGCGGGCGATATGCTCGGCCAACCGGTTCGTCACCTCGGCCGGCGTGCCCGCCGGCGCAAGGAAGCCGTACCAGTTGTAGACGACGACACCGGGAGCGCTCTCGGCGTAAGTCTGCACATCGGGCAGACGCGGATGACGCTCGGGCGTCGCGATCGCCAGCACCTTCAGCTTGCCCGACTGCAGGTGCGGCATGACCGGTGGTATCGCATTCATCACCAGCGGAATCTGGCCATTGATCGCGTCGTTGAGCGCCGGCCCGCCGCCCTTGTAAGGCACATGCACGAGATCAAGGCCGATCCTGGCGCGCAGCAATTCGTAGGTCAGGTGCGGACCGCTACCCTGGCCTGGCGTTCCGACGGCGATCGTCTGCAGCTGCACGCGCGGCATCGCGAGCAGCTCCTTCAGCGAATTGGCGGGAAAGGACGGATGGGCCACCAGCACCTGCGGCGACGCGCCGACCAGGGTGATCGGCGCGAAGCTCTTCACCGGATCGTACCGAGCTTTTAGGTACACCGCCGGATTGATGCCGTGGGCGACGTCGGCGTAGAGCAGCGTGTAGCCGTCGGCCGGCGCGCGCGCGACGACTTCCGTGCCGAGCATGCCCGCCGCCCCCGCCCGATTGTCGACGATCACCGTGAAGCCCGCCGTCTCCTGAAGTTTTTGCGCGATCAGCCGACCGGTGAAATCGGAGCCGCCGCCGGGCGCATACGGCACCACCAGACGCACGGGCTGCGAGGGATAGGAACCTTGCGCCCGGGCCAGTGCCCTGGGCAGGCCGGCGACGGCACCTGCGGCCAGAAGGCCACGCCGGGAAAGGGTCGTCATGGCGAAGCCTCCTCGATTCGACTCTAGATAATCGACGGGCGACGCGGCCGAATGGACGCAGGATCTCGTCGACAAAGGGCTAGTTCACGGCAAACGAGGCGAAGCACTTGTCCGACTGGAAGATGTAGGTCTCCACCCAGTCGTCGATCACGGGCATGCGGTCGAGCTCGGCCATGGCGCCGGCCAGGACCATCCAGTTGAGCAGTTCATGATGGCCGGAGCGCTCGATCTGCTCGAGGCTGCGATTGCGCCAGGCGTCCCAGTCGGCGCGCCGCAGCGCCGCCAGCATCTCGCGGTCGGCGACATGATCGGGGATCACCCAGCCGCCGACCGGCGACAGGAAGCAGTGCGACCAGCTGGAGGACGCCATCAGCACGATGCGATAGGGGCTCGCCTGGATGACGCGGGCCAGCGCCGCACCAACCGACATGCACAGGGCGGGGGTCGGCGCCGGCGGATCGGGCAGGCTGGGCTCGGGATCGGTGTTGAACAGGTGCGCGGTGGCGCCCGCAGAGCGCATGACCATGCTGCCGTAGCAGTTCACGTGGAACGGCACGACAGGATGCGGGAAGCCGCGGCGATCGCAATCGAGGAACAGCAGCGTATTGGTGAAGGCGTGGCCCAGCCCCGCCAGGTGCAGCGGCTTGTAGGCGTAGGGCATCGCCACACCGGCCCGCAGCAGCCCCGTGGTGAGCTGCTTGGCGCCGTCGCGGTGGCCGTGGATGCGCATGGTCCAGTCGCCGGGCTCGCCCCAGCCGTTGGCCCTGGGCTGGGCGCCGTTCTTCCAGGGCTGCAGATCGAAGTCGCCGTCGAGCCCGTAGATGCAGAACGGCGGAATAATGTCCTCGCGGAAGTTCTCGTACTGGTCGTCGCCGATCAGCACGATGAAATCCGGCGCGAAGTCGTCGATCATCTTCCGCTGCTTGCGGAAGTTCACCCACATCCGCTCGCGGTAACGTTCCATCGAGCCACGGCCTTCGTCGTTGCCCATCTCGGCCAGCATCTCGCTGGGCCAGTTGGCGCGGTCCTTGTATTTCGCGTCGATATTGGGCGCCGACAGGATGTGATGGAAGAATCCGAGCATGCGCTCGGGCGGCGCGCAGAGCGACGGATAGTGCGTCGCCCCCAGTCCGAGAATCTCGCCCATGACCTCACCTCCGACGATCAGCTCGTCGGCCCCATGCTACCAGCAGGGCCACGGCATTTGGCCACAAATTCCCCTCGTCCCAACCAAGGGCCGAAGGAGAAGGTCACGGAAGCCCGCCCACTTCTTGCGGCTTTGATCCGGATCAACGACAATCCGGGCAGGAGCGGGCCCGCTCGCGCATGATCCCTGGCGCAGGAAGGAGCGAAAGATGAGCTTTCGGCCGAAGTATCTCGCCCACGTGAACGTCTATGTGCGCGATGTCGAACGCTCGCACGCGTGGTACGCCGACCTGCTCGGCCTTCACACCAACGACTATCGCCCCGGCAGGGCCGCCTTCCTGACGGCCGACGAGGACCAGTCTCACGAGCTTGCGTTGATTCAGGTCGGGGCCGACGCGCCTCTTCAAGGGAAGGGTCAGGTCGGGCTCAATCACATGGCCTGGCGTGTCGAGGCCCTCGACGACCTGAAGGAATTCTACGGGCGTCTCAAGGACAAGGGCGTGCCGATCGCAAGTGTCGTCGACCACGGGATTTCGCTCGGCATCTACTTTCGCGATCCCGACGGCAACGGCATCGAGGTCTATTATGAGCTGCCGCGTGCGCAGTGGCCGCGACAGGAGCGGATTTTCGCTCCGGACGTGGTTGGCCGAGGTCTGTTCCCCGGCCCGTGGGACGCGGAGGTCGCGCCGCGCCAGAGGGCCGCGGCCGCCGTCGCGAGCGTACCGTGACGTCGGTCAGCCGATAATTCGTGAGACGTATTCTAATTTGTTGTCAGGCATTTGGGTCGAACGGTGATCGTCCGGGGATGCTGGGCAGCACCTGAACGAGGTCGCATGGTCGCGCCGCAGCCCTCCAGGAACCCCAGCGCCCGCTGTCGACCGCCGCCAGGAACTGGTCGACGAGGCTGTTGAACTGTTCCGGTTCCTCGACGGGCAGGGTATGGCCGGTGAAGGGCAGCACGGCCAGACCGCAATGCGGCGCATGGCGATGCACCAGCAGGCTCGCCTCCCAGGCCGGCGTGTCCTGGTCGCCGACCATGACGAGCACCGGCATCGCCAAGCCTTTGATGCCATCAGGGCGCGCATGTCGGCAATCAGGATTTCCTGGCTGTAGGCCGCCGGATCGGCCGGCACGTCCACGGCGCATAGCCGCGATAATTGTAGGTGATGACGCGGTAGCGTCGCGCGAAGTGCCGGACCTGCGGCTCCCACGAGCGCAGATCGCCGGCGAATTCGTGGCAGAGGATCACGGGGAATCCGCTCCCGGTCTTCTCGTAGTGGAGCTCGATGTCGTTGACGCCGACCTTTGGCATGCTGCCGTTCTCCCCTTCCTCTGACGCATGCGCAGCATGCATGCCATAGGCTGCGCAGTTTCTCGAACGTCGGTTATGGACCTTCGTGACTTCCGGTGAGACGACCGCATCGTCCGGGGCTTCGTCCGATCTGGCCATCGCTTGACCAGAGCGCCCGGCGCGATGGTAATCAAATCAATGGAGGCCGCGCTTTCGCGGAGCAGGAGACACACCATGCCGACCATCCATCCGCAGCTGCAGAAAGCGCGCGATCTCATGCCCCTGATCGCCGCGGCCTCGGACAAACACGACGAAATCCGGGAGCTCACCAAGCCCGTCGTCGAAGCCCTGATCGATGGCGGGTTCTTTACCATGCTGAAGACGAAGTCTCTTGGCGGAATGGAGCTGAAACCCTCGATTTTCGCCCAAGTGACCGAGGCGCTCGCCTATGCCGATGGATCCACCGGGTGGGTGGTGGGCCAAAGCAACGGCTGCGCGACCACGAGCGCCTATCTCCAGCCGACTATTGCCCACGAGATTTTTGGCAGGCCGGACGGGATCGTCGCCTGGGGACCTCCGGGTTCACCGTACGAGGCCACACCGGTGGAAGGCGGGTACCGCATCACTGGAAGATGGCGCTTCATGAGCGGCAGTCAGAACGCCACTTGGCTTGGCGCGCATCTGCGGGTGGCGGGCACCAAGGAAACGAAGACCTTCCTGTATCCCAAGTCGAGTGCCACATTCCATGATATCTGGCACACACTGGGCCTGCGCGGCACGGCCAGCAACGAGTATTCCGTCGACAACCTGTTCATTCCGCACGAACGCGCCGTCTATCGCGACGATCCGCGCGACCGCCGGAGTGACAGCCCACTCTATCGTTTCACCAGCAACCAGCTCTATTCGATCGGGTTCGGCGGCGTCGCCCTTGGCATTGCCCGCAGTACGATGGACGCGTTCCTGGCACTGCCGCGGGAAACGACTCGCAGGGGCGCGGGCAAACCGATGGTGGAGAACAACGTCGTCCAGTCGCACGTGGCGCAGTCCGAGGCGAGGTGGCGGTCCGCGCGCTATTTCCTTCACGCTGCGGCGGACGAAGCGTTCGAAACCATCGAGGAATGCGGCGAGATGGCCCTCGATCAACGTACCCGCATGCGCCTCGCCTCCACCTGGGCCATTCAGTCGTCACGCGAGATCGTCAACACGCTGTTTCACGATTGCGGCTCGATGGCGGTGTTCGAGGACAATCCGTTCGAACGACGCCTGCGCGACATCGACACAGTCGCGCAACAGGGCCAGGGGCGCATACTCCACTACGAGACGGTCGGTCAGGTCATGCTTGGCGTGTCGCCGGAGAATATTTTCTAGCTTTGGACAGGCCATCCCTTGATAGGACCACTCCCGAACGTCCTTGTTCCAGAACCTTATCGAACACTCGGAGCGACGCCGCTGCCGGCACGCCGGGATGCCCGACGGCGACTTCGAGCAAGTTGCAGTCCATGATGCCGGGCGCGCGTTCCAATCCTCATGCGAGCTTTTGCCCTGACCGCGATTGGCGCGCCGTCTGCGGATCAGATGCGTGAAGCATTTGGGGATCTGAACGATCGCCGAGACGTTGCTGACCTGTAACCACCCGGCGACATCCCCGATCGTACCGAGGCCGAAGACGCGGGAGGCGTCGTCGTCACGCCATGGTTGGGCGCGGATCGTCGAGCACGCTCGCGATTTCGGTGCGGCTGAAGTCGTCGCCGATGAACAGCAACGGCGTCCGCGGCCCTGCCGGCGGCGTAGATCAGGCAGTCGGCGAGATTCAGCCGCGCAGGATGGTCGCGTCCCTTGCCGTAGCGGGCGAACGCTGCGACCGCGGGGCGCGCCACATCGTCGGTGATCGGTACGACCTCGATACCCGCCTCATCGAAGGTGGCCGTGATCGAGGCGTCAGCGTCCTCAGGCTCGACGTTCAAGAGTGTGGAGAGCACCATAGCCGTCTCAAGCCGCACGAGCGGCGTGGTCCGCCGGACATCCGCCCGTTCAATCGCCGCCGCGATGCGTGGCTGGTCCGGTTCGCGGGCGAGCAGCGCGACCAGCGCGGAACTGTCGATGAACATCGGGACTTCACGCGCCCCAGAGTTCGTCGATCTCGCCCCGCGTCATGCGCCGCCCGCCCGGGCGGCGCTTCGCAGCCAGATCGTCTGCGATCGCGGACAGCCGGGCGGCCAGCGGCTTGCGTTCACGGTCCCGCGCAATCTCGGCTTCCAGCGCAGCAATAATCGCCTCCGTCATCGTCGTCCCGCGACGCTTCGCGAGGTCGCGGGCAAGCATGGCGGCGCGGGGATCGCGGATGTTGAGCGGCATGGTCATCGCCTAACGGGTTGCCTGCAACCTAGACCCGATATCGGCGCCCTTTGTAAAGGCACTTCTAGCCGTACTGTATTTACAGACTGTAACGTCCGTCGACGTCGCATCTAGGGGAGCACGTCGGGCGCCAGCCATTTCGAGCGTGCTGCCGGTATGCAGGAGCAACCCAGTGCGCGTAGGCTGCGGCAATGCCACGTCGCGTCCGAGCTCGGTCTGGTTCAGGCCCTATGCGGAAGGCAGGCGACACGCACGAGGCGGCGGAAACTCGGTAGAGAGCGCAGATCGATGCCGCGCTCCTTGAGGCCGGCGGCGGCCACGAAGACGCCGGCCTTGACCAGTTCCTCGGTGAACCGGTCCATCGCAGCGAACGCTTCAGGCGGCGGCGGCATCACCTTTTTCGCTATCCTGGGTGGCTTTCACGACCACCATAACCCGCATCGTCCATCTCCTTGCTTGAGCCGCCCCTTTGGCGCCTCATGGGACGACCAACGAGCTTGTCGGGAACCGACATCGCCCTACAGATTCCCTCGACATCAGGTGCGCGCTGCAGAAGCGGCCGTCGGCAGCTTCATGAGCCCTTCTACCCGCCCGGGTGAAGACCCGGCGCCTCCTGGCCCGTCCGGGCCACATAGTCCGTGTAGCCACCGCCGTACTGATGAACGCCGTCGGGCGTCAGCTCCAGCACCCGGTTCGAGAGCGCCGCGAGGAAGTGGCGGTCATGCGACACGAACAGCATGGTGCCCTCGAATTCCGACAGGGCTGCGACCAGCATCTCCTTCGTGGCCATGTCCAGATGGTTCGTCGGCTCGTCGAGAACCAGGAAGTTCGGCGGGTCGAACAGCATCTTTGCCATGACCAGCCGAGCCTTCTCACCGCCGGACAGCACACGGCAAGGCTTCTCGACATCGTCGCCGGAGAAGCCGAAGCAGCCGGCCAGCGTGCGCAGCGTCCCCTGTCCGGCCTGCGGGAACGACTCGTCCAGCGATTCGAAGACCGTATCGGCGCCGTCCAGCAGGTCCATGGAGTGCTGGGCGAAATAGCCCATCCTGACGTTGCTGCCCAAGGTCACGGTGCCCTGGTCGGGCTCGGTCGCGCCCGCCACCAGCTTCAGCAGCGTGGACTTGCCCGCGCCGTTGGCGCCCAGGACGCACCAGCGTTCCCGGCGACGCATGCGGAAATCGAGCCCGGCATAGATTGGCTGGCTGCCATAGCCCTTATGGACGTTCTTGAAGCTTGCCACGTCGTCGCCCGAGCGTGGCGGCGTGCGGAATTCGAACTGGACGGACTGGCGACGCCGGGGCGGCTCCACCCGTTCGATCTTGTCCAGCTTCTTCACCCGGCTCTGGACCTGGGCGGCGTGCGACGCCCGCGCCTTGAAGCGCTCGATGAACTTCATCTCCTTGGCGAGCATCGCCTGCTGGCGCTCGAATTGCGCCTGGCGCTGCCGCTCGCCCACCGCTCGCTGCTGCTCGTAGAAATCGAAGTTGCCCGAGTAGGTGGTGAGCGTCCCGCCGTCGATCTCCACCACCTTGCCGACGATGCGGTTCATGAACTCACGGTCATGCGACGTCATCAGCAGCGCGCCGTCGTATTTCTTGAGGAAATCCTCCAGCCAGATCAGGCTTTCGAGGTCGAGATGGTTGCTCGGCTCGTCCAGCAGCATGCCGTCGGGCCGCATCAGCAGGATGCGGGCGAGCGCCACGCGCATCTTCCAGCCGCCGGAGAGCAGGCCGACGTCGCCGTCCATTCGTTCCTGGCTGAAGCTCAAGCCCGCGAGCACCTCGCGTGCCCGGGCGTCCAGGGCATAGCCATCGAGCTCCTCGAAGCGCCCCTGCACCTCGCCATAGCGCGCGACGATGGCGTCCATGTCGCCGGCCTGGTCGGGATCGACCATCGCGGCCTCGAGTGCGGCCATTTCAGAGACCAGCGCGCTCACCGGCCCGACGCCATCCATCACCGCCGCGACGGCGCTCCGGCCCGACATTTCGCCGACATCCTGGCTGAAATAGCCGAT
>Ga0310811_10007776_pt1 | contig 13738 bp, 10 predicted proteins | sample YCmetagenome_FD_207642 | JGI IMG/M metagenome (GOLD analysis project Ga0310811, IMG submission 207642) | Soil microbial communities from experimental microcosm in Duke University, North Carolina, United States - YC | ecosystem: Engineered > Artificial ecosystem > Soil microcosm > Unclassified ... | reverse complement strand
GTGATTTACGGAACACCTTCGCGATTTACTGATCCTGCCAGATTTTCATTTGCTCATGGTGGCAAGGATGGACATCCCTTTCCTGTACCAATAAAAATTTATGATGAAACACTAACCACATTACGAAGTGCAATTGATAAAGCTAAACTTGGTGCTGGTGATAAACAACAAGCAATAAAAAGTCTTTCTGAATTAGCGATACGAGCAGAAAAGAATTTCATTCCCAATGAAAATATTGAAAATGTGATTGCCAAAGAACGCGAAGATTCCTGGAAGTACGAAGGACGTACAGTGTTTGGTAAAGCGAAGGAACCGAAGAAGGGCGATCAGTTGAAGCTATTCTAATCCACCTTAATATCCTTTTCAATCGTTATAGATTTTGTAACCAAAAAGTCTACTCAAAAGTCCACCCAAAATGGGGTATCTATTAGATTGAATCTCATCCTTATCCAATATCCTTGTCAGTATTTCAATCTTAATCTCTTATATTTAGCTCGACTTTATTAACCTATGAAAGCCCGACCTACTGTCTCTTTTGAAGATACGGATATTGCTTTTTCGTATAAATCTGATGCTTCCCTTAAGAGAGCTCATTTTATCTTCTCTCTTGTAAATCATCCGTGGATCTCAAGCATTGCTACAAGCGTTGTAAAACTTGCATTGAAGATAGGACTGCCAATAGAAGGCATCATAAAGAAAACTGTATTCTATCATTTCTGTGGAGGCGAAAGCATTGAAAAGAGCACTGAAGCCATTCACCAACTGGCCAAATATAAAGTCAATACTATTCTTGATTATTCTGTTGAAGGTGAAAAATCTGAAGAAGGTTTCGATCAGACTCTGGATGAAATACTTCGCACTGTTGAGAAAGCAAAAGAATCTAAGGAAATACCATTCTCTGTATTTAAAGTAACGGGTCTCGTATCAACCGATCTGCTTGAAAAACTTCAACGACTTGAAACGCTTTCGTCTGACGAAGAAGCCGCATGGCAACGTGCAAAGAATCGTGTTAATACTATTTGCCAAAAAGCCTTTCATTATAATGTTGCAGTTCTGATTGATGCTGAAGAAACGTGGATTCAAAATCCGATTGATGCACTGGTTTATGAAATGATGGCTGCCTACAACAAAGAAAGAGCTATCGTATTTAATACATATCAACTTTATCGCGTAGATTCACTTGCAAATCTTCAGCAGGCATTCAACGAGGCAAAATCTGAAAACTACTTTATTGGCGCTAAGCTGGTGCGTGGTGCCTACATGGAAAAGGAACGCGAGCGGGCTGAGGCGATGGGCTATGAAAGTCCGATACAACCTACCAAAGATGCAACGGATAAAGCCTTCAACAAGGCCCTGGCTTTTTGTATGCAAAACCATGAACGCATTGCCGTGATGTGTGGGTCACACAATGATTACAGCAATCACTATCTCACCGAGCTCATGCAGGAACAGGACCTTGATCCTCACACGGACAAAGTCTGGTTTGCCCAGCTTTATGGCATGAGCGATAACATATCCTTCAACCTGGCTAAAGCAGGCTACCGGGTTGCCAAGTATGTTCCTTATGGCCCTGTAAAATCAGTAATGCCCTACCTGTTGAGACGCGCCGACGAAAACACCTCGGTTGCAGGGCAAAGCAGTCGCGAACTGACCATGATCAAAAAAGAACTCCGAAGAAGAAAAGCTGTTGCCGGATAGTTTGTTATCGGTCCATAGTCAATGGTCCATGGCACTTCTCATAAGTCGTTGGAACTGTGAATCTATGTGGTTAACGCCGTAGGCCATCGTCTATTGACCATTGACTGATGACTATTAGCCAATGACTTTATCACTAATAGCAGCAGCCTAATGACTAATACGATAATTCCCTTATTTTTGCGGAAAGTATAAAAACGTCATTTATGTTAAGCGAGCAGGAAGTCATCCGCAGACAGAGTAAAGAAGAATTGGAAAAACTGGGCATCAACCCCTACCCGGCCGAACTTTTTGAAGTTAATGCCACAGCCAAAGACATCCTCGAAAACTACGAACGCAATAAGTTAGACTATAAGAATATTTCCATTGCCGGCCGCATCATGGGTCGCCGCATTATGGGTTCTGCCGCTTTCGCGGAACTTCAGGACGAAAGTGGTCGCATTCAGATTTACCTGAGACGTGATGACCTCTGCCCTACTGAAGACAAAACACTTTACAACACTGTTTTCAAAAAGCTGTTGGATATTGGTGATATCATTGGCGTAAAAGGGTTTGCGTTCACCACTCAGACCGGAGAGATCTCCGTTCACGCCACATCGCTTACCGTGTTGTCTAAGTCGCTTCGTCCTCTGCCGGTGGTGAAAGAATCTACAGATGAACAAGGTAATGTTGTTCGTCACGATGCTTTTACTGATCCGGAGCAACGGTATCGTCAGCGTTATGTTGATTTGATCGTTAACCCTGAAGTTAAGGATGCATTTATCAAACGTACACAGTTGGTAAACTCCATGCGTCAATATCTTAATCCGAAAGGATACCTTGAGGTTGAAACACCAATACTTCAGCCTTTGTATGGTGGCGCTGCAGCGCGACCTTTCAAGACTCACCACAATACACTGGACATGACGTTGTACCTGCGTATTGCCAATGAGCTTTACCTGAAGCGATTGATTGTTGGTGGCTTTGATGGTGTTTACGAGTTCTCTAAAGATTTCAGAAACGAAGGCATGTCACGCTTTCACAATCCTGAATTCACACAGATAGAACTTTACGTTGCTTACAAAGACTACAACTGGATGATGGATCTGGTAGAAGAGATGATTGAGAAAGTAGCGATTGACCTTCATGGCAAAACTCAACTTACTGTAGGCAAAAATGTAATCGACTTCAAACGTCCATGGAAACGCTATACCATGTTTGAAGCTATCGAACACTTCACAGGTATTGACATCTCATCGATGAATGAAGATGAATTGCGTGATACATGCAAAAAACTTCATGTGCCGATGGATGAAACCATGGGCAAAGGAAAACTCATTGATCAGATCTTTGGTGAAAAATGTGAGCCAAATCTTATTCAGCCAACCTTCATCACAGACTACCCTGTTGAGATGTCGCCATTGGCAAAGAAGCACAGAAGCAAACCTGGATTGGTAGAACGTTTTGAAGCTATCTGTAACAGCAAAGAAATATGTAACTCATTCTCTGAGTTGAACGATCCTATCGATCAACGTCAGCGTTTTGAAGAACAACTTGAACTTGGCAAACGTGGCGATGAAGAAGCCATGACATTAGATGAAGACTTCCTTCGTGCTCTTGAATATGGTATGCCTCCAACAGCAGGCTTAGGTATTGGCATTGATCGCCTCAGCATGATCATGACCAATTCACCTTCTATACAAGATGTTCTCTTCTTCCCGCAAATGAAGCCTGAGAAACTTACCAGCGGGTTTAATGAAAAAGAATTTGAAGAAGCAGGTATCCGCAGTGAATTGATCCCAGTACTTCAGAAGATGGGCATTACTTCTATAGCACAAATGCGTGAGATGAAAGTGTCGAAACTCTTCAACGATGTATGTGGTATGCGCAAGAAACTTAAACTTGAAATCGCCAACCCTACACAACAAGAGGTAGAGGATTGGTTGAAATAAATCATTTCAGTTGTTAGCTATGGGTAGTGAATTACTATCCACAACCCATAGCTAAAAACTAAAATCATCCAGGTTCAATAACCTGTATTATCTTCATTCCCTTAGTAGCATAGCTATTTACTACTTCTCCTTTACTACAGGCTTCCAGTTTTACACAAAGCAAGGTTAGATCACTATGCTGAGGTATGGCTATGGTTAATGGTTTTACTTTATCTTTTAAATTTATCACAGGCAACACTATCTGATATGTAGCTGCTGTTTTATGTCGCAGATCCGGATGTATAGCAATACCCGTTACACGATATCCGTCTACTTCACTTTCTTTAAAGTCAGGATGATTCTCAAAATCCAATGTTACCATGATCTGTGATTGGAGAAAATCAAAACTTACGGTGGATTGAAAAGTGACTAATCGCGTTAGTGGAAATTCAGAATGGATTTCAAAATCCTTTAATGCTTTGAAATCAAATGCACCATTTTCTTTGTACTGTTTTCTGAAAATGGAAACCAATCGTTGCCATAACATGCCATGAACAAAATCTATTCGATAAGGATCGATGGCATCTTTAATCATTTTAGCAGGGAGATTAGCACTGATCAGCTGTTTACTCGTAGCCTTGAATGCTTCATTAACTTCTACTGGTGTGTATGTACCTCGGGCAGCTCGAATATGTTTTCCATAGGCAGTACTATTAACAAAGGTAATTCCCAGTACGGTGCCACTGATATTGAAAACAGGTTTTGATTTTGACTTAGCCATACCGCGAGCGTATGTATTTAGTAATTCAAAATTAGAAATCAGAAAAACTATTCACCATCATTATAAACTGTTGTTATCGAGGAATGGTTTCCTTCTTTCAAGTTTAAGGTCTTGTAAGATGGAAGCTTTAACAGCAATAACAAAATTATAGGATTGATAAGCACCAAATGGAACCCACGTTAAATGCATTGTCCAGCAATGCATATCCCGTCCGAGCGAGATATTTGTCTGCGTAAACTGCTTCGTTTCGAAATGATAGCCTGAATTAAAATTGATCTTCCACATTTTCGAAATTGATATATCACCAGAAAACTGAAGCGTCTGCGTTACTTTCGGCGTACTATTAAGAGAGTGCGTATAGTTTGCATTGTAACTCACATTCAAATTCCACGGGATATTAAAATCTATGTATGCATTTGGGTTCGCAATGATATCCTGTTTGACTTGTTCCGGTAAATTTGACTTCCCGACTTTGTCGCGGGTTTCTTGATCTTTCTTTCGGCCCTTCGGATTAAGGTTGGTGCTTAACGCCAATGTACCATTCGTAATCCGGCCAACGCCTCCTCCATTCCACGCATACTCCCGAGTTCTCTTTTCACGAGTGATATTTTCATTATTGCCTGGATGATAAGTCTCGTAATAGTAGGGATCCAGCGATGCTGAAATATTCATGTTCAATAGATTATTCAAAACGTTCGTATTCGCTGCCATGCTGAAGGGGGCAAGTTTGAAAGAATCAGCCATGAGGTTATAGCTTGAATTGATTGATAAGTTATTGAGCAGACTTACTTTTCTGGCAACGGTATCTTTTTCACTCTTAACTTTCATCTCCAGATTATTACCAATACCAAAACCAATGGAACCACTCTTTCCGGTATTAGATCCTCCATAAACAAATCCATCAAATTTTGATTTGTAAACAATAACCGAGTCACCGGTGATAGTAGTGGCAGTATTGGGTACTTTAACTTGATCAAAATATTTTTTATTTACCGCAAAATTAGGAGTATAGGCAAATGATATATTTGGATTGATGACGTGGCGAATAGCCTTTACACTTCCTCGTTTAAAATTGTACATACCATAAAGCCTGGTTGTTAATCCAGTACTTACACTGTAGTTAGCAATGCGATTAAATCCAGCCTCTTTCTTTGACACATATTGGTAAGTGCTATTCACTTTGGTATATGTCCAGTTTAATTTTTCAAAATACCATCGTTCATCATAACTAACAGAAGGTGAAATGGTAAAATACTTCAGTGCTTTAAAAGAAAAAGACATTGGAATGGTATGACGAATGCCTTTTTTTGCATTTTGAAAAAATGTACCAAGGTTCTGAAAGTTAAAAGGTGCAATACTGTCCTTGGTAGCGGTTGGCGTGAGTCTACCCAGATTATTTGTAATACGATTAGAAGCCGCCATTGAATAACCAACAGAAAAATTATCAAAGAAACCTGTTTTACCTTGCCGCTGAAATGGATATTGATTGGCCATGTTCAGTGTTAATACAGGGAATGGAAGGTCAACTATTTTAGTCACCAGATCCTGGTTATGGCTAAAGTTAACACCCAATGATAAAGGTGTATTTGTGAATTTCTTACTATATGAAACGTTTGACGAGAGCTTTGTTGTAATGTTATTCAGACGTGTAGTGCTTAACTCATTGGAAAGCCCCTGAGTCATGTTGTTATTCTTATTGTAGGTAGATGTTGCCGCATTTACAGATGCCGAAAAACGACCAGTACCTTTTGATTGAGGTGAGTGACTCCATGTGAGGTAAAAGTCATTCGATATAATAGGTGATTCAATTTTATCAGCTGTTTTAGTATGCGATACACTGAAGTTCACGCTACCACTGTAGTGATATTTTTGAATATAATTTGAACGGGCATAAACAGAATAACCACCTTTTGAATAGATATCGGCCGTTAGTGCAAGTTTTACATAATCGTTAATGTCGAAAAAATAACCACCGTTTCGTAAGTTAAATCCGCGTCTCCGGTCTTCACCATAAGATGGAAAGATGATACCAGATTTACTTGTACGCTGTGCGGGAAACATCCCAAATAAAAATCCTATTGGCAATGGAATTTCATTGAACTCAAAATAAAAAGGTCCGGCTACAATCTTATCATTCGGTATAGCCTTCGTTTTAGTAGCCCTGATTCTATAATGAGGATGTTCAAGATTACAGGTTGTATAACTATTTCGAAGGCTAAGCAATTCTCCTTTTTCATTCTTAAAAACCTTATCGCCATGCAAATAGCCTTCGCCTTGCTGAGTTACTACTTCACTAATGGCTGCCCGCTTTGTCTTGAAATTATAAATGATATCCTTTGTCTCATATAACTCCTGCCCGTTCTTAAAGACAGGATAACCAGACACATGTCCGAGTGAATCCCTAATACCATGGGCTGTTACCGTATTATGAACATAGTCTATTACTACTTCCTCGGCTTCTAACTGAATCTCTCCGTATGTGATCTTTGCCTCGCCATAAAGCCAAACCATCTTGTTATCCATGCTGGTAAAAATGGAATCTCTGGCTGAATAATTGATTGTTGTTTCAATATCACCCTTCTTTGCAGGGACTTTTGTTGAATCTGATTTTGTTTTAGTAGAATCAGAGGATAATGTAAGAGAGTCAGGCTTAACTTGTGAAGAATCGGATTTAACATGCAGAACCCCCGGCGGTGTTTTTACCACGGGTTCAACCTGCGCCCACAACGGAGAGACAACGAAAAAGAGAATTATGAGTAAAAAACTAGTCCGCACAGTTCGCAAGTTGATGGCCAGGCCTTTAGCATTCAGTGAAAAATTTACAATTTTGCGTAAAGTTATTGCAAATAGTTTGAACATCATTGTACCGATTGTGAGGAATATAGGATTAACTGCGATTTTGATAGCAATAACCTTGCTAAATTCTTCAAGCACCTTCCTTCGTAAGGATTTTAAGTTAGATGTTGTTGTTATTGATGCCGGTCATGGGGGTCATGATACGGGTACGATGGGCAAAAAAACCAAGGAAAAAGACATTGCCTTAAAAATTGCATTGAAAGTTGGAAGTTATATCGAAAAAAATATTCCTGGTGTAAAAGTTATTTATACCCGAAAGGACGACCACTACCTGGCCCTTGATGAGCGGGCTGATATTGCCAATAAAAACAAAGCAGACCTTTTTATCTGCATCCACGCAAACGCCAATCCTAATAACAAAGCCTTCGGAACGGAAACCTATGTGATGGGTCTCCATAAAGACGAAGGTAATTTTGAAGTGGCGAAACGCGAGAACTCTGTAATTCTATTAGACGAAAACTACGAAGAACGCTATGAAGGCTTTGACCCCAACAGTCCGGAGTCTTATATCTTATTTTCCATTACACAAAGTGCCTACCAGGAGAGCAGCCTGAAGTTTGCTCAGAAAATTGAAAACCAATTTAAAAATAAAGTAGGGCGAACCAGTCGTGGGGTAAAGCAGGCAGGTTTCATGGTACTTTGGCGCACCGCCATGCCCAGTGTATTAATAGAGACCGGATTTCTTTCAAATTCAACCGAAGAAGCATTTTTAGCGGGCGAAGAAGGTCAGGAACTGGTAGCTTCTGGAATCTATCGTGCCTTCAAAGAGTATAAAAGTGAAGTAGAATCCATAAATTAACGTCCGGATTCTGGATTAAAAGAAACTGCATGAAAATTTCAAAAGAAGTAAAGGTTGGCCTGTTTATGGTTACAGCCATTGTTCTCCTCTACCTGGGATTCAATTTTTTAAAAGGTATTGATTTCTTTTCCTCAACAACCCGTTACTATGCTGTTTACAAGAATGTCAATAATCTTACTGAATCTAACCAGATTTATCTGAATGGTTATGCCGTAGGCAGGGTAAGAAAAATACATATACAACAAAGTAAAAATCGTGTTGTTGTTGAAATGAATATCGACTCAGAGATTATTCTGAATGATTCAACCGAAGCTGTATTGAATGGCGAACTTCTGGGCGGAAGATTTATCCAACTTGTAGTTGGTAACTCCAAACATCGGTTACAAGCGAGGGACACCGTTCGCTCCGACATGGCGAAAGGTTTAATGGACCTGATAACTGAAAATGCACAACCTGTCGCTTCAAATTTACAGACTACATTAGCAAAGCTTAACACCTTACTTGATGGCCTGTCCAGCAACAGCAAACAGCTTGATTCAATGTTTAACAGGCTTCAGAAAACACCTGTACTTCTAAACAAAACATTAACAACGGCGAGCAATAACATCGAGACGTTGGGTTCGACATATAAAGGCGTTGCAGAAAATCTGAACAATCGTATCACAGAGCTGAAACCAACATTGAGCAACTTCAATACCTTGTCAGACTCCCTTAAGGCACTAAAGCTAAATGGCACGCTCAAAAATATGCAGGTCACATTAGGCAAACTAAACGAGACGTTATCAAAACTTAATAAAGGCGATAATACTATGAGCAAACTCCTGACGGAAGATACGCTCTATGTCAACTTAAATAAGATGCTGGTTTCGTTTGATAGCTTAGCCAATCATATTAATCATAATCCTAAACATTTTCTTGGTCCGTTAGGACAGAGTCATAAAAAGATAGAGAAAGAATTACAGGAGCAGAAGGCAGAGCAAGAGAAGAAGAAAAAATGATTGCTGGTGCATAATGGCGAATAATCACTTATCAAGAGTAGCTATATAAGCTGTTCTCTCTAAATTTTTCGGAATATTTAATGATTAACGCTGAGTAATCAGGGTTGTGATTCTGCAAAGAAACAGAACCTTATTTCTAAAGTATTCAAATCAAATTTCAAAATCATAAACCGTCGACCAATTTAATTTGGTATTGGAACTTCCTTGCCTGAAATGAAGTATTGAAGAGCAATGTAAAAAATTGAATCTTAATGTCTATTAAATCAATAGACATAATATTTTATTAAATTTGTGACATTGATTTTTCTATACAAATGATTGAACTAAAAAGTGTTACCAAGAAATTCTACCAGAAGAACCGTGAAGTTGTTGCCTTAGATGATGTATCACTTAAAGTTCCTCCCGGAAAAATATTTGGAGTTATCGGAACATCGGGAGCAGGGAAAAGTACACTGATTCGATGTGTAAACTTGCTGGAGAAGCCTACTTCCGGAGATGTTATTGTTGATGGCCGGTATCTCCTTAAAATTTCAAATTCAGAGCTCGCCAGAGAAAGAAGGAAGATCGGGATGATCTTTCAACACTTCAATTTATTGTCTTCAAGAACAGTGTTTGAAAATGTGGCTTTCCCCTTAGAGCTATCGGGTACACCCAAAGCGATTATTAAAGAACGAGTAACAGAATTGTTGAAACTGGTAGGACTCGAAGAAAAAACCAGCGATTACCCGGCAAGTCTTTCCGGTGGGCAAAAACAACGTGTGGCAATTGCCCGTACACTTGCCAATAATCCAAAAGTACTCTTGTGCGACGAGGCCACCAGCGCACTTGATCCTGGCACAACAAGATCTATTCTTAACCTTATAAGAGACATCAACAGACGATTAAACATCACTGTATTGTTGATCACACATCAGATGGAGGTAGTGAAATCAATTTGTGATGAAGTAGCCGTAATCAGTCATGGAAAATTAATTGAACAGGGAACTGTAGGTGAAATTTTCGCCAACCCTAAACATGAACTTACGCGTGAATTCATTGCCTCATCCCTGCACATTGAAATTCCATCCGCTTATCAGGAACGACTAAGACCATCGTATGAGGAAGGATTACATCCACTGCTGAAACTCGAGCTCACGGGTAAGTCAGTCAACGAACCAATTCTATCCGAAGCATCGAGATTATTTCATACTGATTTTAAAATTGTAAGTGCACAGATGGACCACGCAGGAGATGTGAATTTTGGAGTGATGCTCATCGAGCTTTCAGGCAACGCAGAAAACTTTGAAGATGCCATCAATTACTTTATTGCAAAACATATTAAATCAGAAATTATAGGTTATGTCTGAGTCCATTATCTCTTTACTTTTAAAAGGCACATGGGAAACCATTGTCATGACATTCGTATCCGGTTTCTTTGGCTTTGCTCTGGGACTACCCATCGGTATATTACTTTTTCTAACACGCAAAGACCAAATACTTGAGCATCTCTCACTGCATCGCTTTATCTCAGTCATTGTAAATATTTTCCGGTCTATTCCATTTATTATTTTAATCGTATGGATGATTCCCTTCACACGAGCGCTAGTCGGAACTTCTATTGGTGTAAGTGCTGCGTTAGTTCCGCTGAGTATTGGAGCAGCGCCTTTCATTGCACGTCTGGTTGAAAACATTCTCATCGCTTTGCCTCCGGGTCTGATTGAAGCGGCAAGAGCGTTGGGAGCTACACCGTTTCAGATTGTCTATAAGGTCTTGCTACCGGAAGCGCTTCCTTCGCTTATCAATGCTGCATCCATTACACTCATTACTTTGGTGGGCTACTCTGCTATGGGTGGTGCAGTAGGCGCTGGTGGTTTAGGACAGGTTGGTTATCAGTATGGTTACATTGGCTATGATGCAACCACCATGAATTCAGTTCTTGTTCTCCTCGTGTTGTTGGTATTCGTGATTCAGTTTTCGGGTGATGCTTTAGCAAAACGTTTTGATCACCGATAATAATTTTATAATCGAAATAATAAAAATCAATATGAAACTAAGAATAAAAATCTGGACTCTGATTGGAATATTAACAGCAACAGCAGCGTTAATTAATTGTGGCGGTAAGAAAAAAGAAGATCCTAATTATATTAAAGTAGGTGTTGCCTCTGGACCTGAATTTAAGGTTGCACAAGCAGCACAGAAAGTAGCTAAAGAAAAATTTGGTTTGGAAGTTGAACTCATATCTTTTAACGACTACGTTATACCCAACGAAGCGTTAAGTCAGGGCGATATTGACGTCAACGCATTTCAACACAAACCCTATCTGGATGAGCAGTCTAAACAGAGAGGCTACAAACTTGCCATCGTTGGCAAAACATTTATTTATCCGATTGCAGCGTATTCTAAAAAAATAAAAAGCCTGGCAGAGCTACAACCCGAAAGCACCATCATCATTCCAAATGATCCTACTAACGGAGGGCGTTCACTTTTGCTCCTGCAAAAAAATGGTTTATTGAAACTAAAGGACGGCGTAGGCCTGTTACCTAAAGTAACGGACATCATTGAGAATCCGAAGAACCTGAAAATACTTGAACTGGAGGCACCACAACTTCCCCGTGCATTGGACGATCAGAATGTTACGATTGCTATTATCAACAACACATTCTCTTCAGCAGCAGGTCTGGTTCCAAGTCGTGATGCTTTGTTTGTTGAGGACAAGGATTCACCTTACGTAAATCTTATTGTATCGCGAGAGGAAAATAAGAATGAAGAGAAGGTTAAGAAATTTGTAAGTGCCTTTCAATCTGCTGAAGTGGAAGAAACTGCTCTAAAAGAATTTAAGGGCGGTGCTGTTAAAGGATGGTAAAATAAGTTCAACAACTAAATCCTGTTAAGACGATTATGAAAAAATTAATAACGTACCAGATTGATTCTTTTACCAGGAAAAAATTTAGTGGAAATCCAGCAGGCGTAGTTGTGAATGCCGATGGGCTGAATGATGATCAGATGCAATTGATAGCGAGAGAACTAAATAATTCTGAAACAGCTTTTCTCTTCTCTGCCAACAGCAAAGATTGCGATGGCGTTATACGATACTTCACTCCTAAAACAGAAGTTCCGATATGCGGACATGCAACAATTGCCGCTATGTATGCCAGGGCTCTTGAGGATAATCTGGATTCTTGTACGCTACAGATTAAAACCAAGATTGGCATTCTTCCATTTGAAATCATTAAGCGTGATGGAGATTATCAGATAATAATGACTCAAGGTAAATTTGAACTCAGCCCGTCATTTGATGAGAACACAACTCAAAAATTGATAAGCGCATTAGGGCTTGATAACAACGATAGAGACGAGAGATGCCCGATCCAAATAGCTTCAACCGGGCATTCGAAAGTGATGATTGGTATTAAAAGCAAAGAGAAGCTTAATAATTTGACTCCAAACTATAATGACCTGGTTGATTTGAGCAAACAAATAAATTGCAATGGATACTTTGTATTTACATTTGATTCCGATAGCAAGGATACGTTGACCTACGGCAGAATGTTTGCTCCTTCCATTGGCATAAATGAAGACCCGGTTACCGGTAATGCCAACGGACCACTTGGAGGATATCTGATTCAAAATAAGATTGTAAATTATAAGGATAACGTATTTGAATTCAACGGCAGACAAGGCGAGAAAATAAATAGACTTGGATTGGTAAATGTCAGGGTAGAAATTGAAAATGGAAAACCATCCCTCATTCAAATCAAAGGAGACGCTGTAGTAATATTTAAGACTGAAATAGAAATTTGACAATACATAAAATTGATTTTTGCAGTAACATTTTACACTATCGCACAGCCTTAAAAAAATAGAAGCCCTTCCAATAAATCAGAAGAGCTTCGTTTTCTCTATTTAGGTTAATAGATTTCTCTTTTAAAACTCGTCCCCTTTCCTATTATGGAAACTGGAGATTTGTTTATTTATATCATAACAATGTATTATAGGAGTACTCACGTTGTAACTGCACCTCTTCTTTCAAAAAAGAAAGTAAGTGTGTGTTAAAATCTGCAGCCTTTTCAACCATGGCCAAATGACCGCATTCATCAATGAATTTCATTTTTGAATTAGGTAAAAGATCATGGAAGTTCAACGCTGCCTCGGGTGGTGTGATCTTGTCGTGAAGGCCCCAGATGAGCAGAACGGGATGAGTGATATCAGACAGAATAGAAGCAACGTTAGCTTGCCTGGAAGAACGTGCAATATTCCATAGCGTTACTCTCTTAGGAATGCTCTTTACTGTTGTATATATCTCCTCAATCAATTCTTTCGAGATAAATTCACGTTTATAGAATGCTTCCCCAATCTTATCACGCACATAATTATAATTGCTATTGTCTTCATCAGCATCCAGAATGGGTGATTTCTCTAACAGCCCTGCACTTGAAGTGAGTACAAGCTTGTGAACGTTTTGAGGGTGAAGATATGCATACATAAGTGCCACCTGCCCTCCGATGGCGTGTCCCACAAGCGTTACATTGCTGAGCTGATTTATCTCTATAAATTCATGAAGTATTTTAGCGAGGTACTTTACATTAGTATGTTCAGCAGGCAAATCAAATAACGGAAGCCGTGGTATAATCACATGAAAATTATTTTTCAGTTCCTGCACCACGGACTTCCATATACCCAGGTTACCAAACAAACCATGAAGTAAGATCACAACTGGTCC